>Ga0129336_10001609_pt1 | contig 13723 bp, 9 predicted proteins | sample CPB6_02_DNA_FD_96878 | JGI IMG/M metagenome (GOLD analysis project Ga0129336, IMG submission 96878) | Freshwater to marine salinity gradient microbial communities from Chesapeake Bay, USA - CPBay_Sum_0.6_0.2_DNA | ecosystem: Environmental > Aquatic > Marine > Coastal | place: USA: Chesapeake Bay...
AACAACGTTGGAGCGCATCGCAGGATCTGTGACAAATGGGGTTGTGTAGGAGGTTTTCTCAGCCCAGCCATAAATAATCTCAGCTGACTTTTTGGAACGCCCCGCTGCAAAACTCATTCCGCCATTTGAGTTCATCCACTCGATTTGATCAGCTAACAACATCAAGGTAGAGACCGCAGGCGTGTTGTAAGTCTGATCCAAACGAGAGTTTTCTATCGCGATGTTTAGGTCAAAGAATGCTGGAACCCAACGTCCACTTTCCTTAATCTTTGCAACCCGTGCAATTGCGGCTGGGCTCATAATAGATAGCCACAAGCCTCCATCCGATGCAAAGGATTTTTGTGGGGCAAAGTAATAAGCATCAAACTCTTTTGCACTTACCTCTAATCCACCCGCAGCGCTAGTGGCATCAACTAGAACCAAAGCACCCTCTGTTCCTGCTGGACGTTTGATGGGCATCGCAACACCAGTTGAGGTTTCATTGTGGGTCAAGGCGTAAACATCTATTCCGGCCTCCGCAACCGCGACCGGATGGAATCCAGGCTCAGATTTGATAACGGCAGGTTCATCAAGAAATGGAGCCTCTTTTGCAGCTGATGCAAACTTGGAGGAGAACTCTCCGAAACTTAGGTGCTGTGATTTCTTTTCAATTAAACCGAAGGTTGCGATATCCCAAAATGCGGTCGAACCGCCATTTCCCAGTACAACCTCATAACCTTCTGGCAGATCAAATAGAGATGTCAGTCCGGTGCGCACTCGACCCACCACACTCTTCACAGCTTTTTGACGATGAGATGTGCCGAGAATTGAAGAACCAGAGTTAGCTAAGGCTTGCAAAGCTTCTGGGCGGATCTTTGATGGACCGCAACCAAATCGACCATCGCGCGGCTTTAAATTATCGGGAATTTTGATATCGCTCATGATGCGCTAAGCCTAAGGGTAGAGGCGTTGTAACACCCAATTAGCGGATGCGGAATCGTGCGTAAACCGCAACCGATCATGCAATCTTGAGTATCTGCCCTGCCAAAACTCGATGCTGGTTGCTCTTACCAAGAATCCACCCCAATGTGGAGGTTTAGGAACAGCGGTTCCTTCCGGATACTGCAAAGCGAATTTCTCCCAGTTTTTTTCTAACTCAGCTCTTGATTCCAGTTTCTGAGATTGTGAACTGGCCCATGCGCCAATCTGGCTAGACCAAGGTCGGGTGGCGAAGTAGCTAGCCGAATCAGATTCAGAGATCCGCTCCGCTTTTCCTATAACAATCACCTGTCGCTCCATGGCATACCAAGGGAAAAGCAGAGAGACATTCGGATTCTCTGCCATTGCATTGGCTTTGCGCGAGTTGTAATTGGTAAAGAAGGTAAAACCTTCCTGAGTTACATCCTTTAAAAGAACGGTGCGAGATGTTGGTGTTGAGTCAGAAACCGTAGACAGCACCATCGCATTAGCCTCGACAATCACCGAGTTTTCAGCCGCCGCTTTCAGCCAATTCTGAAACTGGATTATCGGATCTGCAGCGATTGCAGATTCAGTCAAACCCTCCTCGCCATAGGAGCGGCGCATCGCGTTAATCGCGGCTCGGTCAATGCCCGCAACTTCATTGGAATTTTGCTCGCCCACGGATGTATCGAACCTCACTTTCAGGGGTAGGGCATCTCGGAGTGATTTGGTTGGCGGCCTGTTCCCTTAGGGGCAGAATACGGCGCATGGCAGATGACTTTAAACCCGGTCTTGAAGGCGTAATCGCATTTGAATCTGAGATTGCAGAACCAGACAAAGAAGGTAGCGCGCTGCGTTATCGCGGCGTTGATATCGATGACCTAGTAGGTCGTGTCTCCTTCGGAAATGTTTGGGGTTTGCTGGTTGATGATGAGTTCAATCCGGGACTTCCTGCCGCAGAACCTTTTCCAATTCCAATTCACTCAGGTGATGTACGTGTCGATGTGCAATCAGCAATTGCGATGCTCGCTCCCTCTTGGGGTTTGAAGCCACTTCTTGATATTTCAGATGAAGAGGCGCGCAGCAATTTAGCCCGTGTTTCGGTGATGCTACTTTCTTATGTTGCGCAATCGGCGCGTGGTACTTGGCAACCGATGGTTCCGCAATCAGAGGTTGATAAAGCGCACACAGTTGTAGAGCGCATGATGATCCGCTGGAGAGGCGAACCAGATCCAAAGCATGTTCGCGCTATTGATGCTTACTTTGTTTCAGCTGCAGAACATGGCATGAACGCTTCAACATTCACTGCTCGTGTGATTGCATCAACTGGTGCTGATGTTGCAGCCTCAATCTCTGGTGCAATCGGTGCAATGTCTGGACCACTACATGGTGGCGCACCATCACGTGTACTTCACATGATTGAAGAGGTTGAAAAGCGCGGCGATGCACGTGCATATGTAAAGGATTTGTTGGATAAAGGTGAGCGTTTGATGGGATTTGGTCACCGGGTTTATCGTGCTCAAGATCCGCGCTCTCGTACTTTGCGACGCACCTGCGAAGAGCTTGGCGCACCTCGTTATGAAGTTGCAAAAGCTTTGGAAGAGGCAGCACTTGCAGAGTTGCGTGAACGTCGTCCAGATCGCGTACTAGAAACAAATGTTGAGTTCTGGGCTGCGGTACTGCTTGATTTTGCTGAAGTACCTGCACATATGTTCACACCAATGTTTACCTCTGCACGTACCGCAGGTTGGTCGGCACACATTCTCGAACAAAAGCGCACGGGGCGTTTGATTCGTCCTTCAGCTAGATACATCGGAAAGGCGCCGCGTAAGCCGGAAGATGTAAAGGGGTGGGATGCGAGCGTCCCAGGTGTTCATAGGTAGTTCACACCAATTCTGTAAATTGGCGTGAAAAAAATTGGGTTTATAACAAAACTGTAAATCCTAAACTTTGCTTTAAATAGCTTCACATCACCCTTGACTGTCCGATTTGTACGGGTTGAAATGGTCTCCTCTGTAACCCCTCGTTACAGACACTTCCATGGAGGAAATTAATGAAGCAGAAATTCTTTAAGGGTTTCGCTGTCGCAGCCGTAGCAGCTCTTGCCGCTGGTATCACTGTGGCACCTGCACAAGCCGCAAAAGAGATTGTGGTCTGGGCAGATGAAACCCGTGGTCCAAACCTAGTTAAGACTCTTGCAGCAAAGAGCGATTGGGTCCCTGGTTACACTATCACCGTAAAATCATTTGCAAACTTTGATGCTCTAAAGGAAGCAATTGATAAGGCAACCGCTACCACTGGTCCAGATATCGTGGTCGGTGCAAATGACTGGGTTGCAACACTTGCTAAGAACGGCAAGCTTGCTCCACTAACACTAACCGCGTCACAGCGTGCACGTTTCTCAGCGTCACAGTTCTATGATCTTTCCTACAAGAAGAAGTTGTATGGAATTCCAGTTGATGTAAACAACGTAGCAATGATCTACAACACCAAGCTAGTTACAACCGCACCAAAGAGTTTTGGTGACATGGTTGATTACTATAAGGCGAACAAGACATCAAAGGGCCTAAAGGCTGGTCTATGTGTTGCAGGTGGCGGTATGTCATGGGGTGCGCACTCTGTATTTTCAGCTCTTGGCGCAGATGCTTACTACTTCAAAGCGAATGGAAACATCAACAAATCCAAGTCATTTAATCCAAATGAGTTTGGCCGCAATGTAAAGCAGTATTTGATGGATGGAAAGAAGAGCAATGGCTTCTTCCCTGCAACAGACACCGGTTGTAAGGACAACTTCCTAGCAGGAGACGTTCCTTTCGCAATTATCGGAAACTGGGAGTGGGAAGATTACAAGGCAAAGGGATTCACTATGAATCTAATGCCAGTTCCAGGTGTTAAGGCGAGCGAACCAGGAAAGGCTTTCGGATCAGTATCCGGAGCTCTACTAACAACATTCGCTGCATCTAACGGAGTTGAAGCTGCTGCTAAGTCACTTCTCGTTGACTTCTTTGGCTCAACCGCTGGACAGGTTGCTTATCAGAAGTTTGAAAAGCGTCCACCAGCTGAAAAGGGTGCTGGAAATGATGCATCTGTGACCGATGGCCAAAAGGGCTTTGGTGCTTCAGCTGCTGCTTCAAGCATTCCCCAGGTCGGGGCAATTCTGAACGGTGCATCCGGTAGCAAGAGCTACTGGGATTCAGCACCTGCTTACTGGACCGCAGTACTTGTCGATGGCAAGGATGCAGTTGTAGAAGCTAAGAAATTGGCTGCGATCTGGCGTACCAACCTCAGAGGTGCAGCTAACGACATTTAGTCGTTAGTAAAACTCTGGGAGGTTTTCCAGATTAGAAGTGAACTGACGTGGTTTATCTAAGCCACGTCAGTTCCTTTTATAGTTTTATTCAAATCAATGGAAATAGGTGAACAAGGTGTTGTCGGGATTGATTAGAGGCAAGGTAGCGCTGTTCATAAAGATTGCGCTAATTGCTCTATCAACCGCGGTTTTATTGACCTTAAGTCAAAGCGCATTTGCCAAGGGCGAGTATGTAATCGCTGGATTCTTATTTATTGTTATTTTGCTAGTCAATTACACCTATTTCAGTAAGCGCACCGTTCCCCTCAAGTTCTTTTTGCCCGGCATCATTCTGCTGACCGCCTTTGTCCTTACCCCGATTCTGTACACCTTGGTGATGTCCACCTACAACTACAAGACCGGTAATTACATCAGCAAAGAGGAGGCGCTGGGTCGCATACAAGCTTTGGCGCTAGAGCAAGATGAGGATGCCACAGCCTTTGATATTGTGGTTGGCGAATATCAATCCTCACCTGCAATTTTGGTCTCTGATATAAACAACAACGCCTATTTCATCTCAACTCCAGAGCAGAGGGTTCCATTAGATAAAGCAAGAGTAGAGATTGATGAGTATCAGGTAGCGCAAAGTGCAGAGGGTTTCACCGCGCTGGATTCAGGCGAAATATCCTCTAGTGATGCTGCAAAGAAACGTTACTTTTTTGATGGCACCTATTTCATAGTAGTTGAAAATTTAAATGTGGGAGCGGTGTTTCGCCAATCACTTGAGTACCTGCCCGAACAGGATGTCTTCCGCAGTTTAATAACAGGAGATATCTACCGAGACAACAACAATGGTAATTATGTTAACGAGAACAACAAAGATGATTTCCTCGAACCGGGATGGCGTGATCCCAGCTGGTTTACCAACTACATAAGACTTTTCAATGATGAGCGGGTTCGAGATCCACTGATCTCGGTATTTATTTGGACCGTCGTATTTGCAACTTTAACAGTGATAACACAGTTTGCCTTTGGATTGCTGTTAGCACTTGCTCTCAATAAGCCAATTCGTGGTCGTCGCTTCTATAGATCGATTTTGGTTCTGCCTTACGCGATGCCGAGCGTCATGTCGATTTTAATTTGGGGCGGAATGTTCAATACCGAGTTTGGTGCCATTAACGAGATCTTGGGCAGGGATATCGCCTGGTTTCAGGATCCCACCTTCGCTCGCGTGGCTGTCATCTTGGTCAACCTCTGGCTCGGTTTCCCTTACTTTTATCTAGTTTCTAGCGGTTCTTTACAAGCAATTCCAAGTGAGTTACTGGAAGCGGCTGCGATTGATGGCGCTAATCCCCGGCAGATTTTCCGTAAAGTAACCTTGCCATTACTTCTGCAGATTCTTTCTCCGCTGTTAATCGCATCCTTTGCCTTTAACTTCAATAACTTCAACCTCATCTACCTACTGACTGGTGGTGGACCGCGTAATCAATTAGATGGCGAAATTGCCGGAGCTACCGATATTTTGATTAGCTACACATACCAGATCGCCTTTGGAAACAATCTGCAGGATCTTGGTCTAGCTAGCGCTATCTCAGTCCTGATCTTCTTCTTGGTCGCTTCAATTTCACTTTATGGCGTACGCAAATCTAAAGTTTTGGAGAGTTTCTCATGACCCGATGGCTTAAGGAGAATTTATGGCGTCACATCACCGGCGTTGTGATGTGTCTATTTGCCCTTTTTCCATTGTATTTAGTGGTGCTCTCTTCATTTAATGAATCCGGTAGCCTCCAAGTTACCTCCTTCATACCGAAGGACATCTCTTTTGCGAACTACAAAGTTCTCTTTAATGATGAGCGCATCCCTTACTTAACCTGGATGAAGAACTCCCTAATGATCTCCGGCTTTGTTGCCATAGCTTCAGTCATTATTGGAGCAGCTTCAGCATTTGCTTTTAGCCGTCTTCGTTTCAAAGGTAAGAGATTCGGTATCCAGCTTTTGTTATTAATTCAGATGTTCCCAGCAATTTTGGCACTCTCCGCTCTTTATGTGATTATGGAGCGGGTCTATAAATTCGCACCTGGCCTTGGAATAGGCACACAAATGGGCTTGGTACTGGTTTATCTGGGTGGCGCTATGGGCGTAAATATCTGGTTACTTAAGGGCTTTGTGGACTCTATCCCAGCCGAGCTTGATGAAGCCGCCAAGATTGATGGCGCTAGCGCGATGCAAACCTATTGGCAGATCTTTGTTCCATTGGCAGCGCCAGTACTTGCAGTTGTCTCATTACTCAGCTTTATTGGCACATTCAACGAGTTCATTTTGGCACGTCTATTTTTAATTGAGGTTGAGACCCGTACTGTCGCCGTTGGATTACAACAGTTCATCGGGGGACAGTTCTCTGAAAATTGGGGACCCTTTGCCGCAGGTTCAATAATTGCATCTATCCCGATTGTGATTATCTTCCTAAGTTTGCAAAAGTACATTGTTAGCGGATTAACCGCAGGCTCTGTAAAAGGTTAATGAAAACTGCAGCTCGCCTCATAGCTACCGCTGTAGTTGCCGCACTTGTTTTGGCTCATAACAGCGCAGGTGCTAATCAGATTGTTGATGTAAAACGAACTGGTTTAGATAAAGAGGTCATCTACTTTGTAATGCCGGATCGCTATCGCAATGGTGATGCCAGCAATGATGACTTACCCGGCTACAACCCAACCCATACCGCTTTCTTTCATGGCGGAGATCTGAAAGGTTTAACCGGAAACTGTGTAGATGATGATGGCCTAGTCCGCCTGAAGAAGTTAGGTTTTACAGCAATATGGGTAACGCCTCTTGTTGTTCAACAACCTCCGACGGATGGCGGCGCTGGTTATCATGGTTACTGGGGAGTTGATTTTCTAAATGTAGATCCCCATTTAGGCAGCAATGCGGATTTATCTGCAATGAAAGTCTGCGCCGACAAACTGGGTTTGAAGTTGATTCTTGATGTAGTGACCAATCACACGGGCGACATAGTTTGGTATCAGGATCGGGTTGCTTACATTCCAGAGAATTACAAATCAATCAAAAATCCAGCTTGGCTTAACGACATCAGTAATTATCACAATACCGGTGATATGAGCCGGTGTTGGAGCGATGGCCCATGCTCAAAAAACGGTGATTTCTTTGGCCTAGATGATCTGGCAACTGAAAAGGAAGAGGTTTTTCGGGGTTGGGGCGAGGTTTATGAATCTTGGATCAAGAGGTATGGATTTGTTGGTTTTCGAGTTGATACCGCAAGACATGTAGATGATGATTTTTTTAAGAACTGGAGTCCATTAATCAACAAGGCCGCGCAAGAGGCTGGAATCTCAAACTTCACGATTTTTGGCGAGGTGTGGGAGCAAAACCCGATTGACTTAGTTAATTATATAAGGGTAAATAAATTACAAACCGCTTTAGATTTTCCTTTCCAAAAGTTTGCCGTAGATTTTGCAGCACAGAGCTCCGATGCCTCAATATTGCGTAACCTATTTGAATATGATGATTACTACACAAGCGCAAACTCTTCAGCGGCTAATCTAGTTACCTTCCTCGGCAATCATGATATGGGGCGCTCGGCATTCTTGATTGAGCGCACCAAGATAAATCCAGCTGAGCAATTATTGAGCCGAACCAAGTTGGCAAATACCTTGCTGTATTTAAGTCGTGGTGTCCCAGTTGTTTACTATGGTGATGAAGTAGGGATGCTGGGAACTGACAATGGAAACGATCAAAGAGCTCGGCAGGATATGTTCCCCACCCAAGTTGAGATATGGAAATCGGAGAAGAGATTAGGTAGCGCTCCTGTTGGTAATGGTGACTCCTTTTCCAAAACTTTTTCAAATCCGATAGCGCAACATCTAATTGGATTGTCTGAACTGCGCAGCGCACATCCCGCTCTGGCAAATGAGCAGATGCAGATTCGCTATGCCAAAGGTCCGGTCTTTGCCTTCTCAAAGCGGGAGTTAGGCTCAAATCGCGAGTACCTGGTGGTCTTAAATAACAGTGCAAAAGTACAAAAGGTCACGGTGCCAACCGCTAGCAGCTCTGGATGGCGGTTTTTATTGGGTAAATCAAACCTTTCTACCAAGGCAACTGATGTGAGTTTGACCCTGAAACCCTTAGATGCATTGGTGCTTCAGGCAAAGCAGGAAATCGCCAGCGATACTGTTTCAGTTGGAAAGATAAGGGTCAAGGAGGATTTCCTAACTGGATTTCAGCGCCTAACCGCTGCTGTTAAAACAAAGGATTTAGCTGTGGTGGAGTTTTTAGTTAAGAAATCCGGAAGCAATACCTGGCAATCCTTAGGGGTCGATCTAAATCAACCCTTCCGAGTTTATCTTGATCCTAGAGAACACTCTGGGCAATTAGAGGTTAAAGCTGTTGTAACCAACTCTGCAGGAAGGAAATATGAGCTCCCAAGCACCGCTCTACGCATTGCCACACCATGATGGAAGCGAGCGTTATCTAAGTTCCTTAGCGCCTAAGTTGGGAGATAAGGTCACATTTAAGTTCCGTGCCAGCGCTGATCTCAAAATAGAGAAAGCAATTCTGCGTCTCTATCATGATGGTGAACCAAGATTCTTTTCGATGATTAAAAGTGTTAAAGGCAGAGAGCAGTGGTGGCAGGCAAGAGTTAAGATACTAAACCCGAAGACGCCCTATAGATTTTTAATTGTTAATGGAGAGCACTACTCCTGGTTAAATGCGCAGGGATTTCATAGTAATGATGTAACCAGCACCCATGATTTCCACCTGCTTGCCACCCCAGAGTTTCCAAAGTGGATTCGCAGCTCAGTTTTCTATCAGATATTTCCAGATCGTTTCGCTACCTCGGGTAAGTACCGACGTTTGATGCCAAAGGATTTTGTCGCTAGAGATTGGAGCGATCTACCTAAAGGAAGGCATAAGACAACAGGTGTCGAGTACTTTGGCGGGGATATGGATGGAGTAGCCCAGAACCTTTCCCACATACAAAAACTTGGCGCCAACGGCATATATTTCACGCCCTTTTTCCCAGCCAGATCTACCCATAGATATGACGCCAGCTCCTTTGATGAGGTTGATCCACTTCTAGGAGGTAACTCCGCCTTCTTAAGATTGTTGAAGATAGCCCGCAATAAGAAAATTCATATCATGGGAGATCTAACTACAAATCATTGTGGTGCGGGACATCCCTGGATTAAGAGGGCTTTAGCTGACAAAAAAGCTAAGGAGCGAGAGTTCTTTTATTGGGATAGATCGGTAAAGCATGGTTATGAGGGCTGGTGGGGGCTGGCCTCCTTGCCAAAGTTGAATTACAACTCTAAGAAGTTAAGAGATTTGATGTACTCCGGTAAAGGTTCGATTGTAATAAAGTGGTTAGGAAAACCATTCTCCTTATCTGGCTGGCGTATTGATGTTGGAAACATGACTGGGCGCTACCGTGGCGAAGATATGAACCGTGAAGTAATTCTGGGAATTCGCCAAGCGGTGCAACAAACCAATCCCAATGCTTGGTTGCTTGCTGAGAACGCCGACCACTTTCCAGCTGATTTAGATGGATTTGGCTGGCATGGCACGATGAACTACAACGGTTTCATGAGGCCGGTGTGGGGTTGGTTGAAGTACCAGCCACAGGTTGACTCTGGTTTCTTTGGGGTCCCAGTTGAGGTTCCGCGTTTTAGTGGCAAAGAGATGGTCGCTGCGATGAAGGAGTTTTCCTCAACTATTCCCTGGCGCAACTTTGTTTCATCAATGTTGTTACTTGATTCTCATGACACAGCAAGGTTTAGAAATGTAGTTGGTACCAACCCCAAGCTTCATCTTTCTGGTATGGGTTTGTTGCTTACATATCCTGGAGTGCCCTCAATATTTGCCGGAGATGAGATAGGTGTGCAGGGCGCTTGGGGAGAGGATGCGCGCCGAACCATCGATTGGAGCGGTGCAAATTGGGATCATGATTTCTTCAATGAGGTGCGAAAATTAGTAAAAATCAGGCGTAATTCTCATGCTCTAGCCCATGGTGGCTTACGTTGGTTGGTGGTCGAAGATGATGCCATCGCCTTTATTCGCGAATCTTCCAAGGAAAGTGTCCTTGTTGTTATAACCCGCAAAGCGGTACAGGTTGCGCTGCCGCTAATTGAAGGCAACACAACTACGGTTTACGGAGCTGATCTATTTAACGGGGTATATCGCAGCCCTGATGCTTCAGTTGGTATCTACCGGGTTAGCTAAGCCAAAAACGCAAAGCATCATCAACATACCTGGACCAGGATCTCTCATTGTGTCCGGTGCGATGGTAAACCTTGCTAACAAAGTTGGAGTGCCAGCCGTTTTTGCGGGCTAGTTCATCAGCAAACTCTTGAAATGGTTGATAGCTGGCGTCAAGACCTTTAGTGCCACGGCTCATCCATAACTTTCGCTCCGGATGTTGTGGCAAATTATGAACCAGATATTCAACTAGTGGATTTCCAGCCAGAACCCAGTGTGGTGAGAACGCCAAAGCGGTGTGGAAATAATCGGAAAACTTTGCCGCAGCATAGAGTGTTGCTAATCCACCCATAGAAGAGCCGAGCATCGCGGTTTTGTTGGGCGATGCAACCGTACCGGTTGATTTTGCAATGCTAGGCAATATCTCATGGAATATTTGAGTTAAGTACTCGTTACCCCGTAAATCGCTTATCTCAAGCGTTGTTATGGGGTTACTGGGTTTCATAGCACTATGGAATGCATCTTCAGGAGAGAGATCTTTAATACGACCGTAAGGATCTTGTTTATTGGAGCTGTGAAATATCCCAATAACCAATGGAGGTTTTTTGTGATTTTCCTTCGCAACTCGAAATGCATTTTGTGTTAAGCGCCAGGTTTGACGAAGATGTGTGGCGGTACGTGGATCGAATATGTTCTGCCCATCATGAGCAATTAGCACTGAGTCAGAACCGCCCTCTGGCGCCCAAAAATCGACGATTCGACCCGCAAAATCCACCCTGTTTACCTGGTCCGGTATGCCCCGGACTTGGAAGCGCTTAATCTCCTTCATGGTGGTTGAATCATGCCATGAGCAAAAGAGCCATCTTTTGGTTTCGCAGGGATCTTCGGCTAGCTGATAATCCGGCCTTGCTTGCCGCCCTTGATGAGGCAGATGATGTAATTCCGCTTTTCATTTTGGATGATGCGATATCTGAGAGCGCAGGGGAACACCGCAGGGCTTACTTGGCTGCATCACTTAATGCCTTGAATGAATCTTTGGGCGGAAATCTTTTTGTAATTAGTGGTGATCCCGTAAGCGTCTTAAGAGATCTCATGAAACGATACAAAGCAGATTCAGTACACAGTGCATTCCCATTTGCTCCTTATGGCGAGGCAAGAGATGCAGAGTTAAAAGTCGCTGGTATTGAATTGCAACAACTAGGTAGTGGATACGCGGTGGCACCGGGTCGGGTTCGTAAAGATGATGGCACCCCATATCGGGTTTACACACCATTCTATCGAGCCTGGTTAGCACATGGTTGGCGCGCACCAGTTTCTGCACCAAAGAATCCCCAGTGGGTTAAACCAAAGAGTGGTGATCAAAAGATCCCTAACTGGAAATCTCCAAATGGTGTTGTATTGCAAGAGGCAGGCGAAAAAGCCGCTCAGGCTAGATTTAAAAACTTTCTTAAAAAAGCAGCTGATGATTATGGCGATGCTCGAAACATTCCTGGAGTTGAGGGAACTAGTCGACTAAGTCCTCATTTGCGTTGGGGAGAGATCCATCCGCGCACCATTTTGGCCGCGCTCGGAAAATCAAAAGGTCACGAGGTTTACCGCAAAGAGATTGCTTGGCGTGAGTTTTACGCTGATGTACTTCATCACAACCCGCATACTTCGAGAGATTATTACGATGCCAAGTTCAAGAAGATGAAATATGACAAGCCAGGTAAGCAGTTTGAAGCGTGGTGTCAGGGCAAGACCGGTTATCCATTTGTTGACGCTGCGATGCGGCAATTAGTTGCAGAGGGCTGGATGCACAATCGCACCCGCATGGTTGTGGCTTCATTTCTAGTAAAAGATCTGCACATCGAGTGGCAGCATGGCGCTAATTTCTTTATGAAATACCTGATTGATAATGATGTTGCCTCTAATTCGCATGGCTGGCAGTGGACCGCAGGTTGTGGCACCGATGCCTCTCCTTACTACCGGGTATTCAATCCGATAGAGCAGGGCAGGAGATTTGATCCCGACGGTGTTTACATAAAGCGATTTGTTTCAGAGCTGATCCATTTAGATGGGGATGATGTTCATGAGCCATGGGAAGCTGACAACGGTTATGACAAGGGATATGTAAAGCGAATTGTTGATCACGCAGCAGAAAGGCTTGAGTCCTTAGCTCGCCTTGAAGAAATCAAAGCGGCCAAACCACTCAAGCCTTAACTACTGCCATTTAGAGTAACTAGTTAAACTAAGAAGTTAGTGAACTGCCAAGGATCGTTACGATCAACCTTCTTGTCATTCCATCCCTCAAAGAGATCTTTGCGGTTCATCAAGGGATCCCAATCAGCAGCTTGTGAATGGATTCCGCCCCAGTACTTCTCGGCATAACCCAAAACTTCACGCCAAGGAAGATCATCTGGCACCAGCAAACCTTTATCTGGATTTTTCATAGCCCAGGCAACAGCGGCGTACACAGCTGAGGAAACCTGAACTGTTGTTGCTGATTGACCAGGGATCAACTTACGAGAGTCGTGAATGTTAAGTAATGATCCGGTCCACCATGACTTATAAGGGTGTCCCATAAGAAGTACTCCAAGGCGATCATCACCTTCAGTAATTTCATCATTCATGATGCGTTGATTCTTGTGAAGATCCCAGGAGCGCATCTCCAGCTCTTTTAATGAAGAGATCGCTTCATTGGTAGGGCAGTATGCGTAATGAACAGTTGGACGATAAACCGCGTTGTCACCACTCCACACCGTTAGGTGATCAGAGATAGTGAAAGCCTCTCCATGTCTGATGACCATGCCATGAATTTCAAAGTTAGGAACCCAGGAACGTACCCAGGTAGTTGCACCTGGCTGCGCAATAGCGATCTGATTCTTTGGTCCGACTTTATGCTCATAAGCATTTACTGGAAGGGATTTTTCATGGGTGCCCCAGCCCAGTTCCGCTGGCGCTACGCCCTCTTCATAAAGACCTTCAACTGACCAGGTGTTAACAAACTCGCCCCATTGTTTTGGCTTGTTGGTTACCTGAGTGTCTCTTTCTGAGATGTGAATGACTTTAACACCGAGTAGATGTGCCAACTGGTTATAACTTTCAGCGGTCAACGCAGCATCTACACCATTTGCAGCCTTGCCATCCTTCAACGCTTGCGTTGCTATATCAACTAATGATTTCTTAACTAGGTGTGATACCAAACCTGGGTTTGCACCATGTTCAACAATTGCAGTCGCACCCGTTTTGGTCCACTTAGATTTCATCTCACGCATCCGCATATGACGGTAATAAAGAGTGCGC
>Ga0129336_10001610_pt1 | contig 13722 bp, 9 predicted proteins | sample CPB6_02_DNA_FD_96878 | JGI IMG/M metagenome (GOLD analysis project Ga0129336, IMG submission 96878) | Freshwater to marine salinity gradient microbial communities from Chesapeake Bay, USA - CPBay_Sum_0.6_0.2_DNA | ecosystem: Environmental > Aquatic > Marine > Coastal | place: USA: Chesapeake Bay...
CACTGCTATCCTACCTCAACTGCAAGACGTTATGCAACAGTTAGAGGAGAACGGTGAGGATAGTCGTGAGGTGATCTTACAGGTCCTCAGTGATATTCAGGATCGCATTAAATAACATTACTCACCTTCAAAGTGGACCTATAGTGTAAGGGGCACACAACTTCACCGCCCCGCTAACACTCAAGACCTACCAAATGACAGTCACTTTCCAAGCAAATCTGACCGACACTGAGTATAACGGTTGGGCGAATTATGAGACCTGGAATGTTGCTCTCTGGATCGGCAATGATCAGGGTCTGTATAACATCGCCCAGGAGTGCAGTTGCTATCAGGAATTCGTGGATTATGTGAGCGAGTTCATGACACAAACTCCCGATGGTGTTAAGTGGAACGATCCTGCAATTAACGTCCTTGAGATTAACTCTGACGTGTTTGACTTCTAAGTAACACTAACTCCTGTCACATGAGTATAAACTGGGCACTACACAGTTCACAACACTTTTCTTCGTTATTATGTCCAAGCAAGTTATCCTTTCCATGCTGGCACAAGGTAACACTGGTGATGAGATTCTCTCCATCCTTGATGTTATCGTCTCCGACATTGAGCAGGAGGGTATTGATAGTTGCGCTGAGGTGTTCGCAGTCAACTAAGCACTGAACAGTTAGTATCAGTGACCCCGTGAGTTGGGGGGTCATAAAACATACCCAACTCATCACACACTAACTAACACTTTTCTTCGTTATTATGTCCAAGACCGTGATGCTTTCTATGCTGGATCAAGGTAACACTGGCAGTGAGATTATGTCCATCCTTGATGTTATCGTCAGTGATCAAGTTGGTGGTTATGATGTCGTTGAATCGCCCGTGATTGAACAGGTGATTGGTATTCCTACTCTGGAGGAAATCGCGTTCTAATTGATAGTCTGGGTGCTGCGGTGATTGACACTGTGGCACCCATATGTTATGATGGTTTGATATAGTGATTCGGCAGTGTTTTACCGCCGATTGTTTATAGCGCCGCGCGGCGTTGCGTTTATAAAAAATCGATAAGTCCCTAACCTACACTGTATGTCTTTTTCGAGATATCTATCACTCTCATAAAAATTTTTTTTTTCAGAAAAAAATGCCCTATAAAGACCCACAAAAACAAAAAGAAGCAAGAAAAAGATATTACCTGAAGAAAAATAAAAATATAAGCGACCCTCCAAAATTTCCCCCCATAAAAATTCCGGATAATATAAAAGAAACTCAATACCATGGATATTATATTGGAGATGATGGCAAGGCATATAGGGTGCCCGGAAACCGAGATAGATATGCAGAATTAAATGAATATGGATTGATACATCTGAGTACAACACTGAGAGGAAATCCCATAAACAAAAAATATCAGTACCCTTCCATTAACATCACACTTCGGGATGAAAATGGAAAATTTCTGCGACAAAAAAGGGAAAATATTCACAGATTAGTTGCAGAGGCTTTTATTCCAAATCCCAATAATCTCAGTGATGTAGACCATATTGATAGGAATAAACATAATAATTCTGTGAGTAATTTAAGGTGGGTAAGTAGGATAGAAAATATGTCTTGGAATGCAAAACCTTTTTGCATTACAGATACAAAAACCGGAAAAATTTATTCCGGAGAAAATAATATTGAGTGGATACGCAAAAATTGGGATTGGATATCACTAAGAACAAAGATGAAGCAGGTTGATTTTATTAAGCTTTTGAATTACAGAAAAAAAGCAAATGGTTTTATACTCCAGAAATTTGAAAAAGAGTAGATCTCCATATTGGAACTTCTGGAAGGTTGTATTAGCGGGCTGGATGATACGTTATCCGCGCCCTTTTTTTGTAGCACTTGGATTTTGTGTGATTGTGATATATAATGCAGTTACAAAATAAGAACTGAAAGAAAAATTCCGGAGATATTTTTATGACTGCATATGAAAAAATATATCACATCTATGCAAAGGATAAGTGTTTATTTCATTCATTAAAAGAGGATGAATTTTATACTACATGGAATACACTGAAAAAACTGGTAGATGTATTAGACACTCGTTATGCGGGCGATGACTTAACATATGAGGAACTTACAGTTAATAAGACGGCAGTACTGGATTCCTCACATTGACTACATTGACAAATACTAAATAGACGGATAAAATTGATTTTGAAGGTTGATTCAATTTATGGCAAAAGGATTTACTGTTAAAACTGTAGCACCTCAAAAAACCACAGAAGAGTGGGACTATGGTGCTATTAAAGAAAGGATGAAGGGTAAGAGCATTGTTTTCTGTCTACCAGGACGAGGATGTTCTTATATCTTCCTTAAAGCATTTGTACAACTTTGTTTTGATTTAGTTCAAAATGGAATGAGTATTCAGATCTCTCAAGACTACTCATCAATGGTAAACTTTGCTCGTTGTAAAGTTCTTGGTGCAAATGTACTTCGTGGACCCAATCAGGTTCCTTGGGATGGAAAACTTGAATATGATTATCAACTCTGGATTGATAGTGATATTGTTTTTGATTCTAACAAATTCTGGCAACTCTGTGATGTTGCACTCTCTGCTGAAGGAGAGGAGCGTGAAATTGTCGCTGGTTGGTATGCGACTGAGGATGGTCACACAACCTCTGTCGCACACTGGTTAGAAGAAGATGATTTTCGTAAGAATGGTGGAGTAATGAACCACGAAACTGTGGAATCAATCAGCAAGCGTCGTAAGCCGTTCACTGTAGACTACACAGGTTTTGGATGGGTACTGATTAAGAAAGGAGTCTTTGAGAATCTTGAGTATCCTTGGTTTGCTCCGAAGATGCAAGTCTTTGAGTCTGGTGCAGTACAAGACATGTGTGGGGAAGATGTTTCTTTCTGTCTTGATGCGATTGATAAAGGACTTAAGATTTGGTGCGATCCTCGTATTCGTGTTGGGCACGAAAAGACTCGTGTTATCTAATGGAAAAAACATACAATCTTTTATATAAAGGTCGTAAAATTTATACAAATCTCAGTATAGAAGACTGTACTGAGATTCTTCAAAACTTCTCAGAGCGTTATTTCTCGGGAGAAGACATTGATCCTAATTTAATTGAAATGGAGGAAATCTAATGGCTAAAGGTGGCGGTAACAAAACGGTATTTCAACCAGGAGCACCTAAGAAAACTCGTCAAGGTCGTTCGGCACGTACATTGCTAAGTGCGACCTCTCGTAATGGACGTAAAAAAAGGTATCGAGGTCAAGGAAAATAATATAGATAAAGCAGGAAGAAATTCCTGCTTTTTTATTAACAACTTATGGCATACTTAAATCACAATCTTCCTACAATTACTTGTTATATTCGTAATGAGTTTCTTTATAATCATAAAAAAGGTCATGGAGAGGTAACTTTATGCGATGTACACTCTGTAGCATCCTTGGAGAAGCATGTACCTCTCTTTGAAGCATTTTTGGAGAATGGGGTAAACTGGACTCGTAGACCCATTCATGCATTTTGTTGGAAACCTGATGCACCAGTACCTGAATTGGAAGAGTGTATGTGGTGGGATTGCTTTTCACCTTATATTGATGTTCAAGTACGTTCAAGATTGGCTAACTTACGTGCTGAATTGATCAACTATCGTGGAGAAAAGAATGAAGGAACCTACTTATTCACTCTTGATTGGTCATGGGAGTCAAAATCTACACTGAACACGAACTTTAGTGAGACTCCAGAGCATAAATGTGCTCATTTTTTTAAAATGGATAATGGAAATTTCTATGCATATCCCAATAATAAGATATTATGGTATGATGATGCATGGACAAAGAATAGAATTACCAAAAATCCAGGGTATGAAATTGATTTAACCGAATATTCAGTTGAAAATCGTCGCAAAATTGAGACATCTGACGATTTTATGTACGAAATTACAAAAATTCGGGATAGCAACCCCGTAAAAAGTTCTGATTTTAACGAATCAGGAGCACAAAATGGACCAAAAACTTCTTAGAGAGATAGCAAACGACGATTTAAATCCTAAAAAGCATGATTTTTATCATCAAAATGAAATTCATGCAAAAATTCGCAATGATGAAGACTATGATGACTGGGAGTATGGCACTGAACCACTTTATGAATCAAAAAATCCCTAATAAATAAGATAGAATTGTCATAATCAATGCCTTTACAAAGGGTAAGTCAGGGATTTAAAGATATTAGTATGTCATTTCAGAGCAATCCTCTGACAAATGACCTGATTGCCCTTAAAAATGAAAACGCAATTGCTCGTTCTATTCGTAATATTGTGTTTACTTTGCCAGGTGAGAAATTTTTTAATGAAAATTTTGGTTCAAGAATCAGTCGTTCTCTTTTTGAGAACTTAGATTCTTCTTCAGCTATTGTTATAAAGGATGAAATTGAAAATTCAATTCGTAATTATGAACCAAGAGTTTCATTAGTGGATGTTCAAGTAAATCCAGATTTTGATAATAATTCTTTTGATGTAATTATAGTTTATAGAATAGTTGGTATCGATGTTCCAGCGCAACAATTACAGTTCGTTCTGCAACCTACTAGGTAAATGCCGTTAGTAAATTTTTCAAATCTGGATTTTGACCAGATTAAAACTAGTCTTAGAGATTATCTGAGATCAAACTCAAATTTCACTGATTATGATTTTGAAGGATCCAATCTTTCAACAATTCTTGATGTTTTGGCATATAATACCTACATTACCTCATATAATGCAAACATGGTTGCAAATGAGGTGTTTATTGACAGCGCAACGCTTAGAGAAAATATCGTTGCCCTTGCAAGGAACATAGGATACGTTCCAAGATCAAGAAAAGCAGCTTCAGCAACAGTAAGTTTCTTCGTTGATACTTCAAATATAACGCCAGTCCCATCATCACTGACATTAAAGAAAGGACCAATAGCAGCAACATCTGGTTCTTTTGGAAATCAGTCTTTTATATTCTCAATATTGGATGATATTACTGTACCAGTAGTTGATAACGTCGCATCCTTCAATGATATTAAAATTTATGAGGGAGTACTGCTGAGTACTAATTTTACATATAATTCAAATAACCCAAATCAAAGATTTATTTTACCAAACTCTGGTATAGATACAGATCTAATATCCGTTAGTGTTAAAAGTAGTATAACTGCAACGGCATCTACAAAGTATGCTCTTCAGGATAGTGTGTTTGAAGTAAATCAAAACTCTAGAGTCTATTATATTCAAGAAATTGAAGACGAGAGATATGAATTAATATTTGGTGATGGTGTTTTATTTGGTAAAAAATTAGAAAATAACAACTACATTGAAGCAAATTATATTGTTTCCAATGGAGATAGTGGTAACGGTATAAGTCAGTTTAGTTTTTCAGGAAGACTCACTTATACAAGAAATTCTACGGAATATACAGTTACTTCTGGCATATCTCTGTTATCAACTGGAGTTATCTCCCAAGGTGGAGAGAATATTGAATCAGTTGAGTCTATTAAAAAATATGCTCCAAGAATCTATGCTTCACAGAATAGAGCATTATCTGCAAATGACTACGAATCACTAATTCCTGCAAAAATATATCCAGAAACTGAATCTATCTCTGTTTTTGGTGGCGAAGAATTGGTTCCCCCACAATATGGAAAAGTGTTCATCAGTATTAAACCAAGAAATGGTGACTTTTTGCCAAATTTGATCAAAGAGAATATAAAAAGGGACCTTAAGAAGTATGCTGTTGCAGGAATTGTTCCAGAAATTTTAGATCTCAAGTATCTTTACATAGAAGTTGATTCTAAAATTTATTATAATACCAATCTTGCCCCAAGTTCTGCATATGTATCTTCATTAATTCAATCAAATGCAAATAAGTATGCAGAATCAACTGAATTAAATAGATATGGAGCTAGATTTAAATATAGTAAGTTTCTGAAAATTATTGATGATACCCACGAATCAGTAACTTCTAATATTACACAAATTCAAATCAGGAGAGATTTAAGAGTTGCCTTAAATACGTTTGCAGAATATCAAATTGGATTTGGTAATGCTTTTCATATTAAGAGTATGGATGGTTATAATATCAAATCTTCAGCATTCAGAGTAGCTGACTTCCAAGAACCAGTTTACTTGTCAGATATTCCAGATACAAATAGAACAACAGGATCTATTTTCTTGTTCACTGTTCCAAGTACAAATTCTACAAGTGCAACTATTGTTAAAAGAAATATTGGTAGAATTGATTATGAAAAAGGTATCATAACATTAAATCCAATAAATGTTTTATCTGGAAAAATAAAAGATTCTCAAACAATCATTGAGATATCTGCAATACCAAAATCAAATGACGTAATTGGATTACAGGATTTATATCTTCAACTAGATATTAATAAGAGTGTTTTTGAAATGATTCCTGACGAAATATCTTCAGGACTTGATCCTTCGGCATCTAACTATATTGTAACTTCAAGCTACAGCAACGGGAACCTAGTAAGATCATAACAAAATGACAGAAAAAAGAATTCAGTTTAATAACGTTATCCAAAATCAACTTCCTTCTTATGTTAGGGAGGAATTTCCACTAGTTGCTGAGTTTTTAAAGCAGTATTATATTTCTCAAGAATTTCAAGGATCATCAACTGATCTTATACAAAATGTTGATCAGTATCTAAAATTAGATACTATAAAATCTAACATAGAATCAACGTCTATTGCTGCAGATATTAGTTTCCTTGATGAAACAATAACTGTATTAAGCACTGTTGGGTTCCCAGACTCATATGGATTGTTGCAGATAGATGACGAAGTTATTACCTACACAAATAAAACTGCAACTTCTTTTACTGGTTGTGTAAGAGGATTTAGCGGCGTCACTTCATATAATAATCAAAATAATCCAGATGAACTGGTTTTCAAATCAACAGAATCTGCTGATCATAAAAAAGATGCCAAAGTCATCAACTTAAGTTCACTTTTTCTAAAAGAATTTTTTAATAAAATTAAATATCAATTAACTCCTGGATTTGAAAACAGAGAGTTTTATAGTGGTTTGGACAAATATTTGTTCCTTAAGCAGTCAAAAGATTTTTATTCAACTAGAGGAACTGATCTATCATTTAAGATTCTATTTAAGGTTTTATATGGTGAAGATGTTAAGATCATTAAACCACAAGATTACTTATCAAAACCATCAGATTCTCAATATGAAATAACCAATGATTTGGTTGTCGAAAGTATTTCTGGCGATCCATATGAACTAGAGAGATCAACATTAAGACAAGATTCTTATGGTGATATTCCAAAAGGATATGCTTCAATATCCAGGGTTGAAAAGATTTTTACAAAATCAGATAAAACATATTATAAATTAAGTTTTGACGCAGGATACAATAGAGATATTGGTGTTGATGGATCTCTATATGGTAATTTTTCAATTCACCCTAAAACAAAAATTATCGGCAGAGTTCTTTCTGGCGCAAATACTATAGACGTAGACTCAACAGTAGGTTTTCCACTAACTGGAGATTTATCGGCAGTTTATAGTGATGGAACTACTGGTACAATCTCATACTCTTCTAAGAGTTTGAATCAATTTTTTGGGTGCAAAAATATTTCAAAAACAATTTTAGATGGCACTGACATTTGGTTGAATGTCTATGCTTATGGGTTATCAAATAAAAATAATAATGAGACCATTAAAGTAAGAATTACTTCTGTTCTCAAGGGCGTAGATCTCACTGCCGATACTTATTATCATAGTATTGGGGACACTGGTATAATAAAAACTCTTGGAGTAAATCCATCCGATGAAGTAGTTTCAAATAATTGGATTTTTAATATTTCTTCCGGTGTTGAGGTTCTATCGCTATCTTTGATTGATAGTATCTCCAATACCTACAAGCTGACTACGAAGATTGTGCATAATTTAAGAGTTGGTGATAGTATAAGATTATTATCAAATGACGGAACAAGTGTGACCTCTTTGGTCAGTAACGTATTGTCTGATAGTATTATAGAAATAACTGGACAAGGAACTTTAGATTTAAACAGATCATATTCAATCCAAAGAAATTTACTTAAAGTAAATTCTCAAAAATATTCTGATTTAACAAATCAAATTACAAATGTCCAAAATGTATATAAGATTGATAATAAAACTTTAATAGCATCTTCATCTTTACCATCTTACAATAATCAGCCACTAAATGCTTTTGATAGAACTGTAGTTTTTTCCGGAACATTTTCTGGTGATGTATTTACTATAACCTCTGGCGAAGATCATGGATTCTACACTGGAGATTCTGTCTACTACACCCCATCTCAAGGATCTCTATTTACTGAGGGATTATACTTTATTAAGAGAGTTAACCAAAGTAGTGTACAAATTGCCAAGAGTAGAGCAAATATTTACAACTCAACTTTCATAAATCTTACCAGTACTATTACTGTTACTGGTAATAAATTTGAAGACTCCGAATTCCATTCAAGGAAATTAGAATCTCAAAAGATTTTAAGAGAGGTTAATACTCCAATTGATGATGGGAAAGAATATCAAACTGCACCAGGTCCAGTAGGTATTTTGGTGAATGGAGTTGAGATTTTAAATTATAAGTCAAAAGATAAAATTTTCTACGGATCTGTAGAAAATATTGATGTTGTAAATTCTGGTTCTGGTTATGATATTATAAATCCACCATCTCTGATAATTACGGATTCTGTTGGAACTGGAGCAACTGGATATTGCGCAATCAATGGATCATTGCAAGAAATTAGGATTATTGATCCGGGATTTGATTACATAGATACTCCCAAAATTAACATTACAGGTGGAAATGGTGTTGGTGCCAAAGCAAATGCTTCTATGAAGTTAATTGATCACCAAGTATCATTTAATGCCGAGTCCAAATCGGCATTTGTAAGCATAACAAATAATACTATTGGGTTTTCAACTTTCCATAAGTTTAGAAATACTGAGAGAGTAATCTACAGAACTAATGCTCAGAAAGCTGTTGGTGGAATTACAACTAATTCTACATATTACGTTTCAGTTCAAGACCTATACACAGTTAAATTACATAAAACTTTTGATGACTCTTTAGTTGGTGTAAACACAGTCGCATTAACATCATTTGGTATTGGAAATCATTTATTAGAATCTTATAATAAGAAATCGGTAATATCGTCAATTAATATTGAAAGTGAGGGTTCTAACTATCAAAATAAAAAGAGAACTGCAACTTCTTCGGGAGTAAGCACTTCTTTAGGTTACATTACAATAAAAAATCATGATTATCAGTCTGGAGAAATTGTTAGATACTCTGCAACTGGATCTCCAATTGGTGGATTAGTAAGCAATACTAATTATTATCTAACAAAAGTAGACGAAAATAATTTTAGACTATCTTTGGTTGGTATTGGTACTGACAATCAAGATTTTTATTACAAAACAAATCAGTATATTGATTTTACGTCTACTGGATCTGGTATTCATAATTTCAATTATCCACAGATATCAGTAGAAGTTGTTGGAAATATTGGCGTATCTTCAATCTTCAAAGCAAAGGTTCAACCAATTTTTAGAGGAGAAGTTACTTCAATCCATATAGAAAATAATGGTGTCGGATATGGATCTTCGGAAATCGTTAATTTTAGTAGAGATCCAAACGTAACACTCAGCAGCGGTTCAGATGCTCAACTTATTCCAATCATCAATGCTGGAAAAATTGTTGAGGTTTTAGTAAATAATCCAGGAAAAGATTATAATTCTCCACCAAATCTCAATATTTTAACTAATGGTAATGGAATTGGTGCTGTTTTGACACCTATTATAGAAAATGGACAAATTAAATCTGTCAAGATTATTGAAAGTGGTGCAGGATATGATCAAAATAATACTTCCATTGTTGTTTCTTCTGCTGGAGTTGGAGCAGAACTCAAATCTCAATTAAAATCTTGGACAATAAACCTTTTTGCAAGATATTTGAACAAAATTAGTACTGATGATGGATTTGTTTTCTATAATCCAAATTCTAAGTATGGATTAGAATACAGTCATCTGTATGCACCAAGAAAACTTAGAGAAAATTTGTATTCTAAAGATTCTGGCGGAAAAACTCTTTATGGCAAAAATGACCTAATAAAAGTAAATGATGTTGAAGTTGCTTCCACAAATCATTCACCAATAATTGGATGGGCATATGATGGGAATCCAATATATGGACCATACGGATTTGCAAATAAAAATGGTGGTGTAATATCAAGAATGAGATCTGGTTATGTTCTCAATCAATCTTCAGATAGACCACCATTTCCATCTGGATTTTTTGTTGAAGATTATGAATACAAAAATGTAAATGATGATTCTGTATTGGATGAGTTTAATGGAAGATTCTGCATAACACCTGATTTCCCCAAAGGAACATATGCATATTTTGCAACAATTGATAGTACCTCTTCAAGTTCATTTGGTGGATATAGATTACCAGTTTTTCCATACGTAGTAGGAAATAAATTTAAATCTGCTCCAAATGAGTTCAACTTTAAGAGATCATCAAATCAAGATGATATTGACTTAAATCAAACTAAGTGGGCTAGAAATACTTCCCCATATAATTTACTTAAAAATAATGCATCATATGCATATCTACCATTACCAAATGTTTTAGATCAAACAGTAGATGTCAAATATGCTTCTCCAGGTTCGGTAGAAAATATTGGTATTGTGACTGGAGGAGTAAATTATAAAGTAAATGATAAAGTTATATTTGATGAGCAAGAAACGGGTGGATTTGGACTTTCTTCTAAAGTTTCCAGAATCGTTGGAAAAACTGTAAATTCAATCAGTGTTGCAAGTACAACGATTAATGGAGCCGAAATTTATTCAATAGAAGGAAACAAAAATCTATTTTTTGTCCAATCCAGTTCACCACATTCTCTATTGAATAGGGATATTGTTTTCATTTCTGGAATCAACACAACATCATCTTTGATTGGTGGTTTTTATGTAGCAGGAATTTCAACTAATACTTTATCAGTCTCTAGTCCATCTGGAATTTCTTCTGTTACGGTAACTGGTATTGTCACTTATATTTCTGTTTCAGGAAATCTTTCTAATATCAGAGAAAATGATATTTTCCGTATTGGAACAGAAAAGATTAAAGTATTGAATATAGATAATGATTCTTCAAGAATTAGAGTTTTAAGATCTGCAGAAGGGACTGTTGGATCGGCACATAGTTATACTGATATTCTTTATGAACAATCAAGAAGGTTTTCTATTAATGTTGGAACCACTACATCTTATGGGCATAAGTTAAATAAAGAAATTTATTTTGATCCCAAAGAATCTTTAGGTATAGGAACAATATCTGGTGTTGGAATTGGGTCAACACTTTCGTTTTCAAATCCAGGTGTTGGTGTATCACAGATTTTCATCCCAACAAGATCAATTTATATTCCAAACCACAATTTAGAAACTGGAGATTCTTTAACATATTCAACAAATTCTGGTGATGCGATTTCAGTTTCAGTTGACGGAACAAATTCAACTCTACTTTTAGATCAATCTGTAGTTTATGTCGCAAAAATTACAAATGATTTGATCGGCATATCAACAGTTAAAGTTGGTTTAGGGACAACAGGAACTTTTGTTGGAATTGCATCAACAACAAACACAAAGAGTACTTTATACTTTACGGGTATTGGAACTGGAACATATCATAGTTTTAAAACAAATTATTCAAACTTAACTTGCAAAGTATCTAGAAATCTTGTTACAGTTTCTACTGCACAAACACATGGTCTAAAGAACAATGATGAAGTGTTTGTTAATGTAAATCCTGGATTATCAACTTCATTTGTAATCAAGTATAATGACTACAATAGAAAAGTATTAGTAAATCCAAGATCTTTTGTTGCAGGAGATATTGATATTCTTTCAAATTCAATCTCTATTCCAAATCATAATTTCAAAAACGGACAAAAAATTGTCTATAACTCAACGTCTCCTTCTGGGGGATTAGTTAATGATAAAATTTATTATATTGTAGTTTTTGATTCCAATACTATAAAATTATCAACTTCGTACTATAGTTCAATTGGATTAAATCCAGAAATAGTTGATATAACTTCTACATCTGGTGGAACTTTATCTCCAGTAAACCCACCAATTAAGGTATATAAAGATTCTACAGTAACGTTTGATCTATCTGATTCATCTCTATCATACCTAAATGGATCTGTTCAATACTCTGCCTTTGAATTTAATTTTTATTTAGATTCAAATTATACTCAAATTTTCAATAAATCAAATTCAAGTAACACTTTTGAAGTAACTAGATTTGGTAGAGTTGGTATTGATACTGGAGCTACGGTTACACTGTCAGTAACAGATAATCTCCCTCAAAAGTTATACTATAAATTAGATCCAGTTTATGATAGTACTCTTCCTCCAATTAAGGAAGAAATAAATGTAGATTCATCTGTTCAATCAAATAACGAAGTTCAAATCATTTATAGTGGTTATAATGGCAGACATAGAATTACTTCTATTGCATCAACATCATTTACATATAATGTTGAGGAACTTCCAGAATCAGCAGTTTATAATTCTTCATCAAGATTATCATATGAAACTACATCTCTGAGTGCTTTTGGACCCGTTTCTAAAATTGATATAACATCAAAAGGACAAAATTATTCATCTCTTCCAAAGTTTTCTAGAATAGTTTCTGCTAATGGTACAGGATCCATTTTAGAAGCGTCCAGCAAATCAATAGGAAAAGTACAGAAAACTAAATTAAACAATATTGGATTTGATTTTTCATGTGATTACACAGTAAGACCTAATTTAATTCTCCCTCAGATTTTAAAAATTGAGCCTTTAAATTCTATTGACTATATTGGTATAACTTCTACCGGAAGAGGATACACCACTGCACCTAAACTCATCGTCCTTGATGGTAGCACCAAACAAGCACTGACTGAAGTAGATATTAGTTACTCTTTGGGTGATAATTATGCTACTATTTTAAATAACACATATAGACTCAATGATACTACTCCAACCATTATTCCAACTCAAAACTCCAATGGTGTTGGTATTGGATCAATTTTCTATAATCCATCAAATAATAATGTAACTGTAACTCTATCCGTTGGATTTAGTACTCTGAGTTCATTCCCATTTGCAGTAAATGACAAGGTTTTGATTGAAAATGTTAGTGTTGGAATCAATTCAACTGCAAAAGGATTCAATTCTGAGAATTATGATTATCAACTTTTTACTATTACTGCAGTTGATGCAAATATCGGAGGGATCGGAACCGTAACTTACAATTTAACTAATCACTTAGTTGCAGGTGAAGTTCCGGGAAGATATGACCCCGTAAATTCTTCAGGAAGAATAATTCCTGAAAAATATTTCCCTAAATTTAGCGTTGGTCTAAAACCAAATAACTTCTTTGAAAATGAAAATGTTAGATATCCAAATCAACAATTACCTTTAGGTTTTGTTGAAGATTGGAATGAAAAAACAAAATATGTCCGTATTTCTTCAAGAGAAATTCTCAAAGAAGGTAACATACTTGAAGGTACGTCCTCAAAAACTCAAGGAAGAATTTCGTCTGTAATTAAGACGGAAGGATTTATTGATGTTGGATCATATTCCAAGTCAGAAAATGGGTGGATAACAGAAACTGGAGTTTTAAATAACCAATTACAAAG
>Ga0129336_10001611_pt1 | contig 13719 bp, 12 predicted proteins | sample CPB6_02_DNA_FD_96878 | JGI IMG/M metagenome (GOLD analysis project Ga0129336, IMG submission 96878) | Freshwater to marine salinity gradient microbial communities from Chesapeake Bay, USA - CPBay_Sum_0.6_0.2_DNA | ecosystem: Environmental > Aquatic > Marine > Coastal | place: USA: Chesapeake...
CCTGATCGGGACCGACCGAGCCCGACCCGTCGCGATCGAGCACCAGCGGCGAACCGCCCAGGTCGTGGGATTGCCCATGGCCGTCGAGGGTGTGACCACTCTCGGACTCCTGGTGCGGACGCCCGATGCCGTGGCACCGATCTGGGTCTGGGTGAACGCCGTCTTTTTGGCCGTGGCCCTGGGGAGCACGGTGCTGTTGTCGGTGCCGTTGCACGCCCGAATGTCCGAGGCCCCCGATGCGACGATCGGACACCGATTGGTGGTCACCAACTGGCCCCGGACTGTGGCCTGGACCGCCCGCGGCATCATCTGCGCCGTCATGCTCCACCATGTGCTGGTGTCCTGACCGCTTCCCGGCTTTTCCCGAAACTCCCCGTGGAAACATGCGCTGAGCAGGGGTGATAGCCCCGTTCGAACCGTGATACACCCATGTGCTACAATACATTCGTCAACAGGGGATTTCCTCCGACCGCACTGCTAACGTTGCAAGGTGTAATCTTGTTGATTACATTTAATACTTGACAAGTAGCAGTTCGGCGACATAGAGTGAGGCCGGCGGGAATCCCCCCGCACCAAACAACCGCGGGAGAAGACCCCGCGCAACACCGAAGGAGCACCACCGGCACGACGTACAGGACAGAAGACCACGGCGACCATCGCCAACCCGAGCTCACCACGAACCAGTCAGAGAAAGGACCGAAGAACATGAGCAGAAACCAGATCACCACCGCAATGAGCGAACCGGGCGACGAGAACGCCTACCTTGCAGAAGTCGAAGAAGTGGTGCGCCGCATGGTGGGCAAGCGAACCAAACTTCGCATCCACCAGGCGGAGGATTTCGTCCAGTACTTCATGGTCTGGGCGTGGCGTCGCCCCGACCTCCGGGAGCAGTACGTCCCCCGAGCGTTGGTGTCAGCGAGCTTCACCCAGAGGCTCATCGACTTTCTCCGCCAGGAGGGACGCCAGTTGCCCCAAGGCGAGTACGACCACAAGGCCGGCAAGGTTCACAACGCCATCTGGTCACTGGACCATGTCCTCTTCGAAGACGGTGACGATATGTTCACCCTTGCCGACGCTCTCGAGGGCAACGACGACTGGATGGACCGTCTGCTCTCCAATGACGTCATCGCCCGAGTCGTGAGCGTGCTGACCCCCGAACAGCGGGACATCTACCTCCTTGTCGAAGGGCTCCAGTACAAGGTCACTGAGGTGGCGAACATGTTCGGTTACCGGCGTGAGTGGGCCCAACGTGAGTTGGGCAAGGCACGCCAGGCGATCGCCGACCTGGCCCAGGCGTGGAACTGACGAGACGAGAACACCGAACCATGCCCGACGACACGAACACCGAATACTTCGACATCACCGAGTTGGTCGAGCGCGCCAACGCCCAAGCGCGCGAGCTCAACATCGGTGAATTGTCGGTGCGCGCGGTGCGCTTCTACATCCAGCGTGGTCTGTTCACCAAGGGCCTCATGGTCAACCAGTTGCCCGAGATTCAGCAGCGTGCCCTCCCCCACAAGGGCAACCAACGATTCTTCACCAACCATGACGTGAACACCCTCGTCAACATCAAGGGTCAATTGGACGCCGGCAAGACCGTGGCCGATCTGGGCGGTCGGGAGATTCGCGAGAGCTCCCGTCCGTCCCACGACGACGATCTGTCGACACGCAAACTGCTGTTCACCGAACTCAACGCCTCGATGACGCCACTCACCGACGACATCGTCCTGTCCGCCATCGACTCTCACTTCAGCGCACCTCGCGTCGAGAACTCCTGGACGGTGGCGTTGCGGGAGGACGTCACGTTGCACGGCACCGGCGTGGCTCCCTCCGACGATGCCGTGCGCGAGATGCTGCGCGTGGTGAAGACGCACTTCGCGCCGTTGGCCGCCGCGTCCATGCCGGCCGACACCGGCAAGTTGAAGATCGAGATCGAATTGGCCGACATCGCCGCACCTTTCAACGGAGGCATCGTCAATTCCTCCGATGCCGAGGTCACTCGTGGCGGCGGAGCCTCGGCGCGCATCTGGGAAGTCTGTGGTCACGAGGAGCTCGGTCGCGAGAGTGAACGACTCGCCAAGTCGGGCCTGACCCCGCTCGATGCCGGCACGGCCGTGTTCAGCGACGCCGGTCGCGGCACGGGCATCGGTTTCGAAGGAGTCATCCACGCCCACGGGCCTCGTTGGCGCAGCCCCTACGACAAGAGTGGCCACACCGTCTCGCTTCACGGTGAGGACGAACTGCTGGCACGCACCTGGAGATCCGTCCTTCGCGTCGCCGATCGACACGAGATCCATCGACTGGTGACACCGGCCATCTCGTCGGGAATCTTCGGATTCCCGAGTCCGCACGTGTTCGAGGTGGCCTTCCGCACGTTGCTCGACACCGAGACCAACGTGCAGGTGGTGCGCTTTCGCACCATCAGCCGTCGGGCCTTCGATCAGATGATCGACGCCCTGCAACGTGTTCGCAGCGCCGGGTGATCCGCGCCAGAACCTCGCGCACGTTTTCGATCTCCGCGATCGTTTCTGCCGAGACCACCAACCACCGGCGTTCCGACGCCCCATCACGGAAAGGGCACTCCCGCCAACACCTTCCACACCACCAACCAGAACGATCACCAAGCGAAAGGACAACCAATGGACCGGGACCGATACTTCGAGCAGATCATGAAACTGCTCGACCGACGACTCAGTGGCATGATTCGGCGCGGCGAGGTCCGCGTTCAAGAGGCCGACGACATCACCCAGTTCTTCTGCGAGTGGTTGCTCAATCGGCCCCATTTGATGGTGACCTACACACCGGTCGCCATCGTCAGCGTGGCCACCAAACAGCGGCTCATCGAGTTCATTCGAAGCCAGCACCGACAGTCCCCGCTGAAGCCGTACAACGCCGACGCGACCGAGCGGACCATGTTCATGGAGTACCTGGACCAAGCCGGCTGGGGACCCTCGGGGTACGCGCCGACGCACACGGTGGCCGCCAAGGAGTTCGAGGACGGTGACAACGATTCGTCCGAAGCCCTGTCGCTCATCGAGAAGTTGGATTCCGGCATCGACGTGGCCCGCGACAACGAGCATCAAATGATGATGCAGGCCATGCTCACGGCGTTGAACCCCCTCCAACGTCAGGTCTTCACGTTGGTGAACCTGGAGGGCTACAGCGTCACCGACGCCGCCCAGAAGTTGGGGATCCGTCGCGAGCGAGCATCGATCGCTCTGGGACGGGCCCAGACGATCGTGAATCGACTCCGCGACGACTGGGACGTGTGACCATCGAGAACGCGAGCGTGGACACACGTCCACGCTCGCGTTCCATCTCATGGGTGTCCACATACATACGCCCGCTCCGCGCGCTACTGCCGTAGGATTGAGTGCCGCACAGAGCAGGAGAAACGCTCATGGAAAACGAACGCAGCGTGGAATCCGGCTTTGCCGATCTGGGTCTGAGAACCGAACTGCTCAAGGCCCTGTCGGGTCTGGGCTACGAGGAACCGACCCCCATCCAGCGCGAGGCCATCCCGCACCTGGTGGCGGGCAAGGACCTGCTCGGTCAAGCGGCCACCGGCACCGGCAAGACCGCGGCTTTCGCGTTGCCCATCCTGCAACTGCTCGACGCCAACGAGGATCGTCCGTCACCGGTGGCCTTGGTGTTGGTGCCCACCCGCGAACTCGCCATGCAGGTGTCCGAGGCCGTGTACAAGTACGGACACGATCTGCGCGCGCGTTGCGTGCCCATCTACGGCGGACAGCCCATCGGTCGCCAGATCGACGCACTTCGTCGCGGATGCCACGTGGTCGTGGCCACCCCCGGCCGCGCGCTGGATCACATTCGCAAGAACACCCTCGAACTCGACGGCATCGCGATGGTCGTGCTCGATGAAGCCGACGAAATGCTCGACATGGGTTTCGCCGAGGACCTCGAGGCCATCTTGGAAGCGACGCCGAAGGAGCGGCAAACGGTCCTGTTCTCGGCCACCATGCCCCCGCGCATCGACGCCATCGCCCGCCGACATCAACGCAATCCGGTGCGTGTCACCATCGAACGCTCGACCACGCAGGCGGGAACGTCGCCACTCGTGAAGCAGACCGCGTATCTGATCCCCCGCCACCACAAAGCCGCCGCACTCGGACGCATCCTCGACATCGAGGCCCCCGAGGCCGCCATCGTTTTCTGCCGCACACGCGGAGAAGTCGACCAACTCACCGAAACATTGAACGGACGTGGCTATCGCGCCGAGGCCCTTCACGGCGGCATGGACCAGGAGCAGCGTGACCGTGTCATGGGCCGAGTCCGCGCCGGAACGGCCGATTTGTTGATCGCCACCGACGTGGCCGCGCGCGGTCTCGACATCGACCATCTCACCCACGTCGTGAACTACGACGTGCCGTCGGCACCGGAGTCGTACGTGCACCGCATCGGTCGCGTTGGTCGCGCCGGTCGCGCCGGCGTGGCCATCACCTTGGCCGAACCGCGCGAGCAACGTCAGTTGCAGAACATCGAGCGCCTCACCAAGCAGAAGATCCCCTTCGAGAAGGTGCCCTCGGTCGATGCGTTGCGCGCCCGACAGATGGAACTCACCACCGAGACCATGCGCGAGGCGTTGGCCACCGACGGTCTCGAGCACTTCGAGTCGGTTCTGCGCGAATTGTCCGGCGACTTCTCGGTCGAGCAGATCGCCCTGGCCGCCATCAAGCTGGCGCACAACGCCGAGCAGTCCACCATGGACGAGGTCGAGATTCCCGATCTGTCGCAACCGCGCGAACAACGCGACCGCCGCGATCCCCGGGATCGGTTCGATCGCTCCGAGCGCAACGATCGCAGCAGTCGTTTCGGCCGCGACGAGCGACCCGATCGCGGTGGCCGTTTCGAGCGCGGAGGCCGTGGTCGTGGCGGTCCCGTCATGGCCAAGTTGTACGTGGGCCTCGGACGCAAGGCGGGCATCCGACCCCAGGACCTGGTGGGTGCGATCGCCAACGAAAGTGGCATCTCCGGCCGCGACATCGGCGACATCAAGGTCAGCGATCAGTTCTCCATCGTGGAGGTGCCCGGCGACGACGTCGAGAACATCCTGCGATCCATGAAGCACGCGTCCATTCGTGGCAAGAAGGCCAACATTCGTCGCTATCGCGACGAGCGCTGACCTACATTGCGCTCATGTCGAATTCATCGATCGCCAACGAGCGTTACGTCCTGTTCACCACCTTCAAACGTGACGGGTCGGCCGTCGGCACCGCGGTGTGGATCGCGCCCTACGAGACCGGACGTGCGTGTTTCACCACCGGTGGCGACTCGGCCAAGGTGAAGCGCCTGCGCAACGATGCGCGCGTCACGCTGCAGAAGTGCGATTACAAGGGTCGTGTCGTACCGGGTGCACCGGTCATCGAGGCGACGGCTCGAGTGGTCACCGGGGCCGACTGCGAGCCCGTGAATGTCGCCATGCGCAAGAAGTACGCCATTCAGTTCCGCTTGCTCGAGTGGACCACGGCGATCACCTCGCGCATCAAGCGTCAGTCGGTGGCCGACGCGGCCGTCATCGTCGATTTCTCCTGACACCTCGCGGCCTGTTCGGCCGTGATGCGATGCAACCGAGCCACCTCGTCGACCGGGAACCGGGCCGAGGAGTATCCGCCCGCCAACACCCATGCGACGGGGCATCCATGACGCGTCGCCCATTCGAAGACCCGTGCCTCGCGTTGGCGAATCACCTCGGTGGTGACGCCCGGTGCGCCACCGGCGTTCTCGTGGGCATCCATGCCCGCGTTGTAGATGACGAGATCGACGAACTCCGGGTCGGTCACCGACGCCAACGCCTCGTCGACGGCCCCGAGGTAGTCGGTGCCGCCGACCACACGACACGAGACGCCGGGACGTGACGGATAGTTGTCGAACGACGACACCGACACGTCCACCTGCTCGATCCCCACGACATCCCGATCACTCAAACGTTCGATGAGGCTGGCCGTTCCCCCGCCGCAGTGGGCGTCGAAGTCGATGATCAACACGCGCGTCGCGCCCAGTTCGAGGGCGCGCACCGCGCCGACGACGAGACCGTTGAAGGTGCAGTACCCGGAGTCGTGGTCGTAGCGGGCGTGATGCAGTCCGCTGGACAAGGAACCCGCGAATCCGCCGTTGGCCAACGCGGACTCCACCGCGGCCACCGCTCCACCGGTGGAGGCCAGGACCGACGCCACGAACTCGGGGCCGTGTTCGGTGAACTGGCCGCGCTCGCCCGCCAGAACCTGGTCGACGTACGACGGGTCGTGGACCACACGGAGCAGTTCGAGGTCGACCGGACGGGGCTCGACCAGTTCGACTCCGACAATGGGGTCGTCGACGAGGGATCGGGCCACCACGGTGGCCTTGCCCACGGTGTCGAAACCGCCGTCGACGGAGTATGCGGTGGAGAAATACACGGGAATCTTCATGGACATCGAAACGACGAAGACCGTTGAAGGTGTGCGTTCGACCTGTTCCGAGCCGATTTTTTCTCATCCGCACACTTCACCTCGCTCAGATCGTTTTTTTGAACATGGCCCTCCTGAAGCTTCCCCGTCCGTTGCACGTCATCGACATCGACAACCTCATGGGTGACCCGCGAGTCATCGACCCGTGGATCATCGGAAAGTGGCAATCCGCCTACGTGAACACCACCGGGTTGCGACCCGGTGACCACGCCATCGTCGGAACGGGGTGCAACGGCAAGCACGCCTTCGCCGTGCAGAGCAAGTGGAACCCCTTCCGCGTGGTCCGTCGACCCGGCCCCGACGGAGCCGACGAAGCCCTCATCGAGGCCGCCATCACGGAAGCCGACCGAGGTCGCTACACCCATTTCGTCATCGGCAGTGGCGACCACCGGTTCGCCGACCTCCACGACCTCCTGAGCGAGCGCGGCTACCCCGTCACCGTGGTCAGTCGACCCCGGGCCCTGTCGCACAGGTTGCGCTCGCGGGCCGGAGATCGGGTGCTCTACCTCCCCGATCTGGACCTCGTCTGACCCACTCGTTCGGTCCGTGTAAACGGCGTGTTTACATTCTGTTCGCGCTGTTCGGGTGGATTGTCGGCGCGAACTAAGGTCGAATCATCGGTCTACCCCGGGCCGATCCTGAGGGAGGAACACATGAAAAGGACGAACAAGAAGTTCGCTCCGATGTTGCTCACCGCGGCGTTCGCCATCGGCCTCGTGGCCTGTGGTGGCGACGACGGTGGTTCGTCATCGAGCAGCGAAGCACCCAGCACCGAGGCCCCCACGTCGGAGGCCCCGAGCACCGAGGCGCCGGCCGGCGAGGCACGTTCCAGCGCGTACGTGCCGACCGGTGATCCGATGGACAACTTCACGCCATGGGATGACAGCAACACCGTGATCGATTGCGCACCCGAGGAAGGCCCGCTCAAGGCCGCCTGGATCTACGTCGGCCCGATCAACGACGGTGGCTGGACTCAGGTTCACGACGAAGCTCGCATGGCGGTTCAGGAACACTTCGGTGATGCCGTCGAGACCACCTATAAGGAGTTGGTCCCCGAAGGTCCGCAGGCACTCCAAACCATCGAGGACCTCATCGCTGACGGCAACACCGTCATCTTCGGCACCTCGTTCGGTTTCCAGGATCAGTTCATCGAGGCGGCCGCCGCCCATCCCGAGGTGTGCTTCGAGTTCGCCACCGGATACAAGTCCGCCCCGAACGTGTCGCAGTTCTACGGCGCCGCCGAGGACACCGACTACCTGACCGGCATGGCCGCCGGCGCGGCGTCGGCGACCGGCAAGTTGGGAATGGTTTCGTCGTTCTCGTTCGCCGAGGTGGTGCGCGGAGTCAACGCGTTCGCTCTGGGTGCTCAGGCGATGAACCCTGACGCCACGGTCAAGGTCCTCTTCATCCAATCCTGGTTCGACCCGGCCGAAGAGCGCAAGGCCGCTGAAGCTCTGCTCGCCGAAGGCGTCGACGTTCTCGGCATGAAGGGCGTCGACTCGCCCAGCACCGGCGACGTCGCCAAGGAGAACGGAATTCCGTGGGCCGGTTACAACAAGGATCAGAGTGCCAACTATCCCGAGGTGTGGTTGACCGCGACGGCGTACGACTGGTCCGTGTACGAGATCCCGCGTTTGCAGCAGGTTCTCGATGGCACCTGGGTGGCCGGCAATTACTACGGCACCTTGAAGGACGGCTTCGTCAAGCTCGGTAAGTACGGTTCGTTGGTCTCCGATGAAACCTACGCGGCCATCGAGGCTCGTTTGGCCGAGTTGGCCGAGTCGCCCGGCAGTCAGTTCACCGGTCCGATCATGGACAACCAGGGCAACGAAGTGCTCGCCGACGGTGTGACCCACACCTACGGCGAACTCATGGAGATGGCCTACTTGGTGGCAGGAGTCGAAGGAGAACTCTGATCTCCCGAGCCAGATTGGCGAAAGAGGGCGGGCCGAAAGGCCCGCCCTCTTTCTTCGTTCGGATCACGTTCGTCTAGGGTCAGAAGGTCGGTAGCACACCGTCAGGGAGGGTGGATTCGGTGACGGAGCAGGTCGCTGTGCGCATGTCGGGAATCGTGAAGCGATTCCCCGGAGTGGTGGCCAACGATGGCGTGAACCTCGAGATTCGCGCCGGCGAAGTGCACGCACTCCTCGGCGAGAACGGTGCCGGTAAGTCCACGTTGTCCAACATTCTCACCGGCCTGTACCGCGCCGACGATGGGGTCGTCGAGATCGCCGGTCATCGTTGCGAGTTCTCTTCTCCTCGCGATGCGTTGGATGCCGGCATCGGCATGGTGCATCAGCACTTCCGCCTGGTACCAACGTTCACCGTGGCCGAGAACGTGGTTCTCGGCGAATCCGATGGTTCGCTTTTCATGAACCAGGACCAGGTGGCGACGAGGGTGCAGGAGCTCTCCGATCGCTACGGACTTGCCGTCGACCCACACGCTCGCATCTGGCAACTCAGCGTGGGCGAGCAACAGCGCGTCGAGATCCTGAAAGTTCTCTATCGCGGGGCCAAGGTGCTCATTCTCGACGAGCCCACCGCGGTGCTCACCCCGGTGGAGGCACGTTCGTTGTTCGCCACCCTGCGGGCCATGGCCGACGAGGGTCGTTCGGTCATCTTCATCTCGCACAAGCTCGGTGAGGTGATGGCGGTCAGCGACCGCGTCACCGTTCTTCGCGGTGGCCGAACCGTCGGAACCGTGAACACCAGCGAAACCTCCACGCGCGGTTTGGCATCTCTCATGGTGGGTCGCTCGGTGGAGTTCGAGCGAGTGGTGCGCGAGAACCCGGCCGACATCACCACCACGGTGTTGCGCGTCGAGAGTGTCTCGGCGAACGACGATCGTGGGCGTGCGTCGCTCCACGAGGTGTCGTTCACCGTGGGACGCGGCGAGATCGTGGGCGTGGCCGGTGTGGCCGGAAACGGACAACGCGAACTGGCCGAGGTGATCTCCGGAATGCGCGCCTCGGTCGCGGGTCGCATCACGGTGCTGGACGACGAGGTGAAGTCCGGCAAGGCCCGCTCCGCCATCGCCCGCGGAATCGCCCACGTGCCCGAGGACCGACTGCACACCGGATTGGCCGCGGGTCATTCGGTGGAGGACAACCTCGCGCTGAAGAACTACCGAACCGCGCAAATCTCACGATTCCGACTGTTGCAACGTCGCGCCATCCGCGAGCAGGCTTCGACACTCGTGGAGCGATACGACGTGAAGACACCCGACACCGTCACCCCGGTTCGTCTTCTGTCGGGCGGAAACGTGCAGAAGGTGCTCTTGGCACGAGAGTTCTCCGCGTTGCCGAGCGTGCTGATCGCCGCGTCACCCACCCGGGGCCTCGACGTGGGAGCGATCGAAACGGTTCGCGAGCGTTTGGTGGCCGCCGCCGACGATGGCGTCGGCGTGCTGTTGATCAGCGAGGACCTCGACGAGATTCTTTCGCTCGCCGATCGCATCCTGGTGATGTACGAAGGTCGCATCGTCGACGACCTCCCGGCCCAGGGAGCCGACCGGGAGCGCATCGGCCTCACGATGGGTGGAAGCAACGCGAAGGAGGTGGCGCAATGAGATCGCCTCTTCGACTGGAACGTCGACTCGAACAACCCAAGTGGCTGAACTGGGCGATTCCTCTCTTCTCTCTCGTCGCCGCTCTGATCCTGGGTGCCATCGTGCTTCGTCTCACCGGCAAGAACCCCGTCGACGTCTACCAACGAATCTTCGAGCGTGGATTCGCCGGAAAGCGTGTCTTCTCCGACAGCCTCGTTTCGGCCACTCCACTGGCCTTCACCGGGCTGTGCGCCGCAGTGGCGTTCCGCATGGGTCTCATCAACGTGGGTGGCGAGGGACAGCTCTACATGGGTTCTCTGGGTGCGACGTGGGTCGGAATCACCTTCGACGACGTACCCACGGGTCTGATGATCGTTCTGATGGCGGCCGCCGGAATGTTGTGCGGAGGTCTGTATGCCGGAATCGTCGGTCTTCTGCGCGCGCGTTTCGGCACGAACGAAATCATCACCTCGCTGATGATGAACTATCTCGCAGGAATCCTCCTCACCTATCTGGTGTACAACTCCTTCTCGTATTGGCGCGACCCGGTGTCAGGCAACTTCCCGTCTCCGCGCGCCATCACCCAGCGAGCCGAGTGGAACACCTACACGGTGTTCGGTGTCGACTTGCCGATCGCGTTCGTGATGGCGATCGCCATGGGATTCGCCGTTTGGTTCCTCTACAAACGCACCCGCTTCGGATTCGAGGTGGGGGTCATCGCCGACTCCCCGAAAGCGGCGCGTTATGCGGGTATCCGAACCTCGTCCACGATCATTCTGGTCATGGGTCTCTCGGGGGCGATGGCCGGATTGGGCGGTGCCGCCGACGTGGGGAACTTCCGCCGCTACATGGATCCCAAGGGCCTCGAGCTGTCGGGGTACGGATACACCGGCATCGTGGTCGCCGCCTTGGCCCGACTCAATCCCGTGGCCGCCGTATTCGTCGCGCTGTTGATGGGAGGGCTCAACAACGCCGGTTACTCGCTGCGTGGTCCGGACTTCCCGAGCGGATTGGTGGGCACTCTCCAAGGACTCATCCTGTTCACCGCCGTGGCCGGTGAGATCCTGATCAAGTACCGCATCAGATCCAATTCACGTCGTTCCGAGGTGGTGACGGCATGAACTCGAACATTTTCATCATCATCATCTCCTCGGCCATCTTCTACGGCACTCCGCTCTTCTTCGCGGCGCTCGGTGGCATCTTCACCGAGCGCAGTGGAGTACTGAACCTCGGTGTGGAAGGCACCATGCTGATCGGTGCGGTGGCCGGGGCATGGGGGTCACAACACGTGGGTGGAAGTTCATGGATGACGATCACGATGGCCATCGTCATCGGGATGGCGGCGGGTGGCTTGCTGTCGACCCTGCTGGCCTTCCTGTGCATCACCCTGAAGGTCAACCAGACCGTGGCCGGATTGGCCGTCACCATCTTCGCGGGAGCAGTGGGCCTGAGTAGTTACTTCGCCAAGATTTGGGGGGTCTCGGAATCACCCGTGACCCGTCAGATACGGAAGTTCGATGTGCTCGGACTCGCGGACACGCCGATCGTCGGGCCAATTCTCTTCAACCAGAACATCCTGACGTACCTCTCGTGGGTTCTGTGTGTCACCAGTTCGATCTACCTGTTCCGATCACGTTTCGGTCTTCATCTCCGAGCCGTCGGGGAATCGCCGGCGACCGCCGACGCGATGGGGATCAACGTCGCCCGTTACCGATACCTGCACACCATTTTCGGTGGAGCCCTCGCTGGTGTGGGTGGTGTCTTCTACAGCCTGGCCATCGTGCCGAACTGGGTCGACGGAATGACTGCTGGTGCCGGATGGATCGCCATCGCGCTCGTGATCTTCGGTTTCTGGCGTCCGAGTCTGACCTTGCTCGGCGCGTATCTCTTCGGCGCATTGCAATCATTGGGCAGCACCCTCAAGGCAAGAAACGTCAGCGTGAATGGTGACCTGCTGAATGCCTTGCCGTTCTTCATGACCATCGTCGTTCTGGTGTTGGTGTCCAGTCGCTTCGCTCATCGACGCCTCGGAGCACCGGCCGCCTTGGGCATCCCCTACGAGCGCGAAGAGCGATGACCTCGCTCACCAACGTCTCACCGCAACTGCGCCGGGCCTGGCATCCGGTCGGTCGTGTCGAATCGTTCGGGTCCACGCCCACCCGCATCGAGTTGGTGGGTGAGGCCTACGTGGTGGTCCGACTGGGCGACACCGTGAAGGCGTTCCTCGACGTGTGCCCGCACCGCAACGCCCGCCTCAGCGACGGACTCGTCACCGATAACTGCTTGCGTTGCCCCTATCACGGCTGGGAGTTCGACGCCGAGGGTGCGGTTGCGCACGTGCCCGCACTCGGAGCCGACGCCACGTTGCCTCCGGCGCGTCTGACCGCCCCGTTCACCCAGGAACGTTTCGGTTTGCTGTGGATCGCGCCCGAGGAGCCGGTCACCGACATCCTGCCCATCCCCGAATGGGACGACGAGTCCCTCACCAAGGTCTGGATGCCGCCGATCGACATCGATGCCGCGGCCGCGCAGGCCATCGACAACTTCCTCGACTTCAGCCACTTCCCCTACGTGCACGCCGGAACCTTCGGCTCCGACAAGGACCGCTTGGTGAAGGAGTACTCCACCGAACGCACCGCCGATGGCTGGGGGTTCGTGGTGCAGTACCCCCACGTCATCGAGAACCACGAGGACCCGTTGGTGGCCACGGGCGAACACCCCTTGGTACAGAACCGTTTGATGCGGTACGACTTTCGCGTTCCCTTCACCGCGAATCTGCGCCTCGAGATTCCGATGACGGGCATGATCAACGCCATCGTCATGTGGTGCCAGCCCATGACCATGGACCGCACCCGCGTGCACATCGTCATGATTCGCAACGACGTGCGCACCGCCGCCGAACACCAGGCCGCCATCGACTACGAGATGAAGATCTTCACCGAGGATCTGCGCGTCATCGAGAGACTCCGCGACAAGACCATGCCGCTGGAGCGCGGACAAGTGCACGTGCGTAGTGATCGCCACACCGTGGAGTTCCGTCGCATCCTGCAGAAGTTGATGGACGCCTGACTCAGGGCGCACCGGACGCGTCGGCCACGAAGCCGAGCAACGGCATGGTGACGTGTCGGAAATCGACGGTGTCCAGATCGTCGATGAAACCGTCGAGCACGGCCAACCCCAACGGGATCGCCTGACCGACGAGGGCCACCAAGTCGGCGACCGCCGGCTTCACGCCCGCCGGGGCGAGCATCCGGTGGTAGCGATCGCGCCCACCCAGGTGGAGTTCGTCGAGGACCGCCGCCAGATCCCGTCGATGGCTGGCCGCGATGTACGCCTCGAGTCGGAACCGAAGCCATGGACGTCGCTTCTCGCCACCGCCTCGCGTGAGCAAATGAGCCGCCACCTTGCCCATTTCGACCCGATTGACCGTCCGGTCGGTGACGGGTCGGTTGTCGGTGATGGCCTCGTCGAGGAGCACGCGGATGGCGTCGATGAGAAGGGCGTCCTTGCTCGCGTATCGGGTGTACACGGCTCCGGCCGTCAGACCCGCCCGACGTCCGATTCGTGAGGCGGTCGTCGATTGCAGTCCCACCTGGCCGATCACCGACTGGGCGCTGTCGATCAGTGCGTCGCGCAACAAGTCGCCCGTCGTCGCTGAGATGCGCTCACCGAGCTCGGGCACCCACAGTTCGTCCGCGAGCTCAC
>Ga0129336_10001612_pt1 | contig 13714 bp, 13 predicted proteins | sample CPB6_02_DNA_FD_96878 | JGI IMG/M metagenome (GOLD analysis project Ga0129336, IMG submission 96878) | Freshwater to marine salinity gradient microbial communities from Chesapeake Bay, USA - CPBay_Sum_0.6_0.2_DNA | ecosystem: Environmental > Aquatic > Marine > Coastal | place: USA: Chesapeake...
CCAACTCCGGCGATGCCGCCAGAGTTCGTATCCGGTATTAGCTCCGGTTTCCCGGAGTTATTCCAAAGTGAAGGGCAGATTCCTCACGTGTTACTCACCCGTTCGCCGCTAATCCATTTCCGAAGAAACTTCATCGCTCGACTTGCATGTGTTAAGCACGCCGCCAGCGTTCGTCCTGAGCCAGGATCAAACTCTCCAAAAATTCTTTTGGTGTGTTTGCCTAGCAGAGTCAAACAACTGTCGTTATTTGTCTTCTACCAAAGGAATCGTGACATTCTCAAAAGTACTGCTCATGTAAATGAACAACGCAAAAAGAATGCCGACGAGTTAAAAATTGGCATTGACTTTATGGCACGCTGTTGAGTTCTCAAGGTACGGATGCGCACTCAACTCAACATTCTCATGTTTTGTATGAGGGCTCACTTCTTACTCACATGCAGCTGGACGGCGGTGCAATTGCACCAGGCGCCAACTTCATCGAGTGGAAGTGTGCTGAACGGCCAGTCCGGGTCAAACCCCGGTCTGTCCGCTTCTCAGCGAGGGGGAAAGGTTATGCCCTGGCGACCAAGGGGGTCAAATCGGGCTCGACGCCCGTCAGAACGGGGGGCGGTTTTAAGCTAAAACAGCCGCTAGCTCTCGTTTGCCTTTTCGCAGAAGGATCAAATTACCCCTAATTAATTGGGTTTTTTCAAGGGTTGCTCCTTCATCGGTGACGCGCTCGTTATTCACATAAGCGCCCCCCTCCTTGACCAGACGCCGGGCTGCGGATTTGGAATCGCAGAGCCCTGTCTGGACCAGAGCATCGACCACCATCAAGCCCTGGGTGAAGAGGGTTCTTGGCAAGGCGCTGGCGGCCGCGCTCAAGGCGGGGCCGTCAACTGTGGCCAGATCCCCTTGGCCAAATAGCGCCAACGACACTGCTTCTACCTTCTCCATCGCATCCTTGCCGTGGACTCGCGCAGTCACATCGCGAGCTAGGAATCGTGCTGCGTTGCGCGCACCAGGTTGCTGCGCAACCTCTTGCTCAAGTGCAGCTACCTCTTCACGCGAGGCGAAGGTAAAGATTTTTATGAATGAAATGACATCGCGATCATCGACACCAATCCAGTATTGATAGAGCGCATAAGGGGATGTTAATTCCCCGTCAAGCCAAATAGTTCCTGAAGCTGTCTTTCCAAATTTCGTGCCGTCGGACTTGGTGACCAAAGGAATGGTGAGGCAATGTGCTGAGCCCTGCTCTACTTTGCGGATTAAATCAAGTCCGGCGATGATGTTGCCCCATTGGTCGCTGCCACCAATCTGGAGCGTGCAATTGTGGCGCCGGTAGAGCTCCAGGAAATCAAAACCTTGTAAAACTTGGTAGGAGAACTCGGTGTAAGAGATTCCGTTTGCATTTAAGCGTGATGAGACAGAATCTTTAGCCAGCATTTGATTTACACTGAAATGTTTTCCAATATCGCGCAAGAAGGCAATAGCTGATAGTGGTGCCGTCCAATCGAGATTATTGACAACGAGCGCTCCAGTGGGCGAAGCGTTAAATTCTAAATACGGTTCAACCTGCTTTCGGATTCGGGCGACGAAATCGGCGACGACGGACTCATCGTTGAGTGTTCGCTCTTCAGACTTGCCACTGGGATCACCAACTAATCCGGTTGCTCCGCCGACCAGGGCAATCGGTCGATGTCCAGCAAGCTGGAATCTCTTGAGTGCTAAAAGCACCGCCAGGCTGCCGATATGCAAGCTCGGCGCAGTCGGATCGAATCCGATGTACAAGGTAACTGGTCCACTATCCAAAGCCTTGATGAGCTCATCGCGGTCAGTTGTCTGCGCAATCAAACCTCGCCACTGGAGTTCATCTAGTAGTTCGCGACCGCTGGTCAAGATTTCACTGCTCCTCTACTTCGTGTTCTCGCGCCGACTTTCCGCTGAGTTTTTCGCTCGGATGGGCCATTACCCCAGAGCTTGGCCATATGAAGAGCGCGCTTAGCGTTGGCTCTCTTTGCTGACGCCACCAGCGTACCTAAATCCCCTAGCTGGATGCGCAATGCTGCAGGGGCGGTACCACCTTTACTCTTTCGAGAGGCAACAGCGCGTTCAACCGTGAGCGCTTGAAAGATATCTTCGCCAAAGAGTTTGTTGAGGGAGCGAAAATCCTGAAGTGAGAGCTCCTCAAGGCTCTGGCTTCGAGATTCCGCTAGCGCCACTGCTTTGCCAGCAACATCGTGTGCCTTGGCAAAGGGGATACCTTTTCGCACAAGGTAGTCAGCCACTTCGGTTGCCAGTGCGAAACCGGAGGTAGCGCCTTTGGCCATTTCTTCGCTGTCGAACTCAGTACTTGTGACCATGCCGGTGACTGCCGGCAGCAACAGCAACAGGGTGTCAAGGGAATCGAAAACCGGTTCTTTATCCTCCTGTAGATCCCGATTGTAGGCGAATGGCAATCCCTTAAGAGTGACAAGCAGGCTGGTGAGATTGCCAATGAGTCGACCGCTCTTTCCTCGAGCAAGCTCTGCTACATCGGGATTCTTCTTCTGCGGCATGATCGACGATCCTGTGGAGTATTCGTCTGAGAGCGCAGCCCAACCAAATTCACTTGAGCTCCACAGAATCCACTCCTCTCCTATTCGAGAGAGATGCACTCCAATCAGCGATGCGATGAAAAGAAACTCTGCCGCAAAATCTCGGTCGCTCACCGCGTCGATGCTATTTGCCGCCGAAGTGGCAAAACCCAATGACTTCGCTGCGCTTTCGGGGTTAACTGAGAGCGGAGTACCTGCTAGAGCGCCAGCGCCGAGTGGGCTGACACCAGTTCGCTCCCACCACTGCTCGATTCGCTGCACATCCCGCAGTAACGCATGCGCATGTTTAGCTAACTCGTGACCGAAGACTAGAGGTTGTGCATGCTGCAGATGAGTGAAGCCAGAAACATAACTGCTCTCGTGTTTGCGCGCCTGGAGAATAAAGGCCTCAACTAATTGGAGTAAATGTGAAACTAATTCTGAACTGATGTCACGAAGATACAATCGAAGATCAGTGGCAATCTGGTCATTGCGCGATCTACCCGCACGGAGCTTTCCTCCTAATTCGCCCAGTCGCTCGATGAGTACTCGTTCAATGACGCCATGAAGATCCTCGTCATGTTCGGCCGGAGTGATTACTCCGCGTTCGATATCACGACGAAGCACCTCGATAGCGCTCTCAATTCGTTTTCCTTCAGCAGAGGTAAGAATCTTGCTCTTTACTAAGTTCCGGCAGTGCGCCCGACTGCTCAGTAAGTCATACGGAGCTAGTCGCCAATCGAAATGCACACTTCGCGAGAGCGCAGCCATGGAATCGGCGCTAGTTGCGGAGAACCGACCGCCCCACAATTTAGCTGGCTTAGTCATAATCAAGCACCTTCTCCATGCGGTCGTTGGTTCTGCAAACCTGCCCCATCTGCACGCCTATCTATATTCTTCCGCGAATCCTCCAGATTCTCGGTATCGACATCCTCAGCCAGCGAACTAAGAAAAATCATGACATCCTGCGCTGCAAAATCTTCATTGACAATCACCATTACTGTGTCATCGCCGGCGATGGTGCCGATGATTTGCGCAAGTACCCCTGCTCGTGAGGCGCGATCGATTGCACTGGCGAGAAGTTGGGCACCTCCTGGTGGTGTCCGCAAAACTAGAAGATTCCCACTACTGTGAATCTGAACAAGTAATTCGTTGAGAAGTCTGGCTACCCGATAGAGCGGCTCCTCTGGATTTTCGCTGGCTAGTTGATAGCGAAGATTACCTCTGTTATCTCGCCCCCGAACGGCGCCAATCTCTTCAAGATCCCTGCTTGCAGTGGCTTGAGTGACAACAAAACCACTCTCCCGAAGCATCTCCACCACCTGAGCTTGAGAGTGGATCAACCCAGAACCAATCCAGCCACGAATCAATTCTTGGCGGGCAACCTTGGTATGCACAATTCCCGTCATCGAACCTGACCCACGCTCTCTTCTAGGCAGCCAAGGAATCTTTCAACATCGACCCCGCTGGTCACTAGAGCGGGAGCAATTCTTATCGTCGATGGATTTGCTGCATTAACTAATACTTTCCGCTGCTCTAATGCTTGTGCTACAGCTTGTGCATTCGCTGCTTCGAGTTCGATTCCGATCAATAGGCCCTCTCCACGAACCTCACGCACTCCAGCAATCGATGAGCCATCAGTTTTCAATCGTTCACCAAGTAAACGAACGCGCTTGAGGAAATTCTCCTCGCGTAATACTCGTATCGCTGCTAATGCAGCGGCCGCCGATGTTGGATTTCCGCCAAAAGTAGAGCCATGGCTACCTGCTTGGAAAAGCCCCGCGGCTTTTCCGATTCCGATTGTCGCGCCCAAGGGCAACCCGCCACCCAATCCTTTCGCCAGCGTGATGATGTCGGGGATGATCCCTTCGCGCTGATACCCAAACCACTCGCCTGTCCTACCCATTCCGGTCTGGACTTCATCGACGGTCATCAGCGTTCCAGTTTCGTCGCATCGTTCCCTGATCTTCCGAAGGAACCCTTGTGGCGGGAGGATTACTCCTGCCTCCCCTTGAATAGGTTCCACAATCACCATCGCTGTGCGCTTGGTGATGCCTCGTTTGAGGGCGCGATCATCTCCAAAGGGCAAGAACTTGATATCAGGAATCAGCGGCAGAAATGGAGCGCGTTTACTGCTCTGCCCAGTCATTGAAAGTGCGCCCATGGTGCGTCCATGAAAACTGTTCGTAAAAGCCACGATTCGCTTTCGCCCCGTAAGACGGGAGATCTTGAGCGCCGCCTCGTTTGCTTCGGCACCAGAATTACAAAAGAATGTTCGGGCACTGGTTACACCGACAAGTTGCTGCAACTCTTCAGCTAATTGCAATCCCTTTGGATGCGCGTAGAAATTGCTGACATGCGTGAGCTCTCCGATTTGCTTAGTGACTGCTTCGATAATGGCGGGATGTGCATGACCAAGGATGTTTGTTGCGATGCCGCCAAGAAAATCCAGATACTCATTGCCTTGCGAATCTATAACTTTATTTCCACTGCCAGAAACCAGGGTCAATCGAGGCGTTCCATAATTTGCCATGAAAAGCTCATTCCACTCTCTCATGGGGTAATCACGGTTCCAATCTCTTGCGATACTGCCCTCTTTATGATGCCAGGCACTCGGCCATCGAGAATCTGCGCACTTTTGGCTCCTTGGGCGATCGCCCGCATGCACGCTCCTACCTTTGGAATCATGCCGCCGGTGAGTAGAGGCAACAATTGCTCTGCTTCTTCATAGGTCATGTGCGGAATCAACGAGGATTCGTCAGGCCAATTTCTAAAAACCCCTGGAACATCAGTTAAGAAAATCACGCGATCTACTTCTAATGCCCCCGCAATTGCTCCTGCAGCTGAATCGGCATTGACATTGAATACCGTTCCCGCGCCATCTGTCGAGATGGGTGCGATAACAGGAAGGAAACCAGCATCAATAAGAGTGTGAATTATCTGAGGATTTACCGATGAAATTTCACCCACCTGTCCAACATCAATAACCTCACCGCTTGCGCTGTGAGTCAATCTCTCTGCCATCAGCAACCCACCATCACACCCGGTGATACCAACCGCTGATGCGCCTGCCTGATTGAGCAGACCCGTCACATCTCTTAGTACCCGACCTGCGAGGACCATTTCAACAACTTCCATGACCTCAGGTGTAGTCACTCGCAGACCTGAGACCATCGTGGAGGTGATGTCTCGTGCATGTAATTCCTGCTCGATCTGAGGCCCGCCACCATGTACGACCACTACCTTCTGGCCACTTGCTACCACTTGTGCGAGGTCTCGTGCAAAGTCTTTTGCTAGCTGGGCATCGGTCATAGCGTGCCCGCCATATTTGATGACAATCATGATGAGTAAGCCGAATTCTCGTGTACATACATAGTGGATAAATCGTTGGTCAGAATAGAAGCTTCATGGGACCCAGTTTTCAGATCTATCACGATTTCTATCCGCTCGTCTTTCATGGAGACCAAACTGCGGTCTTGATGCGGAGCGCTAGAGCGCGCAACCATCACTCCATTGATGCTGACATCAATATCCAACGGATCAAATTGAGCATCCGAAGTACCCACAGCTGCCAGGATCCTCCCCCAATTGGGGTCTTCCCCAAAAAGTGCACACTTGAGGAGATTGTTCCGCGCACATGCCCTACCGACAGCGACCGCATCAACTATAGATGCGGCATTGATGGTGGTGATAGCGATGATTTTGGTGTGCCCCTCAGCATCACTAATTAGTTGATTGGCAAGATTTCGACAGAGCTCAGTGAGAGCTTCGATTAAATCTGATAATTGCAGCTCGCTACTTTCACCACTTGATAATGCAATTACCGTGTCGTTAGTGGAAGTGCATCCGTCGGAATCTATCCGGTCGTATGTCATCGAACAGGCATGAGTGAGCGCTTCCTGAAGTTGACCTGGTGAAACTTTTGCATCGGTTGCCAAGACTGAGATCATGGTCGCCAAGGAGGGAGCGAGCATTCCGGCGCCTTTCGCTATTCCAATAAAATTTGCGCCCTTCAAGGAATAGCTGGCTATCTTGTAGTGCGAGTCGGTTGTCATGATTGCCTGCGCTGCTGCGACCCAACTCCCCGCAGAGAGTTCTTGCGCAGCGCTCTGAATACCCGCAATTATCTTTGCCATGGGTAATCTCTCACCAATCAAACCGGTGCTACAGACTGCTACATCAGAGGCTGAAAGGCCCAAAACTTTCGCGACTTGTTCGGCACTGTGGTGAGTGTCAGCAAAACCTTCAGGTCCCGTGCATGCGTTTGCTCCCCCGGAATTTATGAGAACGGCATCCACTCGACCGTCCTTGACTACCTCTTTGCTCCAGATAACTGGTGCTGCCGTAACTCTATTTTTCGTAAAGACGGCAGCTGCAGAGCGATAAGCCCCTTCATTCAGAATCAGAGCAAGGTCTTTAGAGCCGTTGCTCTTAATACCTGCCGATATTCCTGCCACCTTGAATCCCAAGGGAAAGTTCATCGCAGGCCCGCACCCTCTAGGCCAGCACTCTCATCAAATCCACTCATGAGGTTGGCGTTCTGTATGCCTTGCCCGGCAGCACCCTTACCCAAGTTATCAAGAGCGGCAATCACGATGGCTCGACCAACATGCGTATCAAGGGTTACTTGAAGATGTACCGAGTTGCTACCAAGCAGAGCATTTGTTTGCGGAATCTGATCTGGAGCCAATACATGGACAAATCGCTCGTCCTCGTACTCGTTCATGAAAAGTTCTCGTAGTTGATTGAGCGAGGTGTCCGCTACAGGAATGCTTACGGAAGCAAGAATGCCTCGGGGCATGGGAGCCAAAAACGGAGTGAAAGAGAGATGGACCGGTGAACCAGTTAACTGCTCCACTGCTGCCTCTACTTCGGGAGTGTGCTGATGAACACCACCAATCTTGTAAGCCGAGATCGAATTCATCACTTCGCTGCCCAGTAGATGTGTCTTTGAATTTCTTCCTGCTCCGGTTGTACCAGAGGCTGCAGTCACCACTACATCAGTGAGATTAACTTGCGACTTGATTTTTGCGAATGGAGCTATGGAGAGCGCCAATGCTGTTGCATAACAGCCAGGATTGGCGATGCGCGTACTTGAAGAAATGGCGTTCCGCGCACCAGGAAGTTCAGGTAATCCATATTGCCAATAACCATGATGGACTCCACCGTAATAGCGCTCCCAAGAACTCTTAGAGCTCAATCGAAAATCTGCTCCGAGATCAACAATCTTCTTCGTAAGGAAAAGTTCGACATGCTCTCCTATCAAGCGACCAGATTCACCATGCGGTAACGCAAAGAAGATTAGTTCTGAATCAAAGAGCGCATCCTTGTCGAACGGCAAAAAGTGTCCGTTCATCGCGCCAGCCAAGCCGGTTAACTGTGGATGCACAGTGGTGATGGCAACACCTACTTGCGAGTGCGCGATCGCCGCGCCCAAGGTGAATTCTGGGTGATTGGCAATTAATCGGAGCAGCTCTCCGCCGCTATATCCGCTCGCCCCTACTACCGAAACCTTCATTTGCGTAAATATACATCATTATGCAAATTTATGCACTATCCCCGCAATCTGGCTCCCAAGGCTGCTGCCGAGGTGACTGCGCCCTCCCGGAATCCGGCGACCTCCTCGGCGGTCAGGGTTCGGTCCGCAGCTCGGAAGGTGAGGGTGAATGCATAGGAGACCTCATTCTCCGCCAGCGGTTTACCGGTATACCGATCAAAGAGTTCGATCTTCTCCAGTAATTCACCAGCGCCGTTGCGGAGCGCGCCGATGAGCTCTGCCAGTGCGATTGCCTCAGGAACAACCAGAGCGATATCTTGAATCGTCGGCACCATCGTTGAGAGCGGGCGGACTCGAACCTGTTCCTGAATCGGTACGAAATCCAGGATGACCATCATGGCGCATGTGCGTGCGGGCAAACCGTAGTGGGCGATAACTCGCGGATGTAGTTCGCCAGCATGTGAGAGCGCTTTGCCATCAACTCGAAGTTCGGCGCATCGGCCAGTATGCCAGGGAGCAAAATCACTCTGATGAAGTGTTACTGAATTTCCCGTGGACTCGATGACTTCTTGAGCAAGTGCAACCGCGTCATGCCATTGGTACTTTCGCCCTTTGCCTCGCCAGCTCTCGCTCTCGGCATCCCCTACCAGTATCGCGCCCACACAAAAGAGTTGGTTAGGCACGCTCTCATATAACGCGCGAATCTGGCTTTCATCCGGGCGCCGATCAACACCCAAAGGTGGCGCAGTCGGAAGGAGTTCCGGGGCACGGAAGATGCTGCCCATTTCAAAGAGCGCCATAGATTTTGCACCGCGACCGAGATTGCGGACAGCGGCATCAATCAACCCAGGGATCAAGTGCGGACGAAGAAGCGGTTCTTGCTCGGAAATAGGATTGGCAATCTTGAAGGTACGAGCCCTTGCACCTTGAAAACCCATCACTTCTATCGTCTCTGGGCTGACAAATGGATAGTTCTGCACCTCGAGCAATCCTCGATCGGCGAGATACTGCGCAATTCGCCTTCTGCGCCGTTGTTCGGCAGTTAAGCCTCGACTTAACGGAGCTGGTGGAAGTATCGAAGGAATCTGCTCGTAGCCAACGATTCGCGCAACTTCTTCAACTAAATCAGCGGCCATAGTCAGGTCTGGGCGCCACGAAGGTGGTGAAACCTGCCAACTTTCGGCAGAGCCTGCGGTGCTTTCGACCATCGCACCAATTTTTTCTAGGGCAACTTTGACTTCTGCAACCGAATAGTCACTTCCGACAAGTGTTGCTGGAAAGTTAGCGGCCATCGAGATTGGTAAAAGCGGAGCGGGTGCGCCATCACTGCCTCCACCCACATATCGACCGCCACCGAGTTGACTTAATAAGGCAACTGCTTGAGCGGAGGCTGCAAGTGGTAGATGCGCATCAACGCCCCGTTCAAATCGACGCGAAGCTTCAGTGGATAATTTATGTGCGCGGGCGTTTCGCGCAATGTCCATCGGAAAGAAGTGTGCCGCTTCGATTGTTATCGAGTTGGTCGCAGGTGTTACTTCGGAGTGCAATCCCCCCATGGTTCCTGCAAGCGCGAGAGCTCCATTTTCATCGGCAATCAAAAGATCGCTCTCGTTAAGTTTACGCTCTTGACCATCGAGGGTAGTCAAGGTTGCGCTTTTGCCCGCACGGCGCACTTTGAGCGTGCCCGTGATTTTTGCCCGATCGAAGGCATGCAACGGTTGACCATATTCGAGCATGATGTAGTTGGTGATATCTACAGCTAATGAGATAGAGCGCATACCTGCCATCTGCAATCGCCGCACCATCTGCAATGGTGTTGGCCGGGATACATCCACATCCTCGATTGTACGAAGCACAATGAAGTCGGCTCCCGCCTCGATCTGTGGCACGGTGGCATCGGAAGATTCTGTTAGCGGAAGATTGGGAGCCAGGCTCACTGGGTCAGTAAAGGGGAGATCAAATGCCAACGCTATTTCGCGTGCAATGCCGCGGATTGACATCGCATAGCCTCGGTCGGGATTCACAGAGAGATCGAGAATGACATCATCAAGTTTCAATAATGAAATCGCATCGGCTCCGCGCCTTACTTCAGGTTCGGCAGGGTCGAGCACGATGATTCCCGAATGGTCCTCACCCATTCCCAGCTCACGCGCACTGCAAATCATTCCGTTGCTGATTTTTCCGTAGGTCTCACGCGCTGCAATAGCAAAATCACCTGGCAGTACAGCTCCGGGTAGTGCGAGCACCACAAGATCTCCGACCTTAAAATTTGTTGCGCCACAGATGACATATCTCTGGTCACTCGCGGCGACTTTGACATAACGAATGGGTTTTTTCTGGCCAGTTATCTCCTCGATCTCAAGGACCTCGGCTACTTGAAGAGGTCCAGAGAGCTCTTCGCGGAGATCTTTAACGCCTTCAACTTCGAATCCAAGTCCAACCAATCGTTCGACCACCTCAGATGTTGGCGTCGATAAGGGCAGGGGCACGAAATCCCGAACCCATGAGAGCGCAACTTTCATCGTCCCACTCCGAACTGCGCAGTGAACCGAAGATCTCCTTCGACGATCTCCCGCATATCCGTGATGCCATGTCGGAACATCAAGGTGCGCTCGAGACCCATACCAAATGCAAAGGCAGAATATTCGTTGACATCAATTCCGCATGCGATTAACACCTTCGGGTTGACCATGCCACAACCGCCCCATTCAACCCAGCCTTCCCCTTTGCATGTACGACACTCACGCGATTCACCACGACAGACGAAACATCGAATATCTACCTCTGCGCTGGGCTCAGTGAATGGGAAGAACGATGGGCGCAGTCTGGTGGTTATACCCTCGCCAAACATCGATGTGGCAAAGTGATCGAGAGTTCCTTTGAGGTGTGCCATCGTGATTGCTTTATCGACAACTAAACCCTCTACTTGATTAAAAACCGGAGTGTGCGTTGCATCTAACTCATCAGATCGGAAAGTTCTTCCTGGGCAAATTACATAAATAGGCGGCTTTCGATCCAACATCGTGCGTATTTGCACCGGCGAAGTGTGTGTTCGTAGTACTAGTCGAGAACTTAGCGGTTCGATAAAGAAGGTATCTTGCATCGTTCGAGCGGGATGATCGGCTGGGATGTTGAGCGCATCAAAGTTCAACCACTCCGATTCTAGCTCTGGCCCTTCAGCGATTTCGTAGCCCATTCCGATAAAGAGGTCACAGATATCCTCTCGTAACAGTGTCAATGGATGGAGCCCACCTCGTTGACTGTTGTGTACTGGAAGAGTGACATCCACTCGTTCCTGGATAAGGATTCTTTCATCTCGCTCTTTGGTTAACTCAACTTCGCGTGCTCGGGCAATGGTGGTGATCTCACTCTTCACCTGGTTGATTTCTTGACCGCGCTGTGCGCGCTCCTCCGGGGCGAGAGCGCTTAATCCGCGATTGGCAAGGGCAATCGGTGATTTGTCCCCTAGATGTGCAAGGCGAGCAACTTTGAATTGTTCTAAGTCCGCTGCTCCAGTGAGCGCTTCGCGTGCTGCAGCTATGAGATCGTGGAGGTTATCGGACACTTCCCAATTCTAGCGAAGGATTATGAATTGGCGTGGAAGAGGGTGATTGCTACGGCTGTTGCCAGATTAAGACTTTCGGCTCGCCCTCGCATGGGAATTGCTACCACTTGATCTGCCAGGGCGCGCAATTCCTCAGGAATTCCACGCGCTTCGTTACCAAAAATCCAGAGCGCATCTGCCCCGGACACCTCCGTCAGTCTGCTCAAGCCCGCGCTGTCGGTGACATAGATTCTCCTCCCGCAGGACTTCGCCTCCGAGATTGCACTGTGGAGTTCCACATCACGAAGAACAGGTATCTGCCAGAGGGATCCTGCAGTCGCACGAACAACTTTCGGCGAAAATGGATCGGCGCTTCCGGGCGAAAGTATTACTCCGGCAGAGCCAAGAGCGTCTGCGGTCCGAATTATTGTGCCCAAGTTTCCTGGGTCATTGACTTCTAGACAGTAGACCAAAGGCAACTTGATGTCGCTAAAAACTTGATCTTCACGAAGATCATCTTCCATAGAACAAATCGCCAGAACCCCTTGCGGATTCTCGACGGTACTAATCGCAGCCATCACTTTCTCAGAGAGCATGATGGTTTCGATATCTAAATCCCTCGGCAACAGAGCGGCGCCAGACTCGGTGAGATAGAGGGTGCGAATAGGAAATCGATTCGAATGCAAAGCGGCCAGGACCGCGGAGGGGCCTTCGGCGATAAATTGCTGTGAGCCCTTGCGACCCTTAGAAGCATGAAGAGCCTTCACGCGAGCTACATGGCTCGATTGAAGGCTCTTAATGATCTCGTTAGGAGAGAACGACATTCTTTCGCGCTACTTCGACCAGCGCGGTAAAGGCTGCCGGATCGTTGACCGCCATGTCGGCTAGTACCCGTCGATCGACATCGATACCCGCGACTTTGAGGCCCTGCATGAAACGGTTGTATGTCATGTCATTCGCTCGCGCAGCTGCATTGATGCGCGTAATCCAAAGACGACGAAATTGACCCTTCTTATCTTTTCGGTCATTAAAGGCATAGACCATCGAGTGCGTGACTTGCTCCTTGGCGCGCGAGAAGAGCCTGGAGCGCTGACCGGTGTAACCACTTGCGCGTTCGAGGGTGGTCCGTCTTTTCTTTGCAGCATGAACGCCGCGTTTTACTCTTGCCATCTCTGATCTCCTTTACTTCAAACCTAATAGTCGTTTAGCGGTGTTGGTCGTCGCTTCATTTGCCACGACATCGCCTGAGAGGCGTCGGGTTCGTCGAGAGGATTTGCCCTCGAGTAGATGGCGCTTTCCGGCTCGCTCCCGTTTGATCTTTCCGCTTCCGGTTACCTTGAAGCGCTTCTTGGCGCCACTGTGCGTCTTCATCTTTGGCATTGCCTTCTCCTCTTCCCTTATTCCCTTGCTTGTTCAATCTGCTGAGTCTGGTTGGTTCTAGCTGGTTCTAGCTGGTTCTAGCTGGCACCTTTGCGCTTTGTCGGCGCGAGTACCATCACCATGTTTCGCCCATCGAGTTTTGGTGCGAACTCGACGGTTGCTATAGCTGCCACATCTTCGGATAGCTTCTGCAACACACGGAAGCCAGTATCAGGTCGAGCCTGTTCCCTTCCTCGGAACATCATCGTCACCTTCACTTTGTCTCCCCCAAGAAGAAACCTTTCGATATGAGCCTTCTTCGTCTCATAGTCGTGAGTGTCAATCTTTGGTCGCATCTTCATCTCTTTGACAACCACATGCGTCTGGTTCTTTCGAGCCATTCGCGCCTTCTGTGCGATTTCATATTTGTACTTTCCGAAATCCATCACTTTGCAAACGGGAGGGCTGGCATCCGGAGCAATCTCAACAAGGTCGAGTCCTACTTCCTCTGCCATGCGAATTGCTTGATCGATTGCAACTACCCCGACCTGTTCGCCGTTAGGTCCGATTAATCGAACTTCGGCAACGCGAATAAGATCGTTGATCCGTGGTTCTGCGCTGATAATTTCTCCCTAAATTGTCGATCCTGCCAGCCGTGCTCGTGCTCTTGATCTTCTGGTTGTGGTGTCAGCCGACGCAAAGGAGAATCCGTCCCAAACTTCCCATAGAGAAGTGGCGGTTGACCCCGTAGAGCCC
>Ga0129336_10001613_pt1 | contig 13712 bp, 13 predicted proteins | sample CPB6_02_DNA_FD_96878 | JGI IMG/M metagenome (GOLD analysis project Ga0129336, IMG submission 96878) | Freshwater to marine salinity gradient microbial communities from Chesapeake Bay, USA - CPBay_Sum_0.6_0.2_DNA | ecosystem: Environmental > Aquatic > Marine > Coastal | place: USA: Chesapeake...
CTGACGCGCGGGTCACCCTGATCGGCAAGCCGGGCTGCCACCTGTGCGAGGACGCCCGGGCCGTGGTCGTGGCGGTGTGCGCGGAGCGGGGCGCCACGTGGCAGGAGTGGTCGATCGAGGACGATCCCTCGCTGTACGAGGAGTACTGGGACCGGATCCCGGTGGTCCTGGTCGACGGGCGACCCCACGACTTCTGGCGGATCGACCCGGTACGGCTGCGGACGGCGCTCGCAGGCTGACCACCCGGCTAGGTAACCGATTAACGGACGTCAGCGTCCGGTCAACTTTGTGACTTCGTTACGAATTCCCTAACCTACGGGGGCGTCGGAACGGCCTCCCGGTGACGCTCCACCCACCGGCCGTCCGATCCCTTCCCGCCTGGAGACCTGTGCCCCCCATCGGACCCACGCCTGCCGAGCGCTCCCTTCGCGGAGGCGCCGGGCGCATCATCCCCCCCGCGACCATCGCCCGGCTGCCGGTCTACCACCGGGTGCTGCAGGGTCTGGCGGACTCCGGAGTCCGCACCGTCTCATCGGAGGAGCTCGCCCGCACGTGCGGGGTGTCCTCCGCGAAGCTGCGCAAGGACCTGTCGCACCTCGGCTCGTACGGCACCCGCGGCGTCGGCTACGACGTGCCGTTCCTGACGTACCAGATCGCCCGCGAGCTCGGCCTCACCCAGCCCTGGGGCGTCGTCATCGTGGGAGCGGGCAACCTGGGGCAGGCGCTGGTCGCGTACCGCGGGTTCGCCTCGCGCGGCTTCCAGATCGTGGGCCTGCTCGATGCGCACCCGGATGTCATCGGCCGTGTCGCCGGGACGCCGGAGCGCCCGATCGAGGTCCAGCCGATGTCGGAGTTGGACCGCCTGGCCGCCGCCGGGCGCGTGCACATCGGCGTCATCGCGACGCCCGGCGAGTCCGCGCAGGAGGTCTGCGACCGCCTCGTGGCCGCCGGCGTGCACAGCATCCTGAACTTCGCGCCGGTCGTGCTCGACGTCCCCGGGGACGTCGAGGTGCGCAAGGTCGACCTCGCGGTCGAGCTGCAGATCCTGGCATTCCACGAGCAGCGTCGCGCCACGCCGCTGGATGCCCTCATGGTGGAACCGTCGCTGGGAGAGGCGATCTGAGCATGACAACATCCAAGAGCCCTTCAGTGAAGAAGGCTGCGGTCGCGAAGAAGTCCGCACCCGCGAAGAAGTCGGCACCCGCGAAGAAGTCGGCACCCGCGAAGAAGTCGGCACCCGCGAAGAAGTCGGCACCCGTGAAGACGGCTGCGCCTGCCAAGAAGGCCGAGCCGGCGAAGAAGGCTGAGCCGGCGAAGAAGGCCGAGCCGGCGAAGAAGGCCGAGCCGGCGAAGAAGGCCGAGCCGGCGAAGAAGGCCGCGCCAGCGAAGAAGGCCGAGCCGGCGAAGAAGGCCGCACCGGCCACCGCGGACCTCGCGGGCGATGAGCCCGTGACGCGCCAGCGTCGCGCGGCGTCCCCCGGTCATGTGGCCCTGGTGGCTGCGGGTCCGGGAGACCCGGATCTCGTCACCGTCCGTGCCGCCCACCTGATGGGCTCGGCCGACGTCATCATCGCCGACGCGGAGGCGTCCGATGTAGCGCACGCGCATGCCGGTCCCACGACGCAGGTCGTCGTGGCCGTGGACCCCGCGGGCATGCCCCTCGACCACGCCGAGCGCAGCGCCCTCGTCATCGACTCCGCTCGCGCGGGCCGTACAACGGTGCGACTGATCGCCGGGGACCCGGTGATCGACGGCAGCCTGGTGAACGAGGTGGGCGCCGTGCGTCGTGCGCACCTCGCCTTCGATATCGCCCCCGGCGTCAGCGACGTCACGGGCATCCCTGCGTACGCGGGCTTCGGCCTGACCGGCGGCAAGGTGCGCCAGGTCCGCGTGATCGACGCCCAGGACTCGCAGGCCCCCTGGATCGAGCTGGTGGATCCGCGCGTGACCGTCGTCGTCCGCAATGGCGCCGATCGCGCGGGTGACATCGCGGAGCGCCTGCTCGCGGCAGGAGCCGATCCCGCAACTCCGATCGCCATCACGCGCCGTGGCACCACGGTCGACCAGCGCACGCTGGTCAGCACGCTCGGCGAGGTTCGAGATGCGGCGAAGTCGATCCGGCAGGCCGGCCCGGGCCTGGTGGTCATCGGCCAGGTCATCGAGCAGCGGGCCAAGCTCGACTGGTTCGAGGTCAAGTCGCTGTTCGGATGGCGCATCCTCATCCCGCGGACCCAGGACCACTCCGGTCCGGTCACGGATCTGCTGCGCCGGCACGGCGCGGTCCCCGTCGAGGTGCCCACGATCTCGGTCGAGCCGCCCCGCACGCCGCAGCAGATTGATCGCGCGGTGCACGGGCTGGTCCAGGGCCGTTACGAGTGGATCGGCTTCACGTCCGTCAACGCGGTGCGGGCCATCCGCGAGAAGCTGCAGGAGTACGGGCTCGACGCCCGGTCGTTCGCCGGACTGAAGGTGGCGGCTGTGGGCGAGGCCACGGTCACCGCCCTCGTCGAGTTCGGTGTGCGTCCAGACATCGTCCCGGCCACCGAGCAGACGACGAGTGCGCTGCTGGACGAGTGGCCGGCCTACGACTCGCTGATCGACCCGATCAACCGGGTGTTCCTGCCGCGTGCCGATATCGCCACCGACACCCTCGCGGCCGGTCTCGCCGACCTGGGCTGGGAGGTCGAGGACATCACGGCTTTCCGGACGGTCCGCGCCGCACCGCCGCCGGTGGAGACGCGCGAGGCCATCAAGACAGGTGGCTTCGATGCCGTCCTGTTCACGTCGAGCAGCACGGTGCGCAACCTCGTCGGCATCGCGGGCAAGCCCCATCACTCCACCGTCGTGGCGTGCATCGGGCCGCAGACGGCCAAGGCGGCGGAGGAGCACGGCCTGCGCGTCGATGTCATGGCGCCGTTCAGCACGGTGCAGGACCTCGTCGAGTCGCTGGCCGCGCACGCCGAGTCGCTGCGCGTCGCAGCCATCGAGGCCGGCGAGGGGTCATGGCGGCCGAGCCGACGTCGGGGAGCGGCCCGACGCCGGGCAACCTAGAGTCGACGTCATGGACTCTGCACGCACCGTCGTCCACCTCCTGCGGCACGGTGAGGTGTTCAACCCGGAGAAGGTGCTGTACGGCCGGCTGCCCGGCTACTACCTGTCGGACCTGGGCCAGGAGATGGCCGTGCGCGCGGCCGAAGCCCTGGCCGATCACGACGTGAGCCTGGTGGTCTCCTCGCCGATGGAGCGCGCCCAGCAGACCTCGGCCCCGGTCGCCGAGCGCCACGGCCTGCCCGTCGCGATCGACGAGCGCCTCATCGAGGCTGACAACGTCTTCGAGGGCCAGCGCGTGAGCGTCGGCGACGGTGTGCTGCGCCAGCCGCGCACCTGGCGTCACCTCTACAACCCCTTCAAGCCGTCCTGGGGTGAGCCCTATGACGTCGTCGCCGACCGCATGACCCGCGCGATCGCCGCTGCGCGGGACGAGGCGCGCGGCCACGAGGCGGTGCTGGTCAGCCACCAACTGCCCATCTGGATCGCTCGCCTGGCCGCCGAGGGGCGTCGCCTGTGGCATGACCCTCGCCAGCGGCAGTGCACGCTCGCGTCCCTCACCTCGCTGGAGTTCCGCGACCGCGACCTCGTCGCCATCACGTACACCGAGCCCTCGCGCGACCTGCTGGCGCAGGCCAGCAAGGTCGCGGGGGCCTGACGGGGGAGGTCGCATGCGCGGGCGGATCGCGCCCGGGATCGTGGCGATGCTCGCCGTGCTGACCCTGGCCGCCTGCGCGTCCTCTGCGGGTGCCTCAGACTCCGCCGAGCCCGGCTACGTCGCCGGTGACGGGTCGATCGTGCTCGTTGCCGAGGCCGATCGCCAGGCCGCGCCGGACCTGGCGGGCACGACGCTCGACGGTGACGGCTTCCGCCTCGCGGACCACCTCGGCGAGGTCGTCGTGCTGAACGTGTGGGCCTCGTGGTGCGCGCCCTGCCGCGCGGAGGCGCCGGAGCTCGCCGCCCTGTCGCGCGAGCTCGAACCGGCCGGGGTGCAGTTCGTCGGCCTCGACACCCGGGACTCCGACGTCTCGGCCCGCGCCTTCGTCGACCGCTTCGGGATCGACTACCCCAACGTGATCGACCGGGACGGTCAGCTGCAGCTGCTGTTCAGTGACACCCTGCCGCCGCAGGCGATCCCGTCGACGCTCGTGGTCGACCGGGAGGGGCGCGTGGCCGGGCGCATCCTCGGCAAGGCAAGTGAGTCGTCGCTGCGTGGCCTGCTCGAGCCGCTGATCGCCGAGGGCGGCGAGAAGCCGTGACCGACCAGCAGGTGCGCGAGCCCGATGCCGGGCTCCCGGCCGATCCACCGCTCCCGCCGCTGGGGTCGGTGGGCTTCCTGCGCTGGCTCTGGCGGCAGCTGACGAGCATGCGGATCGCGCTCATCCTGCTGTTCCTGCTGGCCGTCGCGAGCATTCCCGGATCGATCCTGCCGCAGCGCGGAACGAACCCGCTGCGCGTCGACCAGTGGCTGGAGGAGAACCCGACGACCGGGCCGCTTCTGGACTCGCTGGGCTTCTTCGACGTGTACGCGGCGCCGTGGTTCGCCGCGGTCTACCTGCTGCTGTTCATCTCCCTGATCGGCTGCGTCATCCCGCGGATCGGGGCGCACGTGCGTGCGCTGCGCATGCCGCCGCCCGCAGCCCCGCGCCGACTCGACCGCCTCCCCGCGCACGCGCGCGTCGAGGTGGCCATGCCGCCGGACGAGGTGCTCGCGACGGCCGAGCGCGTGCTGCGCCGTGCGCGCTGGCGCGTGCGGTCGTCGGCCGGTGAGTGGGTCGCCGCGGAGAAGGGCCACTCGCGCGAGACCGGGAATCTGGTGTTCCACGTCTCCCTGATCGCGATCCTGATCGGTGTGGCCGTGGGAGGCCAGCTCGGCTGGAAGGGCAACGTGGTCGTGCGGGAGGGCACGGGCTTCTCCAACACCCTGACGCAATACGACGCCTGGGGCGGTGGCCGCCTGATGGACCCGGCGCGGCTGGCCCCCTTCTCGTTCACCCTCGAGGACTTCCGCGTCGACTTCGAGCGCGGAGACGCCCAGCGCGGCTCGCCGCGGCTGTTCGAGGCCGATCTCACGTATCGGAGCGCTCCCGGTGCCGAGCCAGTCCGCACGACGATAGAGGTCAACGAGCCCCTCGAGGCGGACGGAGCCAAGGTCTTCCTCGTCGGGCACGGCTACGCACCGCACCTGGTGGTCCGCGACTCCACCGGCGCGGTGGTCTTCGACGACTCGGTCGTCTTCCTCCCGCAGGACGGGAACTTCACGTCGACGGGCGTGGTGAAGGTGCCCGACGCCGAGCCCTCCGTGGGCCTCACCGGCCTGTTCCTGCCGACCGCAGCCCTGACCGAGGAGTTGGGACCGCACTCGATCTTTCCGGCGCCTGACCTGCCGGCGGTCTTCCTGTCCGCGTTCACCGGGGATCTCGGACTTGATGACGGCTCCCCGCAGAGCGTCTACACCCTCGACACCGAAGGACTGGACCAGGTGGGGCTGGAGTCGCTCGTGCCGGGCGACGTCTGGGAGATCCCGGGAGTCGGCTCGGTGGAGTTCACCGGCTTCGAGCGCTGGGCGTCCTTCCAGATCGCGCACGATCCCGGCAAGGAGCTCGCGCTCCTGGCCTCGGTCGCGGCGATGATCGGGCTGATGCTCTCGCTGGGCGTCCGCCGCCGGCGGATCTGGGTTCGGGTGGCCCCTGACGGCCACGCAGGTACGCTCGTGGACATCGGGGCCCTGGCCAAGTCCGAGGCCGCGGACCTCGACCGGGACATTGCGGAGCTCACGCGAGCCCTGTCAGGTCCGGACACTTCAGTGGAGGAGCGCACGTGACCAGCGTCGAACTCGCCGAGGCCAGCAACGCCGCGGTCTACGCGAGCATGATCACGCTGACCCTCGCGATGATCGCCTTCGCGGCCTCCTTCGCCTCGGGTCGCCGTCGCCCCGCGACGGTGGGCGCACACGTGGCCGCGGAGGGGCAGGGCTCAACGGCCGTCCTCACCCGGACCGACCCTCCGGTCGTGGAGCAGCCCGGGCGTCGCGCGGCGAACGTCGGGATGTCCCTGACGTGGCTCGCGTTCGGCCTGCTGCTCGTGGGGGTCGTGCTGCGCGGAGTGTGGGCCGGCCGCGTGCCCTGGGGCAACATGTACGAGTTCTCCATTACCGCCGCGCTCGGGGTGCTGGGGGTCTTCCTCGGCATGTCGCTGCGCCGCGACCTGCGGTGGCTGGGGCTGTTCGTGGTCATCCCGACCCTGCTGTGGCTCGGGCTGGCGGTGACAGTGCTCTACACCGAGGCGGCTCAGCTCGTGCCCGCGCTGAAGTCCTACTGGCTCGTCATCCACGTCTCCGCCGCCATCATCTGCTTCGGCGCGTTCACCTTCGCTGCCGCGACCGCGGCACTCGCGCTGGTCCGTGGTCGGGTCGAGCGGCGGCAGCGCGCGGCGGTCGTCACGGGCTGGGCCTCCCACCTGCCCTCGAGCGAGCGGCTCGAGCGGCTCACGCAGACCGTCATCGCGTTCTCCTTCCCCCTGTGGACGTTCGCGATCGTGGCGGGCGCCATCTGGGCGGAGAACGCCTGGGGTCGCTACTGGGGCTGGGACCCCAAGGAGACCTGGGCCTTCATCACGTGGGTGATCTTCGCGGCCTACCTGCACGCCCGCTCGACGGCCGGCTGGCGCGGGTCCCGGGCCTCGTGGATCGCGATCGCCGGGTGGGTGGCCTTCCTGATCAACTACTTCGGCGTCAATATCTTCGTCAACAGCCTGCACTCCTACGCTGGGGTCTGAGCATCCGCTCGCCCGACTGCTGAGGAGTCCACGACGTGGAGGTCCTGCTCGCGCTCGTCGTGGGCGTTGCCGTGGTCATGGTGATCACGGCCGCTACGGGCTACTTCGTGGCCCAGGAGTTCGCCTACATGGCGGTCGACCGGTCCGCCCTGGCGGCACGGGCGAACGCCGGGAGTGCTGGGGCCGAACGCGCGCTCAAGGTGACGGGGCGCACCTCGTTCATGCTCTCGGGCGCCCAGCTGGGGATCACCGTGACCGGGCTGCTCGTGGGGTACGTGGCCGAGCCGCTCATCGGCCGGTCGCTCGGCTCGATGCTGGGCGGCCTGAGCGTCCCCGTGGGTGTCTCGGTCGCTATCGGGGCGGTCCTGGCGCTGGCGCTGTCGACGCTCGTCCAGATGCTCTTCGGCGAGCTCGTGCCGAAGAACCTCGCCATCGCCAGAGCGGAGCCCACGGCCATCCGGCTGTCTCGTTCCACGCTCGTGTACCTGGCGACCTTCGGCTGGCTGATCTCCTTCTTCGACGCGTCGTCGAACCTGGTACTGCGCCTGCTCCGGATCACGCCGGTCCATGACGTCCAGCACTCGGCCTCTGCGCGGGACCTCGAGCACATCGTCGAGGAGTCCCGCGAGTCCGGGCAGATCCCCGATGAGCTGTCGGACCTGCTCGACCGCATCCTGGAGTTCCCGGAGCAGACGGTGCAGCACGCGATGGTGCCGCGACTGAAGGCCGACGTCGTCTCCGCGCAGGACACCGTGGACGAGGTGCGTGCCCTCATGGCGCACGAGCACTCCCGGTACCCCGTGCTCGCCGCGAACGGCGAGGACGTGCTGGGCGTGGTGCACCTCGTCGACGTGCTGTCCGACTCAGTGCCCGGGTCCACGCCGGTGCGCAGCATCATGCGGCCGGCCGTCATGGTGTCCAGCGTGATGAGCCTGCCCGAGGCCCTCGCCGCGCTCGCCGAGGCGCAGGAGCACCTCGCGTGCGTCGTCGACGAGTTCGGCGGGTTCACGGGAGTGCTGTCGCTGGAGGACCTCGCCGAGCAGATCGTGGGGGAGATCTTCGACGAGCACGACGCACCGGAGGTGCCCTTCGCCTTCGATGGCGTGGGGTGGGTCATGCCGGGCGACACCCGGATCGACGAGGCCGGACGGGCGATCGACCACGACCTTCCGGAGGGCCACTACGAGACGGTCGCGGGCATGGCCGTGGCGGTGCACCAGGGCTTTCCCGAGGTCGGCGACATCGTGCGTGTTCCGCTGCCCATTTCGGGTGAGGACCTGCTCGACGGAGAGGCGCGCCAGCGCCACATCACGGTCGAGGTGCTCGCCGTGCAGCGCCATGTGCCGTCGCTGGTCCGCCTGGTCGAGGAGGCGTCATGAACCTCGGCGCAGGCGGCGTCGTCATCGCCACGATCGTCATCATCGGCATGAGCGCCTTCTTCGTCGCCGCCGAGTTCGCCCTGCTCGCAGCCAAGCGGCATCGACTCGAGGACGACGCGCTCACCAGTCGTGCGGCGAGGGCAGCGCTGCGCAATGCGTCCGAGCTGAGCATCCTGCTGGCCGGCTCGCAGCTTGGCATCACCGTCGCGACGCTCGCGCTCGGCGCGATCACCAAGCCTGCTGTCCATGACTGGCTTGCCCCGCTCCTTGAAGGCGTCGGCCTGCCGACGGTGACGGCCGACGTCATCGCCTTCGTGCTCGCGCTGTTCGTCGTGACCTTCCTCCACCTCGTCATCGGCGAGATGGCGCCGAAGTCGTGGGCTATCGCCCACCCCGAGCTGTCGGCCACGATGCTCGCCATCCCTATGCGCGGCTTCCTGATCGTGACGAAGCCGATCCTGGTCGCACTCAACACCACCGCGAACTGGCTGCTCCTTCGTGTCGGTGTCCGGGCCGTCAACTCCGTGTCCGCCGCCCAGAGCGCCGACTCCCTGCGCCACCTCGTCCAGCACTCCGAGAACGCCGGCGCCCTCGACATCGAGTACTCCACGCGACTCGCGGCGGCGATCGCGATGCAGTCCACCGCCATCAGCGCGCTCGTCGCCCCGGGTGCTCCTGTGACCATGGTCAGCCCGAGGGCCCGCATGCGGGACGTGCGGGAGGCCACCCAGGCAACCGGGCACCTGCGCGTGCTCGTCGCGGATTCCGGCCCGTCGACGCGTCCCGGTCAGGCCCGGATCCTCGGCATGGTGCACGTCCGTGACACGCTCGCGTCACCTCCCGAGGCGCCGGTGTCGAGCATCCTGCGTCCGGTGCTCCGGCTGCCGGCGGAGCAGAGCATCCACGAGTCGCTCGCGCAGATGCGACGCGGCGGTTCGCACATCGCCGTGGTGACGGACGGCAGTCGGGCCCTCGGGGTCGTGACGCTGAGCGATGTGGTGCGCGGCCTCACCGAGGTCGGCCGACCTTCGGTCCCCTAGCCCCGATCTTCGGTCGTCTGGGCCCGAGCCCGTCGCGCGGGGCTCAGGTGGCCGGGTCGCCCTTGCCGCGGCGCTGGCGCATCCGGCGGCTCCAGGCGTCGTCTCCGAGCTTCTTCAGGAAGGCCGGATCGTCATCGGGGGCGACGGGACCGCGGCGGCGCCGCCGCTTCGAGCCGGGCACGTCCCAGACGCGGCCGAACACCAGCCACAGGGCCCCGCCGATCAGTGGCAGCAGGATCACGACGAGCAGCCACACGGCCTTCGGCATGGTGCGGGCCGTGCCTGCCGGAGTCCGCAGGACGTCGATGATGCAGTAGATGTAGAAGGCGACGGCGAGAATCGCCCCGGCGACCCTGAGCACTCCCACCTCCCACGCTGGATGCCCGCGGCGCCCGCCGGCAGTGGCCACCAGCGTACGTGACTTCCCGTCGACGGCATCCCGTCGCCGGCAGCCCGTCGAGGGCGTCGCGTCAGAGGGCTCCCGTCCACGCCCTCGCATACGGTAGGGCTGTGGGACGTCAGGGGTCGGTTCGGGCGATCGTCGTCTACACGGTGCTGCGCGTGGCCGTGTTCCTCGCCGTCTGGGGGGTCGTGTGGCTGCTGACACCGCTGGATGCACTCTGGTCGGCTGCCGTGGCGCTGCTCATCTCGGGAGCGATCAGCCTCGTGGTCCTCGATCGCCAGCGGGGGCGCATGGGTGCCGTCGCCGGCGGGTTCTTCGCGCGGATGAACGCCCGCATCGATGCCGCGGCCCGCGCCGAGGACATAGACGACCTGCCCGAGATCTCACGCGATGGCGATCAGCAGCCCCAGCACGAGTCCGTAGACGAGCACGAAGGTGCCGGTGGCCTTGAGCGCCGGGATCAGGCCCGGGCCAGTCGCGCCTCCGAGGACGATCCTCAGGGGTGACAGAGCAAGCAGGCCGGTGAGCACGCCCAGCGCGACGATCGGCGACAGGAACGGGACCAGCAGGATCGGCACGACCAGCGCCCCCGTCACCATCGCCGCATAGAGAACCCGCGTGCGCTCATCGCCCAGTCGCACCGCGAGCGTGCGCTTGCCGACCTCGGTGTCACCCGGGATGTCCCGCAGGTTGTTCGTCACGAGGATGGCGCAGATCACCAGCCCGACCCCGACCGAGGCGACCAGGTCGAGGGCACTCACGCTGAGCGTCTGGACGTACGCGGTGCCCACGACGGGCACCGGACCGAAGAACACGAACACGAACACCTCGCCCAGGCCCGCATAGCCGTAGGGCCGTGGTCCGCCGGTGTACAGCCACGCGGCCGCGATGCATGCGGCACCGACCAGCAGCAGCCACCACTGCCCGGTGAGCGCGATCAGGGCCACCCCGAGCAGGGCCGCGGCGAGGAGGGCGAGCAGGGCAGCGCGCCGGACGGCGGCTGCGGGGGCCAGTCCCTGGCCGACGAGGCGCACCGGCCCGACGCGCACCGCGTCAGTGCCGCGGATGCCGTCGCTGTAGTCGTTCGCGAAGTTGACGCCGACCTGCAGCAGGACGGCGACCCCGAGGGCGAGCAGGACGCGCACCGCGGAGAAGGCTCCCGCGTGCACGCCCAGCCCGGCACCGACGGCGACGGGGGCGATGGCGGCGGGGAGCGTGCGGGGGCGGGCCCCGGCCCACCACTGGGCGGCGGTGGCCATCAGGTGGCCTGTCCAAACTCGCGGGCCCAGGAGCTGAGCAGCTGCCGGTCCACCTTGCCGTGCGCGAGGTGCGGCAGCGCCGCCACCTCGTGCAGGACGGGTCGCGCGGGCGGCCCGAGGCGCTCGACCACCCGCGCACGCGCCGACTCGCACGCCCGCGCTGCGTGGTCGCGGACGACGACGAAGCCGTGCAGCGCGGGCTCGCCGTCCGGGGAGGTCACGGTGACGACGGCCGCCGACTCGATGTCGGGGTGGTCGTTGAGGACCTCCTCGATGGCGCCGAGCGCCACATTGACTCCGTTCACCACGACCACGTCGTCGATGCGTCCGACCACGACGAGCCGGCCGCGGTCGTCGAAGCGGCCGATGTCGGCGGTGCGGAAGCCGTCCGCGGTGAAGCACGCCTCGGTCAGGGCCGGCTCGCCGCGGTACCCCGCGGCGATCGTCGGCCCACCGACGACGATCCGGCCGTCGTCGAGCTGCACCGTCACCCCGGGCTGGGGCTCGCCGTCGAACACGCAGCCGCCGCCGGTCTCCGTCGATCCGTATGTCGACGTGAGATCGATGCCCTCGTGCGCGGCGAGCTCCCGAAGCGACGCGCGCAGGGCTGCTCCGCCGACGAGGATGCGCTCGCAGCGGCGCAGCGCGCGCACGCCGTCGTCGTCGGCGAGCAGTCGCGCGACCTGCGCCGGGACGAGTGAGACGTGCACCGAACCACCCGAACGCTCAGCCTCGTCGACCGCGGCCGCGAACGCGCCCGGGGTGAACGGCCCGGCGCCGCCGATGCTCGGGACGACGGCAGGCTCGCGGCCGCTGGCGAGGGCGCGGACGAGCACCAGCAGGCCGCCGACGGACGTGACGGGAAGGGCGAGGACCCAGCGTGGGTCCACGCCGTTGACCGCCTCGGTGAGGGCGTTCAGGCTGCTCGCCGTGAGCAGCACCCCTCGCGGTCGGCCCGTCGAGCCGGACGTGGCGACCACGGCGGCGACCTCGGGGGACTCCAGCGGCGGGCCGTCCGGTCGGACCGCCTCGAGCACGCTCCTGACGTAGTCGTCCGAGCAGGTCGCCGACACGGTGGGCACCGGGGCGATGGCCGGGCCCGTGCCGTCGAGGGCGTGCGCGAGCTCGGGCAGCAGGCGCGCCGGGCCCTCGGGACCGGGCGGCACCGGCACGCGCACGAGCGGTCGGCTCTCCATCAGCAGGAGCGTACGGCTGGCGGTAGGTTTCCCGGCATGGACACCCGCACCCGCTACGTGCTCCCTCCCGTGGCGCCGGAGGGCTCGCCCGCCCTGGCGGACCCGGCGCACTCGTCGGCCGCACCGGGCTGCAAGTGGCAGGCGGAGGGCGACTACACCGACATCCGGTACGAGGTGTCCACCGGCGAGTCCGCGGGCATCGCGAAGATCACCATCAACCGGCCGAGTCGGCGCAACGCCTTCCGGCCCCGCACCCTGTTCGAGCTTCAAGACGCCTTCAACCGTGCGCGCGACGACGACGGCGTGGGCGTCATCATCCTCACCGGCCAGGGCGACCTCGCGTTCTGCTCCGGCGGCGACCAGGCGATCCGCGGCGACGACGGGTACATCGGCGACGACGAGGTCGCGCGCCGCGGCATCGGCCGCCTCAACGTGCTCGACCTGCAGGTGCAGATCCGCCGCACCCCCAAGCCGGTCGTCGCGATGGTCGCCGGCTACGCGATCGGCGGCGGGCACGTGCTGCACGTGGTGTGCGACCTGACGGTCGCGGCCGACAATGCGCGGTTCGGCCAGACCGGCCCGCTCGTCGGCTCATTCGACGGCGGCTACGGCTCTGGCCTGCTCGCGCGCACGATCGGGCAGAAGCGCTCCCGCGAGGTCTGGTACACGTGCCGGCAGTACGGGGCGGCCCAGGCCTACGACTGGGGCCTGGTCAACGAGGTGGTCCCCATCGAGGACCTCGAGATCGCGACGGTCGACCTGGCGCTGCGACTGCTGGAGATGTCACCGCTCGCACTGCGCATGCTCAAGGCCTCGCACAACGCGGCCGACGACGGGCTCGCGGGCGTGCAGCAGCTCGCGGGCGACGCGACGCTGCTGTTCTACATGACCGAGGAGGCCCAGCACGGCCGCGACGCCTACAAGGAGAAGCGGCGGCCGGACTTCCGGCAGTTCCCCCGGCGTCCTTGATGCCCGAGTCCTCCTCGGCGTCCTTGATGCCCGAGCGCCCCACCATCGAGCAGGTGCTGGCGACCGCGGTGCCGTTCGCGCTCCCGCTGCGTCGGGTGTTCCGCGGCATCGATGTCCGCGAGGGCGTGCTCATCGAGGGGCCATCCGGCTGGGGGGAGTTCGCGCCCTTCGACGACTACTCCGAGCATGCCTCCGCCCGGTGGCTCGCCAGTGCACTGGAAGCGGCGTACGGATCCTGGCCCGAGGTCCGACGCGATCGGATCGCGGTGAATGCGATCGTCCCCGCCGTCCCGGAACCCGAGGCCGACCTGCTCACCCGGACCGCCGTGCTCGAGCAAGGGTGCCGCACCATCAAGGTCAAGGTGGGCTCGGGCGATCGGCACGACGACCTGTCGCGTGTGCGCGCCGTCCGGACCGCCCTGGACGACCTCCTCGGCGCTGGGATCGGGCAGATCCGCATCGATGCGAACGGCGCATGGTCCGTGGACGAGGCGACGAGTGTGCTTCAGGCACTGGCACCACTCGGGTTGGAGTACGTCGAGCAGCCGTGCCGATCCGCATCAGAGCTGCGCGAGCTGCGATCCCGCATCGAGGTGCCGATCGCGGTCGACGAGACCATCCGGCAGTCGGCCGGCCCAGTC
>Ga0129336_10001614_pt1 | contig 13708 bp, 13 predicted proteins | sample CPB6_02_DNA_FD_96878 | JGI IMG/M metagenome (GOLD analysis project Ga0129336, IMG submission 96878) | Freshwater to marine salinity gradient microbial communities from Chesapeake Bay, USA - CPBay_Sum_0.6_0.2_DNA | ecosystem: Environmental > Aquatic > Marine > Coastal | place: USA: Chesapeake...
CCTCATCCCGCAGGTTCGCGTCGCCTACGAGACGTGGGGAACGCTCAACGCCGCCCGCACGAATGCCATCTACATCTGCCACGCCCTGACCGGCGACTCCCACGTGACGGGCCCCGCCGGCCCCGGTCACGTAACCTCGGGCTGGTGGCACGGCCTTGTCGGCCCCGGCTGCGACATCGACACCGACGAGTGGTTCGTGGTGTGCGCGAATGTCCTCGGCGGCTGCCAGGGCACGACGGGCCCCTCCTCTAAGGCCCCGGACGGCCGGCCGTGGGGCAGCCGATTCCCAGTGGTGACCGTGGCCGACATGGTGGAGGTCGAGCGTCGCCTGATGGACGTCCTCGACATCCCGTCGTGGGCGTTGATGCTCGGGCCCTCCCTCGGCGGAATGCGGGTGCTGGAGTGGATGGTCCGCCACCCCGACCGGGTTCGCGGGGGACTGGTCCTCGGATCCACCGCGGCAGTCACCGCAGATGAGATCGCCACGCACTCGGTGCAGATCCGGGCGATCGAGTCCGACCCCGCATTCCGAGGTGGCGACTACTACGACGCTCCGGACGGGCAGGGGCCGCACGAGGGGATGGGACTGGCCCGACGGATCGCCCACCTGACCTACCGCACCGATGTCGAGCTCGACGAGCGTTTCGGCCGTGCCGCGCAGGAGGGCGAGGATCCGCACGCCGGGGGCCGGTTCGCGGTCGAGTCCTACCTCGACCATCACGCCGACAAGCTTGCCCGCCGCTTCGATGCCAACACCTACATCGCCCTCACCCGCGCGATGAGCCTGTTCGACCTCGGCCGTGGGCGAGGTGGCCTTGAGGCCGCCCTCGGCTCGATCACCGCGCCGCTCACGGTGGTCGGTATCGACTCCGATCGACTCTTCCCGACCCGGCTGCAGCAGCAGCTCGTCGACCTCACGCCGGGGGCCGATCGCCTGCACCTGATCCTGTCGCTCTACGGGCACGACGGATTCCTGGTGGAGGACGAGCAGGTCGGCGTTTTTGTGGCCCATGCGCTGCACCGCGTCCGCCGCCAGGACCACGCCTAGCGGGGCACGCCACTCGGCCGGCTTCGTCCACAGGCCGAGGATCGAGGGAGGCGCGCAGGCGCCCCTGCGACGTAGTTTGCCGGTATGCCCGTGCGCGCATCGACCCCCGCGTCAGCCACCCAGCTGGCTGCGATCCTGCTGCTGGCAGTGGCCCTGCTGTCCGCCGTCGCCGCTGCCCCGGCGCCGGCCGTGCAGCGCTCCGACGTCGCGGTGGAGCTCGACGATGAGCGTGACACGGTCGCCGGCACCGGCAGGGTGGTCCTGCCCGCCGGAGTGGGTGAGCTCACCCGGCGCGGGGCCGCCGGGTGCGAGGGCTGCGCGTGGCGCGTCACCAGTCCCTGCCTGGACGCCGGGTCAGGCCTCGGCGTGGCCTTCGACGGTCAGTCGGCCTGTCGGAGCGTCACGCGGGGGTGTCCGGAGGGCACCACGCGACGCGTGTGGTGGCTGCCAGCGTCGGGGCCCTGGCAGGACCTTGGCCTCCACTGCCTGGCCGACCGTCCGGTCACGGTCGAGGAGGTCGGCGGCAGCGTCCGCGAGCGGATCCAGCAGTCCCTCCCGCGTCTCGCTCCCGCCCACCTGCCCGATCGCGGGGTGGTGACCGGTCTACCCACGGTCTTCGCGAGCGGGCAGCCGGCTGGTCCGCAGAGCTACGACTGGCGCCTCCTCGGCCAGGAGGTGCGCGTGACGATCCGGCCGAGCTGGACTTGGCACTTTCCTGACGGCACGTCGCAGGTGGCTGACGAGCCCGGCGAGCTGCTTCCGGCTGGTCCCGTGCGCCACACCTTCGTCCGGTCCGGACCGGCCGTTGTGCGATGCCAGACCCGGTGGTCGGCGCAGTTCGAGCTCCGGGGCATCGGTACCTTCCCGGTCCCCGGATCGGTCGTCCAGGACGAGGCCGTCGTCGTGCAGGTGGGCCAGGGGCGGGCGCTGCTTCGACCCCGGGAGTGACATGGCACAATGACGCCACATCTCGGCCCGTCAGCAAGCCCCAGGCTTGACACGGGCCCTTGTCGTGGGCCACCCCCGAGGAAGGCACCTCCATCTCGATGTCACCCAAGGCCACCGCACCCCGCAAGCCGTCCACCGTGAAGAAGGCCACTCCGGCGAAGAAGCAGGCGCCGGCCAAGAAGCCGGCGCCCGTGAAGAAGGCGCCCGCGCCCGCGAAGAAGGCTGCTCCGGCGAAGAAGGCGGCTCCGGCTACGAAGGCGCCCGCGAAGAAGGCTGCACCGGCGAAGAAGGCGGCTCCGGCTACGAAGGCGCCGGCGAAGAAGGCGGCTCCGGCTACGAAGGCGCCCGCGAAGAAGGCTGCACCGGCAAGGAAGGCGCCCACGCCCGTGAAGAAGGCGCCCGCGCCCGTGAAGAAGGCGCCCACGCCCGTGAAGAAGGCGCCCACGCCCGTGAAGAAGGCGCCCACGCCGGCGAAGAAGGCGCCCTCGGCCAAGGCGACCGCGCCGGCGAAGAAGTCGGGTGCCGCTGAGTCGGTCGACTTCGTCGAGGTCATCGAGACCGAGGACGGCCTGGTCGAGGTCGAGCCCGAGCTCGAGGAGGTCGATGCTGCCGAGCTGGAGTCCGCGGCCGAGCTGGAGGCCGACCTTGAGGCCGACCTGGCCGAGGACCTGGCTGCCGTCGAGACCGACGACACGGAGGATTCCGCCGCTGACGCCGCGACACCGGAGGGCGAGGAGGGCTTCGTCATCTCCGACGTCGATGACACCGACGAGCCGGTCCAGACCGTCACCGTCGCCGGTGCCACAGCCGACCCGGTCAAGGACTACCTCAAGCAGATCGGCAAGGTCGCCCTGCTCAACGCGGAGCAGGAGGTGGAGCTGGCGAAGCGGATCGAGGCGGGCCTGTTCGCCGAGGAGATGCTCGCCGAGACGCGCAAGCTCGACAAGAAGACGCGACTGGACCTCGAGTGGATCGCCACCGACGGGCGTCGTGCCAAGAACCACCTGCTCGAGGCCAACCTGAGACTGGTCGTGTCGCTGGCCAAGCGATACACCGGGCGCGGCATGCTGTTCCTCGACCTGATCCAGGAGGGCAACCTCGGCCTCATCCGCGCCGTCGAGAAGTTCGACTACACCAAGGGCTACAAGTTCTCGACGTACGCGACCTGGTGGATCCGGCAGGCCATCACGCGCGCGATGGCCGACCAGGCCCGCACGATCCGCATTCCGGTGCACATGGTCGAGGTCATCAACAAGCTTGCCCGCGTCCAGCGGCAGATGCTGCAGGACCTCGGCCGCGAGCCGACCCCGGAGGAGCTGGCGCGGGAGCTGGACATGACCCCGGAGAAGGTCGTCGAGGTCCAGAAGTACGGGCGCGAGCCGATCTCCCTGCACACCCCGCTCGGCGAGGAGGGCGACAGCGAGTTCGGTGACCTCATCGAGGACTCCGAGGCGATCGTCCCGTCCGACGCGGTCTCGTTCACGCTGCTGCAGGAGCAGCTGGAGTCGGTGCTCGACACCCTCTCGGACCGCGAGGCCGGTGTCGTGCGGATGCGCTTCGGGCTGACCGACGGTCAGCCCAAGACCCTCGACGAGATCGGCAAGGTCTACGGCGTGACCCGTGAGCGGATCCGGCAGATCGAGTCCAAGACGATGTCGAAACTGCGGCACCCCTCCCGCTCACAGGTGCTGCGGGACTACCTCGACTGAGATGTCGGAACTGCTGCGCCGCGAGGACCTCGGCCACCTCGACGGCCTGTCGGGGGTCCGTGAGGTGACGCTGGCGCATCAGGAGCGTCGGAATGCGCTGTCGCCGGAGCTGCTCGAGGACCTGCTGACCGAGCTGTCGGACGCGGCCCAGGCGGGCACGAGGGTCCTGATCCTGCGCGCGGAGCGTGGCGCGACCACATGGTCGGCCGGACTGGAGATCGACTCGCTGCCCGTCGACGGCTCGGATCCGCTGGCGTGGTCCAACCCGCTCGAGGACGTTGTCCACGCCCTGCGTCGCGCCCCGTTCCCGGTGATCGCCGCCATCGAGGGTGGCGTGTGGGGCGGTGCCTGCGAGCTGGTGCTGTGCTGCGACCTGCTCGTCGCGATGCGCTCCGCCGAGTTCGCCATCACGCCCGTGCGCCTGGGGGTGCCCTACAACACCGCTGGCGTCAATCGCCTGCTGGGCGCGCTGCCCCTGAATGTCGCCCGCGAGATGTTCTTCACGGCTGATCCCGTGTCGGCCGAGGACTGGGCCCGGTACGGGGTGGTGAACCGGCTGGTCGACGATGCCGACGAACTCGAACAGCAGTCCCGTCGTCTCGCGAGCCGTATCGCGCAGCGGGCCCCTCTGGCCGTGCAGGTGATCAAGGGCGAGGTCACGGCCCTGACCGACGCACGGGCCCTGACCAGCGACGAGGCCGAGCGGCTGGCCGACCTACGCCACCGGGCGTGGACGAGCACGGACTACCGCGAGGGGGTCCGTGCCTTCGTCGAGAAGAGGCCGCCGAGGTTCTCCGGCGGCTGAGCCTCACGCCTGCGCGGTGGCCGGCTCCGCAAGGCGGTGCGTCTCGTCCACGATGGCCGCCGCCTGCGGGCGCAGGGCGTCCTCATAGGCGCCCCAGTGGTGGGCGCAGAACAGCAGGTCGGTGCCCGCAGGCAGGACGACACGGACGTAGGCCTGGGCCTGACAGCGATCACAGCGATCGGTGGCCTTGAGCGGAACGGCGGTCAGCGTCGTCTCCATGCAGGCGGTCCCTCCCACGATGTCGCAACCCCAGTGGTTGCGTGACGACAGTCTTGCACGGCAGACCGACATCGGACGCACCACGCCGCGCCCGTTCGCACAGGGCGGACGACCCCCGGACATTCCGGACCCCGGTGAGGGGCGGCTGCGCCGTGGCGATGTGGGCTCCCGGGGTCGATGGAGCGGAACCGGACCATCGGCGTGTGTGGCGTGCCCGGGCTCCGCGAGCGGTACTGGATAGGTTGCCTGCATGGCCTCCCGCACCTCGGCAACCGCTGCGAGCGGGTACTCCGCCAAGGACCTCGCCGTCCTCGAGGGGCTTGAGGCCGTCCGCAAGCGCCCCGGCATGTACATCGGGTCGAGCGACGGCCGCGGCCTCATGCACTGCCTCTGGGAGATCCTCGACAACGCCGTCGACGAGGCGATCGCCGGGCACTGCACCCGGGTTGAGATCACCCTGCGCGCCGATGGATCGGTTGAGGTGTCAGACAACGGGCGTGGCATCCCGGTCGATGTCGAGCCCAGGACGAAGCTCACGGGCGTCGAGGTGGTCCTCACGCGACTGCATGCCGGCGGCAAGTTCGGCGGCGGCTCCTACACGGCCAGCGGGGGCCTGCACGGAGTGGGCGCCTCGGTGGTGAACGCACTGTCGTCCAGGCTCGATGTCGAGGTGGACCGCTCAGCCAAGGTGCACACCATGTCGTTCCGCCGCGGGGTGCCGGGTGTGTTCGACGGCGATGGGCCGGACGCAGGATTCTCGCGCCGGAGCGGACTCGTCGTAGCGGGCAAGTGCCCGCGCACCCGGACGGGCACGAGGGTCCGCTGGTGGGCGGATCGGCAGGTGTTCACCAAGGACGCCGACTACGACCGGACGGCACTTCGCGAGCGCGTTCTCCAGACGACATTCCTCGTGCCCGGGCTCACGATCTCGGTGCGGGACGAGCGGGATCCGTCGGACGTCTGGGAGGAGACCTTCCAGCACAAGGGGGGAATCGCGGAGTACGTCGAGCACCTGTCGAGCGGCGAGGCGGTGACCGGCGTCATCCGGCTGACGGGGGAGGGGCACTTCACCGAGACCGTCCCCGTGCTGGATGACCGCGGCCATATGTCGCCCCAGGAGGTCGAGCGGTCGATGCACGTCGACATCGCCCTGCGCTGGGACACCGGCTACGACACGGCCCTGCGCTCATTCGTCAACGTCATCGCGACGCCGAAGGGCGGCACGCATGTGGCAGGGTTCGAGCGCGCGCTCGTCAAGGTGGTGAACGACCAGCTGCGCGTCGCGAAGGTGCTGAAGTCGGCCGAGGACAACATCACCAAGGACGACGCCATGGAGGGCCTCACGGCGGTGGTGACCGTGCGCGTGGCGGAACCGCAGTTCGAGGGCCAGACAAAGGAGGTCCTCGGAACGCCCGCGGCCTCGCGGATCGTCGCTCATGTGGTCGGGCGGGAGTTCACCCGTTGGTTCACCCATCCGCCGCGCGGGGAGAAGGGCTCGACGAAGGCGCTCCTCGACAAGGCGGCCAATGCGATGCGGGCCCGGGTAGCAGCGCGGGCCCATCGCGACACGCAGCGGCGGAAGACCGCACTGGAGTCCTCCGCACTCCCGGCCAAGCTGGTCGACTGCCGCAGCGACGACGTCGAGCGCACAGAACTGTTCATCGTCGAGGGCGACAGCGCCCTCGGCACCGCCAAGACGGCGCGGAATGCAGAGTTCCAGGCCCTGCTGCCGATCCGGGGCAAGATCCTCAACGTCCAGAAGTCGTCGCTCAGTGACATGCTCAAGAACACCGAGTGCGCCTCCATCATCCAGGTGATCGGCGCCGGTTCCGGCCGGACGTTCGACCTCGGATCCGCCCGCTACGGCAAGGTCATCCTGATGTCCGATGCCGATGTCGACGGGGCTCACATCCGGTGCCTGCTCCTGACGCTCATCCACCGGTACCTGAAGCCCCTGCTCGACGAGGGTCGCGTCTTCGCGGCGGTCCCGCCACTGCATCGGATCGAGGTGATCGGTGCCGGGAGCCGTGCCAACGAGGTGATCTACACGTACTCGGACGCGGAGATGCACTCGGTCGTGCGTGACCTCGAGAAGAAGGGGCGGCGGGTCAAGGATCCCGTCCAGCGCTACAAGGGCCTCGGCGAGATGGACTCCTACCAGCTGCGCGAGACCACCATGGATCCTGCCCACCGGACGCTGCGCCGCATCACGATGGCCGACGCTGTGGGTGCCGAGGCGGTGTTCGACCTGCTGATGGGCAGCGAGGTGGGGCCTCGCCGGGACTTCATCGTCGAGGGTGCCGCCGGACTCGATCGCGACCGCATCGACGTGTGACCGCAAGCGGCCTCGACCCGTTCAGGCGACTGCCGCCGGGTGCGCGTCGAGACCGGCCGACCGGCGGAGCCCACGCCCGCCGGTCAGGGCGAGGACGACGACGAAGCAGGCCGCGCCGGTGAGCACGATCATCGTTCCGGAGGGAACGCCTGCGAAGTAGCTGAGGTACATCCCGACGACACCGCAGCCTGTCCCGATCACAGTGCTCAGCACGAGCATGCGCGCGAAGGAGTCGGTGAGCATCCGTGCGACGACGGCCGGGATCACGAGCATCGCCGCGACCAGGGTCACGCCGATCACGGTCAGCGTGGCGAGGATCGCCAGGGACAGGACGACCATGAACAGGGCCTCGAGGCGGCCGACACGAACGCCGGAGACCTCGGCTACCTCCGGGTCGAACGTCGCGAACAGCAGGGCCCGGTAGCGCGCGACCACGAACACGACCGCGACGATGCTGACGGCGACGAGGGCGAGGATCTGCGCTGTCGTGATCCCCAGGATGCTGCCGAACAGGGCGTTCTCGAACGCGGGGCCGCTCGTGCCGAACCGGGCGAAGAGTGCCACGCCTAGGGCGAACGAGGCGGTCGTGATGACGCCGATGGCCGCGTCCGCACCGATGCGGGTCCTGCGGGTCACCCCGTTGATGGCCAGCGCTGAGGCGATTCCCCAGAGTGCCGCGCCGAGGAAGTAGAACTGGGCGGCGAAGAGCTGGACCGCGGCGAAGCCCCCGAAGATCGAGTGCGAGAGTCCGTGGCCGATGTAGCTCATCCCGCGCAGGACGATGTAGACGCCGATGAACCCGAGGAGGGCGCCGGAGAGTGCAGCGACGAGGAGTCCCTTCTGGAAGAAGGCGTACTCCAGGGGCGCGAGAAGGGTCTCCACGTCAGCCCGCGCTCCTGCTGCTCGCGTCGCGCGCCTCGTCGATGACGACACGCATGCCGAGGTGCTCGAGCACCTCCATGCGTGCCCCGAAGGTGGCCTCGAGGACATCGGGGGTGAGGACATCCGCGGGGGTCCCCTCGCCCACGACGCGGTGGTTCAGGCATACGAGGTGGGGCAGGTGCGCGGCCATCCCGTTGAGGTCATGCGTCGTGAGGACGATCGCGATGCCGTCCTCGTGCAGCTCGGCGAGGAGGTGCAGCATGTCGTGACGCGTCGATACGTCGACTCCGCTTGTGGGCTCATCGAGCAGCAGCACCTGCGGCTGGCGGAGCAGGGCGCGAGCGAAGAACATGCGCTGCTGCTGCCCGCCACTCAGGTCGCGGATGTGCCGCTGGGCGAGGCTGCCGATGCCCAGCCGGTCGAGCACCCCTGCCACGGCATCGCGCTCCTCGCGCGTGGGCCTCGGCGTCCAGCGGCCCTGCGCCCGAGACATCAGGACGCACTCGGCGACGGTGACCGGGAAGTTCCAGTTGATGGTCTCGAGCTGAGGCACATAGGAGATGCGCAGGCCGTCGGCCCGCTCCAGGGTGCCAGTTGTCGGCCTGACGATGCCCAGCAGGATCCGGAGCAGGGTGGTCTTGCCCGACCCGGATGGCCCGACGATGCCGGTGAACTGGTCCTCGTGGATATGGAAGTCGATACCGGTCAGCACCTCGTGATGGCCGTACGCAGCTGATACGCCGGACAGGCGCAGCAGTTCAGGGCCGACTCCCGTTCCGGTCACTGCGGGTAGACCGCCGTGTCGGGAGTCCTCGGGGTGATGTCGAGGGCGTCCAGAGTGGCGGGATCGCCGCCGAGCCCGCGGATCATCGTGCTGAAGTTCAGTCGCATCAGGCCCAGCCACGAGTGTTCAGGGTCGCCCGGGGCGCCCGGCAGGTCATCGTCGCGAAGTGAGTCCTCGTACCGCACTCCCGCCTCCCGGCCGATCTCCTCCAGGACGGTGGACGGAAAGACCTCGGAGCCGAAGATCGTGGGCACTCCCTCGGCCCTGATCTGGTCGATGAGTGACGCAACCTCCGCGGGTGTCGGCTCGGCGAAGTCCTGGGGCTGGATCGCACCCACCACCTCCCACCCGAAGGTCCGTGCGAAGTAGGCATAGGCATCGTGGTAGGTGATCAGCTTCAGCTGGCCGTCGGGGACCGTGGCCTGGTCGACACGGATGGCGTCGGACAGCTCCTGCGCCTGGGCGGCGAAGGCGTCGTAGTTGGCCGCGTAGTAGTCGGCGCCCTCCGGATCGAGGGCGGTGAGCTCGTCGCGGATGAGTGCTGCATACGCGACCGCATAGGTGGGATCGGTCCACAGGTGCGGATTGGGCTTGCCCTCCTCCTCGGGGAAGGAGAAGTCGAAGATGTAGTCGGACTCCGGCAGCACCGTGGTGCCGAGCTCCACCAGCCGTGCCTGCGGAGACATGTTCGCCTCGGCGAGGGCCATGGTGGGATCCTCGAGCTTGAGTCCGTTGACCAGGACGAGGTCGGCATCGCTCAGCAACTCTGCCGCCCGCGGCTCGGGCTCGAAGGTGTGGCTGTTCGTCCCCTCGGGGACGATCCCCTCGACGCGCACACGTTCGCCGCCGATCGTCGAGGCGAGGGAGGTCAGAGGCGAGACCGTGGTGGCCACGAGGGGACGATCGTCGGCATCGGTGGTGCCGCTGCTGCAGGCCGAGACCGCGAGGAGCGGGGCCACGGTCAGGGCGAGGAGGACACGCCAGCGCATGTCCGCAAGCCTAGGTCTAATGGGCTGTTACTGCAAAATCTTTGCAAGTGCTACTCATGGGCTCATGTGCGGATGGCCTCCGGCCCGGTAGCCTCCGCACGTGCCCCTCAGCCGCACTGCCGACCTGCAGCCCTTCCCGCGTGACGCCTTCGCCGACCTCCTCGAGGCCAACGCGGCCTACGCCGTGGAGCACGTCGACTCCGGGCTCACCGGTTGGGCGCGCAAGGGCCTCGCCGTGATCACGTGCATGGACTCCCGGATCGATCCCCTCGCGGTCCTCGGCCTGCAGCCGGGTGACGTGAAGATCCTGCGTAATGCCGGTGCGCGCGTGACCGACGACGTCCTGCGGACGCTCGTGCTCGCCGCCTACCTGCTCGGCGTGACCCGGGTGCTCGTCATGCCGCATACGGACTGCAAGATGGCCAGCGGCGAGGAGGCGGACATCCATCTCGCGATCCGCGAACGATCCGGGGTGGACACGCGCAGCATCGAGATCCGGACAGTGTCCGACCAGCGCAGCGCGCTCATCACCGACGTCACCCGGATCCGGACCTTCCCACTGCTGCCACCGAACCTGATCGCAGCCGGTGCGCTGCTGGACATCCACACCGGTCACCTCGAGCCGTACGACGTCTGAACGCCCGGGCCGGCCGGATTCCGGTCAGTCCACCATCTCGCCCCGTGCGTGCGCCAGAAGGATCTCGCGCATCGAGCGAGGGGCGGCCGGGGAGGGCACGTCGACCTCCACCCAGCCGTCATCGGTGATCTCGACCGAGTGCACCGCGAGGCGCACCTGCTCCTGGCCCTGTCGTGCACCATCCGACAGCCGGAACCGCCACAGATGGGCGGGGCAGGTGACGCACCCGTCGCGGACGAGGCCGTCGCTCAGCGAGGCACCGTTGTGCGGACAGGTGTCCGAGACTGCGTGGACCTCGCCGTCCAGCGAGACGACGAGGATCGCCTGACCCGGCACCTCGACGCGCTGCGGGATACCGTCCTCGAGGAGTTCCCGTCTCAGGACGCGAATGCGCGGCACGGCTGTCAGGCGTCGGGACGCAGGACCGACATGGGCACGCCGCCGATCGCCCACTCGTCCTTCGAGACCTCGTAGATGGCCACGCGAATGCGCTCGGGATCCCCGCCCAGCGCGGATGCCGTGGCATCCGTGAGGAGGCGCATGAGCTCGTGCTTCTGCTCGACCGTGCGGCCCTCGAGCATCGTCACCTGGATGAACGGCATGGCATACCTCCTGTATCAGCGGCAGGCGAGTTCGACGGTGCCGAGCCGGTCGAACCGGGCCACGACGGTGTCGCCGGGGGAGACGGGCACCGCTTCGGTGAGGGCACCGGCCATGACCACCTGCCCTGCTGCGAGGCCGCGACCGCGACGGGCCAGCTGTCGGACCATCCAGGCCACACTCGCCGCTGGGTGCCCCATCACGGCTGCGCCGGCCGCGGTGGCGACCAGCTGTCCGTTCTTCTCGAACGAGCACCCGATGAGCCGCAGGTCGATGCCCTCCGGGTCAGTCGCCTGGCCACCCAGGGTGAAGGCAGCGCTGGAGGAGTTGTCGGCGATGACATCGGTGAACGTGAAGGCGTAGCCGGCGAACCGGGAGTCGAGCACGTCGACGGCAGGAAAGACGAACTCCGTCGCGGCTAGGACATGCGCAGCGGTGACATGGGCTCCCGCGAGGGCATCGCCGAGGAGGAAGGCGATCTCCGGCTCGCAGCGAGGTTGGATGAAGCGCCCGCACTCGAGTGACTCTCCGGTGTCGATCTGCATGTCATCGGTGAGGAACCCGTAGAGGGGACGGTCCACCTTCATCTGCAGCTGCTTGGCGCGGCTGGTCAGCCCCAGCTTGGCGCCCACCACGACCGCGCCGGCGTTCACCCGCGCAGCTACCAGTGCGTCCTGGACCTCGTACGCGGTGTCGAAGTCGAGGTCCGGGTAGGTGTCGGTCAGGGGAGCGACGGCCGTGCGCGTCTGCGCGGCCTCGATGAGGGTGCGGGCGATCTCGTCCTTGGGCAGCGGCGTCATGAGGCGTCCTGCGAGGCGTCCTGCGCTGCGTGCTTCGCGGCGAGCTCGAGGGCGACGTCGATGATCATGTCCTCCTGGCCGCCGACCGCCTTGCGGCGCCCGAGCTCGAGCAGGATCTCGGACTGCGGCACGCCGTAGCGTTCCGCGGCCCGTTCGGCATGCAGCAGGAAGGACCCGTAGACGCCGGCGTATCCGAGGATCAGGCCTGCGCGGTCGATCACCTGCTGGCGGGGCATGAGGGGGCGGACGACCTCCTCGGCGAGGTCCATCAGCGCGAGGGGGTCGACGCCGGTCCGGATGCCGTACTTGTCGCTGACCGCGGCGAGGATCTCGGTCGGGCAGTTGCCGGCGCCTGCCCCCAGGCCCGCGCTGGTGCCGTCGAGGTTGCGGGCACCCTCCTCGAAGGCGGCGATGGAGTTCGAGACCGCCATCGCGAGGTTGTTGTGGGCGTGCACGCCGACGGGGACCTCGAGGGCCTCGACCAGGGCGTTGACGCGGCGGCGTACGTCCTCGGTGGTCATCGCCCCGGCCGAGTCGGCGATGTAGACGGTGTCGGCGCCGTACGACTGCAGGAGCAGTGCCTGCTCGACCAGGCCCTCGGGGGAGTTCATGTGGGCCATCATGAGAAAGCCGATGGCCTCCATGCCCAGGCTCTTGGCGACCTTGATGTGCTGCTCGGTGATGTCGGCCTCGGTGCAGTGCACTGCGATGCGGGCGACCTGCACTCCCATCTCGTTGACCTCGCGGAGGTCGTCGGCAAGGCCGATCCCGGGCAGCAGCAGGCAGGCGATCTTCGCGTTCGTGGTCACCTCGCATGCGCGGGCGATCAGCTCCTTCTCGGGCACGGCGCTGAACCCGTAGTTGAAGCTCGAGCCGCCGATGCCGTCGCCGTGCGCGATCTCGATGACCTGCACCCCGGCAGCGTCCAGGCCGCGCACGATCCGCACGACGTCCTGCTCGTAGTACTGGTGGCTGATCGCGTGCGAGCCGTCCCGCAGGGTCGAGTCGATGAGCCGGTAGTCCGGCGTGGTGGTGGTCATGCGGAGACTCCCGCCCGGTGGAGTGCGATCGCCTCGCCGATGCGCTGTGCAGCGGCGGTCATGATGTCGAGGTTCCCCGCGTAGGGCGGCAGGTAGTCACCGGCGCCCTCGACCTCCAGCAGGATCACCGCCCGGTGCGGGACCACGCCGCCGGGAGTGTTGTAGGGGCCCTCCTCGATCACCGGCGGGTTCTTGAGCCGGTAGCCGGGCACGTACTTCTGCACGTCCTTCTCCATCTGCAGGATGGACGCGAGCACCGCGTCATGGTCCGTGCCCTCGGGCAGGCCGGCGAACACGGTGTTCCGCATCATGATCGGCGGCTCGGCGGGGTTCAGGATGATGATCGCCTTGGACGTCTGCGCGCCGCCGATCTCGCGCAGTGCCGTGCTCGTCGTCTTGGTGAACTCGTCGATGTTCTGCCGGGTCCCCGGGCCCGCACTGCGACTGGAGACCGTGGAGACCATCTCCGCATACGGCAGCGACTCCACCGCCCGCCGGACCGCGTACACCATCGGTGTGGTCGCCTGGCCCCCGCACGTCACCATGTTGATGTTCGGCGCCCCCAGGTGCTCGGTGAGGTTCACCGCCGCGATCACCTTCGGCCCCACCGCCGCGGGCGTGAGGTCGACCGCCACGATGCCCGCATCCGCGTACGCCTGCGCGTGCGCCTTGTGCACGTAGGCACTCGTCGCGTCGAACACCAGGTCGATGCCATCGGCGTGGTCGAGGCTCCACTGCGGTCCCTCATGCGGGCCCTCGATGCCCATCCTGCGCGCACGTGCCAGGCCGTCGGAGTCCGGGTCGATGCCCACGAGCGCCGCCAGCTCCAGCCGCGTCGAGCCGGAACCCGACGCGTCGGTGCCCTTCAGCAGCTTCATCATCAGGTCCGTGCCGATGTTCCCGGACCCCAGG
>Ga0129336_10001616_pt1 | contig 13703 bp, 11 predicted proteins | sample CPB6_02_DNA_FD_96878 | JGI IMG/M metagenome (GOLD analysis project Ga0129336, IMG submission 96878) | Freshwater to marine salinity gradient microbial communities from Chesapeake Bay, USA - CPBay_Sum_0.6_0.2_DNA | ecosystem: Environmental > Aquatic > Marine > Coastal | place: USA: Chesapeake...
AAGGCGGATACCCGTCACCTCGCCGCGCATTCGATAGAGTCGTGCCGCATCGTCGATGTTCATCAGCGCAAGTCCACGATCGAACTCGTACATGCCCGACTCGAACGTACCAATGACTTCGAGCCTGCGCATGCGTGGCTGCACGCCCTCGGGCGTTGCCGTGCCCTCGGGCACGATCAGCACGACCTCATCGCCACGTGCGACGCCCAACTCGCGCGCCAGCGCCGAGCCGAGCACGACGCGCCATGAGCCAGAGACCAAATCTTCGATGCGCGCATCGCGAAAATGCCGACTGAGCCCGGTCGCCTCGCGCTCGAGTGTCGGTTCGATGCCGCGTACCGCGGAACCGAGCACGCGACGACCGTGCGACATCATGGCCTGGGCCTCGACGTAGGGCACTGCATGGCGAACGCCTTGGGCTTGCAAAGCCCGTAGTCGCACGTTTTGCCAGTCGGGCAGCGTGCCCTCGAGGCCCATCAGGGTCGCATGCGAGGTGACCGCGAGAATGCGCGATCGCAACTCACGCTCGAAGCCGTTCATCACCGAGAGGACCACGATCAGCACCGCAACCCCGAGCATCAGACCGAACGTCGAGATGAAGGCGACAAAAGAAACGAAGCCACGTCGGTGCGTCGAGCGCAGGTAGCGTGTACCGACCAGCCATTCCCATGGGCGCTGCATAAGCTACTCGTACCTCAGTGCTTCGGCAGGGGCGACCCGCGAAGCACGCAGCGCGGGGTAGACCGTGGCCGCCGCCGTGATCACGAGCGCGAGCACGGCGATCAGCAGCACGTTCTCGATGCGCACCTCGGCGGGGATCTGCGTCACGTAGTACACGCTCGGGTCCATGATTCGGAAGCCGAAGGTGCTTTCGAGTACGGGCACGATGCTGCCAACATGGGTAGCGACCAGCACGCCGAGCAATACGCCGAGCACGACACCCGCCCAGCCGATTACGAGCCCCTGCGTCAAAAAAATCTCGAGTACGCTGCGCGGCGTCGCGCCGAAGGTGCGCAGAATGGCGATGTCGGTGCGTTTGTCGGTGACCACCATGACCAACATCGCGACGATGTTGAACGCTGCGACACCGACGATCAGCATCAGGATGATGGTCATCATCGTCTTCTCGATGCGGATGGCCCGGAAATAATTGGCATGATCCTGCGTCCAATCGCGCAAGCCGAGTCCGCGTCCGAGACGGCTACCGAGTTCGCGATTGAGCGCGGGCGCAGCCATCGGATCATTGAGCTTCACGTGCAGGCCGAAGGCCTGCGCATCGTCGGCGGTAAGTTCGCGGACGTCGTCTATGTGCGCCAGCGCGAGCGTGCCGTCGTGATCGTGCAGCCCGACTTCAAAGATTCCGCTGACCGTGAGCTCGCGCAGACGCGGCGCCGGTGCGCCGCTCGGGTCGAGCCCCGGAACGAGCAGTGTCACTCGATCGCCGCCGACCACGCCGAGAAGGCGGGCAACCACGCTGCCGAGAATCACCCGATCCTCGCCGGGCCGCAGATCTTCGAGGCGACCCTCGACCATGGCCGATGCCGCGGCCGACACATCAGGCTCGAGCGCAGGGTCGATCCCTCGCAGCTGCACCGGCAGCATCTCGGGCGTGCGTAGTGCGAGTGCCTGAATTTCGACGTAGGGCGCGACGCCTTGCACCCGCGCATCCGCCCTCAGCACCGCGAGCGCCTGCTGCCAGCCGTAGTCGCGCGCCTCGGCCGAGGCCTCCTCCTCGACCGATGCCACGACTCGGGCGTGACTCGATAGCGCCAGCAAGCGATCGCGCAATTCGCCCTCGAAACCGTTCATCACCGAAAGCACCACGATCAGCGCCGCCACGCCCACGGCCACGCCGGCGAGGGACGCCCAGGTGATGAAAGAGACGAAGAATTTCCGCGTTCGTGAGCGCACGTAGCGCAGGCCGACGAACAGCGAGAGGGGCTGGAACATCGGGTCGAATTTAACCACATCGCAGGGCTTGCCTCCGTGGGGCGGCCCGGTAAGCTTGCGCGCCCATGTCGCGGCTCCTCCGGCCCCTCATTCCCGACTCCGGGCGCCCGCAGGTGCACTGGACGGGCTTGCATGGCAGCGCGACGGCCCTGGCTCTCGCCGAGGCGGCCGTTGCCGATCAGCGTCCTTGGCTCGTCATCGAGCCCGACAGCCGCAGCCTCGAGCGCCGGCGCGCCGAACTCGGCTTCTTCGCCCCCGCAGAACTGCGCGTGCTCACCCTGCCCGACGGCGAAGTACTGCCCTACGACGTGTTCTCGCCGCACCCCGACATCACGAGCGAACGGTTGCTGGCGCTCGCCGAGCTGCCGACCCTGCGCCGCGGAGTGCTGCTCGTCACCGTCGATACCCTGCTGCAACGCCTGGCGCCGCTGCAGTACGTCGCGAGTCGCAGTTTCTCGCTGGCGGTCGGCGAGCGTCTCGCCCTCGAGGCGTTCCGCCTGCGACTCGCCGAAGCGGGCTATTCGAGCGTCAGCCAAGTCGCGGGTCCGGGCGAATACGCCATGCGCGGCTCGCTGCTCGATGTGTTTCCGATGGGTACGAACTCGCCGCTACGCATCGATCTTTTCGACGACGAGATCGAGGCGATTCGCAGTTTCGATCCGCAGACCCAACGCTCGCAGGACACGCTCGACTCGATACGCCTGCTGCCGGCCCGCGAAATGCCGCTCGATGGCGACTCGGTGCGCGCCTTCCGACGCCGCTATCGCACGCGCTTCGAGGGCGACCCGACGCGCAGCGCCATCTATCGAGGCGTGAGCGACGGCATCGCCCCCGCGGGCATAGAATTCTATCTGCCGCTTTTCTTTGACGAGACGGCGACCCTGTTCGACTACTTGCCTGCCAACGCTGTCATCGTCGATCTCACGAGCGATCTCGACGGGACGATCGAAAAAGCCTGGCAGGCGCTCGAGGCGCGTTACGAGGACCGCTGCGGCGATCTCGAACGGCCGCTGCTGCGACCCGAGGAGCTTTTCATCGACGGTGCGGCGGTGGCCAACAGCATCGCCTCGCGGCCGACGATCACGCTGCAAAGTTTTCGGCAGGAAGCGGCAGGACCCGAGACCTGCGACTTCGGTTCGCGACTGCCGCAGGAACTGAGACTCGACGCGCGCGCCGAGAAACCGCTCGCGCCGCTGCAAAGTTTTTTGGCGAATCATCCGGGCCGGGTGCTGCTCGCGGCCGATTCACCCGGACGGCGCGAAGTGCTCGGCGAACTGCTGCGCGGCGCACACCTCAAGGCCACTCCCTGCGAGGGCTGGGCTCAGTTCGTCGCGGGTAACGCTGCGCTCGCGCTCACGGTAGCGCCTGAACTCGCCGGGCTCGCGCTCAACGAACCGCCGCTCGTCGTACTCTCCGAATCGCAACTCTTCGGCACGCGCGCTCGTCAGGAGCGTCGCCGACGCAAAGTTACTGCCGACCCGAACGCCATCCTGCGCGATCTGCAATCGCTCACCGCGGGCGCCCCCGTGGTCCACGAGGAATACGGCGTCGGACGCTACGTCGGACTGCAGGTGATGGAGGTCGGCGGCCAAAGCGGCGAATTCCTGGTGCTCGAATATCAGGGCGGTGATCGGCTGTACGTACCCGTGCATTCGCTGCATCTCATCAGTCGCTACTCCGGTGCAGCCCCCGAATCCGCCCCGCTGCACAAGCTCGGCACCGATCAATGGAGTCGCGCCCGCAAGCGTGCGGCCGAGAAGGTGCGCGACGTCGCCGCCGAACTGCTCGATCTCTATGCGCGGCGCAAAGCTCGACGCGGACTGCGCCTCGCCTCGCGCGATCTGGAATACCAGGCCTTTGCCAACGCCTTTCCCTTCGAAGAAACCGCCGATCAGGCCGATGCCATCGGCAAGGTGGTGGCTGATCTTTGTTCCGAGCAGCCGATGGATCGCATCGTCTGCGGTGACGTCGGTTTCGGCAAAACCGAAGTCGCCATGCGTGCCGCCTTCGTCGCCGTGCAGGCCGGCAAGCAAGTAGCCGTACTCGTGCCGACGACCCTACTCGCGCAGCAGCATGCCGCCAACTTCGCCGATCGCTTCGCCGACTGGCCGGTGCGGGTCGAATCTTTGTCGCGCTTTCGCTCGACCCGCGAGACGTCGACCGTGCTCGAGGGTATAGAGAAAGGCACGGTCGACATCGTCATCGCCACGCATCGACTATTGCACGCCAACGCGCGCTTCAAAGATCTCGGACTCATCATCGTCGACGAGGAGCACCGATTCGGCGTGCGCGACAAAGAGCGTCTGAAAACCCTGCGGGCCGAAGTGCACGTGCTCACGCTGACGGCGACGCCCATCCCGCGCACACTCAACATGGCACTTGGCGGTCTGCGCGAATTGTCGCTGATTGCGACGCCGCCCGCCGAGCGTCTGGCGATCAAGACTTTCGTCAGCGAGTGGAGCGACGCAGCCGTCCGCGAGGCGATCCTGCGCGAGTTGCGGCGCGGCGGACAAATCTACTTCGTACACAACGAAGTGCGCGACATCGAAAAGGTGGCTGCCGATCTCGCCACGCTCGTGCCGGAGGCCAACATCCGGGTCGGTCACGGACAGATGCGCGAGCGTGAACTCGAGCAGCTGATGGTCGATTTCTACCACCGGCGCTTCGACATCCTGGTGTGCACCACCATCATCGAGAGCGGGATCGACGTACCGAGCGCCAATACCATCCTCATCGATCGTGCCGATCGTTTCGGTCTCGCGCAGCTGCACCAGATGCGCGGTCGGGTCGGCCGCTCGCACCATCAGGCTTACGCCTATCTTTTGATTCCCTCGCGCAAGGCCCTCGCAGGCGATGCCCTCAAACGTCTCGAGGCCCTCGAGTCGCTCGAGGATCTCGGCGCGGGCTTCGTGCTTGCCACCCATGACCTCGAAATTCGCGGCGCGGGCGAATTGCTCGGCGAGGAGCAGAGCGGCGAGATGACGGAAGTCGGTCTCACCATGTATCTCGACATGCTCGACCGAGCGGTCAAGGCGATGAAGGACGGCCGCACCATCGATCTCGATGCGCCGCTCGCCTCGCAGGCCGAGGTCGAAATGCGCGTACCCGCACTGCTGCCCGAAACTTACGTCAGCGACGTGCACGTGCGACTCGCGCTGTACAAAAAAATGGCCGCCGCGGCAGACGACGACGCGCTCGACACGCTCACCGCCGAGCTCGTCGACCGTTTCGGAGAACTGCCGCCGCAAACCCTGAACTTGTTGCGCAACGCGCGTCTGCGCCTGATCACGCAGCGACTCGGCATCCGCCGACTCGATTTCGGCAGCCACGGCGGCACGGTGCTGTTCGAGACCGAAAATCGCATCGACCCGCGAGCGGTCATTCGTCTCATTCAGGACCGTTCGCGAGAGTATCGGCTCGAGGGACCGCTCAAACTGCGGGTCTCACGCGACCTCGACGACGAAGCCGAGCGCTACGAATTCGTCGGCGGACTGCTGCAGAGGCTCGCCGCCGCGGCCTGAGTCCGCTCGGCTATCATGAGCGCATGTCCCTGCGCCCGCCCCCCATCATGCGAACCTGCCTCAGCTGTTTGATCGCGATGTTTCTCGGACTCTTTGCGAGCCCGCTCGCCATCACCCAAGGTGCAGCCGCCAGCACCTACAACGTCGAGGTGTTGATTTTCCGCATGAACGGGCCGCGCGAGGGCGAGCCTGGCGCGGCGGCGGCACGCTCGGCGAGTGGCGACTCGGCGCAGGGTGCGACGCAAGTCGCGCGCTACGTGGGCGCCCTGCCCGCGGCCAAGCTGCAACTCGCCGGGGCGCGCCAGAAACTCGCGGGCGCGGGGTATCGCGTGCTCGCGCATACCGGCTGGACGCAGACCGCGAGCAGCTGGGGCTCGCGCAACGGCCTTGCGGTCGAGCGCGTCGGCCTGCAGGTGCCGGGGCTCAGTGGGCAGTTTTTGCTGGAGCGCGGTTCACTGCTGCACTTCGGCATGAACCTGCGCTACACGCCGGAGGGCGGCGCAGCGCTGCAGATGAGCGAGATCCGCCGCATCCGCTTCAATGAAAAGAATTACTACGATCACCCGGGCTTGGGCATGGTCGCAGTCATCACGCCCGGCACCAAATAAAACGCCCCGCGCCGCTCCTCAAGCGAGCCGCAAATCGGGCGGCGCCAAACAGCGCTCGAGTGCACCCTGCGCTGCTTGCCACTCGCCCGACTCGCGCAACGACTCGGCGCTCCACTGACCGCGTCCGCGCAGGCGCACCCGGCGCAACGCCGCAGCAGCATCGGCTTGCGGCCGAAATCCATCGACCAACGCGATCACGCTGTCGCGATGATTGCAGACTGGCAGCACGTCGCAGCCCGCGGCCAGGGCTTTCTCAGCGCGCTCGACGTTGCCGCCCACCGCAGCCGCGCCGGCGATCGATAGATCATCGGCGAACACCACACCCTGAAAGCGCAGCTCGTTACGCAGATAGCCGCGAATCCAGCGCTGCGAGGCACTCGCGGGGACATCGTCGATCTCGGGATACAGCACGTGCGCCACCATCACCCCGGCAAGGCCGTTGGCGATGAGCACGCGATAGGGTGCGATGTCGGAATCGAGGTCTGCGAGCGTACGCCGATCGATCGGCAGCGCGTGGTGCGAATCGGCGACCACTGCGCCATGACCCGGGAAATGTTTGGCCGTAGCCACCATGCCAGCAGCGCGCATGCCATGCATGTACGCGACCGCGAGCGCGCCGACCACCTCGGGATTGGCGTGCAGGGCGCGATCGCCGATGATCTCGCTCACGCAGTAATCGAGATCGACACAGGGCGCAAAAGACAGATCGACGCCGCCGGCGCGCAGCTCCGCCGCCATCAGCCAGCCGAGTTCCCGCGCGAGCGCGAGACCCGCCCGCGGCGCAGCGTCGTGCTCGTGGCCGATGCGTCGCAGCGGCGGCAGTCGTGAGAATCCTTCGCGAAATCTTTGTACGCGACCGCCTTCGTGATCGACGCCGACGATCAGCGCCGGATTTCGCACGGCGTGGATGTCGGCGACCAGTTGCCTTATTTGCTCGGGATTTTCGTAGTTGCGGGCGAACAGGATCACGCTACCGACGAGCGGATGCTGCAGCAACTCGCGCTCGATGGGCTGCAGCGCCGTACCCTCGAGATCGATCATCAACGGTCCCAAAGTCATCGTGAGGCCTCCAGTACGGCAATGGACTCGACGTGGTTGGTATGCGGAAACATGTCGATCACGCCCGCGGCCGCGAGCTCGTAGCCGTGCTCGTGACAGAGCACAGCGAGATCGCGCGCCAACGTACCCGGGTGACACGAGACGTAGACCATGCGCTGCGCGCCGAGCGCAGCGAGTTGCGGCAACACCTCGATGGCGCCGGCACGCGGCGGATCGAGCAGCACCCGATCGAAGCGACCAGCCAGTGCGGCGGCGCCACCGTCGGCTTGCGCAAGATTCGCGACGTGAAAGTGTGCATTAGTCAAATCATTGAGGGCGGCATTGTGGCGCGCTCTGGCGACGAGACCCGCCTCGCCCTCGATACCCACCACCAGAGCGACACGCCGCGCGATCGGCAGCGTGAAGTTGCCAAGTCCGCAGAAAAGATCGAGCACGCGATGAGTCGGTTGCAGCTCTAGCAGTTCGATCGTGCGCGCAATCAGCGCCTGATTGACCGCGCCATTGATCTGCACGAAATCGGTGGCCTGAAACTCGTAGCGCAGGCCCTCGGCGGGCAAGCGGTATTCGAGCGCGACGCTGGCAGCATCACCGGAAGCATCGAGCGGTCGGATGCTGTCGAGACCACCGGGCTGCAGATCGATGCGTAGTCCGTGCTTGGCCGCAAAGGCGGCGAGCGCTGCACGATCCGCTTCGCAAAGCTCGACGAGATTGCGCAGCACGAGCACGGTGAGATTGTCGGCGACCGCCACCTCGATCTGCGGGATCGAGGCTCGCGCCTCGAGGCCGGTGAGCAACTCGGACAATGGCGCGATCAAACCATCGAGCGGTGGCGCGAGGATCTCGCAACGCTCGAGCGCCGCAATGTACGGCTTCGCGCGTTCGCGAAACCCGACGAGCACGCGGCCTCGCTTCGGAACGAACTTGGCACCGAGGCGCGCCCGTCGACGGTAATTCCAAACGGGCCCTGCAAGCGGCTCCAGCCAGCGCTCGGGACGCACGCGTCCGATGCGCTCGAGATTATCGGCCAGTTCCTGCTGCTTCGCCTGCAACTGGGCCGCTGGCGCGAGATGCTGCAGGGAGCAGCCGCCGCACACCCCGAAATGCGCGCAACGCGGCGTCGCGCGCGAGGCCGTAGCCTCGAGCACTTCGAGAAGTTCGCCCTCGTCGTGTTGTCGATGCTGGCGAACCCTGCGAAATCGAATGCGCTCGCCCGGCAAAGCCCCGGGCACGAAGACGGTCTTCGCCTCGCGTACGACACCCTCGCCATCGTGATTGAGCGCCGCGACCACCGCCTCTTCGGGCGGGCCAGGCGGTCTCGGGCCGCGGCTCACGCGCTGCGATTCCTGCTCACGTGGAGGTCGGGGGCCAGGCCGCGAGAAACTCCGCGAAATGCGGTTCATCCGCCGCAGCCAAGTGTTCCCGGATGCGCGCCTCTTCGGCGGCGAGTCCTGCGGCATCGAGCCGGCCGCGCAACATCTCGAAACGCAAAAAGATGAGCCAGGTGTTGAGCACGTCGGTTTCGCAGTAGCGGCGGATGCCCTGCAAATTGCCATCGGTGTACGCCTGCCAGACCTGATCACCCGAGAAGCCGAGTTTGCCGGGCAGGCCGAGCAGGTAAGCCATGTCGCTGAGACTCGCCTTGGCACGCGGCTGGTAAGCCGACAGCACGTCCATGAGATCGGTGTGTCGTTCGTGAAACCGACTGAGATAATTGTTCCAGCGAAAACTTTGATCCTCGCCGCCCGTCTCCCAATAGCGGCGCGCCACCACGCCGTGCTTGAGCGCCCGGTAGTGCAACACCGGCAAATCGAACCCGCCGCCGTTCCAGGAGACGAGATTCGGCGTGTGTCGCTCGATACCCTCGAAAAATCGTGTTACGAGCTCGGCCTCGGTCGATTCGAGATCGCCGAGACTCCATACCTTGAGCGTGTCGCCACGACGCATGACGCAGGAGATCGCCACGATGCGATGCTGCTCGTGCGGCAAAAAATCGCTGCCTCCGTGTCGACGCGCCTGCGCGAACATCGCCTTGGCCACCTGCACGTCTTCGAGCCCCTCGAGGCCGAAGACGCGGCGACCGAGTTCAACGTCCGGAACGGTTTCGATGTCGAAAACGAGTGTCGTCATGTGCGAGCTGCCACCATCAGGGCCTTCATGTCGCGTACGGCTGCGGCGAGGCCAGTGAAAACGGCGCGCGCGACGATCGCGTGGCCGATGTTGAGTTCGGTGATTTGCGCGATCGCAGCCACCGGTTGCACGTTCTCGTAGTGCAGCCCGTGACCCGCGTGGACCTCGAGACCGAGCGTCGCCGCAAGCCGCGCCCCGGCGCGCAGACGCTCAAGTTCGTGTGCCGCCTCAGCGCCACTGGTCTCGCAGTAGCGTCCGGTATGCAGTTCGACCACCGGCGCACCGGCTCGCGCCGTGGCCTCGATTTGCGCGGGCTCCGGATCGATGAACAGCGCCACGCGGATGCCGCTCGCCGCGAGCAGCGCACAGCTCTCGCGCAGTCGACCGATCTGCCCCACGACATCGAGCCCGCCCTCGGTCGTGATCTCGGCGCGGCGCTCGGGCACGAGACAGCAATCTGCCGGCCGGATACGCCGTGCCAGGTTGATCATTTCATCGGTGACCGCCATCTCGAGATTCATGCGCGTTCGCAACAGCGGTCGCAGCGCTTCGACGTCGGCGTCCTGAATGTGCCGGCGGTCCTCGCGCAGGTGCAGCGTGATGTTGTCGGCACCAGCCTGCTCGGCGGCGAGCGCCGCCTCGATCGGACTCGGATAGCTCACGCGTCGCGCCTGACGCAGTGTCGCCACGTGATCGATGTTGACGCCAAGATCGATACCAAAACTCATGAATTCTTTGTCTCCTGACTGCGAGAACGACGGACGACCGCCCGCGCCACCGCGCGCGTGTTCAAATCGCGACCCTCGAGCGCCCGATCGAGCGCCGCCCGCAACACCCGCCGCGCCGTCTCGAGCACAGCGGGCTGGCGATAATCGTCCGCGGCGATAGCGAGCAGGTCGCATCCGGCCACGGCCGAGGTCGGCGGCTCGCCCGACACCTCGATGAAGCCGAGATCCGGATGGAAATGATAATACGCGTCGGCCCGCAGCGCGGCGCCCTCGCGAGCCTCGGCACGAAATTCGACCCCGTACCCGAGCATCTCGAGGAGCTGCCTCTCGAAGCTGCGCAGCACCGCCGGTACCGGCTCGCCCGCGCGCAATCGCTCGAGGCTGCGATGGTAGAGATCAAAAACGAGCGGCTGCGGATCGTGCCGCAGGGTGAGCTTGAGCACGAGCTCGTTCAGATACCACGCACTGATCAAGGCCGCCGCGGGCAGGGGCTGCCACTCGCCCGCCGCCGGCGCGCTCTCCACCTGATTTAGCTGCCCGGCATCACCGGTGAGGGTCCAGGAACCGAGCAACGGACGAAACGGCTGCAGCACGGAGGCACTGCGCGATTTCGGGCCCCGTACTCCGCGAGCAAACAAGGTCAGCCGACCATGCTCGCGCGTGAACACGTCGAGCATGCGGCTCGTGTCACGCCAAGGCCGATGGTGCAGCACGTAGAGTTCGGCAAGGTCGATGCGTCGGCTGCCCTTGGCCACCGCGGCGCTCTCCCTACTCGAGGCCCAGCGTGCGCAGCGCTTGGGCGTTATCCGCCCAGTTCTCGCGCACCTTGACCCACAACTCGAGGTGAACGCGGTGACCGAGCAGGCCAATGATTTCGCGACGCGAGGAGCTACCGACGCGCTTGAGCCGCGCACCCCCCGCGCCGATTACGATCGGCTTCTGACCCTCGCGATCGACCCAGATCACGGCATGGATCAGATCGCGTTCGCCCCCATCGGCGGTCTCGCGCTCCATCTTTTCGATCTCGACGGCGATGCCGTAGGGCACCTCCTGATTGAGCTCGAGCGTGAGTTTCTCGCGGATGATCTCGGTGATTCGAAACCGCAGGTCGCGATCGGTACGATCGGTCTCGTCGAACAATTGCGGCGAGGGCGGCAGTTCGCGAGCGATCGCCGTGATCAACTCCTCGAGATTGTCGGCGCGTACCGCCGACACCGGCACGATCGCGCGAAAATCGTGCCGCTGCGCAAGCTGCGCGATGAACGGCAGCAAACGATCGCGGGGTCTTGCGGTGTCGACCTTGCTCACCACGCACAGCGCCGCCCGTCCGCTCTCGCGGATGCGCTGCAAGACCGCTTCGTCTTCGGGCGTCCAGCGCAACGCCTCGACCACGAACACCACGAGATCCGCATCGAGCAGTGCCGCCGCCGCGGTGCGATTCATCGCGCGATTGAGGGCGCGTTTGCCACCCGCATGCAAACCCGGCGTATCGACGAAGGCGATCTGCAAGCCTGCACGGTTGACGAGACCCGTGATGCGATGCCGCGTCGTCTGCGGGCGCGGCGTGACGATCGACACTTTCTCGCCGACGAGCGCGTTGAGCAGGGTCGACTTGCCGACGTTAGGGCGACCGACGAGCGCCGCGAACCCGGCTCGGAAATCGGCCGACTCGAGCGGTTCGTTCATGTGCGTTCACCTATTTTTACAAGCGCACGCTGCGCGGCTTCCTGCTCGGCACGCCTTCGGCTCGAGCCTTCACCCACGGTGCTGATCTCTCTCGCTGCGATCTCGCAGCGCACCACGAAGTGCTGATCGTGCGGCTCACCGCTCACGCTCTCGACGCTGTAGACAGGCAAAGACAAAGCGCGCGACTGCAACCACTCCTGCAGACGGGTCTTCGGATCTTTGAGCGCGTCCGCTTGCGGCAAAGCCTCGAGCAGCGGCATGCAGAATCGAGTGACGATGGCGCGTGCCGCCTCGAGACCCTTATCGAGGTACACCGCGCCGATGGTGGCCTCGAAAGCATCGGCAAGAATCGATTCGCGACGGAAGCCGCCACTCTTCAGCTCCCCAGATCCGAGCTGCAACTCCTCTCCGAGCCCGAGACTCTGGGCGATTCCTGCCAGCGGGCCCGCACTCACGAGACTTGCGCGCAAGCGACTGAGATCACCCTCGTCCGCCATCGGAAAGCGTTGATAGAGCAACTCGGCGACCAGAAGATTGAGCACCGCGTCCCCCAAAAATTCGAGTCGCTCGTTGTTGCGACCCGAGGCACTGCGATGAGTCAGCGCCGCCGTGAAGAGCGCAAGGTCGCGGGGCGCGTAGCCGAGCGCCGACTGCAACCATCGCTGCGGCCAATCCGGACGCATCGCGCTCACCGCTCGCTCACTCGATTCGAGTGAAAATGCGTGACCAGTTCGGGCCTCCGGACCGCTGCAGATCCCAGTTGAACCAGATCGCACTCGCCCTGCCCACGAGCAGCGACTCATCGACGAAACCCCAGACGCGACCGTCCGAGCTGTTGTCGCGATTGTCACCGACCATCAAATATTGTCCCTGCGGCACCTGCATGAAGCGGTCACCGGAGTCCGGGTTGATGCCGGCCGTCGACTCGTTGCAAATGTACCCCTGCATGATGTTGCGATTGCAGGATGGCAACGGCGGCACGGCCAGCATGTCGGAGCTCAGGCAATGCAGTACGGCGTGCTTGCGTCCGTCGAGGTCTTCTTCGGCAAGCCGCATGTTCTGGTAGCAACCGTCGTCGTAGCGGCTTTGCTGCACGAGGGGTACCGGTTTGCCGTTGATGATGAGCTGGTCGTTGCGAACTTCGACGAGATCGCCCGGCAAACCGACCACGCGTTTCACGTAATTGACGGCCGGATCGGCCGGGAACCGAAACACGGCGACGTCACCGCGCGCGGGCTTGCCCATCTCCACGATCTTGCGATGCACCACCGGCAAACGTACGCCGTAGGCGTATTTGTTGACGAGGATGAAGTCGCCATCGAGCAGGGTCGGCATCATCGAATCCGAGGGGATCCGGTACGGTTCGTAGAAAAACGAACGCAGCACGAGAAGCACCGCCATCACCGGGAAAAAACTGCGGGCGTAGTCGACGGTGCCCGGCAGTTGCAGCGATTCGGGCTCGCGCTTGGCCGCCCGCGCCGCTGCGAGACGACGCGGCGCAAGCAGCCAATGATCGATCGCCCAGACGATGCCCGAGGCGACGGTGATCAGGATCAGCAGCAAACTGAAATCCGCCCGCTGTGCCGACATCAACTGGAAGAACCAGGCGATCACCAAAAACGGCAAGGCGCCGTAAAGCACGCGCATCACGAGCGGGTCGGGACTCGGCTGCCCTTCTTTGAGCACGAGCTGGCGACCGGGACGAACGAACCAGTCGTCGATCACGCAGATGATGGCGACCGGCAGCGCGAGCAATGCCAGCGTTGAGATGATGAGATCGATCATGGGGTCACTTCCTGCGGTCACTTCCTGCCGACTTTGAGCACCGCGAGGAAGGCCTCCTGCGGAATCTCCACGGAACCCACCTGTTTCATGCGCTTTTTGCCTTCTTTCTGCTTCTCGAGCAGCTTGCGCTTGCGGCTGACGTCACCGCCATAGCACTTGGCCAACACGTTTTTGCGCAGCGCCTTGACCGTGGCGCGCGCGATCACGTGCGAACCGATCGCCGCCTGTACCGCCACTTC
>Ga0129336_10001617_pt1 | contig 13702 bp, 15 predicted proteins | sample CPB6_02_DNA_FD_96878 | JGI IMG/M metagenome (GOLD analysis project Ga0129336, IMG submission 96878) | Freshwater to marine salinity gradient microbial communities from Chesapeake Bay, USA - CPBay_Sum_0.6_0.2_DNA | ecosystem: Environmental > Aquatic > Marine > Coastal | place: USA: Chesapeake...
CGTGGGTCAGCGTGTGCACGTGCTCGAGATCGACGGGGCAACCGCCCTGGTTGCCGGCTAGTCGGGAGGAATCATGGAAGCACTGGTCGTCACCATCGTCATCGCGGCGATCGCTGTCGCGCTGGTCGCATCGACCGTCAAGATCGTGCCTCAGGCGCACGCTCGCATTGTCGAGCGCCTTGGGCGCTATCACCGCACCCTCAACGCCGGACTCGCCTTCGTCATCCCGGTGATCGACAAGGTGCGCTCACGAGTGGACCTGCGCGAGCAGGTGGTCTCCTTCCCTCCTCAGCCAGTCATCACCGAGGACAACCTCGTCGTGAGCATCGACTCGGTGATCTACTTCCAGGTCACCGATCCCAAGGCGGCCACCTACGAGATCGCCAGCTATCTCATGGGCATCGAGCAGTTGACCGTGACGACCCTGCGTAATGTCATCGGCTCGATGGACCTCGAGGAGACGCTGACCTCCCGCGACAGCATCAACGCCCAGCTCCGCGGGGTGCTGGACGAGGCCACGGGCAAGTGGGGCATCCGCGTCAATCGCGTCGAAATCAAGGCGATCGATCCGCCCCGCAGCGTGCAGGAGTCGATGGAGAAGCAGATGCGCGCTGAGCGTGACAAGCGCGCCGCCATCCTCACCGCCGAGGGCGAGAAGCAGTCCGCGATCCTCACGGCCGAGGGCGAGAAGACCGCCGCCGTGCTCCGGGCCGAGGGTGACGCGCAGGCCGCTGTGCTGCGTGCACAGGGTGAGTCCGAGGCGATCGTCAAGGTCGTCGAGGCGATCCACCAGGCCAAGCCCGACAGTCACGTGCTTGCCTACCAGTACCTCCAGACGCTGCCGCAGATCGCGCAGGGTTCGGCCAACAAGGTGTGGGTCCTGCCGAGTGAACTCACCGGGCAGATCGCACACCTCGCCGACGCTCTGAAGCCGGAGCGCCCTCCGGCGTAGTTCTTCCGCACGAAAGCGACGTTTCGTCGCGTCTTCAAGCCCGCATCGCTGCGACCAAGCGTTGTCTTGGTTGCAGCGGCCCCCTGTCAGACCCGCGGGTTATCTTGGAGGATGCCGCGACGACCTTCGTACTCCGATGAGGATCTAGCGAAGGCTGTTGGACTTTCGCGGTCCGTAGCGGAGGTGCTGCGCCAACTCGGCATCAAGGACGCTGGCGGATCGCACTTTCACATGAGCAAGCGCATCAAGCGAGCAGGACTCGACACGTCCCATTTTCTTGGCAAAGCCGTCACGAAGGGAATGAGGCGCCCCCGTCTCACCGCATCCGAAGTCCTCGTGAGAAGAGATGCATCCGCGCCCCGCCGTAAGCCCGATTTGCTGAGGCGTGCCCTTGTCGAGTGTGGAGTGCCCACCGAATGCGCGCTATGTGGCATCCCGGGAGTGTGGATGGGCCGCCCGATTGTTCTTCACGTCGATCACGTCGATGGAGACGCCAGGAATGACCTACTCGAGAACCTCCGGCTCCTCTGCCCCAATTGCCATAGCCAGACGCCTACGTTCTGTCGGCAGATGTCGGCTCGGCCTACGGCGGAGCCGGTCGCCTAGAGTGTCGGCTACGCGGAAGTGGTGGAATTGGCAGACACGCTGCGCTTAGGACGCAGTGCCTCCGGGTGTGCGGGTTCGAGTCCCGCCTTCCGCACGGGAATTATCGTCGCCTATTCGAGGCCGAGATCGCGTTGCAGTTTGGCCACGTGGCCTGTTGCCTTAACGGCATACATCGCGCGCTCGATGCGCTGCCGAGCGTCGATGACGAACGTTGAGCGAATCACACCCACGACGACCTTGCCGTAGAGCTTCTTCTCCCCGTATGCCCCGTATTTGGTGAGGACCTTGTGATCGGGGTCGGACAGGAGGGGGAAGGTGAGCCTGTCCCGCTCGCGGAACTCCGCGAGCTTCTCGACAGAGTCCGGAGAGATGCCCAGGACGGCGTAGCCAGCCTTGGTGAGCGAGGCGAGGGAGTCTCGGAAGTCGCAGGCCTGGGTCGTGCAGCCCGGTGTCATCGCTGCCGGATAGGCGTAGAGGATCACGGGCGTCCCCTTGTAGGAGCGCAGGGAGATCTTGTCGCCGTGGTCGTCGACGAGGGTGAATGCCGGAGCGAGTTCACCAGGCTCGAGTCGAATCATGCGGAGATCGTCGCACGAGGCCCCGCGTGATCGTCCACGCCAGCAGCCCGCTCGCGTCCGCGAACCCCGGTGACGGTGAAGACGATAAGGAACGCGAGAGCGCCCACGAGGACGATCATCGTGCCCGATGGCGCCCCGGCGTAGTAACTGAGGTACATCCCGATCAGGCCGCAGAGTAGCCCGATCCCGGTTGACAGTGCGAGCATCCACCCGAAGGAATCCGTCAGCATGCGTGCCACCACGGCGGGTATCACGAGCATGGCCGCGACGAGCGTGACGCCTACGACGTTGAGCGTGACCAGGATCGACAGGGCTAGCACGATCATGAGCAGGGCTTCGACACGCGCGACCTTGATTCCGGATGCGGCCGCCACATCAGGATCGAACGTCGTGAACAGCAACTCCCGGTAGCGCAGGAGCACCACGAGTCCAGCGAAGACCATGACGAGCAGGAGCCAGACGATCTGGCTGGTGGTGATGCCGAGGATGCTTCCGAAGAGCGCGTTGTCGAAAGCAGGGCCTGACGAACCGAACTTGCTGAAGAGCGCGACACCTAGGGCAAAGGAGGCCGTCGTGATGACGCCGATCGCGGCGTCTGCACCGATACGACCGCGGCGTGCCACGGAGGTGATGGCGATGGCCGAAGCGATGCCCCAGAGTCCGGCGCCGAGCACGTAGAACTGAGCAGCGAAGAGTTGCATCGCTGCGTATCCGCCGAAGATTGCGTGCGAAAGACCGTGCCCGATGTAGCTCATGCCTCTGAGCACGATGTAGACCCCGACGAAACCGAGAAGTGCACCTGAGAGAGTCGCTACCAGCAATCCCTTCTGGAAGAACGCGAAGGAGAGCGGCTCGAGCAGGGTCTCCACCTCAGATCGCCTCGCGTGTCGGGTGGGCAGTATCGACCACAATGGGCATGCCAAGGTGCTCGAGAACGTCGAGTCGAGCACCGAATGTCTCCTCGAGGACGCTTGGGATGATCACTTCACGGGGTGAGCCTTCGGCGACGATGTGGCCGTTCACACACACGAGATTGGGCAAGTGCGCGGCCATTCCGTTGAGATCGTGCGTTGTGAGCACGATGGCCATGCCATCGGCGTGCAGATCCCCGAGGAGATGGAGTACGTCGTGGCGCGTGTTGATGTCGACTCCGCTGGTCGGCTCGTCAAGGAGGAGCACCGATGGCTCGCGCAACAAGGCTCGGGCGAGGAACATCCGCTGTTGCTGTCCGCCCGAGAGCTCGCGAATGTGTCGATCGGCGAGGTCGGCGATGCCGAGGCGCTCGAGCACGGCGGAGACCGCCCTACGCTCGTCCGCCGATGGCCAGGGCCAGAACCGATGCTCGGTGCGTGCCATGAGGATGCACTCGGCCACCGTCACGGGGAATTTCCAGTCGACGGTCTCAAGTTGGGGGACGTACGCGACGCGCACATCTTCGGACCTCGTCACCGTGCCGCCCGAGGGACTGATCAGGCCGAGCAGGACGCGCAGCAGGGTGGTCTTGCCCGCACCGGAGGGTCCGACGATGCCCGTGAACTCATCGCCATCGATCGTCAGGTTGACGCCATGCAGAACGGTCGTGCGACCGTAGCCGGCATTCACCGCCGACAATTCGATGAGCGTGGACACGGTCACTGAGGGTAGTACGCCCGGTCCGGGACCTTGATGTCTACGACGAGTGCATCGAGTTGAGTCGGCTGTCCGCCGAGGCCGGCGATCATCGTCCGGTAGTTGTATCGAAGGAGTTCCAGGAGTGAGTGCTCAGAGTCCCCTGGCGCGCCGGGCAGATCGTCGTCTCGAAGCGAATCCTCATAGCGCACCCCGGTCTCCGCGGCTATCGCCTCGAGGACCGCTGACGGGAAGACCTCTGACCCGAAGATCGTCGGGACCCCCGTGGCGCGGATCTGCTCGATGAGACCGGCGACCTCGGCCGGAGTCGGCTCGTCGAAGGTGCTCGGCTGGATCGCACCGACGACCTCCCAGCCGAAGTTGCGGGCGAAGTAGGCGTAGGCGTCGTGGTAGGTGACGAGCTTGAGTTGGCCCTCGGGGACGGTCTCCTGGTCGGCCCGGACGGCTTCGGCGAGCTTGTCAGCCTCCATCTTGAAGGCTTCGAAGTTGGCCTGGTACTCGGCCGCATTGGCCGGATCCCGCTCGCTGAGCTTGGCGCGGACGACGTCGGCGTAGGCGACGGCGTAGCGGGGGTCAGTCCATAGGTGCGGATTGGGCTTGCCGTCCTCCTCAGGGAAGGAGAAGTCGAAGATGTAGTCAGACTCCGGTAGGACCGACGTCCCTAGTTCGACGATCTCCGCCTCGGCCTTCTTGTTTGCCTCAGCGAGCCCGATGGTCGGGTCTTCCAGCTTGAGGCCATTGACGAAGATCAGATCCGCAGTGCTCAAGAGCTCGGCAGTTTGAGGCTTCGGTTCGAAGGTGTGCGAGTTCGTGCCCTCGGGGACGATTCCTTCGATCGTGACCTTGTCTCCGCCCACGGCGGCGACGATGGATGTGAGCGGTGCGACCGTGGTGGCGACCTTGAGGCTCGTGGCAGAAGCACTCGACGCCGAGTCGGGCGAGCCAGAGTCCCCGGCCCCGCATCCGGCAAGGAGCAGCCCAGCCGCCAGGCCGGCCGTAGCCACCGACAGGGTGCGAGGGGTTCGAAGGCGCATGACACGACCATAGGGGGCGGCGGACTCTTAATGCAAAATCTTTGCAATTGGGGCCACGTCCACGACCAGTTGGTGAGCCGCGTAGGCTGCGGCGCGTGACTGAGTCCAAGGACGGCGCTCCCGCACCTTCGGCGGCCCAGCTTGAGGCGGAAATCGCTGCGGCGCGTGACAATCTCGCCTCGACGATCGAGCAGTTGAAGTCCGAAACGACACCCCAGGCGCTCGCTCATCGCGGCGTCAATGCCGTGAAGGGTTTCTTCACCGACGAGTACGGCGGGGTTCGGCCCGAGCGCGTCGCCATGGTCGCTGGTGCAGTCGTGACCCTCGTGGCCCTGCGGCGCTGGCGCCGCAGCCGTCGCCGCTGCCACTGCCACTGATGCACGAGTCACCTTCACCATGACGAGCACCGTGGACGCTCCTGATACGACCCCCAAGGCAGACGGTTCGGTGCCCATCCGACTCCTGCACGACCGAGTCCTCGTCCGTCCGGGTGCGGATGAGGGCGAGCGACGCTCGACGGGAGGCATCGTCATCCCGGCTACGGCGCAGGTGGGTCGCAAGCTGTCGTGGGCCCGTGTCGTGGCGATCGGGCCAACCGTGCGCACCATCGAGGTGGGCGACCGGGTCCTGTTCGAACCGGAGGACCGTGGGTCAGTCGAGCTCCAAGGCTTGGAGTACGTCCTCCTGCGCGAGCGCGATGTCCACGCCGTAGCAGCAGCTCGGCACGCTGACGACCACACCGGCCTGTACTTGTAGAGGGGCAGAGATGTCGAACCGATCTGGTCATGTGCACTCCGACGTCCTGGTGATCTTCGGGATCACGGGGGACCTGGCCCACAAGATGACTCTTCCGTCGCTTTATCACCTCGAGCGCCGTGGGCTCCTGAACATCCCGGTGGTGGGCGTCGCCTTCGAGGACATCGGCGACCAGGGTCTGTGGGACGAGACCCGCCAGGCCGTGCACGAGGTGCTTGAAGCGAGCGGGGAAAAGGTCGACGACGCTGTCCTTACGCGCCTGATCGAGCGCATGACGTATGTCAGCGGTGACTTCACGGATGCGGGCCTGTACAACAGACTCGCCGCGCACATCTCGGACCGCAAGCATCCGCTGTTCTACCTCGAGATCCCGCCGTCGCTCTTCGGGCCCGTGGTCGAGCAGTTGGGAGCGGCCGATCTCACTGACGGCTGCCGCGTCGCGGTCGAGAAGCCGTTCGGTACGAGCCTCGACAGCGCGCGCGAACTCAATGAGCGGCTCCACCAGGTCCTCACCGAGGATCAGATCCTGCGCATCGATCACTTCCTGGGCAAGGAGCCTGTGCAGGACATCATCTTCGTTCGATTCGCCAACTCCTGGCTCGAGCCCCTGTGGCGGCGGGAATACGTCGACTCCATCCAGATCACCATGGCCGAGGACTTCGGGGTCGAGGACCGTGGCTCCTTCTACGACAAAGTGGGCGCCCTTCGCGACGTCGTCCAAAACCACCTGCTTCAGGTCCTGGCTCTCATCCTCATGGAGGCCCCGGGCGCGGGGGATGACCCGATCGGCGATCGCCGCCTCGATGTGTTCCGCGCCATGCGACCCATTCGTACGGATGACATCATCCGCGGTCAGTACGAGGGCTATCGGCAGGTCGAGGGAGTCGCACCCGACTCCGACACTGAGACGTATGTTGCGGTGCGCTTGCGCTGCGACACATGGCGATGGGCTGGCGTGCCCATCGTCATTCGGGCCGGCAAGGACCTACCCGTCAAGGCCACTGAAGTGGTCGTGCGCTTCAAGCAGGCGCCCGCCTTCAGGCTCGGAGACCGCATCCAGCGTGTTTCCGGTCACGATGACGTCGTACTGCGCATCGGCAATCCTTCGGGGATTGACATCGGGCTGCGGGTCAAGCAGCCCGGCGTCGACGGTGTCGAGCCGGAGTTCCTCTCCATCGACTTCACCAGCACGCTCGGCGATCTCCCGACGCCCTACGAGAGATTGCTGCACGACGCCATGGAGGGTGACCACACACTCTTCCCCCGCTGGGACTCGGTGGAGGCCACGTGGGAAATCGTGCAGCCCGCATTGGACAATCCGCCGCCAGTGATCCCCTATGCGCCGGGCTCGTGGGGGCCGCCGGAGGCGGATCGTTTCGTGCGGACGCACGGAGGATGGCGTGATCCGCACAAGCCCTGCTAGTTGCCCGCTATCGCTCGTTGGCCCCAGCGATGAATGACTCCACCGCGTCTCGCGCCTCGCTGTCCGAGTACTGAACGGGCGGGCTCTTCATGAAGTAGGACGAGGCGCTGAGCAGCGGACCGCCGATGCCCCGGTCCTTGGCGATCTTCGCCGCGCGAAGCGCATCGATGATGACCCCGGCACTGTTGGGCGAGTCCCAGACCTCGAGCTTGTACTCGAGATTGATGGGGGCGTCTCCGAATCCGCGCCCCTCGAGCCTCACGAAGGCCCACTTGCGGTCATCGAGCCAGTCGATCCAGTCGCTCGGACCGATGTGGACGTTGCGGCTGCCCAGGTCTCGATCGACCTGAGACGTGACGGCCTGCGTCTTGGATACCTTCTTGGACTCCAATCGCTCGCGCTCGAGCATGTTCTTAAAGTCCATGTTGCCGCCGACATTGAGCTGGTAGGTGCGATCGAGGATGACTCCGCGGTCCTCGAAGAGCTTGGCCATCACTCGATGGGTGATGGTGGCGCCTACCTGGCTCTTGATGTCGTCTCCAACAATCGGGAGCCCGGCCGCCTCGAACTTCGCCGCCCACTCGGGGTCGCTGGCGATGAAGACCGGGAGGGCGTTCACGAAGGCACAGCCAGCATCGATAGCGCACTGCGCATAGAAGCGGGCAGCCGCCTCCGATCCCACGGGCAGGTAGCAGACAACGACATCGACGCGCTGATCTCGCAGGATTGCCACGACGTCGGCGGGAGTTGCGTCCGACTCCTCGATGGTCTCGCGGTAGTACTTGCCGAGGCCGTCCAAGGTGTGTCCGCGCTGAACGACGACCCCGGTGGGGGGTACGTCGCAAATCTTCATGGTGTTGTTCTCCGAGGCGACAATCGCCTCGGAGAGGTCTCGACCGACTTTCTTGGCATCAACGTCGAAGGCAGCAACGAAAGAAACATCGCCCACGTGGTAGTCACCGAACTGCACGTGCATGAGGCCGGGCACGCGCTGCTCGGGGTCGGCATCGCGGTAGTACTCCACTCCCTGCACCAAAGACGAGGCGCAGTTGCCTACGCCGACGATGGCAACCCGGATCTCGTGACCCTTCATCGTGAATCCCTTCCCTTCGTTGTGCGTCCGCGCTTGCTCTCGCGCCGCCGCTCTCGTGCATTGCGTTCCATGTCGATGAGTTCCTCGAGCCAAGTGACCTCGCGCGCAGCGCCTTCGACGCCATGCTGTTGGAGACGTTCGGTGTAGAGATCCATGCGATCTGTCGTGCGCTGGAGGCTTTTCTCGAGAATCCTCATGCGCTCCTCCATCCGGGCGCGCCGTCCCTCGAGGATGCGCAGACGTACGGCCGCATCGGTCCGCGAGAAGAACGCCATGCGCGCCGCGAAGGCCTCGTCCTCCCAGGCGTCGGGCCCTGCATCAGCCACCCATGCGGCGAAGGCCTCCTTGCCCGCGGCCGTCAGCGCATAGACGATGCGCGAGCGACGCGAGGAGATGGGCGCGACTTCGGCGCGGTCAACGGCATCGACCTGCTCGACGAGTCCCTGCGCCGTGAGCCGATGCAGGCAGGGGTAGAGGGATCCGAAGGACAGGGCCCGGAAGGGGCCGAGGATCGCCGTGAGGCGCTTGCGGAGCTCATAGCCGTGCAGGGGGCCGTCCGAGAGCACCCCGAGGACCGTGTGGTCGAGCACGGCCGTCTTAGTCGACATATCGCCAACATATATCGACTTGATATGTCTTGTCCACGCGAGGAGGAGATCGTGCGCATGGTCGTCCGGGAATCGGGCCGGAGGCAGGCCAGGGCGGCACACGGCCACGACAGGGTCACCGAGAAGTGGTCATAAAAAGTGCACCGCCAGGGACTCGAACCCCGAACCCGCTGATTAAGAGTCAGCTGCTCTGCCAGTTGAGCTAGCGGTGCGCGAGGCAGGACGCTACCACCCGACGAGGGTGAATCTCACCGGGGTCCCGGGCCCTGCCTGCGCCAACGGATCGATGTCCTCAATCACCCCGACCACCGGATAGCCGCCTGTCACCGGGTGGTCCGGTCCGAGGATCACCGGCCGGCCGTCAGGGGGCAACTGCACCGCCCCGCGAACGACACCCTCCGACGCACGGCGACCTCCCGCCACCACGTGGACCGCCGGCCCATCGAGTCGCACGCCGATCCGATCACTATCCGTGCCGACTGTGAACACGCCGTCAGCGAGCGCGCTGCGCGATGACGGCGTGAGCAGATGCGCGCGCGGGCCGGGATGGATGGTGAGGTTGACGGTGACCGGGATCGCGGCGGGGGGCACGAAGTCGATGACGACATCGTCCTGGGGAGTCCCCCCGTGGATCACATCACCCGGAGCCAGGGGCGGTGGCCCGAGACCTGCGAGAGTGTCGCGCGACATCGACCCGAGGATGGCGGTCGCCAAAATTCCCCCGCGCACCGCGAGCACGCTGCGGATCCCCACCGTCGGTGGACCCAGCGTGAGGACCTGGCCCGGACGAAGATGGACTGGAGCGCCTCGATCGGCCGGGATTCCATCGATGCTGAGCGGACCCTGGGCCCCAGTGACGGCTATCGAGCAGTGGCGCAGAGCGCACACGGTGAGCCCTGCGCCCAGGGCCTCGATGGCCGCAGCAGACTCGTCGTTTCCCAGGATCCGGTTTGCCAGGCGATGAGCTGCTCGATCGAATGCGCCCGACCCGCCGACCGCGATGTCCCCGTAGCCCGCACGCCCGAGGTCCTCGATGAGCGTGAGTGGTCCAGGCTCAATGACCTCCAGTATGGGAGTCGCGACGCCATGGCTGCCTGTTGCCGCTGGCGGGGGTGAGCTGGTCGTCAGACTGGTCGCCGGGTCGAATCGCACCCTGGTGCCCGGGCGCAGCAGTGCGGGCTCATCGCTGTAGGCATCGAAGATGCGCACTCCCGTCCTGCCAAGAAGGTGCCAACCTCCGGGACTGGCGAGTGGGTACACCGCGGAGTAGCCGGCGGCGATCGCGACCGATCCTGCGGGCACGCGGGTGCGGGGCGTGTCCCGTCGGGGGAGGTGAAGGCGGTCATCGGTCCCCGTGAGGTAGGCGAATCCGGGGGCAAAGCCGCAGAACGCCACGGTGTACGTCGCTCCCGAGTGCGCTGCCACGACTTCGTCGACAGTGAGACCCGTCAGGTCAGCGACCTCGCGCAGATCGTCACCGTCGTACACGACGGGAATGCTCAGCACTTCGTCGGTGAGCGGTGGTGCGGTCAGGGGTGCCAGACGCTTGAGCGCATCATCGCTGATTGGGCGGTCGGCTGTGACGAGGACCGCGCTTTCCGCGGGGATGACCTCCACGACGCCCTCGATGAGGCCGGCGAAGGCCGCCTGGCGCACGGCTGCCGCATAGCCGGTGGGGTCGTCATGCTCGATGAGCCGGGCGCGTGGACCGCAGGGGAGGATCCGCACGATCAGGTCCCGGCTCGCGGTGGCGCGAATGGCTCGAGTCTCACCCCGGCGGCCTCTAGGTGGTCACGGACCAATGCGGCGAGCGCGTTGGCCCCGGGGGTATCGGAGTGCACGCAGATGCTGCGGGCCTCGATGGGGATCACACTGCCATCGATGGAGACGATCACTCCTTCGGCGACGAGGCGCTGTATGCGTTCGGACACCGCACCGGCTGATTCCAGGAGTGCACGCGGATCCGACCTCGGGACCAGTCTTCCATCGCAGGTGTACCCGCGGTCGGCGAATGCCTCCGTGTAGACCTCGACCCCTCGTGCCTGCGCTGCGTCTCGGAGTGCACCGAAGGGCAGCGTGAGGACGGGCAAGCCCGCGACCCCCTGCAGCACTGCTTCGGCGACCACTGCGTCCGACACCGCCGCGTGGTAGAGGGCACCGTGCGGCTTCACGTACGTGACGGATGTTCCGGCGGCGTCGGCATGCTCGGCCAGGGCGCCGAGTTGGTCGGCAATCTGTGACGCGAGGACCTCAGGACCGACGTCCAGGCGCCGCCTGCCGAAGCCCTCGGGATCGACGTAGGAGACCTGGGCTCCGATAGCCACACCTCGAGCGGCGGCTACGTCGCAGATCCGTCGCATCGTCTCGTTGTCGCCAGCGTGACCACCACAGGCGACGTTGGCGCTCGTCACGATTCCGAGCAGGAGACCGTCCATGACGGGATCGCCCTCGCCCAGGTCGGCGTTGAGGTCCCAGCTCGGCGTCACGCGGCCACGTTAGCGACCTGAGTAGGGTGCCGCGGTGCCGACGACGAGACAAAGGCAGGGACTGATCATCGCCATGCTGGGCGTGATCGGCTTCTCCTTCTCGCTTCCTTGGACGGTGTGGGCGCTGGAGAGTTTCAGCCCCGTCCTCACGGCCACAGGCCGCGCGGTCATCGCCGGCGCGCTCGCGGTCGTCGTGATCGGTGTTCGTCGCGTGCCGTGGCCCAGGCGCGACCAGGTCAAGCCGATCGTCTACACGATGGCGGGGGCTGTCTTCGGGTGGCCGATCCTCATTGCTCTCGCCCTTGAGCGAACAACGGCCGCTCACGCTGCCGTGATCGCAGCGGTGATGCCCCTCGTCACCGCTGTCATCGCTGTCCTGCGCACGCACGAGCGTGTGGCCCGCCAGTTCTGGATTGCCGCCGCATGCGGGACGGGCGCGCTGATCGTCTTCGCACTGCTCCGGGGTGGGGCCGAAGGCGGCAACCTCGTCGCCGACCTGCTCATCGCGGGGGCGGTCGTCGCCTCGTCATGGTGCTACGTCGAAGGCGCCACTCTGACTCGCCAGATGCCTGGCTGGCAGGTCATCTCGTGGGTCGTGATCTTCGCGCTCCCCATCACCGTGCCCGTGTCGATCGGCATCGTGCTCACCGGCGGCCTGACGACTCCCGTGACGACGCAGGCGTGGATCGGTATGGCCTTCCTCGGCGTCGTGTCCGTGTACTTCGCGTTCTTCGCCTGGTACCGCGGACTTGCCCAGGCAGGCGTGGCGCGGGGTGCGCAGACCCAGCAGTTGCAGGCGCCGCTCACCCTGGTGTGGTCGGCCCTTCTCCTCGGGGAGGTGATCACCATCGGGACCGTCGTTGCGACGGCCGTGGTCGTCGCGTGCGTCGCATGGGCGGTTCGAGTGCGGACACCGAGTCCGGCGGCGCCCGAGGAATAGGTCCTACTCGACGCCGCAGGCGGCGACGTACATGTCCTCGGGCACTCCTGACTCCGCCTGAGGCGTGGCGCAGATCTCCTCGATCGTCGTGGGTATCCAGAACTGTCCCTCAGCCCGCAGGAAGACCACGGTAGGGAACGTCGATCCCGATGCCTCGAACTCCGCGTTGGCCATGGCCCAGCCGTTCTGGCAGCTGAAATCACCGAGCGAGACAAACGTGGACCCGGGGTAGTTGGCCTCGAAGTCTGCTTCGACGGCAGCCCGGATGGTGGACTCGTCGCAGACGGCGGATCCGCCGTCGAGGGTGGGTTGGACCGTGGGCCCGGCGCTCCCGTTGCCGGAGCAGCCCGCCAGCATGAGGACGGCGGCACCGGATGCCAACGCGGCCACGACTGGTCTCCTCATGAAGCGAGCCTAGGTCGGCTGGGCTAGCGTCCCCCCATGCGCGAGGCCGCCCCAGACAATTCCCAGGATGATGCTGACCGCGCGATCACGTCGCGGCCGGTCATCGTCGCCCTGGGCGGCAGCACGCGCACCCGCTCGACATCGGAGGCGGCGCTGCGCATCGCGGCGGAGGGCGCGCACGACGCAGGCGCCGACGTCGAGATCCTCGCCGGTCGTGACCTGATGCTCCCGATCTACGACCCGGACGAATCCACCCGGGTGCCCCAAGCCCGGCGATTGCTCGACCTCGTACGCGCCGCCGACGGGCTCATCGTGGTGAGCCCGGGATATCACGGCGGGCTCAGCGGGCTGGTGAAGAACGCCCTTGACTACCTCGAGGACCTCCGCGACGACGGTGGCCGAGGGGCCTACCTGCACGGCCGTGCGGTGGGATGCATTGCCGTCGCCCATGGATGGCAGGCGGCTGTGGGCACGCTCCACCAACTTCGCCAGGTCGTCCATGCCTTGCGCGGCTGGCCGACTCCCTTCGGGGCCGTCGTGAATTCGTCCGAGGTGCGCCTGGATGAGCCCGCGTCCGTGCCCGTGGCCGTCGAGCAACTCCACCTCGTCGGGCAGCAGGTGGTCGAGTTCGCGCACATGCGGCGCGCCTACTCCGGTGGACAGGAGCGCACATCATGAAGAGGCAGTGGCCTCGCTGGCGCGACATCCAGCCGCTCGTCGGTGATGTGACGCCGCGCTTGGATCGCACCCAGGCCCTTCTGGATCGATGTGCGAGCGTCGCGGACATCCGAGCTCTCGCGCGCAAGCGAGTGCCGCGCGCGGTCTTCGACTACACCGATGGTGCCGCAGGAGCTGATGAAGCGAGTCTGCGTCGCGCGCGACGCGCCTTCGCCCGGGTGGAATTCCAGCCTCGAGTCCTGCAGGACGTCACATCGATCGACGCGTCCACATCGATCCTCGGCGAGCGTTCGGCCCTACCGCTCATGCTCTCGCCCACCGGATTCACCCGGATGATGCATGCGGTGGGCGAGCCCGCTGTGGCCCGCGTCGCGGAGCGAATCGGCGTGCCCTACGGGCTCTCGCCCTTGGGCACCACCTCGATCGAGGACCTGGCGACCGCGGCCCCCGGCCTGCGGCGCTGGTTCCAGCTCTACCTGATGACCGATCGCGTCTACGGTGCCGAACTCGTCGA
>Ga0129336_10001619_pt1 | contig 13698 bp, 23 predicted proteins | sample CPB6_02_DNA_FD_96878 | JGI IMG/M metagenome (GOLD analysis project Ga0129336, IMG submission 96878) | Freshwater to marine salinity gradient microbial communities from Chesapeake Bay, USA - CPBay_Sum_0.6_0.2_DNA | ecosystem: Environmental > Aquatic > Marine > Coastal | place: USA: Chesapeake...
ACTGAGCTAATTCCCCAATATAGACATTATAAAACCCACTCAACAACTTGTCAAGTGGGTAATGTCAACTTCCCAAGCGATTTATTTATCAGCGGACGTTAGCACGATACCACTTCTCAAAGTCCTCTCTACGCTTATCACCTCTTGGTGGCATAGGAGTTTTCTCTCCACGAACAGGAGCAGTCTTTTTGCTCTGCTCTCTTTCATACTTCTCAGGGTTGTTACGAGCTTCTTGTGCTTCATCAACAAACTCTTCTTTCCAAGCATTTGGTTTTTCTCTGGTTGGTGTTAATCCTGCTCTTCTTGCTGCTTTGTTTCCAGTTCCACCATAAGATCTGGACTTAACTGGATTTTTAGCAATCTTAGGATTAGGTGGTGTTCCTCCAAGATTATCTACATTAGCACGACTAATGTGCTTGATTTGAGCAACAGAAGCACCTTGACCAGACTTTGCTCTACCAGAAGGAGTAGAACGCTTAGCAATCATTTCTGCTGCTTTTGCTTTACCCTTTTCGCTGGTGATTGCCTCACCCAAAATAATATCAATCGCTTCTTCATCAATAATATTTGCCATCATCCACTCTGCTTCTTCCAGAGTTTCTGCGTATCCTTCTACACAAAGAAATTCGATAACTTCATCAAAAATATCAACTTCTTCGCCCATTGCCTTCATTCTTTCTTTTGTTCTTCTAGGACCTACGCTCTTGTACAAACGAGATGCCTGTGCTGCTTTTTTGGCAGCAGTTGATTTATCGCCAGCAAGAGATGCCTTTCTTCTCTCTTCGTCTGCTTTTTGTGATGCAGTGAGAGCAAGGTTTGCAGAGATCTCATCGAGATTCTCTACTGCTTCATCCATTTCCTCCATTTCATCTTCATCTTCTTCTTCATCCTCACCTTTCTTAGAGGACTTTTTCTTAGTATCTTCTTCCTCTTCCTTTTCACCCTCATGCTTTGCCTCATCAAGGACATCCTCAGAGGCATAAACATTCATGTAAGCTTCCAACAATTCTCTATAAAGTTTGCTATCCATTTGAATACATTTTAGATATCTAAAATGTATTTATAATTTTTACTGATCTTCGTCGGTGGATTGTTCTTTATTGAATCCAAGAGTTACTTTTTTCTTTTCTGCTCTCTTTTTCATAACAAGACCAGCAAGAGATTCCATAACTTTTAGAATGTCTTCCGTCTTTGCACCTTCACCAAGTTCAGAAGCAACGAAGTGATATTTTGGAAAGAACTCCTCTGAGACTTCTTTGTATTCATCAAGGGTAATTGGTTTATCCATTTACAACTTCCCCAATCGAAGTATCTAAGTCACGAATCACATTACGAATCTCAACAACCCTAGGAGGAACACAAGTTTCATCATAGGTGAACCCTTTCGTAGATTCAAAGAGTGCTTGACGAACTGCGGCAGCAGAACGAGCATCCATTTTAATAGTTACCTGTTTTTTACTCACAGATCTCCCTCCACACGATTTTCAGAACGATAAACATCAAAAGTACCCTCAGGATAACGAGCACTCAACTTTTCATAGTTCATTTGCAGAATTTCATCAAAAGTAGTGTCAAGAGCCATACATGCCTGAGCAAGATACCAACAAACATCTCCCAGTTCTCGCTTCAAGTGAAATTGACTTTCAAGAGTATATGGTTTACCTTGAAGGAAAACTTTTTTCACAACTTCTGTGAATTCACCTGCTTCTGCACTCATACCAAGAGCAGCGGTCAGCAAACGAGGAACATCAGCATCAGATTCAATATCAAGTTCCGTTAAACGAGAAAGAAGTTGCGCCAGATCTGTGCTTGCAGGACTTGTTGTTTGTCGGACAAATTGAAGGTATTTGTCAGTGTCAATTTGTTGAGTCATAGATTTAAAGGTTGTAATTCGCTTTCTGGTAGTTTGTTTACATGTTCTTTGAGTTTTTGTGGTTGTTTCGGTTGTTCTTTTTCTACCACAACAATCTCATTCGTTGGAAGTTGTTTTTGAATTTCAATATCAACAACTTGTCCCATAAGAAACTGATTTCTAGTATAAGTCCTATTGTGAGGATCATAAGAAACCATTAAAAGAGCATCATCTTCCTGTCCACAGTCACAGATTTTTCTACCTGTTCTTTTGTCGATGACAGAAAAATAGTCTTCGGACTGATACTTCAAAACTTAAATCCTCCAAACTTATCTTTCAATGCAGATTTGTCCTCTTCATCATAGTCCGAACTGCCCATATTGTCAATCATATCCTTCTGAGCAGCTTGTTCACAGTCAAAGAGTCGCATCTTTGCACGATCAATACCGACTACAAATCTTTTGTTTACTGTCGGATCATTATATCGATTCTTCAATTGCTTCACCATAATTTGACCTAGTTGTTCCAATTCCTCGGTGCTAATAAGGGCAAACATAAGATCAGCAGTAGCAGGGAGACCAAAGGACTCAGAAGTATCAGTGATGTCAACGTCACTGCTACCATAACCTGAGCGAGTTGTTTGCGTGGCAGAAACGATAGGAACGTTGGCTTCGACTGCCAAACCACGAAGTTCTTCTGCAATTGCCTTAATGTAAGAATATGAATTGACAGTACCATTTCCGCGATACCTCGATGAAGCACATATATTGAGGTAATCGATAAAAATAATATCAGGTCTAAATGACTTCTTAATAGACAACTCATTTAAAAGTGCTCGGAAGTGTCCAACATGTGCAGATGCAGTTGGATACTCTTTGATGATTAGAGATCCTTGCGTTTTCTTTGCAATGCTATTTACCTTACTCTCAAACATTGATTTGGGCAATTCAGTAATCTTCTGAATGTTAATGTTCAAAAGATTAGCATCGATACGTTCGGCAATTTTCTCTTCTGCCATCTCACAAGTAATGTATAGAACATTTTTGTTCTGAGACAATGCAGCTGCGGCAACATGACACATAAACAAAGATTTACCAACACCTGTGCCAGCAAGAGCAATGTTTAGAGTCTTGTTTGGAAGACCACCTTTTGTAATCTTGTTGAAGAATTCCAAGTCGAAAGGAATCTTATCTTCTTTTCGGTGATAGTATTCATAGCGACTTTCATAGTCTTCAAGATAATCATGCCCAACTTGACTATTGAAACTCACCGAAAGAGCATCGGAAAGAATTGAAGGAATAGCATTTCTACCTCTCTTCTCATCCTTACCATCAGCAATTTGAATGGCATCCATCAGAGCAATGTAAATCGCTCGATCTCTACACCACTTCTCTGTTGTATCAACTAACCATTCGTCATTAACTTCATTCTCATCAAAAGACGAAATGCATTCTACAATGTCTTTATAGGATGCTTCGTTAATATCAGTTCGATTCTCAACTTCAATTAGAAGAGATTCTTTGTTTGGAATTTGATTGTACTTTTCGACAAAAGAAAAGATCTCTTGAAAGATGACCTTTTCTTTGAAGTCCTGAAAGTATTCTTCTTTAATAAACGGTATTACTTTTCTCGTATATTTTTCTTTTTGTAGAAGATTATTAAGAACTAAAAGTTCAACTTTCTCCATAAGAAAACTCCTTCATCGCAATATCATCAAGTTGTTTCATCACATCTTCGGTGAAGTAAGCCTCAGGTTCTTTTAGAATCTGTTTGGCATAGATCTTCTTACCATCAATCTCGTAGCGTCCTGCTACATTCTTCCAAAGTCCACCAATCTCACCGAGTTCAAGAAGACCATAATATCGATCAAGACCACGCTCATCATAATACAGACGAATCTCAACATCTTTATTCTCTTTACTCAAACGCGATTTAGCAGTCTTAGCTTTGATAATATTGCCGACCACTTCTGTTCCATCCTTTTCTTTTTTCTTTGAGAGATAAATGATTGTAGACGCTGCGTATTTGAGTCCACTACCTCCCCCCATTTCCTTAGTTGGTACGTAAGCTCCGATAACATCATAGGTATGATTAGTAACGATCATTGGAATGTTTGCCTGACCAAGTTTCAAAGTAAGCATTCTAAACGCACCCTTAACAAGTTGAGATTTGGTCATATCCCGAACTTGTTTATCATTAAGTGCATCAGTGATCTCTTTCTCGGTGGAAAGCATTCCCAAAGAGTCTAGCACAAACATGCAGGGTTTGCGTTCTTCTATGGGTTTTTTAAGATAAATGTCTACTGCTTTGAGTGCCTTTCCTCTAAACTCTTCTATTGTAACAACATTAACCACAACAATCCTTGATGTGTCGATGCCGCGACTTGCCAAGAGACTTTTAGTGATGGCAGCCTCAGTATCAAAATAGAGACAATACCCATCAGGATTAGAATCAAGGAAGTTTTTAACCACTGCGAGGGAGAAAAAAGTTTTTCCAGTAGAAGACTCACCAGCAATAGCAGTAATCTTATTCCCAGATACACCACCAAATATGCTACCTGAAACCAATGCGTTAAAGACATAACTGCCTGTGTCCACATATGTTTCAGTTTCATCAATATCTGCTGCAAGTTTTGTGTATTCTCCACCGATCTCTTTTACAATATCTTTCAAAAAGTCCATTCAATGCCATCTCAAAGTATCTAAGTATTGTAGCACATTTTCGCGCACATCCATAAGCTCATGAAAACATTTCTGATTATGAGCACATTGACGAAGTTCACTATCTGGTTTAAGAACAGACTCTATAAACAAGTCCAATCCTCTATTCCATTTTGTCTGTTTATCCTCTTCATCAAAATTTACGTATTCGTTATTCATAGAAAGAAGTCCTCCAAAGAAATTTGTTTTTCTGATTTCCAACCAATAGCGTCGAGTACAACTTTCAGAGGATCAAGAAAACCCTTACTAAATTGCAAGTCATAATCAACGTACTTGTCTATACCTAACTCCCTTGGGAATTCTTGAATGAATGAAAGAACATTTTCATGAATTGGATTAGGAGTTTTTAGATAGCAAAACTTGATCTTTTCTCCGTTTTGAATATACGAATACTTGTTATCAAGTTTCTTCATCTTTATGTAGTGATTATATAACAGAGCTCCTCTCGCATGAATAGGAGTTCCTTTATTATAAATCGAACTAGTTGAACGGTGTTTATTAACATCACTCACTGTGCGAGGAAATGAGATTTCCTCAGGAGTCATCTTCCTGAAATCAGATCGACACTTATCAATATAATCAATAACGTCATCCTCAGTAGAGGACATCATCAATTTCAAAGCATCTTTGATCATCTTACGGCAAGGTGCAGGAGTCGAAGACTTAACTGCTTCAATGCCCATGATTTTCAGTTTTGGTTCATCATATCGAACTCCCTCACTATCCCAAACGTTGAGAATGTATCGCTTCTTCGCAGTCCAGATTCCACGGTCAGCAATATTCTCCCGTTTCATCTGCATCTTTTGGTCATATGCATTAACATACTGCGCCAAGGATTTGTAAGAGTTTTCAATATAAGGTTCAAATTCCATTTCACAGATCTTGTTAAGGAAAGAAACAATGCTTTCAGTAGTTTTTTCTCTCCCCTTGTACACAGCGTGTACGAGAGGACCAAGATTGAGGTAAATAGAATCAGTATCCGAAGCAATAACATAATCAACTCCTTCCGTTTTTAAAATTTTATTGATATGTTCATTCATCCTCATCTCAATCCAACGGATAGAGACTTGACCAGATAAAGTAATTGCTTCTGCGTTTGCGAGTTTATAGTATCGAAAATACTGGTTTCCGATAGCACCATAAGCGGAGTTGAGAGAGATTTTCTTTGCCATCTGAATATTATTGCAGCGGGCAATCTCTTTTTCAAGAGCCTCAGTAGGAGTTTTCTCGTACTGCTGCTTTGCTTGAAGCATTCTCTTTTTGAAGATGACTCGTTCATTATACATCTTCTCCATCAGTTCTGGCAAAAATCCACGAACATCTTTGCGGAACATTGCACCATTGGCACACACCGCGTAGTCTTTATACAACTCGAAGTTAACTTCTTCACTTAGAATCTTCTCAACGTTTGCAGTGGGATGTCTTTCATCCAGAAGAGTTTCTGGTGAAATGTTATACTGCATAATAAGGTGAGGATACAGAGAGTTCAAGTCAAAACTCACCACCCAATCATACAATCCAGGACTCGGTTCTTTGACATAAGCACCAGCATACTTTTCGTTCTTTTCAGTTCTATCCTTTGGTGGAATTACAATGTTTCTCTTTTTGAGATAATTGTAAATGATATTGTCCCACATTCTAACTTGATAGAACACATCACTATAATTAACTTTTGCATCATACGCCATGGTAAGAGCAAGTTCAATCAGTTTCATCTTGTCTTCCATACGGTCAACAAGTTCCACGTCAACAATGTTGTATTCTACAAATTTATTCCAACCATTAGTATAGAAATCTTTGAAGGTATCAAACTCAGAGTGATCCAGTTTCTTCTGACCAAGTTCCACACTTGCAATATAATCCAGACGATATGATTCCTGTGCCTTATAAGTAAACTTTTTATAAAGATCAAGATAATCGAGTTGGGTAATTCCACCAACATCATATGCAATATTCTTACGTCCAGAGATCCACACCTCTTCTCTGGTGATTAGATTCCAAGGAGAAAATCTCTTAATGGCTTTCTCACCAAGAACTCTATTAATACGCCCACAAATGTAAGGGATATCATACAGTTGTATATTCCATCCAGTTACAACTTCTGGTGTATTGCGCGACCACCAGTCCAAGAAGTTTTCTAATAAGGAATGTTCAGAATCACAAAGAATATATTTCGAATTTGGTTTAGATGTTTTAAAAGGTTTTCTTCCCCAAGTAATAATTTTCTTTGTGGCATAATCTTGAATTGTAATCAATAGCATTTCTTCTGAACACGATTCCGTATCAGGGAATCCGTGTTCTGATTGAACCTCAATATCAAGAGTAACTAATTTAATTTTAGTAATATCAAACTTGATTTCTTCCTCAGGATACTTTTCAGAAATGTATTGACAAACATATCTGTCATTACCATAAATTTCAAATCCTTCTACTCCCTCATATTTTTTATAAAACTCCCTACAATCTCTCACAAATCCAGGTTGAATAGATTCAACGTATTCTCCCGAGAGAGTTTTGTATTTGGTTTTTTTATTCGATTTCACAAAAAGAGTTGGTTGAAACTCTTCGGTGGTCATGAAACTCTCGCCGTTTTCATAACCACGCACAAGGAAGCGGTTACCAACCATCTGGACATTAGTATAAAAGCGCACTAGTCAGTTACCTTCTGATATCGTTCAAGTAGTTTAGTATTAGGTTCGGCAATTGTCAAAATTTTATCCGAGTGAATCATAAACTCAGATTGCGTTGTAATATCCGCAAGCCATGGAGTTAAGGTTCCCGTTTCATTGACGCAAAAAGGATTTACAAGTTTACAATCTGGTTCACCAAGTTCAGATCCAGTTTCCTCAATCTGCGTTATTAGAATCTGATTCGAAAGAACTATTACTTTTATCATTGTTTAGCACCTGATTTACATACATTTTACGAAGTTTATCGACTGGTTCTGTCATAGTTACAACCCAATCAATGTTCACTGGAATCTTAGGATCTTTTGAAAGAGGCATCCATGGAAACATTTTGATTTTGAATCCCTTTGCTGCTTCATCTCTTGTGATACTATCAGTGTCCATAAGTTTTACAATACATGGTTTAGTTAGAAAGTATCCAATTGTTCTTTCTTCAAAAACCATTTCTTCAATATCTGCAATGATGTCTTCACCAGACTTCATCAAAACTAACTTAACTGTCATTTTTTCTATGATTTCCCAATGGTATTTTAGCAGTAAAAAAGAGGGGTGTCAACTGGATTGTGCCAGTTACCCCTCCGTCTGCGCCGACGATATTCAATTATATTTATAGGTAGTCTTTACGCTTATGGTGCTCAGGAACGATTCTACCCAGAGTGACTGTCAGAAGCCCATCATCAAAATCAACTGATCGAACTTCCGTGTCGTCAGAGAGCGTCCATGCTCGTGTAAATGACCGTTGAGCCAGACCCTTGTGCAGATAGTTGGTATCCGTCTCTTTATCTTCTTTCTGACCTTCGATAAAGAGTTTACCATCTTGTGTGTAGACATAAACTTCTTTCTTTTTAAATCCAGCAAGTGCTAGTTCCAATCTAGATTCCACATTATTTACCTGAACTAGATTGTATGGAGGATAGTTTGATGTAGTTTCGTGAAGATGAAATAGACGATCAAAATACTCGTCCATGTTAATACTGTTGCGAGTGATCTTTTCCATCAAAGCAGGAAGATCCGCAGCAGAATATCTCTGAATGTTCATTATGGTAGCTCCTTTAAAAGCGAGTTTGTGTTTTGTGGACCCTTACGGCATCCTCTACTAATTATATCACAAGACACAAAAAAGGGCGGTTGGTAAACCGCCCAGAAAAGTGTGGTTATTCCTCCACCTTTTTAGTTTTTTTACCGATGTTATACTTTTGCTCCAAGATCCACTCATTCTTTTCTTTATATGAGAGGACTTTGATTTGATTCAATGGAGCAATGTCAAAGATTGCATCTGGTTTTACAATATCAAGAAGACCCCAGTCAACTAAGAGTTTTGCAATTCTATTACGTCTTTGAACGTCATTAATCGTTAGGTTTGCATGTTTACCGTCAAGAGCAAACAACTCTTTAAAGTGAACAATGTAATACTTACCTTGTTTATGCAGAATGTGACAGGATTGGTAGAGTTTCTTTTCTTTTCTAGAAGCAACTCCAATTCTTGTCAACGTTTCTCGTACTTTAAGAAAATCGTCAGGTTCTCTCAAATTAACTTCAACCATTTGATCTTGCGACCAATTAACAGTAGGTTCCACCGTGGTCATCTTGTTCCTCCAACGTCAAGTCTAGTCTTAATAAAACTTATCTGTTCATTATTTAGGATTTTGAGAGCCTGAGATGCTTTTTCGTTACTATAACCATAGTAACGTTTTACACATTCTAAGTCATCAACCTTATCCTTACGAAGCCAAGGAGAGAATCTCTTTTGCTTCCTAATGGTATTTAGATAAAAATGATACTGCATATCTTTGTCAAGATGATGCTTCATGTTCATTTCATTTGCAAACATGATCGTATCTAAGTGACCAGACAAACACTTGTTTATGATGTATGGAGCATATGTTTTAATTTCGGTAGGATCTTCATCAGTGAGATCCTTCTTTGTGAAATTTATAGAATTCAACCAATCTTTTAGTTCCAATGACGTATAACTCCTGCAATAATAAAAGCATTCGTGACCATATACCCACCAACGATAATAGTACGAATGATAGCAACTAGATTTGCTTCTTTGTTACACCTGCCTTCTTTTCGTCCCAAGGCATAACACCAAAGTCTCCACCACTTTCTCATTTAAAAACAGCCGTTACTCCAATTATAGTTACGCCAGGATTCCTGGCAAGCGCAATCTCTCTTGCTTGTTTATAATCCCTCGCCTGATATTCTTCTTCAAAGACAACACCAGACCTATACATTTGTACTCTGCATTTCATAATTAAAAAGTAATAACTCCTTTCTATGTCTTTGCTCTCGCATATACTCACCAACTGAACGCATTGTATAAGTCAAATCAAACTCAGCAGCATTCCAATTCTTAAAACGATCTTTTACCAACTGATCAGAGTTATAACTAATCAATTGATCCATACCACAAGAGTCGCAATCAGCAGCAAACTTATCGTGATCAAATCCTTTGTGCATTGATCCTTTGTGCCCATAGAGATTATCCTTAATATCATAAGGAGGGTCAAGATACAAAAAAGCATCCTTACTTCCATCCATCAGATAATCATAAGAGTAATTAGTTATACGCCAATTTGTAATCAGCGTAGAATACGAAGGCAACTTCTCAATCCCCCGCATAGAGAAGTTGGAAGTGGAAGCTTGTGCTGAAAATGATGAACTCTCTGTGAGACCACTGAAACTACACTTATTGACAATATAGAAAGCCACAGCACGGTCAATGCTAGGCAAACTTTGGTCATTGACTTGCTCCTTTGCTCTAAGGAATAGATCTTTTGCCAAATTTTGAGTATTATTTTGAGACTTTAAATCTACCAATTTGTCTTTAAGATCAACCCCAAACATCTGCAATTGCTGCCAGAAGTTTACAAGAGGTTCGTACAAATCATTCACCCAAATATCTAGGTTGGGATACCGTTTTGTGATATAAATCGCAACACTTCCTCCTCCAAGGAAGGGTTCGCGAAATTCAGAATAGTCACGAAGATCTGGGAAGTAAGGTCCCATCTTCTCACAAGCACGGGACTTACCACCAGGATATCTAAGCGGGGTTTTCAGGGACTTCATAATCAGGTTTGTGATACTTCAAGTATTCAAAAAAGGTGAGTTTCATCTCCTTTTTTGTCATGCCACAATGCTTTGCAGCAGCGGGTAATGTCATTTTAGCACGAAAGAGACCTTCATTTGCCTCTCGTACATTCTCAGGAGTAGTTTTAACTGGAACCTCATAAAGAGATGCTTTATTAATTTTAAGTAATCCCATAAGATTAAAGAATGAGCTTTTTCTTTTCGGGTGTTGTAAGAGCAGAAGGATTAATCATGCGTTCGAACTGCTGGGCAATTTCATCAGCAGGTTCAGTTGCATACATGATAAAGTTTGTACTAATTTTAATCCCATCACCGTCTTTCTTTTCAAGAGGACAGAAAGGAATGAAACCAATAGTTCCATTTTGATTTGGAATTGGAGTAATGCCGTTTTTGATAACGAGATACTCTTCCGTTTCCTCAATTACGTTACAAACAATATCTTCACCAGATGTTACTTTAATAAGTTTAATGTTCATTTGACTTCCTCAATTAATTCAATATATTCAACTAGAAAAAATTATTATATCATATCTAACTGCGGAAATTACATTCCACCATAATTTCGGTCAACGCCGCCAAAAGATTGATCTCTTGGTCGGCAACAAATGCGATCTGATACTGATACTTAGCAATAATGAGCACAGCAGCAGCAAGAGAAGGACCATCGACGGCATTAGGAAGAGCATCGTAAACACGACGCAGTAATACACCAGGATCATTGTCCAAGTTATTGACACACCATTTACGAACCGATGGATAGTCTTTCTCTTTAAGATTTTTGAGTAGTTCATTTACCGAAATGTCGGAGAAAGATGCAAGAATTGCCGAGTCAATTTTACCCCCGACAGAATACTTTTGGCATTCATTGAGAACACGTCGCCAGTCTGGGAAGTGTTTATTGATGAGTTCAACCAGAACCTTTTGATCATATTCAACGCCTTCTTGCGTAAGAATAGTCCCGAGACGCTGGAAGAATTGAGAAGCAACTTTTGGTTTGTCTTTTGATTTGATACCAAACTCAAAGACTGCACATCGGGAGTGAAGAGGTTCGATAATTTTGTTTTTATAGTTGCAGGTGAAAATGAATCGGCAGTTGTTATAAAATGCCTCAATATTCGCCCGTAAGAGGAGTTGTACGTCGTGGGTTGTGTTGTCAGCCTCGTCAATAATGATGACTTTGTGCTTTCCATCAAGTCCTTGTAATGAGACGGTCGAGGCAAAGTTTTTTGCCTGATTTCGTACTGTATCAAGAAATCTTCCTTCATCGGATCCATTAATAATAATATAATCGCACCCAAGTTCTTCACATAAAGCTCGGGCAATTGTCGTTTTACCTACACCAGAGGTGCCACAAAGAAGAAGATTGGGGATCTCTCCTTTGTTTAGCATATCAGAAAATGTCTTCTTAATGTCGTCGGGAAGAATACAATCTTCCACGGTTTTGGGTCGATATTTCTCTACCCACAAAAAATCATCACGCATAATTTATTCCAAAGGACGCACAAATTCATTACTAACGATAGATCCTGCTCGCAGTTCTACCTTCATCCATTCTACACCCTTTTGAGGATCTGTGTGATCCCCGCAGGTGAAGATATCACATACTGCCATACCCAACTCTGGCCAAGTATGAATGCTGATATGACTTTCAGCAAGCATAGCAACACAAGTAACTCCCTGCGGTTCAAACTTGTGAGAGTTTAACGTAAGCAAAGTGGAGTTGCATTGTTTAGATGCCATATAAACAGTGTCTCTGATCCAACCTTCATCATCAAGAAGATCAGAAGGGCACTCTTTCAGAGTAAAAAGAATATGTTTCAATTATCCAATCCAATCAGGTTTACGATGGGGAAGACGAATATAATTATCGCACACCCAAGGCTTAGACGCAATATACATCTTGTAAGCTGTAAATGTATCTATGCTAGTATCTAATTTATATTCATTTGGCATTGCCCTCACAAAGGGGGTAGGATCCTTCCCAGAGCGTCCCTGAGGGTCTGCGGTAGGGAAGATCTCTCGTGCTGCTAGAAGGGTCTGGAAGCAGGTGTGAACCTTGCCATAGCGGGCAGCATACTCCTCACACAGAGCAAACCCATGTTGGATCAACCATTGCCAATTGTTGACAAAGGATGATGCCCAAATTGTGCAAGGATGATTACGAAAAGCACCCTTCTCAGTAGCATAAGGAGTACCGTCTGCTTTGGGAAGAGTGCCGAATCCATGACCCCACTTGTCTGATGCCACAATGGCAAGCATTTGGCAGGTCTCTAAGGGCATCTTGACAATATGCTTATCAGGAAGCACCTGAGCAGACTCCCAAGGGTCAGGAGAAGTCACAAAGATGTTAATGGGAGGTTCCTCAATTCAACAAAGATTTTACACGAACTTAGAATCGGGTTCAAGAGCAATGTAATATTTCAGATCACGATCTTTGCTGTTGAATTCTGAGAGAAGTTTTTTGGAGATAGAAACTTCATATGTTCCAGGAAGAATCTTGATATTTTCAACCTTGAAGTTGAAAGAAAACTCATTCTCGGTTTCACCAACAACAATTGAAAAGTCGTTTGAAGTATCGTTCTTTTTGTCCCGAACCACAAGTTTCACAACACCAGCCTCACCAACAGCAGAAAGGTCGGGAAGTTGATAAACTGCTGCTGCTTTGAGAAGTCTATCCAGTTGTTGAGTTTTCAATTCAAACTGAACATCAATGCTGGGAAGTTCAATATCCTTTTCGGGAGGTGTAATAATTACCGTTGGGTCGGAAAAGAAGTATTTCGACCTCATTTTACCTTCACTGATCTTCACATAACTATCGTTAGTAAAATCTAGTTCTGGACTTTGGTGCAGACTCAAACCATTAAGAAATTGAGTTAGATCGTAGATTCCAAAGTCTTTTGGCAAGTCTTCTCCAATAGTTGCCTCAGCAAGAATGTTTTTCATCACACTAATCGTGCGAAGTTTGTTTCCTTTCTTGAAGAGAATGGATTGATTGATATTGGAAAAGTTTTTGAGGACTGAAAGAGTATTTTCAGATAGTTTCATAGTTTCGGATTTCAATTTCATAATCAACGGAATTCAGTCAGACCATTATCTCGACGAGAATAGTGTCCGTCAAAGTGGAGAAGAAGCATAGCATAGTGAATGACTTTAAGCAAATCACGCTTACTGCGTCCATCCTTATCACCATAACGAGAACCATATTTAAGGATGTTTGCTTGACAGAAATCAGAAGCAAGTTCTTTTGCTGCCATCAGATCAATCGTTTGAACACCCTGATACTCTTGTTGGTGTCCACAGTAGTGACTCTTATAGGTGCTGGTCACATAATCTTGAACATCTTTCA
>Ga0129336_10001621_pt1 | contig 13695 bp, 18 predicted proteins | sample CPB6_02_DNA_FD_96878 | JGI IMG/M metagenome (GOLD analysis project Ga0129336, IMG submission 96878) | Freshwater to marine salinity gradient microbial communities from Chesapeake Bay, USA - CPBay_Sum_0.6_0.2_DNA | ecosystem: Environmental > Aquatic > Marine > Coastal | place: USA: Chesapeake...
TCCATAAATTTAATTCATTTAAATTATATAGTAGTATCAATTAAGGCACAATTGCTCAATTCCAACATTAATGGGAATACTTGGTTTAAAATTTAAATTGTTTAATTTCCCAATATTTAAAGAAAAATTTTTTGCTTGAGTTTTTGCGTAAAATTCTGGAGTTTCTACAGATAGAATTTTACTTTTGGAATTAGGTAATTTATTAACTGCAAGTTGAATTATATCACGAAAGTATCGTGGTTGTCCAGTAGCAATATTGTATATTTGATTTTCAGTCCCACTGTCAATGACACATTTAATTGCTCTAGAAACATCATTAACATGCATATAATCACGAAGAACTAGTCCACCTTCATAAAGTTGAATATCTTCATTATTTTTTAACTTGTTTATCAAAAATCCAAGAACATTCTTTTTGGGTGAAACTGTTTTATCAGTTCCATACACATTCGCAAGACGAAAGATGCGATACTTACATCCAAAAGTTTCGCAGAATGAAATCAATAATTGTTCTGCCGCTCTTTTTGTAACTGAATAAAATCCTCTAGGATCTGGAATATCAGTTTCCTTTGCATCTATGACATCTAACCCATAAACAAATCCAGAACTGACAAAATTAAATATAATATCTTCACCTTTACAATACTCAAGTACTTCCATGAGAAGATTTAAATTAGTATTGATATCTACATGAAGATCTTCAAATACATTATAATTTGTAGTCGTACTAATAAAATAAACAATGTCTTTGGATTGTGGTTTTCTAGAATCTCTAGGAATTTTTATAATCTGATCAGAAAAAAGATCACAAAAAGATCCTCCAATAAACCCTGTTCCACCGTAGACGGAAATTTTTTCAAACATACTTTTCACATTGCTTAAAAGTTTTTCCTTTCAAATCTTTTTGAGATAATATCGGATTACTATCTATACCCCATTCAATTCCCAAATCAACATCATTCCAAATTAAAGTTCTATCATATTCTGGATAGTAATAATCAGTTACTTTATATTCAATTTCTGCATAATCACTAAGAGTATAAAATCCGTGAGCAAATCCAGATGGAACCCAAAGCTGAATATTATTTTCACATAGTTTAATTCCAAACCATTTTCCAAATGATGGTGATGATTTTCTTAGATCAACGATTACATCATAAACTGCGCCAGAAATGCACCTAACAAGTTTTCCTTGTGCATGTTCAATTTGATAATGAAGTCCTCTTAAAACTCCCTTGGAAGATTTTGAATGATTATCTTGAACAAAATTATTTGCACCAACAATTTTTTCAAGTTTTTTTAAATTGAAAGACTCCATAAAAAATCCACGATCATCGTCAAACTTTTTGTTTGTGATGATATAAGCATCTTTCAGATTAGTTTCTATTGCGTTCATACCATTCAATTGTTTTATCAAGTCCTTGCTCTATAGAAAATCTTGGAGACCATTTCAATTCATGTCGAATTTTAGTAATATCTGTAGAATAACGACGGTCATGCCCAGGTCTATCTTCCACATATTCTATCATATTTTCCTTCATATTCATACGATCAAGAATCATTCTGACCAGATCAATATTCTTGATTTCACACTCTCCACCAATATTATATTTTTGCCCTATTCTACCAAGATTCCAAACCTCCATAAGTGCTTCACAATGATCTTGAACATACAACCAATCACGAACTTGTTTTCCATCACCATATACAGGAACCTTCTTGCTTTTCATCAAATTCATAATTGTCTTTGCAATCATCTTTTCAACATCCTGTCTAGGTCCATAATTATTAGAGCAGTTTGTAATAATTGTGGGTAGACCATAAGTAGTATGATATGCCATCACAAAATGATCACTTGATGCTTTAGATGCTGAATATGGATTTCTTGGAATATAATTTGATAGTTCAGTAAAATATCCCTCTTCTATAGAACCATAAACTTCATCAGTTGAAATGTGCATAAATCTTTCAACTTCATATTTGACAGATAAATTAAGAAGATTTACTGTCCCATTAATATTTGTATGAAGGAATTGAGAACAATCTTTGATTGAATTATCTACATGACTTTCTGCAGCAAGGTGGAAGATTGTTTTTGGTTTATGCTTTTTAAAAATATATTCACAATTATGCTCATCAGCAATATCGGTGGCATAAAACTTTATTGCATCAGGAACATTATTTCTATCTGCAGCATAGGTCAGTTTATCAATACATATAATTTCTTCATCTAAAGTTTTAATCAAATGATGAAGAAGGTTACTACCAATAAATCCTGCACCTCCAGTAACTAAAATAGACATTATCAATCATTCCTTGAAGAATATTTTTCTAAGAGTTGCGGAGAATATTGCTCCACAATAGATATATTTTCTTTCTCTTCACGTTTTTTCCTTTCAAGTTCATATACCCTATTTCGAATTTCAGTCGAAGAATATTTATGTTTTCTCAAATGATAGAATAATTCTATATCATGATCAATACAATATTGTTTTCCTGTAAAGTCTCTATCCACATATTCTTCACTCAAAAAACGTACATGAATTGTTTGAGTTTGAATTAGATTAAGTAAATCTTCTTCAGTCTCATATACCAAAATTTCATCAACATATTTACATGCTTGAAGTTGAACATAACGCTCATATACAGTCTGTACTGGTTTATTTTTAACTCCAGGTCTATCAATCGTTGGATCAACTTGAAGAGCAACTTTTAAATAGTCACACATTTCTTTTTCCATTTTAAGCATGGTAACATGTCCAGCATGAAATAGATCAAATGAACTGCAATTAAAACCGATTTTCATATAATTTCAAAATCCTTAAGAATTGAATGTAAAATGGAAGTTTTATGGTTATCTACTACTTTCATACCATTATGCCAGTTGCAGGCATTTCTAAAATGTAAAAACTTTCGATCTGCATGAAGTTCCATCTCATACCCACCATTAGAATTAGATGGATCCCTAAGATTTATTCCTTGATAATCATCTGGATATACAACATCAGTAGATTTAAATTTAATATTTCCGTTGCGAAGTAATTCATATGTTCCCCCACAAGAATCAAGTATCTGACCATCAACTGTTTGTGGATAAAAATTAAAATCAATATTTTCAAGAGAAGATTTTTTAAAGAAAATTAAACCTGCCCAAACATATTCAATATCTCTCTTTTTTTGTATCAATCCAGAAAGATTATATCCATCCATAAAGTTGGAAACATTCAAATTATCAATTAAGAAAATATCATGATCGATAATCATCCCAATAAAATCTTCATCACCAACTTTAATAAAATTGTCATAAGTCCATTGAATTGCATCCGAATTATAAAAACTCGGAGTATTTCCTGGTTGCGAAATGTGATGATGAAGAGAAACTTGATTTTCTTCACAAATTTTTGAGAATGATTCTAAATGTTCATTATCACGAGTATCATAAACTACATGAAATTCAAGATCATCCTCAATATGTTTTTTGAAAGAATTAATTTGATACTGTAAAATATCGGGTCGATTAAAAGCAAAGGTAAAAATTTTAACTTTCACAATTGTTCTCCAATCCAATCTTCAAGATTCATTGTAGGTTCCCAACCAAATGTATTGCGAAGTTTTTGATTATTAGCAAGACTGAGATGAGTTTCACCAAGACGAGGAGCAATATTTACAGTATTATTGGAAATCATTCGGGCAACTTGATTTACAGAATAATTATTTGCCGTACCCACATTGTAAACTTGTCCAAATGATTGAAAATCAACTTCTGTTACAGCAGCAAGAATATTTGCCTGACATACATCACCAACATAAGTAAAATCTCTACGCTGATTACCATTTCCAACAATTGTCAGTGCTTCTCCTGCAGATCTTTGGCGAAGGAAAATGCCAATTACTGGTGCATACTGTCCTTTAAGAGGTTGACGCTCACCATAAACATTAAAATATCTAAAGATAATTGTTGGAAGATTGAATAATTCAGTATACATTTTACAGAGTTTTTCTCCATTCACCTTAGAAACTGAATATGGATTGAGGCAATCATCTGGTTGCGTTTCCACGTTTGGGGGAGTATTATTTCCATATGCAGAAGAAGTTGAAGAATACATCACCCTCTTAACACCCGCTTCTCTTGCACACTGAAGAACCGTACAAGTACCCACAGAATTAATACTTACTGCCTCTATAGGATTTTCAATTGCTGGTTGAATTCTAGCTTCAGCAGCAAAATGAAATACATAATCAACTCCATCATAAAGTGGACGAGTATTTTGATAATCTCGTATATCGTACTTGTAGTTTTGTGCTTTATCATTCCAATAAAAATAATCATGAGCATCAGAATACTCATTATCAATTACTGTAACCTCATGCCCTAATTCTAAAAGACGATCTACAAGATTAGATCCAATAAATCCGGCCCCACCCGTAACTAAACTTTTCATTTTACATTAATTTCGTAGGAACATAATATCCAGGAATACCACTAACGTCTCTTCTCATAATAAGAGGCCTAATTGGAGATTTAAATTCCTGATTTAATTTATAATAATTTTCATCATCAAATAAAACTTCTTTGAATAATTTATCAGATTCAGTTTTATTGATACTAACAGAACTCAATTTTCCTGTAGTAACGGCACTCCAATCATATTGGCAAAACAATGGTTCGTCAAAACTATAAACATTATAAAGTTTATGAACTTCGGCAAATCCAATATCCAAATGATTTTCTACTTCATATCCATAATGATATGATACTCTTTTACAGATGTCAACATATTCTTGACTGATATACATTATAGCATGTGTAGCAAGCATATTGTAAACTCTAACAATATTGTCACTAACTTTATCATAATGCACATAAGGACCAGAATGATTTAAGTATCTTCCCCAATGAGAAATACCAAGATAAAGAGCATCGGCATTATCTGGCAATTCTATCTCAGATTTAAAATCACGATTTAGAGTACAATCATCTTCAAGAATTATGAATGGAGGTTTTTTATTTTTTAAAATTTCATAATGAGATCTAGCGCACCCAATGATTCTACCTGCCTCATGTTTAACCGCAGGTAACCTTTCAACATATTTAAATCCAAGTCTCTTCAAAAGAGATTCAGTTAATTTTCTTTTTTCATCCTGATCATCAAGATTAATATAATAAACAGGTACATCAAGTAGATTTAATTTCATACTAAGTATTAAAAAATGGATTTAATTGAGATTTGAAATGATTTTCGGCGCTACCATTCCAATTAAATAATGAATATGTCATTTCAGTTTGACACTTATTCAAATATTTTTGATTAATAATTTTTTTATCCTTTGAGGCAATTAACAATTCTCTCAACCATTTAGTCTTAGACTCATGGAAATTGGGATTTTTATTATCCCAATTTGATCCCCTAAAATAATGCACAAAACAATTTTCAACAACTTGAACACAATATGCTGGATCATAGTCAAAATTAAAACATTCTATATCTTGAATACGATTTAAGTATGAAGTATGCTTCATCCACTTTACATTTTTATTCTTTATATAAAATCTAGTATTTCCACCAACATCACATCCTTCTCCCCCATCAAAATCAATTTGAGATATGTTTTTATTGATAATAGCAATAAATGATGCAATATATTCTTTTTCAAAATCATTTCTTTGCATATAAATTCCAGATATATCATAGTCTGAAATATAATCAACAAATGAAAATTTATCAATCATAAAAAAATCAAAGTCTAATATTACAACAATATCATCATCATTTGCAATATTTTTTATAGAATTTAATGCTAAAGCATGATCCAAAGAAGTTCCAGAAATTAAGTAGTTATCAAATTTGATATAATTAACTCCAAGAATTTTACATTCATTTTTTATAAATTCACTTTGAGATTGATTTAAAAAATTATCAATACAATAGTATTCAAATGAATCCGGGCAAAATTCATTCAAACTTTCAACTTGAAATCTTAAAAAATCTGTTCTTTTACAATGTGCGGAAAATATTTTCATAGTATTGAAATCATAGAATTAATTCGATTTATATATGTATGATTATTTTTAATATAATCCATGTTATCTCTCAATTGATTTATAGTTACCTTTCTAGTGTCTTCTTCAAGACTAGAATATAACAAATTTAGATTGGAATTTATAGTCATTCTTCCTTCAAATAATTTATTTACTTTTAAAGAATTGGTTCCTGTCCAACATCCATAACTAATATTCTTAAAATTTCTACAAGAAACATATCCATTTCTAAGATGTTGTTCTTCTCGTATATCAAATGAAAGATAAGAATTTTTAATATATTCAATACTTCTATCCAATTCAAAGAATTGACTATCATTTCCACAGTATCCAGTATACCCACCATAATTATTAAAATCTTTTCCATTATTTGCACTAATGTGTGCAAAATTAACTAATTCATTTCCTTGGATTGTTCCAATAAAATTATTTGAATTTTTAGTATCATCATATAAAACTGGTTCCATATTATCAATTTCTTCAGGAAGAAGATCTGTTGCCCAAAAAATAACTAAACTTTTTGTAGATGGATTATACCATGAATTATCCCCATTATATTTTACAGAATCATTCCAATTATATTCTTCATGATACACTAGAAGATTGTAAATATGTTCATGATCATACTTAGTTTGATCTACAAACAAATCTTCAATATTATGAATAAAATATTTTGAAGACTTTACGATAGGAATATTTTTACTACAATTTGCTTCAGTAATAAATATACAATTTTCAAAATCTCCATCTATCTCAATGTCATCAAACCACTCAACATTATATCCGAGACTCTTTAATGTTTTAAAAAATCCATAATGAATATATGAATGTGTGTGCGAATTTAAAGGATATCCCCAAATTACAAATTTTTGATTGAGATTTAACTTTTGTTTAAACATGAAATTCCTCATTTTTTTTATGCAAATGGATAATTTTCCTATTATTTGGATCTATATTAGGATAATTATGAGTTTCATTGGGATTATCATAAACCTCAGGAAACGCATACTCTGGACCTAAAGTACAAACTCTTTCAAAATTATCAAGAAAAAATTTATTAAGATGACTTTCATCGTGCCATTCTGCTACAATATCTTTTTCCAAATCTTTATCAATTCTTTCCGAAAGAATTTTACACAATTCAATTACAGATTTACCTTTACCTCCCCATAAACAACCCTGCCAATAAATTTCACCATCATCATCAATATATGCTGAAGAAATTTTTCTTCTTTCATACGGCATTATCTGCTTCTTTTTATAAAATCCTGGATGATAAACACCTATAAAATCTTTATTAGTTAAAATTTCATCTTCCAAAATTTCTCTATTGACCAACATATCTGCATCCAAATAAATGATATAATCATATTCGGACAGAGTATCTTTTTGATTTAAAATGATATGAAATCTTTCCAATGTCATACTCGGCCAAGATTTATGTTTTGTTGAAATTACTTTAATATTTGAAGGAATTTCTCCTACAAACTCTGCATCTGTGAAACAAAAATAATCTTTTTTGCAATTTGGTAAAAAATATTTTTCACATTCTTCATAATAATTTGCAAAAAAATTTACATAAGTTCCAGTCCCAATAAAAATAACTGCCACAAAAATTTTTTCCATAATTCATTTACTCCACAAATAAACATAATCACTTTGCTGAACATGAAGATGTGAAAAATTTTCTTTAGATAATACAGTTCTGACTGCAACATAAATTGGATTTTGCCCATCTATCAATATTCTATTACCATCAACTGGGGCGTTTAACTTCTTGATATCATTTGTATTAATTGTATCCATAATAAAAATTTCAGTTTGTTCATATCCATTTTTTTCAGAATATAATGAAAAAAATAATTCTGGAGATATTTGCCAAAAACCATGCCCACAAAAATTATTTGCAGGCAATATGTGTATAATTTGCCCACCTACTTTACACAATTTAGAAACATTATATAATGCGTTAGGTATATTATAAACATGCTCTAAAGTACCATAATCAATTATAGTATCATATTTTTCAACAATATCATCATCGCTGATTATTTTACTTAAATCAAAAATTACGGATGCACCTTCATAGTCAGAATTATCGGCAGAATCTACATGAGTTGATCCAAAACATTCTACCAATAAACTTTCACAATATCCTCCATAATTTTTATTTGTATATAAAGCATTTTTAATAAGATCAGTAGCAACATGTATTTCTTGTTTGCCAAGGGTTATTGTCCTATTAAAATTTCCATATTGTTTACAATAAATCAAATGATTTAATCCAGCAATATCTATTCCCATATTTTACCACTAAAAATTTTATTTTACAATTAAAACAATTTTATTATCATATGAAGCTATTTGATTGCTCCAAGTATTTTCTATGGGAATATCAAAAATTGTACAAAATGAATATTCTAACTTAGAAACATATTTTTCAAATTTTTCTTTTTGATGTTCCAATACATCTTCTATTATGTAAATTCCACCTTCTTTTAACATATGAATAGAATTTTCAAAAAATGTTATATTTGCAGGATAATCATGTAACCCGTCATCAATGATGATATCGAACTTAGTATCTTCAAAATTATCCCAAAGATTTTCAATATCTTCAGGATTTGTTTGATCTACATAAAAAGTCCATATATTTTCATCATCAAATAAAATTCTTTTGTCAATATCAGCACCACAAATATTTGCATTCTTAAAATATTCTCTAAAGGCATATAAAGATGCTCCAGGAGTTCCATTCTTTCCCATACTAGATGGAACATCGAGATTATTTGTACCCAAACCCAATTCAAAAAAATTAATATTTTTTCCTACAAATTCAGAAAACAAACAATCATAAAACGTTGTGTAATTGTGATATGTACTTTTATCGGAATTATTATTTTTAAACATTTCACACATTAAAGTATGTTTATTATATCTTTTAGTTTCAGTAAAATTTTCAATTAAACTTTTAATATTTGATAAGGTCATTTTCTTAACTCTATGTGATTTTTATCTAATGCCAGAATTTTAGGTTCAATCTCTGGAAAATTTGAACTAAGCACCCACCCTTCAGGATTTTTTAAAGCTTCCTCTGGATAACAATAAGAAGGAGATAAACTTAAAGTGGGTGGATTATCAATCATATAACGATTCATATGACTCTCATCATGCCACAATGCAATTACACCATTTTGCAAATCAGTATTCACTCTTTCGGAAATCACTTTAGACATTTTTAAAAAATCTTCAGTTTTTCCACCATTAAATCCTCCAGCATAATAAGTTTCACCTTCACCATATGGAACATACGCAAGAGAATTTTGATTTCTATCATAAGTCATATCATTTATATTATAAAATGATTGCCCAGGATGTTTGGTAGCAACAAGATCACTTAAAACTTCATCACCAACTTTATCGACAATTGCCATATCTACATCAAAATAATAACAATAATCGAATTGAGAAATAAACTCACTTTCTTTCATAAAATAATTATATCTCTTTAAAGTGGGCATTGGCCAAGATTCATGATCAATCTTACAAACCTTTACATTATCAGAAGTTTCTACTTCATGATCTGTGAAAAGAAGGCATTTAATTTCATGCCCATTTAAAAAATTTTCCTCTATATTATCAAGAAGTCTTTCAACAAACTGAATATATTTGTTTGTTGCAATAGTAAGGATGCAAATTTTCATTTTCCTATAAAATAATCCAATCAGAACAATACAAGTCTTCTGTACTATAATTTATACAACTTCCCCCAAACCAATTTTTGGGGGCAATAGTTTTTTCACTTTTTGCCAACCAAGACCCCCACCAACTAAAAGAACTATTTGCAATAATGTGGTAGGAGCATAGGGTCATTAGACAAAGATCTACTTTAGTATCACCACCCTCCGAAATAAAAAATCTATCAGGACTAAAGAGTTCTTGGTCATTACACCATTCAGGATCATCAGAAAAAATAATTACTGGCAATTCACTATCAAAATTAGAAAGAGACTTTTCATAATATTCTAGTGATTGTGTTGGATGATTTGGATTAATAGTATAATCTCCTCTACGAACATGGAGAGAAATAACTTTTTGGTTGCCAAAAAGTTGCGAAAAAATTTCATTTGATATTTTACAAATATCTTCTTTGAATCTAAAATCTTTTCTAATATCTTCTTCAATGTGCTTAAAATATTTTTCACACTGAAAATATCCAAATAAATCTACATTGTCTGGACAATTATAGTAAATATTTTTATCAAATCCAAACGTAGACTCACTCAATCTAGGATATTCGGAAAGATTTTTATCAAAATTACTTAATTCGAAACAATCGCAAATAAAGGCATCAGATTCACGAACATTATTATCAATGTTTCCAAATACTTGTCTTGGTGGAATAACAAAATCATATCCTCTTCTTGCGGCAATACCCTTTAAAGAGGCATACTGAAACATTTGATTTCCCAGCCTACCTAAATTGCCAAGATAATTAAATGATAACATTCTTTTTATACCATTCATATGTTTTTTCAATGCCTTCACGAAGACTAATTTTGGGTTCCCATCCAAGAGATTTAATCTTATCTACATTTAGGACTTTTCTTGGTGTTCCATTTGGTTTTGTAGTATCCCAGTTAATCTCCCCAGCAAACCCAACAACGTCAGAAATCGTTTCGGCAAGTTGTTTAATTGTCACATCTTCACCAGTACCAACATTAATATGTTCCATTTCATTATAGGCCTGCATACAAGTATAACACGCTTCTGCAAGATCATTAACATGCAGAAACTCTCTCATAGCAGATCCATCACCCCAGAGTTTTACTGATGGTCCATACCAAGGACCACCTGGATCTATAATATAACCATCTTCCTTTGCATTATGAAACTTTGCAATCATTGCAGGAAGAACGTGAGATGTCTCTAAATCAAAGTTGTCATTGGGACCATAGAGATTTGTAGGCATCAGGGAGATGGCATTAAAACCATACTGTTGACGGTATGCCTGACACATCATAATACCAGTAATCTTTGCAATTGCATAGGCATCATTTGTTGGTTCCAAAGGACCGTCCATCAACTGATCTTCAGTGATTGGTTGAGTTGCAAACTTGGGATAGATGCAGGAAGATCCCAAAAATAGAAGTTTTTTAGCGCCAAACTCATAGGCATTGTGAATAATATTATTTTGGATCATCAAATTTTCATAAAGAAAATCTGCCTTATAATTATTGTTCGCCATAATACCACCAACTTTGGCAGCGGCAACAAATACATAATCGGGTTTTACACCACTAAAAAATCCTTTGGTTTCTCTTTGATTTGTAAAATCAACCCAATCACGAGTTCCAGTAACAATATTTTTATATCCTTTTTCTTTTAAGTTTCTAACAATTGCTGATCCAACCATTCCATTGGCACCAGCAACTAAAATTTTACTATTACTGTCCATAAACACACATATCCTCAACCAATTCTTTAAATGAAATCTTAGGTTCCCAACCTAATTTCTCCTTTGCCTTAGTGGCATCACCTAACAAAGTCTCTACTTCAGCAGGTCTGAAATATTTAGGATTGACCTTAATAACCTCTTTTCCAGTAAAAACATCATACCCAATTTCATTAAGACCTTCACCCCTCCAAGTAATTTGCATACCAAAATAAGGTGCCGCTTCTTCTACAAACTCACGAACCGAATACTGTTTTCCAGTGGCAATTACAAAGTCTTCTGGTTCATCCTGCTGTAGCATTAACCACATTGCTTCTACAAAATCTTTTGCATGTCCCCAGTCACGTTTGGCATTTAAATTACCAAGATACAAGCAATCTTGAAGTCCAACAGAAATCTTAGAGAGTGCCTTTGTAATCTTACGGGTTACAAAAGTTTCACCACGGCGAGGACTTTCGTGATTGAAAAGAATACCAGTACAAGCATACATTCCATATGCCTCACGATAGTTCTTTGTAATCCAGTATCCGTAGAGTTTCGCCACACCATAGGGAGAGCGAGGATAGAAGGGTGTAGTCTCCTTCTGTGGAGTTTCCTGAACTAGACCATAGAGTTCGCTGGTAGATGCCTGATAGATGCGTACACGGTCTTCCATGCCCAAGAGGCGCACTGCTTCAAGAACCCTAAGAGTTCCCACAGCATCGACATCAGCAGTGTATTCAGGCATCTCAAAGGATACTTTAACGTGACTTTGAGCACCAAGATTATAAATTTCATCTGGTTGGACTTTTTGAATAACTCGAACTAGGTTAGTAGAATCAGTAAGATCGCCATAGTGAAGACTAAGACGATTATAAATGCCATCAATTCTGTGAGTATTGATAAGGGAGGATCGTCTGATGATTCCGTGTACTTCATATCCTTTTTCCAAGAGTAATTCTGCAAGATAAGATCCATCCTGCCCAGTAATACCAGTAATTAAAGCAACTTTCATATGATAAAGTCTTTTGTATCATTATACTAAAAGAGGAGAGTTTATGCAACTCTCCTCTAGGTCTTTCAGGCTCGCCACCAATTCTTTAACTGGAAATTGGAAACCAGGCGGGAGAGAGTCCCATCCGCACCACTTGCTCTTGAGAAAAGCAAGAAAACAATAGGGTCATATTTGACTCCACCAGTACTTTTAAAGTCTCTCCGTGACTAAAGGGGTTGCTCCCGACCAGTGCGCTTTTTAAGTCATCCCGAGACTATTGATCCCAATCGAGAATATCATTCTCTTTCATGTAACAAGGAACTCTATCTGAATCTAACCATTTCGCATACTCAATATCTTCCATTGCAGTAGTACATTGCATAGAATTATCAAACAAATAAATGTCATTCCAGTGTTTAGTGTAATAGTTCTGTTTCTGTAGACGATAATCGGGCATACCGTTGAGTTCAATAATTCCTTTTTGAACAAAACGATAACCTTCCCGCTCAAGTAGAACTTTTGTCATCACGCAACTTCGGAAGTTTCAAGATCATTGGCAATACATTCGATAAGAATATCATAGTTATCAAGAGGGTCTTCAGAAAACATTACACCCTCATTTTCATAATATCGACGAATCTTTTTGTAAAGTTTCGGACTCTTTACATCAAGATAAAAATCACCATTAACTGCAGATTTAAGAGTTTGGAGGTCTTTCTTAAATTTAATTGTAACCGACATTGATTTGATTTGTTTACCTAATAATTATAGGATGGTTTGACCTTTAAGTCAAGTATGCCAGTGAAGAAACTGGCAATCGGGGTGATAGGATTCGAACCTACGACCTCCCGCTCCCAAAGCGGATGCGCTACCAAACTGCGCTACACCCCGTTACACCGTTATTTAGTTCGGTGTATAAGCATTATACCCATTACTGGAACGGTTGTCAACCCCATACCACATATAAACAACCAAACTGGACTATGTGCCAGATATTCTACAATATGAAAAATCATTGTGGATATGCGTGATTGAGTGCCCAAACAATAAATAGTCCGATTATACCAAAAATAGTCATTGCTGAAAATATTGTGCTACTCATATTTTCCTTTTCCATATAAAAGATTAGTTAAGAGTAATTTTAAGAAATGGAAGTAATGGTGGAATAACACCAATCAACCTTAAAAGTCCCTCAGCAAATAGAGCAAGAACCACCCAACCGACGCA
>Ga0129336_10001622_pt1 | contig 13685 bp, 11 predicted proteins | sample CPB6_02_DNA_FD_96878 | JGI IMG/M metagenome (GOLD analysis project Ga0129336, IMG submission 96878) | Freshwater to marine salinity gradient microbial communities from Chesapeake Bay, USA - CPBay_Sum_0.6_0.2_DNA | ecosystem: Environmental > Aquatic > Marine > Coastal | place: USA: Chesapeake...
CGGGGCGGCGTGGGACGAGGGTGCGGGAACCGGCGTGGGAACCGTCGCGGGAACAGGTGAACTTGCGGGGGCCGACACCGCCTCACGCGGCGGCACCAGCAGGTCGAGCGTCAGCTGCAGCGCCCGCCACATGGCCTGCGCCTTCAGCGGTAGGCCTCGGGGTCGAGCCGCTGCATCTCCGACTCGATCCAGGCCTCGACCTCGCGCATCAGCTCCTCGGGCTCGCGCCCGGCGCTGTCGATCGGCTTGCCGATGGACACGTCCACCACCCCCGGGCGCTTGATGAAGGCCTTGCGCGGCCAGCACTTGGCAGACGTCACTGCAATCGGGATCACCGGCGCACCGGTCTCGATGGCCAGCCGCGTGCCGCCGGTCTTGTAGGTGCCCTTCTGTCCGCGCGGGATGCGCGTGCCCTCGGGGAACATGATGATCCAGACGCCTTGCGCGAGCAGCTCCTTGCCCTGCGCCACCACCTTGTTGAAGGCCTGCGCGCGCTGGCTGCGGTCGATGTGGATCATGTCCAGCCGCCCCATCGCCCAGCCGAAGAACGGCACGTACAGCAGCTCGCGCTTGAACACATACGCCAGCGGGTGCGGCATGATGGTCGGCATCAGGAAGGTCTCGTAGGTCGACTGATGCTTGACCAGCAGGATGGCCGGACTGCGCTGCCCGACCGGCAGGTGCTCCATGCCGCTGATGCGGTAGCGGATGCCCATGATCACCCGCGCGCCTTCGATCGCCCAGCGCAGCCAGCGCGCCGCCATCCAGTACAGCGGCTCGCCGCGGCGCCAGATCGATGCCGTCAGCATGATGATGCCCCAGGGCACCACCGTGACCAGCATCCACAGCGCATGAAGGGTGGAGCGCAGCAGGTTCATCAAGCGCTTTCGTGCCTTGCGTGGGTGCGTTGCGTGCGCTTTATGCCGCGGCGGGCCGGCTGCGGCCTTCCAGCAGGTCGCGTGCGTCGCGCAGCTCGCGCGCGCCGCGGGCCTCGCGTGCCAGCAGCCAGGCGGCAAAGCCGGCCAGGTCTTCGTGCACCGTGGTGGCCGGCGGAAACTCGACCGGCAGCGGTTCGCCGCGCCGCGCGCTCTCGCGCAGTTTTTCGGCGCGCCCGGTCAGCACCATGTGCGGCCGGCAGCCCGCGGCCTGCGCCGCCTGCGCATCGCGCAGGTTGTCGCCCACCACCGCCACATCCGCCAGGTCCACGCCGAAGCGCTCGCCAATCTGCTCGAACAGGCCGGGCTGCGGCTTGCGGCAGCGGCACTCTTCTTCGGGCGCGTGCGGGCAATAGAACACCGCATCGATGCGCCCGCCGGCGGCCGCCAGCAGCTTGTGCATCTTGGCGTGCACCGCATTCAGGCCGGCCATGTCCAGCAGGCCACGGCCCAGGCCCGACTGGTTGGTGGCCACCACCACATGCCAGCCGGCCTGCGTGAGGCGTGCGATCGCCTCCAGCGCGCCGGGCAGCGGCTGCCATTCGTCGGGCGTCTTGATGTGCTGGGCGCTGAACTGGTTGATGGTGCCGTCGCGGCCCAGGATCACGAGTTTCATGCGCGGCGCTCCGGTAGGTGGTGCAGGGCTCGCCGCGCTCAGGCCACCAGCCGCGACAAGTCGGCCACGCGATTCATCGCGGTGTGCAGCGTCTTGAGCAGCCCCTGGCGGTTCAGGCGCAGGTCATCCTGCTCGGCATTGACCATCACGCCGTCGAAGAACGCGTCGACCGGCGCACGCAGCGCCGCCAGCGTCTTCAGTGACGCGGTGTAGTCACCGGCGGCGAACTGCGCATCGGCCTGCGGCACGGTGGCCTTGAGCGCGGCGTACAGGTCGCGCTCGGCCGCTTCATGCAGCAGGCCGGCATTCACATGCGCATCGACCTCGCCCGCCTTCTTGAGGATGTTGCCCACCCGCTTGTTGGCTGCGGCCAGCGCGGGCGCCTCGGGCAGCGCGGCAAAGGCGCGCACCGCCTGCAAGCGGCGCGCCACATCGGCCAGGCGCTGCGGCCGCAGGGCCAGCACAGCATCCACTTCTTGCGAGCTGTAGCCCTGCTCGCGCAGGCTGCCGGCCAGGCGGTCGTAGATGAAGTCGAACAGCGCTTCGGTGGCCGGCGTGATCTTGCTGCCAAAGGCCGGCGTGGCGGCACTCACCAGCACCGACAGGTCCAGCGGCAGGTCGCGCTCGACCAGCATGCGGATCACGCCCAAAGCATGGCGGCGCAGGGCAAACGGGTCTTTGTCGCCGCTGGGCAGGTTGCCGATGCCGAACATGCCCACCAGCGTCTCGAGCTTGTCGGCCAGCGCCACCACCACGCCCACCGGGTTGCGCGGCAGCGCATCGCCGGCAAAGCGCGGGCGGTAGTGGTCCTCCACCGCATCGGCGATGTCGCCCGACAGGCCGTCGTGGCGCGCGTAGTACGCCCCCATGATGCCCTGCAGTTCGGGGAACTCGCCCACCATGTCGGTCAGCAGGTCGGCCTTGGCCAGCATCGCAGCGGTATCGGCCGCCTTGGCCAGCACCTCGCCGCCCAGCGGCAGCGCAATGGCCTTGGCGATGGCGCGTACGCGCTCGACGCGCTCGCCCTGGCTGCCCAGCTTGTTGTGATAGACCACCTTGGCCAGGCCACCCACGCGGCTCTCCAGCGTCTTCTTGCGGTCCTGGTCGAAGAAGAATTTCGCATCGGCCAGGCGCGGGCGCACCACGCGCTCGTTGCCGCCGATCACCGCGCTGGCGTCGTCCGGCCGGATGTTGCTGACCACCAGGAACCGGTTCGTCAGCTTGCCCTGCGCATCGAGCAGCGGAAAGTACTTCTGGTTGGCCTTCATCGTGAGGATCAGGCACTCTTGCGGCACTTCGAGGAACTCGCGCTCGAACTGGCACACCAGCACGTTGGGCCGCTCGACCAGCGCAGTCACCTCATCGAGCAGCGCGTCGTCTTCGATCGGCTTCGCGCCACCGCCCACCCGGGCAGCGGCCTCTTGCAACTGGCGCACGATCTCGGCGCGGCGCTCGGCAAAGGACGCGATCACCGCGCCTTGCTCGCGCAGCACCTGCGCATAGGCGTCGGCGTTCGCAATGGTCACCGATGGAGTACGCGCCTCGAATCGGTGGCCTTGCGTGGTGTTCCCCGCCTTCAGGCCGAGCGCGCCCACCGGCACCACTGCATCGCCGTGCAGCGCCACCAGCGCATGCGCCGGCCGCACGAAGCTCACGCTGCTCCAGCCCGGCAGCTCGCAGCCGCCCTCGAGCTGGTAGCTCATCACCTTGGGGATCGGCAGCTTGGCAATCGATTCATCCAGCGCCTGCTGCAGGCCTTCGGCCAGCGATGCACCCGGCACCACGCTGTCGAAGAACAGCGCTTCGGCCTTGCCCTCGCCTTCGCGCTTGCAGCGCGCCAGTGCGGCGATCGGGTTGGACACATCCACGCCCAGGCCCTGCAGCCGCTTGAGCAGCGCGGGTGTGGCGTGGCCATTCGCATCCACACCCACTGCCACCGGCATCAACTTTTGCGAAACCGCCTTGTCGGCCGCGCGCGAGGTCACACCGGTGATGTGTGCCGCCAGCCGACGCGGCGAGGCGTAGGCGGTGAGCTGCGACGAGGCCGAGGCCAGGCCGTGCGCGCGCAGCTGCTCCAGCAGCACGCCGGCGAAAGCATCGCCCAGCTTCTTCAGCGCCTTGGGCGGAAGCTCTTCGACGAACAGTTCAACCAGCAAGTTGGCGGTGCTCGTCATCTCAGGCCGCCTTCTTCTGCACTTGCGCTTGCATCTGGGCCACCCACTCGCGCGGCGCCATCGGGAAGCCGAGCCGCTCGCGGCTGTCGTAGTAGCTCTGCGCCACGCTGCGCGCGAGGTTGCGGATGCGTCCGATGTAGGCCGCGCGCTCGGTGACCGAGATCGCGCCGCGTGCATCCAGCAGGTTGAAGGTGTGCGCGGCCTTGAGCACCTGCTCATATGCGGGCAGCGCCAGTTGCTGCTCCATCAGGTGCTTGGCCTGCTTCTCGTGCGCGCCGAACGCCGAGAACAGGAATTCCACATCCGAATGTTCGAAGTTGTAGGTGCTCTGCTCGACCTCGTTTTGCTTGTACACATCGCCATAGCTCAGGCCTTCGGTCCACTTCAGGTTGTAGACGTTGTCCACGCCCTGCAGGTACATCGCCAGGCGCTCCAGGCCATAGGTGATCTCGCCGGTGATCGGCCGGCAGTCGATGCCGCCGACCTGCTGGAAGTAGGTGAACTGCGTGACCTCCATGCCGTTGAGCCAGACCTCCCAGCCCAGGCCCCAGGCACCGAGTGTCGGGTTCTCCCAGTCGTCCTCGACGAAGCGGATGTCGTTCTTCTTCAGGTCAAAGCCCAGTGCTTCGAGCGAGCCGAGGTACAGCTCGAGGATGTTGGCCGGCGCGGGCTTCAGCACCACCTGGTACTGGTAGTAGTGCTGCAGCCGGTTGGGGTTCTCGCCGTAGCGGCCGTCTTTCGGGCGGCGGCTGGGCTGCACGTAGGCGGCCTTCCACGGCTCGGGGCCGATGGCGCGCAGGAAGGTGGCGGTGTGGCTGGTGCCTGCGCCCACTTCCATGTCGTAGGGCTGCAGCAGTGCGCAGCCCTGGGCGTCCCAGTACGACTGCAGCTTGAGGATGATCTGTTGGAAGGTCAGCATGGCGGTTTTCCGCACGCGCCGGCGGCCGCTGACGGCAGCGCCCGGCCCACGCAAAAACGTCGCGCCAGCCAGCCTGCGGGACGATCCCGCGCCCTAGCCCTCTGCGCGACGAGCAACGCCGGATTTTAAGGCCGCGGGCACCAGGCACAGCAGCGCTGCCAGCAGCAGCGGCCACAAGCCGAAGCGCCCCGCCCAGGCCGCGTAGCCAGTGGTGCCGGCGCGGCCCTCCACCTCGCCTTGCAGCACGCCGCGGGCGTGCGGCAGCGCCTGCGCCACCACAACGCCGCGGTGGTCGATCAGCGCGGTGGCGCCGGTGTTGGTGGCGCGCACCATCGGCCGCGCGAATTCCAGCGCCCGCATGCGGCTGATCTGCAGGTGCTGGTCGATCGCCACCGTGTTGCCGAACCAGGCGATGTTGCTGAGGTTGACGAACACCGTCGGTGCGCGCGCCGCATCGGTAAAGCGCGCGGCCAGCTCTTCGCCGAACAGGTCTTCGTAGCAGATGTTGGGCGCCAGGCGCTGGCCGCGCCACTCGAACGAGGCCTGCCCGACACCGCCGCGCGCAAAGTCGCCCAGCGGAATGCGCATCAGGTCGGTGAACCAGCGAAACAGCGGCGGCACAAATTCGCCGAAGGGCACGAGGTGGTGCTTGTCGTAGCGGTACTCGGGCTGCCCCGCGGCCCAGCCCACCGCCGAGTTGGTGTAGCCTGCCGTCGCGTCACCCAGCGGCACGCCGATCAGCGCAGCCTGCGCGCGGGCGGGGTCTGCGCCCAGGTAAGGCCGGCGCAGATCGTCCCAGTAGCCCGGCGGCAGCATCGCCGGCAAGAGCGGCAGCGCGGTCTCGGGCGCCACCACCAGCGCCCCTGGCCATGGCCGCGACAGCTGTGCGGCGTACCAGTCCAGCGCCTGCGGCACGCCGCTGCCGGGCTCGAACTTCTGGTCTTGCGGGATGTTCCCCTGCAGCAGCACCAGGCTCAGCGCACCGGTGCTGCGCGTCGCCGGCTCGGGCAGCCACAGGCCACCGCTCAGGGCCAGCAGTGACCCCAGCGCGGGGGCGGCGGCGCGCATCAGGGCGGCCTTGCCCACCTTGCCAGCGTCATTGGCCCCGGGCGGGCCCTCAGGTCCGCCCACCGCTGAAACGCCGGCCGCCGGCATGCGGCCACGCGACGGCCAGATGCGCGCCATCAGCAGCGCCAGCACCGCCGCCAGCGCTGCAGCCAACCCGCCGACGCCGTACACACCCACCAGCGGCGCCCACACCGACAGCCAGCCATCGACATGCGCGTAGCCGCCCGCACCCCAGGGAAAGCCGGTGAACAGGCGACCGCGCGCCACCTCAGCCAGCGTCCACAGGCCGGCGAATGCCAGCGCAGTGGAACCGGCGCCATCGCGCCGACCCGCCCAGCGCCACCACAGCGCCGCGGCCAGCGCGTAGTACAGGCCCAGCGCTGCCGCCAGCGCCAGCACCGCCAGTGCAGCCAGCGGCGCGGCCAGCCCGCCGTAGGTGTGCATCGAAATGAACAGCCACCAGAAGCTGCCCGCCAGCCAGGCGATGGCAAAGACCCAGCCGGCGAGAAACGCGCGCCCGGCCGACGCAGCCTGACGCAAGGCCGCCACCAGCAGCGCCAGCGACCCGACCTGCAAAACGCCGCTGGGCTGCCCAAGCGTCAGCCAGCCTTCGATGCCGGCATCCAGCGGCCAGGCGATCGATGCGGCCTGCGCCCATCCGGCGATCGCCACCAGTCCCAGCCACGCGCGCTGCGCGGCCACGGGCGATCGGATCGGTGCGGCAGCCACGCCCCAGTGCCGCGGTCTCAGCCCTGCGCCGCGCTGCGCACGGGGGACACCCGGAACCAGCGCACCGCGCCGCCCTTGGTGTGCAGCACCACGAAGTCGAGCCCCGCCAGCGCCAGGCGCTCGCCGCGTTTGGGCACGTGGCCCATCTCGTGCGCGATCAGGCCGCCAATCGTGTCAAAGCCCTTGTCAAAGCCCTTGTCGAAGCCCCTCTCCTGGCCACCCTCGCCCGCCTCGCCCTCGGCGCGCGGAAAGCTCACGCCAAACGACTCGGCCACCCGCTCGGGCGACGCGTCGCCGCTCACCCGCCAGGTGCCGTCGGCCAGCGCGAAGATGTCGCCCGCGTCCTCGGCGATGTCGAACTCGTCCTCGATTTCTCCGACGATCTGCTCCAGCACGTCCTCGATGGTGATCAGCCCGGCCACGCGGCCGAACTCGTCGATGACCACCGCCAGGTGGTTGCGGTTGCCGCGGAACTCGCGCAACAGGTCGTTCAGGCCCTTGCTCTCGGGCACGAACACCGCCGGGCGCAGCAGCGCGCGCAGGTTGAGCTCAGGCGCGCGCTGCAGCTTCAGCAGGTCCTTGGCCATCAGGATGCCGATGATGTTCTCGCGATCGCGCTCGTACACCGGAAAGCGCGAATGCGCGGTGTCGATCACCAGGTGCAGGATGTCGTCGTACGGCGCATCGATGTCGATCAGGTCCATGCGCGGCGCGGCCACCATCACGTCGCCCGCGCTCATCTCGGCCAGCCGGATCACGCCTTCGAGCATCGCGCGCGATTCCGCGCCGATGACCTGGTTGTCTTCGGCGTCGGCCAGCGACTCGATCAGTTCGGCCTTGGAATCAGGCCCGGGGAAGATGAATTCGGTGACCTTCTGCAGGAAGGTCCGCTTGTCGTCCCGTCCTGTGGACGGGCGCGCAGGGTGTGGGTCTGACACAGGGGGTCGGGTGCAGCGCGTGCAGTGGTTGCGACGCGCACAAGGATAGCGGAAGCAGATGACAGCCGGGGCGCGATGCCCGGGGAGCCCTGGTGGGCTCCCGTCGGCTCAGGGCGCGCAGTGCGCCCGGGCCTCGCGCACGCCCTGGCGCACCTCCTGCACCGTGGCCAGAAAGCGCCGGAACTGCCGCGCCTGGCGCTTGAGCAGGAAATCGGTCTCGGCCACCTGCTGCTCCACCAGTTCGGCCATGCGGGAGTCCAGCGTGGCGGGCGGCAAGCGCAGGTAGGCCTCGGTCTCGCTGCCCGCGGGCTCGAGCGTGGCGCCGGCGCGGCGAGCGATGTGCAGCATCGCCGCGTTTTCCGACAGCGCGTGGATGAACAGCAGCTCCACGCCCTCGTTGCGCGCATGGCGCACCGCGCGCTCGAACAGCAGCGTGCCGTAGCCGCGCCCGCGCGAGGCCGGGTCCACCGAGACGCCGAACTCGGCACAGGCGCCGCACTCCAGCGCGCTGCCCGCCGCCAGATGCGCCAGTGCGATCAGCCGCAGCCGGCGGTTGAAGATGCCAAACAGGTCGTCGCGCCGGAAGTCCAGCGCATCCACGTAACGGCCGACCTGCTCGTCGGTGGCGGCGTAGCCAAAGCGCAGGTAGCGGTCGCCGGCATCCAGGCGCAGCAGGTGCTCGCGCAGCGCCTCGCGGTCGTCTTCCTCGAGCTGCAGGATCGGCACCAGCGCGGTGTCGCCGGCCGGGTGGGTTGCAGCGCCGGGGGCCTGCGGCGCCGCATCGGGGGTCGTTGGCAAAGGGGTCATGGCCCCCAATGTAGGGGTTTTCCCTAATCCCTGGGATGTGCAGGCTCAAACGCCGCGCCGGCTACAGCGGCAAGGCCGTGGTGGCCTTCACCCGGTCGAGCACAAAGCTGGTCTTGCAGTCCTGCACGCTCGGGTGCTTGAGCAGCGTGTCCATGATGAAGCGGCTGTAGTGCGCCATGTCGGCCACCACCACCCGCAGCAAGAAGTCCATCTCGCCGGTAAGCGCTGCGCATTCCACCACCTCGGGCCAGGCCTGCACCGCGGCGCGAAACGCGTCCATCGGGGTGCGCTTGTGGTGCTCGGTGTGCTTTTCCAGCCGCACATTGATGTAGGCGGTCAGGCCCAGGCCTACCCGCTCGGGTTCGACGATGGCCGCGTAGCGAGCGATCACTGACGCGTCCTCCAGCCGGCGCACCCGGCGCAGCACCGCGCTGGGCGACAGGCCCACCGCCTCGGCCACCTCGTCGTAGGTGGCGCGGCCGTTCGCCTGCAACTGGCGCAGGATCTGCAAATCAAGCTTGTCGAGTGCTTCCACAGCCACTATTTTGCAGTATTCATGCGCCTAAGGTATGTGGCAAGCCGCAAATTTCAGAAAAACTGCAGTCCTTGCGCCGTACAGTGTCTGGCATGAACGCACCCCTGCCCGCTACCGCTACCGCCGCCCTGCCCACCGCCGCCAGCTCGGCCTGGGACAACCCCATGGGCACCGACGGCTTTGAATTCATTGAATACGCCGCACCCGACCCGGTGGCCATGGGCGCGGTGTTCGAGCGCATGGGATTCGTGGCGATCGCGCGGCACCGCCACAAGAACGTGACGCTGTACCGGCAGGGCGGCATCAACTTCATCCTGAATGCCGAGCCCGACAGCTTTGCGCAGCGCTTCGCGCGCCTGCACGGGCCGAGCGTCTGCGCCATCGCCTTCCGCGTGCACGACGCCAAGGCCGCCTACGAGCGCGCCGTGTCGCTCGGTGCCTGGGGCTATGCGGGCCAGGCCGGGCCGGGTGAGCTGAACATCCCGGCGATCAAGGGCATCGGCGACAGCCTGATCTACCTGGTGGACAAATGGCGCGGCAAGAACGGCGCCCAGCCCGGCGACATCGGCAACATCGGCTTCTTCGATGTGGACTTCGAGCCGCTACCCGGTGCCAGCAGCGCCAGCCTGGACGCGCCCGGCCACGGCCTCACGCACATCGACCACCTCACGCACAACGTGCACCGCGGCCGCATGGACGAATGGGCGGGCTTTTACGAGCGGCTGTTCAACTTCCGCGAGATCCGCTACTTCGACATCGAGGGGCAGGTGACCGGCGTGAAGAGCAAGGCGATGACCAGCCCCTTCGGCAAGATCCGCATCCCGATCAACGAAGAGGGCAACGAGAAGTCGGGCCAGATCCAGGAGTACCTCGACCGCTATCACGGCGAAGGCATCCAGCACATCGCGATGGCATCGACCGACCTGTACCGCACTGTCGATGCGCTGCGCTCAAGCGGCGTGACGCTGCTCGACACGCCCGACACCTACTACGAACTGATCGACAAGCGCATCCCCGGCCATGGCGAAGATGTGGCGGCACTGAAGGCGCGGCGCATCCTGGTGGACGGCAAGCAGGGCGCGCTGCTGCTGCAGATCTTCAGCGAGAACCAGCTTGGCCCCATCTTCTTCGAGTTCATCCAGCGCAAGGGCGACGAGGGTTTTGGCGAAGGCAACTTCAAGGCGCTGTTCGAGAGCATCGAACTCGACCAGATGCGCCGTGGCGTGCTGAAGGGGGCCTGAGCCCCATCGGGCCAGCCGGCCCGGCACTTGCGTGCAGCAGGCGTACCCGGCATGACGGGACTGCGCGCCGTGCCGGCACTGTCGGCGCTACTGCGTGCGCAGCCAGTCCAGCGTCGCGTCCATCACCCGCGCATCGAAGGCCAGCGCCACATGCGCCGCGCCGCCACAGAAGCGGTTGTCCGCGCCCGGCAGTGCTGCGGTGGGCGCCGGGAACACGATGTTGTCGCAGTCGCTCCACCAGCAGGTGAAGCGCGCATGCCATGACGGATCGGACTGCGCCGCCAGCGCTTGCAACCACGCGCTGTCCAGCTGCATCTGTCGCCCGTTGGGCGTGCTGCTCAAACGCGCCAGCCAGGTGCCGCGATGCGGTGAGCCCAGCGTGACGATGTGCGCCACGCGCTCGATGCGCGGCACGGCGCCAGGGGCATCATTGCTACCGGCCCGCAGCCACGCACGCGCGGCCAGGCCGCCCATGCTGTGGCACACCAGCACCGGCGCGCGTCCAGTGAGCTGTGTGGCGCGCTGCACCGCTTCGTCGATGATCGGCGCGTAGTCGTCAATCGACGCAAACACCGGCTCGAGGTTGGGCACGATCACGCCATGCCCTTGCGCGCGCAGTCGCGCGATCCACGGCGCCCAGAAGCCGCGGTTGCAGAAGTAGCCGTGCACCAGCACCACGCCCACGCGCTGCGCATCCAGGGCCGCGATGACATCGGGCTCTCGCGCGCTTGCAAAGGGCTGCCGCCAGCCGAACACGCGCACCGCATGCGCCACCTCTTGGGCCCAGGCGCGCAGCAGCGGGCCCCAGCCCGGCGGCGCCGGGGCGGGCACCGCACTGCCGGCCAGCGGCGCCACCGCGCGTGCAGCGACGAATTCCAGCGCCAGCACACCGGCAAAGCCCGCCCAGCACCACACGAAGCCGAGCCAGCCCAGCCAGCGCGCGTCACGCCACCAGAACGCGAGCCACGCCAGCGATGCCAGCAGCAGGGCAGCGTAGATGCGGCGTTGCAGGCGGGCAAGCATAGGCACCCGCATTGTGCGCGGCGCGGCGGCCGGCGGAAGCACAGCCCATCGGCGGGCGATCTCGGGGCTTGCCCTGAGAGGAACGGGGCCTGAACCCGGCCACAATGCGGGGCTTCGGAGTACGCCCCCCATGGACAAAGTCTGGCTCAACAGCTACCCCCCCGGCGTCGCGCAGGACGTCGATGCCTCGCAGTACCGCTCGCTGGCGCAACTGTTCGAAGAATCCTTCCGCAAGCACGCCAGCCACCGCTTCGCGGTCTGCATGGACCGCTGGATGGACTACCGCGAGCTCGACGAGCTGTCGGCCGCGCTCGGCGCCTGGCTGCAGTCGCGCGGGCTCGAGCCGGGCGCGCGCGTGGCCATCATGCTGCCCAACGTGCCGCAGTTCCCGGTCACCATGGCCGCAGTGCTGCGCGCGGGCTACACCTGCGTCAACGTCAACCCGCTGTACACCCCGCGCGAGCTCGAGCATCAGCTCAAGGACTCGGGCGCCACCGCGATCCTCATCCTCGAGAACTTCGGCAAGACACTGTCCGAGGTGATCGACCGCACCCAGGTCAAGCAGGTGGTGATCGCCTCCATGGGTGACCTGCTGGGGTTCTGGTACGGCCGCTGGATCACCTTTGCCGTGCGGCATCTGGCGAAGATGGTGCCGGCCTACAAGCTGCCGCTCACAAACGGCATCACCGTCACGCCGTTTGCGCGTGCGCTCGATGAGGGCCAGCGCATGACGCTGCGCCCGGCCGACGCGGGGCCGGACAGCATCGCCTTCCTGCAATACACCGGTGGCACCACCGGCCTGTCCAAGGGCGCGGTGCTGACCCACCGCAACGTGATTGCCGCGATCCTGCAGGCCGAGGCGTGGTTCACGCCGGCGCTCAAGCGGGTGGGCAACGTCAGCCAGACCAACAGCATCGCTGCGCTTCCGCTGTATCACATCTTCGCGCTCACGCTGTGCCTGCTGGCGATCCGCTGGGGCTCGCACATGACGCTGATCCCGAACCCGCGCGACATCGGCAAGTTCGTCGAGGTGCTCAAGAAGCGGCCGTTCCACATGCTGCCCGCGGTGAACACGCTGTTCAATGCGCTGCTGCAGCATCCGCAGTTCAAGTCACTCGACTTCTCGCACCTGTGCGTGTCGCAGGCCGGCGGCATGGCCGCCTCGGAAGGCACCGCGCGGCAGTGGCAGCAGGTCACCGGCTGCGCGATGGTCGAGGGCTGGGGCATGAGCGAAACCTGCGCCATCGGCACCAACAACATCGTCACCAGCACCGAGTTCAGCGGGACCATCGGCCTGCCGCTGCCGGGCATCGACATTGCGATCAAGGACGACGATGGCCGCTCGGTTGCGATCGGCGAGCCCGGCGAGATCTGCATCAAGGGCCCCAACGTGATGACGGGCTACTACAACCAGCCCGAAGAAAACACCAAGGCCTTCACCGCGGACGGCTTCATGCGAACCGGTGACATCGGCATCATGGATGCGCGCGGCTTCACCAAGATTGTCGACCGCAAGAAGGACATGATCCTGGTCAGCGGCTTCAATGTGTTTCCCAACGAGCTTGAGAACGTCATCTCGCTGTGCCCCGGCGTGGTGGAGTGCGCGGCCATCGGCGTGGCCGATGACAAGCAGGGCGAGGCGATCAAGGTGTTCGTGGTCAAGAACGACCCGACGCTGACCGAGGACGACGTGGCCAAGTACTGCCGCCAGAACCTGACCGGCTACAAGGTACCCAAGTACATCGAGTTCCGCGACGACCTGCCCAAGACCAACGTGGGCAAGATCCTGCGGCGCGAGCTGCGCTCGGCCAAGGCCTGACGGATCACGATGGCACACACCGGCGGCCTGCTGCCGCACGGACTGCTGCTGCTTGAGCGCGGCTGGCTGTCGTCGAACAACCTGGTGTGCATCGGGCGCGATCAGACCGCGGTCATCGACACCGGTTATGCGAGCCACGCGCCACAGACGCTGGCGCTGGTGCGCCATGCGCTCGACGGGCGCGCGCTCGATGTGATCGTCAACACCCACCTGCACAGCGACCACTGCGGCGGCAATGCGGCGCTGCAGGCGGCGTATCCGCAAGTGCGCACCTTGATCCCGCCCGGCGAGGCGCAGCGCGTGGCGTTGTGGGACGCTCAGGCACTGAGCTACGAGCCCACCGGGCAGCAGTGCCCGCGCTTCAGCTGGCAGGGCCTGGTTCAGCCGGGCGCTTCACTGCGGCTGGGCGACCATGACTTCGAGGTGCATGCCGCGCCCGGCCACGACCCGCATGCGGTGGTGCTGTTCGAGCCGCAGCGTCGGCTGCTGGTGTCGGGTGATGCGCTGTGGCAGCGCGGCTTTGGCATCGTGTTCCCCGAACTGCAGGGCGAGAGCGGCTTTGACGAGGTCGAGGCCACGCTGCAACTCATCGAGGGGCTCACGCCCCGGGTGGTGGTGCCCGGGCACGGCCCGGCGTTCGACACGGTGGACGACGCGCTGGCCGACGCGCGCCGGCGTCTGGCGGGTTACCGCAGCGATCCGGTGCGTCATGCGCGCCACGCCATCAAGGTGCTGATCAAGTTCAAGCTGATGGAGCTGCAGCGCTGGAGCCTGGCCCACTTTCTGGAGTGGAGCAGCGCGACGCCCTATGTGACCGGTATCCACGCGCGCTTCTTTGCCGAAGAGCCGCTTCGGCCGTGGCTGCACAAGCTGGTCGGTGA
>Ga0129336_10001627_pt1 | contig 13670 bp, 12 predicted proteins | sample CPB6_02_DNA_FD_96878 | JGI IMG/M metagenome (GOLD analysis project Ga0129336, IMG submission 96878) | Freshwater to marine salinity gradient microbial communities from Chesapeake Bay, USA - CPBay_Sum_0.6_0.2_DNA | ecosystem: Environmental > Aquatic > Marine > Coastal | place: USA: Chesapeake...
CGCCAACTCGTGCAGCAGTTCGCGCTCGTCGGACATCGGCGCAGCGAACTTCGCCGACCACGAAGGATCGACGTGGATGTGACACGTCGCGCAAGAGCACATGCCACCGCAAATCGCCGCGATGCCGTAGTCGAGCTCGCGCAGGGTTTCCATCACCTTGACGCCAGCGCGCGCCGGCACGTCGTGTTCTTTTCCATCGCGATCGACAACTTTGAGCGTAGGCATGAGCTTGTTCCGAACTTGAGACCAAGGGTCGTTGGGGACGCGTAGTTTGCCCGGCTCGAGCGACATCCGCCACCCACCGGCTCCGGGATTCAGCCTTCGGCAGCCTCCGAGTCGCTGACGGCGGCCAAATCGAGCCAAACGGCATCGAGCAATGCACGCAGCCGCGTCCGTCGTTCAAAACCCTCCGGTTGCAAACTCCACGAAGTAAGTTCCGTCGCGTGCGCGGAGCAGCCGGCAGCAAGTCCGGCAAGATCTTCGTCTGCGTGCCCGCAGTGGGCGTACTCCCAATCGATGAGACAAAGCGAGCCGTCGGCGCGCACGATGACGTTCGCCGGATTGAGATCGCCGTGCACCAGCACGCCACCGATTCCGCTCACCGATTCTGCCTGGGCGATCATTTCATCGACATCCTTGGCCCAACGGGCGGCTCGCTGCGGACTTGCAAACACAAGGTGCCGTTGCAACTCGCCGAGACGACGTACGAGATCGAGAGGGGGCAACGAGACCGAAGATATCCCGCGCAAACGATCGAGCAGCTCGCGGACGGCCGCGCGTCGCTCATGGCGCAACATCCAATCGGACTCAAGCATCGAACCCTCGATGAACGGCATGAGCATGAAGCGCTGAGCCGCATCGAAGTCGATGACGGGTGGCGCCACGCCCTGTGCAGCGGCGAGCTGCTGCGCGGCCACCTCCCTCTCGGGAGAGATGCCGAACGCCTGCGAAACGGCGACCGAGGGCCACTCGCGACGAACCAGCATCCCTCGAGAATCTTTGAGCACCGACAGCCGATTGATTCGGCTACCGCGCATCTTGAAGCTCGCGTGTCTCGGCAACTCGGTACCGCGCCTGCCATTCGCGCCAGCCGATCACGGCGATCACGAGATACAGCGCGTAGAGCCCGACCACGAACCACAGCCCCTGCGCACCATAGAGAAACATCGAGGCCGTATTTACGATCATCCAGTAGAGCCAGTTCTCGAGTACGCTGCGCGTGGTCATCCAGGTGGCGAGCAGACTCGCGCAGGTCACCGCGGCATCGAGACGCGGCCAACTGCCGGCAGTTGCGACAGGAAGCCAAGGCGCCAAAAAATTTGCCACGAGTACGATCAGCACGGCGCTCGCAGCGTGCCGTGACGGAGGCCAGCGACGAATCACGTTGACGCCAGCGCGCGACGACGAGGCGTCCGACCACTGCCAAAATCCGTACACCGCCATGCCGACGTACAGCGTCTGCAAACCAGACTGCAAAGGGAGACCCGACTCACCCGCAAGCCAGGCGAGCAGTGCCGAAGAGACCGCCCCGAACGCCCAGGCCCATCGATTGCGGCGTACGGCGAGCAACGCATAGCCGACGCCGAACGCAACCGCCAGCACTTCGGCCAATGACCCCACTCAGCGTACCTTCCAGTTCACGGTCAAGCCGAGCGTACGCGGCTCGGCGAGCTGCACGTACAGACGGTCCGGGAAATCCGGCGGCTCGTTGCCGAAGAAAAAACCACGCATCGCGTAGTTCTCGTCGAGCGCGTTGCGCACCCAGAACTCGGCCCGCCAGCGCTCGAGCGCGTAGCCCGCTCGCAGATTGACGAGGCAGTAGGGCCGGGAGCGCTGAGCATGGCTGTCGCTGAAAAAGAAGGCCGCCACCTGCTGTGCGTCGGCACGGGCGAACCAGCCGCGAGGATGCTCGTACTCGAGCGAAATCGAAGCCTGGTGACGGGGCGCATGCGCCTGCCCTCGGCCGGAGAGGTCCTGTCCAGCCACCACGTAATCGACAAAGCGCGTGCGCAAGAGACCTAGCGTTGCGCCCAATCGCCAGCGTTCGCCGAGAGCCGTCGACAGGCTGCCTTCCAATCCCTCGTTCACACCGCGCGCGGCATTGTCGGTCAAATAAATGAACGATAGTGGATCACCTGGATCGAGCTGGGCGGAGGTGCTCACTTGCTGCTCGCGGCGCCGCATGTGAAAAGCCGCAAGTTCGTAGCGCAGTCCGCGCGTTGCGTCGAAAAATTTATAACCGAGCTCGATGCTATCGAGCAATTCGGCGTCGAATTCGCGACGATCGACCGGCACGACGCTGCCGATGTTGAAGCCTCCCGCCTTGTAGCCACGCGCCATGGTCAGATAGACCCGACGCTGATCGTCAGGCCGATACTCGATGGAAAGATCACCCCCCGCCATGGTCTCGGCGGGCGCGAGATCACTGCCGTCGGTGTCCCGATAGTTTGCATCGCGATGTTCGACACGGGCACCGAGATTCACGCGCCAGTCGGCCCCGAGCGCATGAGTCCGGCTCGCATACGCCGCCAGCGTATCGGCGCGATAGTCGCTCCGTACTGCTCGATAGACCTCGCCATCGTAGAGATCGAGCTGATCGTTGGCTTCACGGAGTCGCTGCGCGTAAACACCCGCGATCCATTCGGACTCACCGAGCGCAGACCAGCGCAAATCCTGCGTGATGCCACGACGATTTCTAAGAAATCGGGAGGTGAAGTCGTAACCGGGATCGGCGGCCCAATCGCCATCGAAAGAATAAAGAATGTCGGCATCGACCAGCGCCGTGACACTGCGGAACTCGAAGCGATCACCGCTGCTACGCAGCCGTAGCGAGGCGCCACGCGAGCGCTGCCGGTCGCGACCTGGATCATCCGATCGGGTCACTCGCGAGTTGTCCGTCGAAAAAGCATCGAAACCGTTGTCGAGGTCCACATCGAGCAAGGAGAGGTCGGCCTGCCAGCGTTCGCCGAACCGATGCGTCGCACGAAAGCGCAGGGTTCGCTCGTCGAAACCGTTGGTGTCTTCGCGACCGAGCGTTGCGTTACGCCGCGACCCATCGCCCCGAAAACCCTGTGCGATCACTCGCCATGCCGATTCCCCGCCGTCGCCCCAGGCATCGCCCGCCACAAGGCCGAGCGCATTCACGCCGTAGTCGCCCGCACTCGCCTCGAAGCGCAGCGAACGAATCGGTTCGGCCGCCTGAGTCTGAACGTTGATGAGACCGGCAAGCGCATTGGCGCCGAACACCGTTCCCTGCGGCCCGCGCAATACCTCGACCTGCCCGAGATCCAGCAAGGTCGCGGGCATGCCGATGCCGGAGAAGTCCATGCCATCGATCAAAAAACCCACCGAAGGGTTGGGGGCGCCCTGCCACTGATCGGTCTCGCCGATGCCACGCAGCTGAAAATATCGGGGTCGCGAACTGCCCGAGGCCCAATTGAGATTGGGTACGAGCGGCAGGACGTCGACGAGATGCTGCACCCCGGCTACGCGCAGCGTCCGAGAGTCGAGCACCGTGACGCTCGCCGCAAGATCCAGAGACGGCTGCGGCCGCAAAGTCGCGGTGATCACGACCTCCTGCAACTCTTCGGCGATCGCCCGACTTGCCGCTGCGGTAACGAACCACGCCGCGCCGAGCCACGTCCCGATCAGCACCACCAAAGAAATTTTTGACCGAAGTCGTATGTTCATCACCTGCTCCCTCCGCCGGTACTAACCGGATCAGGTTCAACGGGTTCGTCGCCCTCATGCGACATCTCAGGTCCGAGCGGACCACCCCTAGGCGTGGCGTATTGTCCACGGCGGTGGCTGCATTGCAACCGTTTGCACCCCCCTGGAACGCCGATGGCCGTGGGGGATGAACTCGCGCAGCGACTTCCCTACAATCGCGGCCCCTGCGTGCGGGCGGCGAGGCCCGCGGAGTACGGTCACGATGGCGAGAGCGATCAAGGTATTTCAGGTCGACGCATTCACTCAGCAACTCTTCACCGGCAATCCGGCGGGCGTCGTGCTCGGTGCCGAAGTGCTCTCGGACGAGGAAATGCTGGGGATCGCCCGCGAACTCAACAACGGCGACACCGCTTTCGTGCTGCCCCCGGAGAGTGACGATCACGAGGTTCGGGTGCGGTTTTTCACCCCGCGCACCGAATCGTCCTTCGTGGGTCACGCGACCATCGCCACGCAATACGTGCTCTCGTCGGTGGCCGGTGCAGCAAAGAAATTGCGGCAGCGACAAAAAGCGGGCCTGGTCGACATCGAAATCCGCGGCGAAGGACCCGAGCGGCGGATCGCGGTGCGCCAACCCGCGCCCGTACTCGGCCGCGAACTCAACGAGCGCGAACGACTCGCGGTGCTCGATGCCCTTGCACTCTCGACGACCGATCTCGATCCGCGCTGCGCGATGCGGATCGTGGGCTCAGCGGGCAATCGTCTGCTGGTCGGGGTACGCGGCACCAAACAATTGAAGCAGCTGAAGCCTGACTTCAATCGACTGACCACGCTTTCGGCGCAACTCGGGGCCTCGGGACATTTCGTATTCACCACCGAGTCGGGCATCGATGACTGCCTGACCATGTCGCGCATGTTCTGTCCGGCGATCGGCATTCCGGAAGATCCGGTCAGTGGCAACGCGCACGGCTTGCTAGGGGCTTATTTGCTGCACCACGGCCTGCTGCAGGCCGAGGGCGACCGCGCGCGCTTCTCGGGGGCGCAGGGTCACTACCAACAGCGCCCCGGAAGAGTCGACGTCGAACTCGAATTTGCGAATGGCGCCTTGGCCGGCGTCTGGATCATCGGCAGCGCGACCATGGTGTTCGAGACCACGATCGCGCTGCCCTGATCGATCAAAGAAAGCGCCGGTCGCGACGGCGCTTTTTCCCTGAGCTTTGTTTTTCTTAGAAGTCGACGCGCACCGACAGCTGCAACCGACGCGGCAGGTAGAAACTGCGCGGCTGACCGTAGAGAGCGCTGTAATCGAACGGACCGTAGTTGTACCCGGTCTGCTTGTCGAACACGTTGAACAGATCCGCGCGGAACTTGACGAGCGGCATCGAGCCGATCTTGAAGTCCTGCGTGTAGTTCAGATCGAGCTGCCAATGGCTCGGGCTGCGACGGCTGCCCGCTGGCTCGGCGTAGGCGCCGGATGCAACACTGTCGCTGCCCGTACCCTGACCGTAGAAGCTGCTCGACCAGGTCTCCCAAGGCTTGCCCGACTGCGCCACCAGGAACGCGCCGATGTTCGCCTTCCAATCGGTGGTGTAGTAGCCGTACATCTTGAAGATGTGCGGACGGTCACCCGAGAGCGTGCCCCACTTGTTGTCCCAGGTGTACTGACCGGGACCGTCGGCGTAGAACGAGGAGCCGATGAAAGTGTTCGAGTCGGTCACCGAGTTGGTGTTGTCCTGGTCGAAATTACCGCGGTACTGGCTCCAGGTGTACGAAGCATTGAAGAACGTGCGCTCACCCTGCCACTCGGCCTCGACGCTGGCCTCGTAATATTTGGTGCGGGCACCATCCATCTCGGCGATCACGTAGGTCGAGCCACCGATCTCGCTGCGGATCGCATCGAGATACGGCACGTAGAGCCCCTTGGCACGAATATCCGCGGGCGCACCGCCCGCACCCGCGACGCCGTTGAAGGCGTACGTCTGCAGACGCGCGTTGTTTGCCGCATCCTCCCAGAAGTGCGAGCCCTTGCGATAGCGCAGGTGACCCCGCAGCGATAATCCGTTGTCGAGCGCCTTGGTGGTGCCCACCGTGATCTCATCGACGCGACGGGGCTTCAAGCCCTCGGCGAATACTTTGCCGCTCGATGAACCGCGATACGCCGCTTCGAGGAAGTTGCCGTTCTGATCGAAGCGCATGTCGACGAGTCGCGAGAAGAGATTGCGATCCCACGAGGCGGCGCGCGCCAGCGAGCTCGCTTCGGGGTTGTACTGCGCGAAGTTCGCGAACACGGTGGCGTCGTTGCTGTAACGCCAGGTCACACCGAGACGCGGCTGGATCATGTCTTCCCAACCCACGCGGTACATCTCGTAACGGTTGCCGGGAGCGAGCTCGTAGCCCGAGATTCGACCCGGTGCGCGGCGCAGACCCTGGCCGTAGAGCACATCCTCGCTGATCAGCACGCCGAGGTTGTAGTCGAAGTTGCCGACCGAAAACGCATCGTTGATTTCGAGGTTGACCGACTTCGAAGTCGAGTTGATGCGCGGCGTCAGCGGATTGCCCGAGGCGTCGGTGGCACCGGCCTGATACACGGTGCCCTGGAAGAAGTACGGCACGCGCAAGGTGCCAGTGGTGGTGATGGCCGAACCGCCGATGTACGACAGCGTGCCCCAACCGTTCGAGGTACGCAGCAGCTCTTCGGCGATCTCCGAATACTTCACGCCGAAGTGCAGGTCATGACGCACCGAACCGATCTGCGCTTCGGTGTCGAGAGCGATCTCGACCGTGTCGCGGAAGAAATCCTGATCGTTGATTTCGGTACCCGCGCCGATCAAACCGCCGCCGGCCTTGACGCCCGCCGAGTTGGTGTAACCGTACTGATTGATGAGCGTTTGCGCACCCGCGTTGAAGACGGCGAGCTGCGCAGCCGTCAAGCCGCTCGTTCGCAACACCGGAACGGCAAAACGACCTGCGTTTGCAAGATCGTTGACGTTCAACTTCTCCCCCGGCTTGCCGGTGAAGCCCAGCAGCGTGTCGGGAATGCTGCTCGTCTGCAGCTCGTACTTGCCGAGACGCGCGCTGAGTTTAGTCTGCTCGCTGATGATCCACGATCCCTCGAGCGTCAGGATGTCCTGCTGCGAACCCTCGCCGAGCGAGACCGTATCCGCCGACAACGAACCGATGCTTGCACCCACCGCTTCTCGGTCGGAGGTTCGCAAGCTGAGGTTCAGCAACACGTCGTCGGTCGGCGCCCAAGTGAGCTTGCCAAAGTATTCGTTGCGCACGCTCTCGTAATTTTTGACCTGCCCATAGGCCGTGGTCGGATTGTCGCGAGTGACCTCGGGGCGATAGTACGAAGCGTAAAAGAATAGAGAGTCTTCGATGATCGGGCCACCAAAGCCGGCATTGACCCAGCTCTGATCGAGCAGGTACTTGGTGGTGCCGCGAATCTTCGACACCATGCTCTTCGGCTGCACCTTGTACTCGACGGTGCCCTTGAAATCGTTGGTGCCCGACTTGGAGGTGGTGTTGATCGCGAAGCCACCGGCGCGGTTGAAGCCAATCGCCTTGGCACCGCCGCGCTCCATGGCGACGTTCTCCACGTCATGCGTCGAAGGGTCCGCCGCCAGGTTGCCGAACAAAGGCAGCGAGACGTCGATGCCATCGAAGCCGTATTTGTTGTCGACACCCGAGCCGCCCGCAGACGGGCCGAGCACCGAGTTCTCGGAGTACTGCACACCCGGAATCAGCTTGAGCAAATCGCGATACTGCTGGCCGACCGGCAGTCTTTCGACCTGCTTGGAGCCGAGCGAGTTGGCGAGCGACGCATTGCCTTCGCGAGTGAGACCCGTCGCCACGATGCGTACGGTCTGCAATTCCTCGGGGCGCGTCGCCGCAATCGCAACATCCGCGATCGAGGTTTGATCGAGCAGCACGTCAACATCGACCCGCTGCAACACACCCTGCGCGTTGCTGAAGGTCAGCGTGTACTTTCCGGGCAGCAACGCCGGCAGCGCGAACGAGCCATCGGCCTTCACCGTCGCCGAACGGGGCCGGGGCATCACCTCGCTCTCCGCCGTGACCGTGATCCCTGCGGGAGTGGCCCCTGCCGCTTCAATCTTCACGATGCCACGAATGCCACCCGACTGCTGCGCGAACGCAGAACCGCTCACGAGCACGCTGGCGACGAATGCAGCCACCAGCAGCTTCTTGTTCGACATGGTTGTCTCTCCCCGACAGATTGGCCGACGGACCGATAAAAACTGGGCCGCCGGCGCAGACCCTTGCGGGGTCCTACACAAGCGGAATTTCCGCAGCATTCAAACCGTTTTGTCGACGAGAGGCAAGGCGGGCCCGTGTACCGAGGCGCGGTTGTTGTCTTATCGCAACATTAACCGGGTTTTCGTGCTTGACTCGAAGTTCGGGTTGACCTCCTTTTTTCGATACGGTACCTTTTTTGAAAATGGTACCTGTGTGATCACTTCCGCCCAACAACTTGCCATCCGCAAAGGCCTGCTCGAGTTCGCCGTGCTCAAGGTGGTCGGTGCCGGTAGCGTCTACGCCGCCGACATCCTGCGTCGAATGCAAGAGACCGAATTTGCGACCCAGGAAGGCACGCTTTATCCCCTGCTCAGCAAGTTGCGTCGCGAGGGTCTCGTCGCCTACGAGTGGCAGGAGTCCGAGCTCGGACCCCCTCGCAAGTACTATCAACTGACCGATCTTGGTCGCGACCAGCTCGTCGCCCTCGATCAATACTGGAAAACCATCGACCAAACGCTGCAGCAACTCGGGCGGCGATCGGCGGCGGTCACGGAGTCATAAGCCATGCAACGCGTCATTCAAGTCAGTCTCAACCGCAATCCGTGGTCGATCGAGGTCGATGCGCATGCGCGGCTCGAGGTCTACCTCAGCGAGTCCGCGACAGCGCTTGCGAGTGATCCGGATCGCGACGAGATCCTGCTCGATCTTGAGCAGGCGATCGTCGAACAGTGCAAGCGACGAATGCCACCGAACGCCACGGTCATCTCGCTCGCTGAACTCGCACCAGCTCTCGAAGAAATCGGTCCCGTAACGCACTCATCGGCAACCGCGCCGCCGAACGAGACGACCACCGGCAACGCAACGAGTTCAAGCACCCGACCTCTGCAGCAGGTCAGTCAAGGCGCCTGGATCAGCGGCGTGTGCCTCGGGCTGGCACAGCACCTACGAGTCGAGGTTACGCTGGTACGCGTAGTCGCCGTGGCCCTGCTGTTTTTCACGGGTGGCGCCGCGCTGCTGCTTTACGGCGTGCTGATGATGCTGATGCCCTTCGCGCCGCTCGACCCGCAACTCGCCGCGCCGGCCTCGATCCCTGCGAAGTCACGCGAATGGACCGAACTACTGCGCAGCAAACTCGCGACCTTGGCTCGTTGATTCTTTGAGTCACCGCTTTTGAGCAGTCACTGAAGATGAGTTGGTACGACCGCCACGTTCTGCCACGACTCATCGAGTGGGCGATGCATGATCGGCGTATCGCCCGCTATCGAAAACCCGTGCTCGCTGCGGCGAGCGGGCGAGTTCTTGAGATCGGCTTCGGAACGGGCGCCAACCTTCCGTACTACCCTGCGCAGATCAAGCAGCTAGACATCGTCGAGCCGCACACCGGAATCAGCGCTCGTGCGGCGCGTCATATCGCTGCGAGCGACATCGACGTCGTTCCGCATTGTCTCGGCGCAGAGCGGCTGCCCTTCGGTTCGGGAAGCTTCGATACGGTAGTCAGCACGTTTACCTTGTGCTCGATTCCCGCCGTCGGTGCCGCGCTCGATGAGGTGCGGCGGGTGCTCAAGCCCGGTGGTCGCTTTGTTTTTCTCGAGCATGGCCTCTCACCTGAACCGGCCATCGCCCGCTGGCAGCACCGCCTGACGCCGCTGCAAAAACGCATCGGTGGCGGGTGTCATCTCGATCGACCCGTGCGCGAACTGATCGAGACAGCGGGTCTGACCATCGAGCCGGAAAAATTCGACCAGCGTTACGCGGCGAAGCTGCCGCGGCTCGTAGGCTGGCTGACGAGCGGCGTCGCCGTCAGAAATTGACCGAAACCGGCGATCTTTCTTCGAGACCTGCCGTTCTTCGAGCGCTGCCTTTCAAGGGTACCGCGACCAACGCAGCGCGAGATCGGCAAGGTGTGCAACCAGCGACAGCAGCAACCAGGTGGCAACGTGCTGCCATGGCGCATCGATGAGTGCGGCGCGCACCGCGAGCATGAGACAAGCGCCCGACACCAAGCTGCCGATCAGCGCCCGCGGCGCGATACCGACCCCGCGCGTTCGCCAAATCAACCAAAGAATTCCGCCTTCGACGGCAACCAGTACGGCGATGATGGCGGGCAAACTACCGTCCGCGAAGGCGTCGGCCAGCACGGCCAGCGCGGACATCAGGAACTCGAAACTTTGGCGATCCCGAGCAGGTGCGCAAGATCCTTGAAGAACACGCGCAGATGAGCCATCGGACTCTTGCGTACCAGCTTCTTGTGCATGTACGCCTCCCAGGTGAGTCGCTGTACGTCCGGGTCACGACACATCTTCACGAAACGCTCGCGACGCTCGTCGTTGACGTACCAAAACCTCTGCAGCAACCCGAGCACCCAGAACACGCGACCGTGCGCGCGCATGAAGTCGCGTCGTGCTTCGCGCAAGGCGTGGGCGTTGCGCGTCGCAAGACATTTGTCGACCGCCAGCGCGGCCATGCGTCCGCAGGCCATCGCGTAATAGATACCCTCGCCCGACGCGGGCGCGACCACGCCGGCCGCGTCACCCGCGACGAGCACGTCGCGTCCGTTGTCCCACCGCGCGAGCGGCCGCAGCGGAATCGGTGCGCCCTCGCGTCGCACCACTTCAGCGTGCTCCAAGCCCGCCGCCTTGCGCAGGCCACCCACCGCGTTGCGAATCGAAAACCCGCGATGTGCCGTCCCCGCACCGGCACTGATGGTGTCGCCGTGCGGGAACACCCAGGCGTAGAAGTCCGGAGACAACTCGCCCTGGTAGTACACGTCGCAGCGGGCACCGTCGTAATTCTTTGGCGCTGCAGCCGGTGTGCGCAGAATCTCGTGGTAGGCGTAGACGAAGGGCGTCTCGCGGCCACCCGAGATGCACTGCCTGGCCACTTCGGAGCGTGCGCCGTCCGCTCCGATGACCAATCGCGTGCGCACCTGCCGCGACCCGCCGCTCGCGCGATCGTCGAAATGCAGAATCGCATCGCCGTCGGCGTCGCGTTCGATACGGGTGTAGGTCCCCTCGACACGGAGCGCCCCTGCCTTGCGCGCCCGCTCACGCAACCATTCGTCGAACACGTCGCGGTCCACCATGCCGACGTAGCCCCCGTCGATCGGCATGTCGACCTCTCTCAGGGTCGGTGACACCATGCGTGCCGAGGTGATGCGCGCCACCAGCAGCTCCGCCGGAATGTCGAATTCCTTGATTAGCTGTGGCGGGATGGCCCCACCGCAGGGCTTGATGCGTCCCGCTCGATCGAGCAATAGCACTCGCCAACCGGCACGCGCGAGATCATCAGCGGCCGTTGCGCCGCATGGGCCACCACCCACGACGACGACGTCGAACTCCAGATCGAGATCAGCAGAATCGGCGCTGCCCATGATTACCCCCTGCCCGCTTCGACCACGTATGCGGCGGTCGTACCTTGAACGTCGATTTCCATCGAAGACTGCGTGTCCTCGCGACTCAGTCGCACGGCGAAGGCCGTGGCAACGATGAAGAGCGCCGCTTCGGCGACGAAGACCGCGCCGTAGGCCGCCGGCAAAGATCCGGTGAGGGCGCGCGCGAGATCGACCGCCCCCGTCGCCGCAATGCCGCCGATACCGAAGGCCAGAGCCTGCGCGGCACCCCATAGACCCATGCGCGTGCCCTCGCGCGACTCGCGACCGCGACCCACGAGACCCATCATCGAACCGATGGCCGCTACCGCATAGCCACCGTTGGCGAGACCGAGCAAAAACACCGTTGGCTTGATCGGCCACGAGGGCCCGACGAAACCGGCAACCGCAAGCGTGATCAGCATCAGCGCGGAAGCCACGCAACCCCCGATGGTCCAAAGCCTTAGCGCACCGAGGCGCGCCTTCGCCCCCACCGTGCAGATCAGCGCGACCAACAACATGCCGATCAGCGTGCCGCCGCTCATCATTCCGGAGATTTGCGTGGACTGACTCGGCGTCATGCCGAAAACGGCGCCTGCGAAAGGCTCGAGGATGAGGTCCTGCGCGCTGTAAGCCAGCATCGAGACGAACACGAAGCTTGCAAGTCTTCGCGAGTGCGGCTCTGCCCACACCTCCCGCAAGGCCGCCACGAAGCCGCCATCCAGAGTATGCGTCGGCGACGACGACGATGGAGTTTGTGCACGGCGCCGCTCGATGCCGAACACAGCGAGGCAAGTAAGCAAAAATGCCGCTGCCGCCACGCTGGTCGTCACCTCGACGAGCCGACCCAAAGAAAATGGCTCGAGCATCTTGCCGGCGACTACGGTGGTGATGATGAAGCCGATGATCATCATCACCCAAGTGACGGTCGCAGCCGCCGCAAGCCGCTCCTTCGGCACACTCGTCGACAGCAGCACCAGCATGTTGGTGCCACAAGCGCCCACACCGATACCGATGGCGAGAAACGCGATCACGGCACATGCGATACCCAACCACAACTGCGCCGGCATCATCGCCGTGGCGAGCGCAGCGCCCACGGCACCTGCACCGAGCACCACCATGCCACCGATGATCCATGGGGTGCGCCTGCCGCCCAGGTCGCTGCCGTATCCGAGACGCGGCCGCAGCACCTGCACAAAGTAATGCAGTGCCACCAGAACTCCGGGCAGCATCGCCGGCAAGGCGAGCTCCACCACCAGCACGCGATTGAGCGTCGAAGTGGTGATCACCACTACCGCGCCGATCGCTGCCTGCACCAACCCGAGCCGGAAAATTCCGAACCAGCCGATATCGGTCTTCGTCGAGGAATTGACCATCGTAGTGTCTCCGCCGTGCTCGCGCCGGCCGCTCAGGACAGCCCGCGCATCGCCAGCGCACTCACCATCATGCCGAACACGTAGAGCGGCACGCCGAGTGCGTTGTACCAAACGTCGAGTTCCGTGGGGCGTTGCAGCAGCCTGGCCATCATCACCAATTGACCGACCAGCAGGATCGCGACGACCCCGGCATGGATCGGCAGCGCCCAAAGAATCAGCAGCGATATCACCGCGATCTGTGCAAGCACCATGACGGCGCACGCGACGCGTGCTGCACCATCAACCCCGAGCCGCACCGGCAGCGAACCCACTCCCATGCGTCGATCGCCCTGCACCGACTTGAAATCATTGAGCGTCATGATGCCGTGGGCACCGAAGCTGTAGAGCATCGCCAGAGCAAAGATTTCGGGACGCGGCAAGGTGCCTGTCATCACGGCTGCGGCTGTGAGCCAGGGCACGCCCTCGTAGCAGATGGCGACGGCGCTGTTGCCCCACCAACCATTACGCTTCAAACGAAACGGTGGCGCGCTGTAGGCCCAAGCGAGCGCCATACCGAGCAGCGATGCCGCAAAGACCCACGGCCCGAGCATCGCCGCCACGGCGAGCGATACGCAGGTCCACACCATGGCGATATAGAGACCCGAGCGACCCGGCAAACGCCCGGAGGGAATGGGTCGACGCGGTTCGTTGATGGCATCAACGTGGCGGTCGAACCAGTCGTTGACGGCCTGACTCGTGCCACAGATGAGAGGTCCGGCCAGGAGGACACCGGTCATGATCAGCGGCCAGTGCCCTGCGGGTACTGCACCCGAAGAGACAACGCCGCAAAGAAATGCCCACATCGGCGGGAACCAGGTAACCGGCTTGAGCAGCTCCAGCATGGCGGGCCATGCGGGACGCCGCGCCATAGGAAGCCTGCTTGCGGGCCGTGCCATGACTGCAAAATAGCCATGACCCTCTTTAGTGTCAATTAAAGATTACACCGTCACCGATCCCTCGCCGCA
>Ga0129336_10001628_pt1 | contig 13670 bp, 20 predicted proteins | sample CPB6_02_DNA_FD_96878 | JGI IMG/M metagenome (GOLD analysis project Ga0129336, IMG submission 96878) | Freshwater to marine salinity gradient microbial communities from Chesapeake Bay, USA - CPBay_Sum_0.6_0.2_DNA | ecosystem: Environmental > Aquatic > Marine > Coastal | place: USA: Chesapeake...
AACCTCTACCTGTCCAAACCCAGCCGTAATCTTCCCCATTTTTAGTAATCCATGCTTGAGTCGGATCTTGGTTATTAGCATCTCTCTTACCACCACTGCCGCTTTTTATATCGATTGCTAACCCGAAACCGTGATTCGACTTACATCCGTTAGTGGGATCTGCTGCTAAATTAAATCTCGAGTATCGTGGGTTATTCGGGTTTTTAAGCTTAGATTGATAACCATCCCAAGCAGCCCACTGTGTAAAATCAGATTTACCATCTATGTACCTTTCACCATCACCTGGCTCTCCACAAAGTCTATAAGTATCAGATAAGGAATAATTTATACCTTCTTCTTTTGCTTTTGCCATCATCCTCAAAAATGAAGTAGCAGCAGGTACCCATAATCTTTCCCTACCACCTACACTTTGTAGTTGGCTATCATCCAAAGTACCATTCAATAATATTATACCACTGACATTTTTTGATTTAGGAGGACGAACAGGCATGTTATAAACTTTTATCTTTTAATTAACGAAAAATTAGTAAAAATATATATTTTAAATTATGGTTTTCTGTTTTTAAATAAAAATATATAATAAAAATACAACTAAATGCCAGCGACTTCAAAAACACAACAAAGATTAATGGGTTTAGCTTTAGCCTATAAAAGAAAAGACATTTCTACGGCAAAATTGAATCCAGGTTTAAGATCAAAAGTGAAAAAACTTGCTAAATCAATGACCCTAAAGCAGTTGAAAGATTTTGCGAAAACAAAACATGATAAAATTCCTGAGAGAGTGTCTGAGAAGCTGTTAAACTTTGAACAATTCTTAATTGAGAAAAATTTGGAATAATCTTTTATTTTACTTATTTTTGTAAAATAATGAAAAGAATAATATCAATTTTAGAAGTACTTGTGATCATAGTATTCACAGTTTATACATTTTTAACAAATGATGCACCTACTGATAAAGTTTTCTTTTTTCTTTTAGAATGTAGTGCGGTATCTATATGGCACTTATACGATAAATATAAAAATAATAGTATTTGATATTATCTTCTAAATGGTTCGTCTTCAATAAAATCAGGATTCGAGCTATCAACTGAAGCTCTCTTTTTCGGCGCTTCTTGAGATCTTCTTAGAAGTGTATCGACTACCACTTGGTCGATTTTTGAACAGATATAATTTTGACTTTGTTTTTTAATGACTTTCATGAATTCCTTACTTTGTAAAAAATTTGTAATCATCGCAGTGGTTAACCAATAATCTTTACTATTATCGAATACTTTATAATCCTCTGTCAAATACAGATAAACTACATATTCTACTTTTGATTTATCAAAATCATTTTGTAAAATATTTGCTAAAATGTATAACTTGTCCGGGTTTGGAAAATAATTCATTTATTTCTGTAACTGTTTTTCTAGCTTCACAATATCATCTCTACCAACACCGGTACTAACTGTGGTTATTGGTATATGTAATGAACTCTCGATCACTTCAATAAAGTTCAAAAACTCGGACGGTATGTGAGTAGCACTCAGACTATGCCAACCTTGTAGTTCTGAATATTGACCATTATTATAAATTTTAACTTTTTCAAATCCACTAAGTACATCAGATTTAGTCATGATTATTTCATCAACACCACAAATCATTGAGGCATATTTAACTTGATCTAAGTCAAGCCATCCACATCTTCTTTTCCTGCCAGTAGTTGATCCAACTTCTTGACCCTTTTTTGAAATACACTCACCAACATCATCAAATAATTCAGTTATAAATGGACCATTACCTACTCTTGTTGTGTATGCTTTAATGATTCCATAAATAGTTCCAATTTTTTTTGGTGAAATACCTAATCCTGAACACACTCCAGATGTGGTAGTAGATGATGAAGTAACATATGGATAAGTACCAAACTCAACATCCAGTCCAGCAGCTTGAGCACCTTCTGCTAAAATAGATTTTCCCTGGTTTAAATACTCATTGATCAATATTTCAGTTTTTTGAATATTGAACATTTTGAGATATTCACATGCCTCTATAAATTCGCTAATGTTTGGTAAATCAAGATCAGACAAGTTTTTAATTATTAAGTCATCAGCTAATAAATCACAAACTCTCAATCCATTTCTAGAAATTTTATCAGTATAACACGGGCCTATGCCTTTACCAGTAGTACCGATTTTGGCAACTTTTTCATTATCTAAGTCAGTTGCAATATGAATAGGTGTTATAATATGTGCCTTATCCGATATAATCAATCTTGATCTGACATCAACCCCAAGTGATTCTAACATCTCAACTTCTTTCTTAAAGGCTATTGGATTGATGACAACACCGTTACCAATAATATTGATTATCTTAGAATTTAAGATACCAGAGGGTATCAAATGAAGAACAATTTTTTGTTCGTCTTTGAAAATAGTATGTCCAGCATTATCACCACCTCCGAATCTTGCGACAATATCGTAATTTTTAGAAAGGTAATCCACTATCTTGCCCTTACCCTCGTCACCAAAACAGAGTCCAATAACACAGTCAACTTTTCCTTGCATATTAATTTAATAATTTTTAAAACACTTAATTTGTAGTGTTTTGAAGTCGATAAGTTTAAATAGAAATTTAAACAGCAAAGAGATCACAAGATAAATTGATTGAAAAAATTGCAAATGTGTTTGTAAATAAAATTTAAATTCGAGTCAGACGGCGCGACACTTCTCAAAGTGTATAATAGTTAAATAATTACTTACTCAAAAGTTTAATCAAATCTTCTGTAATTTTAGAAATAAGTTTTTTACCCTTAGCCACTTCAACATTTGGAATGTTGCGAATAGATGAAAATTCTTCTGCACCACCAACCTCAATAGATTCTATTAATTTAAGCATTTGTGGATTTTTTGAATATTGTTTCAAATAGTGAGTTTTCAATTCAAGGACAAATTTGGCAAGATCAAATCCCTTTTTGTTATTATATTTTACCATTTGAAGCTCGTTATCTTGTTTTTCAACAAGTATATACCAAATAGATGATTTTGAAATTTTAACATTTTCTAAAAAATTATATGCCTTGGATGCCTTGGTTTTCTTTGGAAACTTAGCGACTTTACCGTAAAGTTTTACTTTATTTTCTTCGCCCAATAATTCTTCTTTTTTTGCTTCTTCAGCATCGCCACCACCGAGTTCAAGATTTTGATCTTGTGGAATAACATTTTTTCTAGATGCAATTCTCTGAACTTTCTTACTATCTACTGGTAGATTAGGATTACCTGGTCTATCAGAATCAGTTGTAGGCTCGACTGACAAGCTTGCCTCGTCTAGCTCTTTCTTGGTCTCACGCATTTCGGTGAATTTTTTAAATCCTGATATTTTATTATTATCTGGCATAATTTTATTAATAATTTGTCTATTATATATTATAATTAAATAATGGTTTTTTATTTACTATGTTTATAATAGTATTTATCAACTGTGTAATTCTTGAAATTCTTTATCACATTCATTTGATCAAATAGTAAAGCAACCATTGGTTGCATTTTGTTCAACCAATTGTTCATTAAATCGTTTTCAAAGATATAAGGTGAAAGTGTTTCTTTCAAAATTTTACCTTCGTAATCTACATAATTTCTATTATTATCATGTCTATGCATCAATGTGTGTAGTTCCGGTAAATCTTTTCTCTCGTATAACATATTTTTTAATTAATTTTATATAGTATTGTTTCTTAACTTAACATCAACGACTCCTTTCTTTATTATATTAATAGTTTTCAGTCCATTGGATGTCATTTCATCAGAAAAATAAATCCCATTTCTGTCATACCAACCACCTCGTATAATTGGAATTTCGTCAGAGTTAAATATTATATCACCAAGAACAGGATCAAGTCCCAGAGTTAAACTTTCGTTATAATCAAGACTTGGTTTTACAGGATCCAATGGACCATTTGGAATACTTAGATCGGTGTTAGGTCTTCTGGATATATTAACTTGAAATTTATTATTAGTGGTTCTTATGTTTTCTCTTCTTTTTATCTCGTCTCGATGATACTCTTCATTTTTTCTACAAATAAATTGAACATCCACTGAATGTACATCATTAATTCCCGAAATCACTTTTACCAAGTCTGATTTGGGTATTCTATCTATTCTACTAAAGTTCAAAAAATATTCCGACACGACATCAGTAATCTGCGCATCAACAGACTCATCATTAGAGTCATTGTACCGTATAACAAAAACATTCATCACATAGTATGATAATTTTGGAGAATCAATTCTATATTTCTTGGTGACCTGAATATTTCCATTTGTTCTGAGATATCTGTCAATCTTACTCTTCTCGTATCTATCCAGTTCAAATGCCGCAATATCAACTGAAAAATAATCAGCATTCTGATTTTTGAATAATCTAATATTAGGAGTTGCAACGATGTAGACTATACCAGAATCTTCATAAGCATTTACGTGTGAGAAAATTCCTAATTTTTTTATCTCATACAAATATTGTTGAGCTAGACCCAAAACAAAGTTATTTGAAACAATAGGCAAGACACCTTTAGTGAATAGAATATTTTCTTTATCCGAACCAAAATTTATATCATTGAATATTGCAACATCAAAAACTTTACCCAAATCGAAAGAAGCTCCAAACCCATCAACTGGTTCATCAACAAACTTCCAATCATTAAAAGTTCTTCTGAATATGTTACCATTAGATCCATCAGATGCTAAATAAGTAACTGCGATATTTGAACCAATTGCTGGAATTTTACCAAATCCCCCATTACCAAAGATCACGTCGATACCACCATTGAAGCCGGTTCTAACAACACACGCCTCTTCATTTGGTTGTAGATCATATAAGTGTTTTTTTATCGTCCAATATGTACCATTGACTAATACTTCTACATTAAAGTTTTCAATGTCTTGATTTCCAGTCAATGTAACTTGATATGTTTGCATAAGATTTCCATTACCAGTAAAGTTTGTTGTTTTATAAGACCCTTGTATAATGGGAATAAAAATTTGTGTTGTTTTATTTACTTGATAAGTTACTTTATCTTGGCCAAGATTTAAAGAATATTCTAAAGAATTAGTTTTATTTTTGATCATCGATTTATTATAGAAAGTAACTTTGTTGCCTGGTAGTTCTTTTTCTAGCTCGATATTAGATTTCACGGTGAGTTTTAAATTTCCAGTCGAGGAAATATGTCTTCCTGGAATGTGACCAGCAAAAATAGCGGCATTTCGAATGACCAATTCATTCAATGAATTCGGATCACTTAAGTCAAATTGAGAGATTGAGTTCTTTAAGTACAAAAAAGCTAATTGATGTAAATTCTCTACAACACTTAGAATTTGACCGAATGGTGAGGCCGGCGAATAAAGAATACTTGCTTTATTATGCTCAGTTCTCAAAAATCTTTCTATCTCATCTTTGATAGCACTAAAAGAAATTTCAACAAATCTCATGTTTTATTAACTCTTTAAATATTCTTTGTCAAATCTATTATTATGAATAATATCATTGATAATTTGGTTCAAATTTTCTAAAGTAGCAACACGAGGCACTAAATTAGAGGATTCATTTAGAGGGTTTGAGTAATATGAAAACTCAAAATTCTTCACACCATCTATATTCTTAAAAGGCAAAATCAACTTAACTTCTTTAGACTCTTTGATTGAAATTTCAAAGTATTTGCCCCATTTTAGTGATGATTTTTCAGTAATCTTTACATCAGAAAAGTTTTCTTTAAGTAGTGTATCGATTCTATTGATATTATAACGAACATCCATATATTTAACGTTAATTTTATTTATATATTAATTTGTTTATAGACCTTATTTTAATTTCTCTGTTTGTATTATTAATATATAACTTATGACATTCGAAAGTATATTAAAATTATTACAAGAACACGGATTGGCTGGACTTTTAATGTCGGCTTTTATCTGGTTAATTTATTACGTAATCAAAGCTCCGTGGTTTGCCCAGCTATTGTCAAAGATCACAGACACATTGGTAATATTTTTCATGAAAAGAAAAGTCAAAGAAGTTCAACAAAATGAAATCACAGAATCTGATATTTTAAATCATGACATTTTTAATTATATCGATTTTTGGTGTTATTCGAAAATTCCAACTTTTCAATTCTCTACCGAGTACAGAACAATTATTTTCAAGAAGTATTTGATTACTTTTTTAAAAGCTTACAAGCGAGGACTTTACGATTTTGTCAATAAGAAGGACTATCAAACCATGGATAAATCTCAATTATGGAAGAGCCTACTTGAGTTAATCAATAAGATAGTTTGGGCTTATGAACAAGAATGTGAAGAAAAAGGAATTCCTAAAATAATCGTTTTAAAAATGAAATCAAAAAATAATGATATTATTACTTTGACCATTGATTTAATTGAGAGTATTTCGAATTCACAGTTTTATGAAAGCGATAAAAATCTACTGAAAATGTATTCAATTTTAAACATTTTATTGTCAATATTAGAAAACAGTATTTCTAATTCAATGAATGTTTGTAACTCTATAAACGGTCAATTAAAAGGTTTAAGTATAATTGAAGGAGGAAAGACTTATATTGAACCTTAATCCATTAAAGACAAAACATCTTCAGCTAAAAACTCAGGATCTGTTATTTTTAGATCATAGTCTTTAAAATTTTTGAAATCTATTTCATCAGCATCTAATCTTCTTTTAACTGAATCATTTTTATCTTCTCGTCTTAGGAGTCTTGACTCTCTAATGGATCTATCTATGTCTAAATAAACAATAAAACATTTTTTCCTGGTTTCAGGATCAATTTGGCCAATTTCACCAGGTGTCATAATAAAAACTTGTGCCTTTTCGAATTCTGATTTCGTAATTCCATAATACCATGTTTCTTGTGGTTTATCTACAGGAGTTACTGTAAATTCTTGATAACAAATGAATTGACCACTTTCCAATAATTGATCAAACTCATTTAGTGTTATAAAGTTGTATGTTACTGACTGAATCTCATGTTTTCTCATGGGTCTTGTAGTATTTTTCACCGAAGCTTTTAATCCTTCTTCAACAAGTTTTCTCATCAGAAAGTCTTTTCCACTTCCAGACTGACCAACAACTATACATTTTTCGTTTTTATTTAACACATGATTAATATAAATTAATATGATAATGGTTTAATTGTAGGCAAATTTAATTTCATCGTTCAAATGAAACGATATATAATTTACTTGTTTATCCCCTTCATATCTTGGTGAATAAATTTCATATTTTCGTTTTTTACTAACATCACCACCACGGTATCCGGTAATTTCACTTTCAGTTAAAAAAGGCTTATCATTAATTTTTAAATTACACATGATGTCTATAACTTTTTTCTTATGATCGTCAAGTGTTTCCTGGTTTTTAAAATATATCGCCAAAAATTTTCCGTAAGAACCACTATATCTTCTAAACTCAGTACTTTTAGGTATTCCAAGTAATTCTCGAAGACCATCTTTATCCAATAGAACACTACCATCAGGTGATATTTTGTAAAAGCCACCAACTTCTGAGGTTTCTTTTTTAAACATCAAAACCAAACTACAGGTTCTATCATCATTTGTTCCAAAGTCATATTCTAAATCAAAAGACTCACCATTATGAATTTTCAATCTTTCAATACAATCATTCACAACATTTAATTTCTCGAAATATTCTTTACTTTGGTCAAAAAATTTATGATAAGAAGCAGATTCTACCTCGTTTGCAGGTAAAGTGATATCCAATACAATATCATAACTTTCCCAATCTTCTTTATCTAGTATTTGTGCAATACCATCATCAATTAAATCATAGAAACAATCTTTTACATTCTGAATAAATGATGTGTTCTCAAAGTTTTCGAATAGTTTAATTCTCATTGTTTTACTTTAGTTACTTTAGTGGTTATATCTTTATTTTCAAAATCATTAAAATTCATGATTTTACCAGCTGGTTTTTTTGACATCATATCTTTTACAGCTTTCATACTAAAACCTTTAAATCTAGATTTTTTTGTAATAACATTCGGATCACTTGGTTTTTTATTTTTCATCATAGCAGGTAATTTCTGAAACATTCGATTCGCGCCAGTAGGATTATAAGGAACGGATATGTCAGTGCCTTCAGTCCCACCGCCACTCGCCCAAGCAACTCCATTGAGTGCACCTGGAAATCGTGATGGTTGTGAAGGTTGCACAGGTCCCATTCCCGCTGTTGTGGCATTGGCAAGTGCAACACCAGAACTACCAACACCAACTGACGATGATCCTGCTGATCCAGCGGGTCCTCCTGTCGCGGATGTATCTTCAAGAAGTAATTCCTTTTTTTTAATCATTTCCTTTACCATACAAACTTCGGTGTCTAAATAAAAATCACTATTTTCCATAGATTCAAGAATTTTATGAAGTTGGTAAAGTGACATTTCTTTCATTATTAAGTATTTCTTTTGAGTATATATATTAAAACATATAATTAAATTTCTAATATAGAAAATAATGAATCATTTGAAATTTTTAGAGTTCTCGAGATTAATAAAAGAACTTCAATTTGTAGAGTCAGATTTCTTGTACCGTCAAGAAATGCTTAATCAAGCCAATACTTTTTTTTTAGATTCAGTGAATAGAATTTTGATAGATTATCCAGAACTTGGAAAACTCTGGATTGAAAAATCTGAAAATGTTGAAGTAGTACAAACTGAAACTACTCAAGACCAAGATGATAAGTTAGAAATCACCACAGAAGATTCAATCATTAAAAAACTGTATAGAGATATTGTTAAAGCTACTCATCCAGATAAAATAAAAAATCAAAAATTAAACGAGTTATATTTAGAGGCTACTTCAGCTTATGACACTGGTGATGCTGTCACTATTTATAAAGTATGTGCAGATTTGATGATACAAGTAGATTTCGAAGATGATATTTTAGAAAAAATAAAATCAAAAATACAAGATTATAAAAATCAAATTAACTTTTTAGAATCCACTTTTACATCACAATGGATAAAATCTAATGATACAGATAAAAATAAAATAATTTTAAAATATATTGAAAATAAAATTAACTAATGTTAAATTTAATATTTTGATCATTTAGTATTTCTTGAAGTTCTTCTTTAGTCAGATTTTTTTTAAATAGTTCAGTAGCTGAATTTTCTTCATCTAAAATCCAATCATTTCCATTTGAGGTACTATAAACATAATTTTTATCACCATCAGTAATTTGAATAGTTCGACTTGTTAATTTACTCAAAAAAGTATTAATGTCACTTTCTACTGAATATAACTCAACATCATCCCAACCTTTTAGAGTGTCGTTCCAAGTTTGAAACAGTATGTAGTCAGGATTTTCAATCTCATCTTTTTCTGACGAATATAAAAACATAAATTTACAAGGTTTGTTGATGAAGTTTTCAAAATCTAAAGAATTTTTTACGGATGATTTCTTAAGTCCCAAAGAACTTAGCGAATTTATAAAAACTATACCTGATTTTGACTCACTATTCAATTCGTCCAAATCTAACTTACCATCTTCTAAAAATAATGTACTTGGTAAATCTAACTTTTTACCAACAGAACTTAAAAGATCAATATGATCTTTCAATAATGACTCTTTCAAATTTATACTTGTTAGTCCAACATAAGTAATTGACTCTTTAAATTTCGTATAATCTTTGATCCATTTCATGTATATTAAAGTATTTGTTTTTTCAAAAGATCTATGAAATTACTTGATCTGAATTTCTTGATATCATCAGTCATCATTTTATAAACCATCTCACCAGCTGACTCATTTCGTCTGAGCATTTGACTTTCTCTGGACATTTCTTCGGAAAATCCACATTCTATCATAGAATTTATGGCAAAATCATTGGCATCCTTTTCAAATTTAACATATGCTTCTAAGAAAGCTGGTTTATTACCAGCAACAACTGTGTCGTAATAACCACTCATAAAGTCACCACCTGCATAATGATCACAGTGTCTCGATTCATGAAGTGATAAAAACAATTTGATGTGTGGTGGCATTTGTATTTTTGAATTCACTGCTATGTCATCTTCACTTAAAAACACACCAGCAATCGGTGCAGGTGATGAAAATGCAAAGTAGTGTATTTTTATGTTGGAACGATTGTCATTCCACCATTTAATAATTTGTGGTTTCTTGGACGCCAATATTCCTATTTTCTCAAGATATTCTTCGATACCAATCGGTGAATTTAAATTTTCAAATAATTTATATTTTGTTAGAACTTTCATGTATAGAAATCTTTTTTTATATATAAAAAATCAAAAATACAAAACAAAAAATGGCAGAAGAGATAATCAACAGATTGTTAGAACAAAAACATATCAATGATGAAGAAGCGGAAATTCTAAGAAATCATGTTAAAAATTTAGAAGACTTAAAAGATTTTTATTTCTGGAAAGCTTGGAAACACGGAGAAGAATATATTCCTAATAATTTTTAAACTTTTACGTTTTAATTTTTATAAACTACAAATAATTTAAAACTAAATTTTTATGGCTAAAACTAAATCAACCAAACCAAAAAAAGACAAGAAAGTCGAAGAAAAAGTAGAAACTATTACTGTTAGAAAATGCGAATCACAATCTCTTTGGGTTGTTAGAGATTCCATTGAAGTTACAATCTCTGAGTATCCTGAATTAGAAGGGAAATCTTTAGATGAAATAAAAGCTTATATTGAGGAAAATTCCTGGGATATGGCAGCTCCATCTAATTGTACTTGGGCTGATTCATTAGGTGATGCTCTTGAACAGTGTGATGTCATCCGAGAAAAAGATTGTGGTACTGAAGTCAGTATTCTTTTTGAATAATTATAATTCATCTTAAAAAAAGAAAACCTCTAAATTAGATTTAGAGGTTTTTTTCATTTAAGATGAATTATAATCAAAGATTATATTTTCTCAAGCAGTGACCGGTCCAAGCACATACCCCTAACATAACAGGAATCAAAAGATGATCTCCATTGTGATAAGATAAATGCATTGCAACGGCACCTGTCATCACACTCGATATAATTAGAGCACCATATGAAGATGTTCGTAGATATAAAAGTAAAAGTGCTCCTACTATTTCCAAGATTCCAATGATTTCTATATAAGGTAATAGCTTATATAGAGAGAAAGCTTGAGTCATTGCTTCTGAAGCAGTTACTTTTGAAATACCACTCACAATCAACATAAATGCGCAAAAAATTGAGAATGCCCATCCTAAATTTTTGGTTGTAAAATATTTCTTCATTCTTCTTATATGAAAACTAAACAACTTGGTTTTAATATAAAAATTGTTTTAAAAACATGAGAACTTTAACATTATTAATTTTATTAATCTTTTCAATCAAATCTTTTGCGATCGAAATATTCAGAATTGAAGTGCAAGGTAATGGTTTCGCGGATGAAACTGTAGTCGTATTTTCACCAAATGCCTCCGATACTTTCAACTTACAAGAAGATTCTCCAAAATTATTCTCAGGTGTTGCTGGTGTTCCAGGTATCTGTACAAGACTATCCGGAAATTATGTAGCAATTAATAATTATTCACCACTGATGGCCGATTTAGTAGTAGAAGTAGTTTTGAAAATACAAAGTGCTGGTAATTATACACTCTATGCTTCAGAATTTGTAAGTTTAAATCAAACTTGTCAAATTTTTCTCGAAGACCAGCAATCTGGCACGATTCAAGATTTTAGACAGAATCAATATTATAGTTGCCAATTGGGCACTGGAATGATACAGTCCAGATTCTTCATACATTTTAGAGCACCTATCATTACTCAATCAACAATCCCCAGTTGTTCGAATAATGATGCAGAAATCATTGTAAATTATAATTCTTCCGACTCAGTATTAATAGACATAACAGATCAATCAGGAGATACTATAATACATCTTTTGAATTTCAGTGGAACATATACTCAAGATTCTATTACACCTGGTAACTACACAATAAATATAGTTTTCAGTAACTCAGCAACTGTGAATTCTTTTTTAATTGTACAGAGCAACTATCCTGTGCAAAATAATTTACAAATTTTACAAAATCCAATATCTATATCTGACCAAGCAGTTTTAATATTACAAACTGTTAATTCCGTTCAAAATATTTGGAATTTCGGTGATGGTACCAATCAAATCACAAACTATAATAACATCACACATACTTATAATCACCCCGGTCAATATGTGATTTCAGTAATTTCTACAAATTCAATTTGTAGCGATACTGCATTTGTAACAATAGATGTACTTGATGTGTCCGGACTAATCGAAAATTCAGAAAATTATTTAAAATCAAACTTTATTATTTCTGATATAATTGGTCGTGAAATTCGTAATGAAATGAATAGTAGAATTTTCATAACTTTTGACGGAAAAAGATACAAAAAAACTTTTCAAAGTCGATGACTCAATTAGCAAAACCTTTCTTAAAATGGGCCGGTGGTAAGACACAGTTGATTTCAGAAATCCAGAAGTCACTACCTGAAAACTTATCTCAATTTACTTATATTGAACCGTTTGTTGGAAGTGGGGCTGTTCTGTTTTGGTTAGTTCAAAACTATCCAGGTGTAAAAAAGGTTGTGATTAATGATATAAATATTGATTTGATAAACACTTATAAAGTGATTGCGAATAACCCACACGACTTAATAAATGTCTTACATCAATACGAGTGTGAGTTTCACTCGAAAATAAATGATGTAGATAGAAAACTATACTACTATGAAAAAAGAAAGATATTCAATAACAAAACAGAAAACACTATAACTCAATCTGCATTATTAATATTTTTAAATAAAACTTGTTTCAATGGACTATATAGAGTAAATAAAAAAGGAGAATTTAATGTACCAATGGGTAGTTACAAAAAACCAACTATCTGCGATTCTACAAATATCTTGGCGTGTTCAAAGGTTTTACGAAGATCAGAAATACTTTGTGGTGATTACCAAGAAGTGCTGAGATTCGTTGATGATAATTCCTTTTTTTATTTTGATCCTCCTTATAAACCACTTACTAAAACTTCAAATTTCAACTCTTATTCTTCAGAATCATTTGGTAACAATCAACAAATAAGACTTGCGGAATTTTGTGACAAAATATCCAATTTAAATCATAAATTTATTTTGAGCAACTCAGACACTGGTGATAATTTTTTTGACAATCTATACTCACAATATAAAATAAATAGAGTAAAGGCAAAAAGAAGTATCAATTCTTCTGGTTCTAAAAGGGGCGAAATTAATGAGTTACTGATAAAAAATTTTTAAAAAACATGAAACTTTTACTATCAAAAATAAAACAAACGTATGACTTTTTAGAAGAAGTGGAAAATCTAAGATTCAAATCTCAAAAATTTTCCACTTTTGCTAAATTTTAAAAATATATGGTCAGATGGGTGAGTTTAGCCACACCCACGCAAAGGGTGGTACGGTATGTAGTACATGCCTCTGACCTCAAAAAAAAAATTACTTTAATAAATTGTAATATTCATTAAAGTGTTTTATCCGATCATTAATTCCTATCGTGCCGCCATTCACTCGTTTTGTAACAGCGGTTATTGTTGCAACATCTGATCCCTTATCACAAATTGTCCATAATTTATTGGAATCAAAAAAGTATGCTGCTGACATC
>Ga0129336_10001629_pt1 | contig 13670 bp, 12 predicted proteins | sample CPB6_02_DNA_FD_96878 | JGI IMG/M metagenome (GOLD analysis project Ga0129336, IMG submission 96878) | Freshwater to marine salinity gradient microbial communities from Chesapeake Bay, USA - CPBay_Sum_0.6_0.2_DNA | ecosystem: Environmental > Aquatic > Marine > Coastal | place: USA: Chesapeake...
CTTGCGCCCGAGGCGCTTGGCCAGGCCAACCAATCCGTACGGGGCGGCGAACATGATCACCACGAGAACGAGTCCGAGGATGAGAGTCGCCGGCGACTGGTCGGCCCAACCGAACAAGGCTCCGAGGATGCCCGAATCGTTCGTGCCGATGTCGCGGGTGGTGTTGTCGAGCCACACGTACACCAACCCGCCGATGATCGGACCCCACAAGGTGCCCGCGCCACCGACGATCATCACGAGCAAGAAGACGATCGAGCCGAGCAACGTGACGTACTGGCCGTCGGGGGTGATGACTCCCGACTTCAACGTGGACAGAACACCGCCCAGCGCGCACAAGGCGGCCGACACGCCGAAGACCAACACCTTGGTGGTGGTGAGGTTCACACCCATCACCGCGGCCGCGGTTTCATTGTCGCGAATGGCCACGAGAGCACGTCCGAATCGGCTCTTCACGATTCCCCGACACACGAGATAGGTCGCGACGACGACGATCAACCCCAACCAGAACATGAAGACCGCGCGTCCCTCGCGGCCCTTCAGTTCACCGAGGATCGGCCACACCGGCACGTCCTCGTAGCGCACCGAGTCCATGCCCTTGGATCCGTCGGTCAGCCACGCCAACTTCTTCCAGCGCACCAAGGTGGGGAACAAGACCGCGACCGCCAGGGTGACCAGAGCCAGATAAATGCCACGAATTCTCAGAGCCGGCAAGGCGACGACGCACCCCACCACGAAAGCCACGACGGCGGCGGCGTAGAACGTGTACCCGGGGCTCCAGCCATGGTCCTTGATGAGGATCGCCGCCGTGTAACCGCCGATTCCGAAGAACGCCGAGTGACCGATGGAGATCTGTCCGGTGAAGCCGAGCACGAGATTCAACGACATCGCCGCGATCATCAGGATGAACGCGTCGGTGAACTGTCCGATGCGCGACGAACTCATCTGCGTCGGCACCCAGACGACGATGAACGTGATCACCGCGAACCCGAGTATCCGCAGCAGCCAATGACGTGTCGAACCCTCGTCGATCCTCAACATGGCCTACACCCGCTCCACTTTCGTCGAACCGAAGAGTCCGGAGGGTTTGACGAGCAACACCACGAAGATCGTCAACAAGGCGGCGGACAGTTTCATCTCCTGGCCGATCCAGCCGGGGAAGTAGCCGGCGAGGAATTGCTCTCCGACACCGATGGTCAATCCAGCGATGACCGCTCCGCCCGGAGAGTCGAATCCGCCCAACGTGGCCGCCGCCGAGGCGTAGATGAAGACCGTGAACATCAGTCCGGCGTTCAACTCTCCCACGATGCCGCCCCACAAGGTTCCCGAAAGTGCGCCCATGGCCCCGGCGATGCCCCACGAACTGGCCAACACGATTCCGGTCGGGATTCCCGCCAAGCGGGCGGACTCCGGATTGCTCGCCACCGCGCGCATCGCCAACCCGAACTTGGTCTTGGCGAACAACAAAAAGAGCAGACCCATCAACACGAGAGCCACGGCGAGCACCCCGATGTACTCGTAACGCCACACCGCGCCGAAGATTCGTTGGAAGTCATCGGGCTCGTCGGGGAACAGACCGGGCAACTGCTCGGGCGGCAGACTCCCCCAGATCATGGCGGCCAACGAGTTCAGGCCGAGGAACAACGCGATCGACACGACGAACACACCCGCTTGGGATTTCTTGGCGACACCACGGATGATGGTGGCTTCCACTCCGGCACCGAGCGCGAAGCCGACGATCATTCCGAGGATGATGGACAACACGAGCGGGACACCCCAATCGTTGAACTGCCACACCACGAATGTGCAGATCATCGCCATTTCGCCTTGAGCGAAATTCAGGTGTCCGGTGCCCCGGAACACCACGACCAGCCCGAGAGCCAGCAGGGCGTAGATGGAGCCCAGTGACAAACCGTCGAAGAGGTACTGGAAGAAGCGTTCCATGTCAGGCCCCCAGATACGCCTTGCGAATGGCGTCATCGGACGCGATCTGAGCGGCGGACCCCGAAGCCACGACGGTTCCCGTTTCCAGCAAGTACACGCGTTGCGCCACCTTCAATGCCAGGTTCGCGTTTTGCTCGACGAGCAGGACCGACAACCCCTCGTCGGCGTTGAGCTTCTTCAGGACCTCGAAAACCTCCTGGGTGATGAGCGGCGCCAGTCCGAGACTCGGCTCGTCGCACAGGAGCAACTTGGGATGGCTCATGAGAGCGCGAGCGATGGCCAGCATCTGTTGTTCGCCGCCCGAGAGACTGCCCGCTCGCTGATCGCGTCGTTCGGCCAAACGCGGGAACACGGCGAACCAACGGTCGATGTCGGCCGCGATGCCACCGGACCGCGCGTAAGCCCCGACGCGAAGATTGTCCATGACGGTCAGGTCGGGAAACGTGCCTCGCCCCTGAGGGACATGAGCGATGCCCATACCCACCAACTTCTCGGCGTTCGTGCGCGTGATGTCGACGCCGTCGAAGGTGACCGAACCGGAACGCCCGATCATCCCCGAAACGGCTCTCATGGTGGTGGTCTTTCCCGCACCATTGGCCCCGAGGATGACGACCATCTCGCCGTGATCGACGTCCAGATCGATGCCGTGCAGCACTTCGACCGGACCGTATCCGGCCGAGAGCGCACGAACCTCGAGCAGGCTCATGCCTCTGCTCCGAGATAAGCGGCGATCACCGTGGGATCGTTGCGAACCTGTTCCGGGGAGCCCTCGGAGATCTTGCGACCGAACTCCATCGCCACGACCTTGTCCGAGACGCGCATCACCATCGACATGTGATGCTCCACCAACAGAACGGTGAGATCGAAGTCGCCGCGGATCTGCAACACCACGTCGCCCAATTCGTCGACCTCGGAATGCGTGAGACCGGCCGCCGGTTCGTCCATCAGCAAGAACCGCGGACGAGCCGCCAGGGCGCGGGCGATCTCGAGGCGCTTCAACGTTCCGAACGGCAGCCCGGCAGCGGGAACATGAGCCAGGTGACCGAGGCCGAGTTTGGCGAGTAGGTCGCCCGACCAATCCCGGACACGTCGATTCTCACGGGACGCGCCGACTCGGGCAATGGCGCGCCAGATTCCGACGGAACCCTGCGAGTGTGCTCCGACCATCACGTTCTCGAGAAGGGTCATGGTCGGGAAGAGGGCGAGGTTCTGGAACGTTCGTGCGATACCGAGATGCGCGATCCCGTGGGCCGGCACCGCCAGGAGATCGTGCCCCTCGAACGTCACCTTTCCCGCGGTGGGATCGTAAATGCGGCTGACGACGTTGAACATGGTCGTCTTGCCCGCACCGTTGGGGCCGATCAAACCGCAGACCGCTCCACGATCGATGGAGAAGGACAACCCGTCGAGGGCCACGATCCCGCCGAATTTGACGGTGACATCGCTGACCTCGAGAAGGGGAACAGGCGCCGAACCCGGGATGTCCACGCATGGGATTCTAGTGGTCGCCCGCGGGGACCGAGCCAGTCGCAACCCGACATCGGAACGGGTGTGAGGTGCGGTCGTGCTCGTGATCGTGAGAGACTGCGCCCGTGACAACGGCGAACCTCGTTCAGGATTCCGACGAGTCGGTCGAGGTGCGGCCATGGTGGCAGAACCCCCTCAATTTCGTGGCCATCGGCGTCGCCGGCCTCGTGCTCGGGGTGGGCATCGGATATTTCGCGGGCGACTCACTGGCCACACCCGACGTCAACGAGGTCGACGAAGGCTTCCTGCAGGACATGCGATACCACCACGATCAAGCGGTGCAGATGGCGTACTTCTATCTCACCGAGGTCGACGAACCGCATCCTCGCCTGTCGATGCTCGCCGAGGAGATTCTGCTGTCGCAACAAATGGAAGCCGGTCGCATGGTTCAGATGTTGCGCAACTTCGGACTGTCGGAGGTCAACGACACCGGAGTGGCCATGGGCTGGATGGGGCACGAGATGCCGATCGACGAGATGGACGGTTTGGCCAGCCAGGAACAACTCGACGAGTTCGCCGCCGCCACCGGAGACGAAGCGTCGCGCATCTTCGCCGAACTGATGATCGAGCACCATCGCGGAGGCGTGCACATGGCGGAGTACGCCGTCGACCGAGCCGACAACTCCGCCGTCCGGTCGTTCGCCCAGTCGATGATTCGCGGCCAATCCGCCGAGATCACCGAGCTGCAAACGGTGGTCGACGAGTTGTCCAAAGGCTGAACCCGTTGAATCCACGGTTTCCTTCGGCTCGACGATCCCTCCGTGCACTGCTCGGCGCGGCGTTGGTGGCCACTTCCACGTTGTCGTCATGTGCCGATTCCGGTCCCCCACTCACCGAAGTCGGCAGCCGGAACCTCGACGAAAGCGACACTTCCGTCGGCGACGACGGGAAAGTCATCGATGGTTCGACGAGTCGGATTCCCACCGGTGACTTCGCGGATGGTTTTCCCCTGGACCCCGACAAGCCCGGCCGTCCCTACGACCGTTTTCTGATCGACGCCATCGAGGACATCGAGAAGTTCTGGGAAGAGAACTACGAGGTTGCTTACGGAGGTCGATACGTCCGACTGGAGGGAGGCGTTCACCCGGCGTACTCGGATCGAGAATCAGAACTTCCGAACGGCTGTCAGTTCGTCGGCGACTACGAGGACGTCCGCGACAACGCCTTCTATTGCGACGAGGGCGACTTCATCGTCTACGACGACGAGTCCCTCTTCCCCGGGTTCGCCGCGGAGTTCGGACCGGCGACCGTCGCCGTGATCATGGCCCACGAATGGGGTCATGCGATCCAGTCGACCGCGCGACGCGACACGCTGTATTCGTACGTGAACACCACGCTCGAACTGCAAGCGGATTGTTTCGCCGGGGCTTGGGCCGGTCACGTCGAACGAGACGGGCTGAACGGATATCGATTCAGCCAATCCGACGTCACGGGCGCGCTGTTGGGCCTGATCCAGATCGGCGATGCCCCGGGGAGCACTTCGTACGATCCGGCGGCCCACGGTTCGGCGTTCGATCGAGTCAGCGCTTTCCAGGACGGCTTCACCGGCGGAGTCGTGCCGTGCGCCGATTACGAGTCGAACGAACCCGTCCCGCTGCAGTTCGGTTTCACCGTCGAGGAATTGTCCCGGCCCAACCCGGGTGACTTCCCCTTCGGAGACGAGATGTTCGCCTCGATGCGCGACGACTTGCGGGTGTACTGGGAAGCACTGGTCGACATCGGTGCGGCGTGGTCCGCACCCGATCTCCTGCTCGTGGAGGCAAGCGACGTCGAGTGCGCCACGGGTGACACCGACGTCGTGACCACCGGTGTCGCGTGGTGTCCCGGCGACAACACCGTGGTGATCTCATCGCCCATCGCGCGGCAGTATTACGAACAGATACCCGGTGACTTCGCGGTCGCGTATCTGATCGGCCTCGGCTACGCCGAGGCGGTGCAGACGGCGATCGACTCGAACCTCGAAGGAGCAGAACGGGCCATACTGAGCGATTGTCTGGTCGGCATGTGGTCCGGCGACATCTTGCCGTTCAACAGCGATCCCGTGGTTCCCGATTCGGAGACGACACCTCGCATCGTGCTCTCACCGGGTGACCTCGACGAGGCGATCCGAACGGCATTGTCGCTCGGCGATGCCGACAACGGCCCCGGGATGGGCACGCCGTTCGACAAGGTCGACGCGTTTCGCCAAGGCGTGTTGTTCGGAACCGACGGTTGCTTCGCGGCCTGACCGTCAGCCCGCGGGCGCCACGAGAGTCGTGGTGGTCGCCGGCGGCGGCGCGGGAAGCGTGGTGGTGGGAGCCGGCACCGTCGTGGTTGGTGCGGGCGGCATCGTGGTGGTCGTCGACGTCGTCGTGGTGGTGGTGTAGTTCGGGTCGGGCCAGTTGAAGCGGGGCACCTGCGCCCCGTACTCCTCGGGCTCCTTCACACCGTCGAACACGAACACTTGATCACCCTTGGCCACCAAGGACTGGTAGTAGTCCGAGATGTGCATCGGGATGCGAATGCATCCGTGCGACGCCGGAAAGTCGGGCACCTCGTGGGCCCCGTGCACCGCGATGCCGTAATTGAAGTACACCGGGTTGTACATGCCGCCCAATTGACTCTCACGGCGACCCAGGACCATGCGGTAGTACTTGAAGACTCCGCCCGGAGTCCATGACAAGCCGCACACGCCCTTTTCGATCGGCTCGATGCCGTCCTCGTTGCCCCGTTCACCGGGTGAGATCTTCACCACTTCGCACCATTCCTTGTTGTCGCCCGACGAAATGTGCGTGATGAGGACCGGGATGTCGGCCTGGAAGACGATCAGGACCTGTTGGGGCAGGTAGATCTCGGTGTGATTCGGAGTCGAGTTCGGGCGACGGGGGGCGATGGTGATGGGGTCCTGCATCCGACTCCACATCTCGGCGTCGACCTTGCCCGTGAGTTGGTCACTCGGTACGCCCATCACCAGGGCCTCGAACGCCCAGACCGCCTGCTGGGTGCGCTCGCCGAACGCACCGTCGGGGACACCTGGGTCGAACTTCAACTCGATGAGGCGGTCCTGAATGAGTTTGATCTCGGGACCGGCCGCTCCGCGGCCGTAGGTCTGGGTGAGAGTCAGTTTGGTCACGGGAACGTTCGTGCTGCCGGTGACGACCTGATTGACGGTCGTGGTGGGCGGTGTCGACGTGCCACCACCTCCGGACGTCACCACCCCGACGACGACCACGGCGAACAACACGGCGGCGGCCGCGATCGCCGGGACCCAACGATGGACCGGGGAGTTCGGGTCGACGAGTGGGCGTCGCGAGCGGGGGTAGTCGGGGTCCATCGCCACGGCGCAAGGCTACCGGTGACGATCGGACACGTTCAGGTCAGCGTCGGACGACCGGCTCGATCGCGCGGAGTTCGCGGCGCAAGTGGCGCATTTCACGAAGGATCTTGACGATCACGCTCGGCGACGAGAGGGTGGAGACGCCACGGGTGCGGGGGAAGTAATCCACCCCGAACTGGACGATGTGGTAGCCGAGTTTGTTGGCCCGAATGACCAACTCGGCATCGATGAAGGAGCCTTCGCTCTCGAGTTCGATGTGCTCGAAGATGCGTCCCCGACACAACTTGAAGGCGAAGTTGACGTCGCGCATCTTGACCCCGAAAAAAACACGTACCAGCGCGTTGTAAAAGAACGAGTAGACCGTGCGCACGTAACCCTCGCCCGTGCGATCGAGTCGGTAGGCGCTCACGATGTCGGCTTCGTACAGACGCATGATGCGGCAGGCCCGCTTCAGTTCGCCCATGTCGAAAGGCAGGTCGGCGTCGGTGTACAGCACGAGGTCACCGGTCGCCGTGGCGAAGCCGGTCTTGATGGAACCACCGAGCTTGCGATTCTTGGGGTGGTGCACGACCTTCACCCGCGGATCGGCCGCGGCCGCTTCATCGGCCAACCGCGGTGTGTCGTCGGTGGACGCGTCGTCCACGATGATGATCTCGTAGTCGGCGATCTCGCCGATGTCGATGAGCATCGCGCAGGCTTCGTGGGCCGCGGCGAGGGTGCGCCCGATGTACTCCTGCTCGTTCCACATGGGGAAGAAGAGTGAGAGTTTCCGGAAGTGCGCCGTCTGGGTCACCGGGTCAAGTTATCGGCGGGCTTCGTCGACGGCTCGGCGGCAGTAGTTTCGGGACGATGAACGAACCGCCCGACTCCGAGGTTCGCGTCCACCCGGTCTGGGCCCGAGTTCTGGCCGTCTTCTGGACCTTGATGTCGCTGAGCGTCGCCGCGGTCGCGATTTCCTCGGATCTGATCGGCCGTCCGTTGTGGTGGGCCGACGAGGAACGCTGGTCCACTCCGATTCTGTACTCACTCGGTCTGGTGCTTCTCGTGCCGATCGTCGTGTCGACGGTGATGTCGTTGTTGCGGAGTCCGAGGGCCCACTGGTCCGCGTGGTTGGTGGCGGTCGAACTGGCCGTGTTGGCGCTGATCGATCGACACGACTCGCCGGGTTCGGCAGTGGTGCTCGGCGCGTTGGCCGCGGCGGCCGCATTCGCCGGCGTCGCCACACTGAGTTCGCGTTCACGATCGGGCGCGCGCGTTCACGTTTGAGCGTCGACGACGACGCGACATCTCAGCGATCGAGGCGCGCGGCCAGTTCCTCGAGGATCTCTCGTTGCTCCCCCGCTTCTGGCCCGGCGCCGGGACGGTGACGGCGGACGTGGGCCACCGCGTCGTCGACGCCCATTCCCGCCATCACGCACAACGCCGACGCGAACGTTCCCGCGCGCCCCATGCCCGCCGCACAGTGAACGATCACCGACTCGCCCGAGGTCATGCGAGCGAAGATTCCTTCGAGCAACGGAAGCACCGTGTCGAGGGGATCGAATCCGAAATCACTCGTCGGCGCCCATGTCGCCCGACCGGACTCCCGTAACCACACGATGTACTCGTCGAAACGATCGGCCAGTTCGTGTTCCTTCACGAGGCACACCACGTGCGAAGCCAACGTGGCCGACAGAACGGCGTCGGGTTTCGGGGCGATCAGATGCTTCCCGCACACCCAGAGTCGACCCTCGACACCGGCGATCGGTATCTCGTGGATCCCCCCGTCCATGTTGAGCGAACCGCTTCGCCTCTGCTCCATTTCGGAAACACTAGGTTCGCGCGAGCAAATAGTCGTGAGGGCGGTTGTGCACGACCGGTAACGTCTTTAACCATGTCCGCCAAGGTCCTCACCTCTCTGCCCACCGGCGAACGTGTCGGAATCGCCTTCTCCGGGGGACTCGACACATCGGCCGCGGTCGCCTGGATGCGCGAAAAAGGTGCCATCCCCTACTGCTACACGGCCGATCTCGGGCAGCCGGACGAACCCGATCTGGCCGGCATCCCGGATCGCGCCAAGCAGTACGGCGCCGAAGTGGCCCGACTGGTCGACTGTCGCGCCGAGTTGGTGCGCGAAGGTTTGATGGCTCTGCAGTGCGGTGCCTTCCACATCACGACGGCGGGCAAGACCTACTTCAACACCACTCCGCTCGGTCGCGCCGTGACGGGCACCTTGTTGGTGCGAGCGATGCAGGACGACGGTGTCGACATCTGGGGTGACGGCTCCACCTACAAGGGCAACGACATCGAGCGCTTCTATCGATACGGATTGATGGTGAACCCGCGATTGCGGGTGTACAAGCCGTGGCTCGACGAGACGTTCGTGAGCGAGCTCGGTGGACGGACGGAGATGAGCGAGTTCTTGCAGCAACGCAAGCTGCCGTATCGGGCGAGCACGGAGAAGGCCTACAGCACGGACGCCAACATCTGGGGCGCAACTCACGAAGCGAAGTTGCTCGAGGAGTTGTCGACGTCGATGGACATCGTCGAGCCGATCATGGGCGTCGCCCACTACCGAGAGAACGTGGAGATCGCCGCCGAGACGGTGTCGGTTCGATTCGTCGAGGGTTGGCCGGTGGCGATCAACGGTCGCGAGTTCCCCGACCAAGTGGAGTTGGTCCACGAAGCGAACCGCATCGGTGGTCGGCACGGACTGGGGATGAGCGATCAGATCGAGAATCGCATCATCGAGGCCAAGAGCCGCGGCATCTACGAGGCGCCCGGACTGGCGTTGCTGCACATCGCCTACGAGCGCCTGGTGTCGGCGATCCACAACGAGGACACGATCGAGAACTACCGGACGATGGGCCGACGCCTGGGTCGCAAGCTGTACGAGGGGCGATGGTTCGACCCGCAGAGCCTGATGTTGCGCGAACCGATCATGCGGTGGGTCGGATCAGCCGTGACCGGCGAGGTGACGCTGCGACTGCGCCGGGGTGACGACTACACGATCCTGGACACCACGGGCCCGCACCTGACGTACGCGCCCGAACGACTCAGCATGGAGCGGGTGGAAGACCAGGCGTTCGGACCGCTCGACCGGATCGGCCAGTTGACGATGCGGAACCTGGACATCGAGGACAGTCGGAGCAAGCTGGAGGTGTACCGGGCGGCGGGAACGCTGGGAGCGGGCACGGCCGGCGAGAACCTCAACCTCCTCGGCCCCTAATTACCTAAATGCGACAATTTGTCGCTTTGTGTACACGGCTCATGTACATAATGCGACAAATTGTCGCAATATGGATGCGAGGAGGAGGGTGCGGGCGGGCATCGTCGCCACGTCTACCCACTCATGGTCCGCATGGGCCCCGCCACCCACGGCCCCCAGTCCATCCAGCGTCGGCACTCCCGCCGCCGCCGTGAAGTTCCCGTCCGACCCTCCGCCGACCGCCACGCCCCGCAGTCCGACGATCCCGACGCTGGCGGCCGCCTCGAGGGCGACCGGGAACAACGTCTCCGACGCCGACGTCGGCATCGGCGGCCGGTTGAACCCGCCCAGGATCTCGATTCGCGCCTCCGGGTGAACCGACGCCAACTCGGCCATCGCTCGGTCGACTCGCTCTCGTTCGTCCGCATGCTCCACGCGCACGTCCACGTAGACCGTGGTCAACGCCGGCACCACGTTGTCGGCCGTTCCCGCCGACGCGACCGTCGGGGTCACGGTTGTTCCGCGGCTCGCATCACCGAACGTCGCGATTCGCAACACCTGCACCGCCGCCTCGACCAACGAGTTCACGCCCTTCTCCGGTTCGAGTCCGGCATGCGACGCACGGCCGTGAACCCGCACCTCGAACGTTCCCGTCCCCTTACGACCCGTCTTCAGCGCACCACCGTCGGCACTCGGTTCCAACACCAACACCGCTCCACAGTGTTTCGCGCGCTCCACGATCAGTTCGCGCGAATGCACCGAACCAACTTCTTCGTCGGACGTGATCAGGATCTCGACCACCGAACGGTCGTCGAGCGATGCCACCGCGTGCAACGCCTGCACGATGCCCGCCTTCATGTCGAACACTCCCGGACCCGTCGCCCGACCGTCGGCCACCGTGAACGGCCTCGCGGCCAACGCACCCTTGGGAAACACCGTGTCGTGGTGTCCGACGATCAACACCTTCGCGTTCGGACCGCCCTTCCAATGGACGTGCGGTCCCGCGGGGCTCTCGACGATCGTCGGCGCGGACCCCAGCAACCTCGTCATCATCGACGCCAGGGTCTCCGCGCTCGTTCGCAACGCGTCGAGATCCCGCGACGGCGACTCCACCTCGACGAGGACCCGAAGGTCGTCGAGCATCGGCTCGATCGCCGGCGCGGTGAATGCTGACTGGGTCACGACCCCATTGTGCCTCACCGTCACCCCCTACAGTCGGACGAGTATCCGGGGAGGACACATGAAATCGACCACCAACCGCTTCGCCATCGTCCTTGCCGTGGTTCTGATCGGGACCACCGCGTGTTCCGGCGGCGACGAGACGACGTCCACCGAACCGACGGACACCTCCGCACCCACCACCTCCGTATCGCTGGCCCCCGTCGACTTCTCGGTGGTTCCGGGCACGCACCAGATCACCGTCACCGGTGCCGAACCCGGCACGGAATTGTTGGTCGAAACAGACGACGGCACCGTCGTCGCCGAGGGAGTGGTCGACGAACTGGGATCGTTCCTGCAACGTCGGGTCGAACCCGGTGATTACCGCGTCGTCCTCGCCGACGGTTCCGCGGGCAGCGATTTCGTCTCGGTCTACGACGCATCCAACGTCCCCGATCAAACCTTCTACGCAGACCAGCAGCTCGAGCCGGGCTTCGGCTACATCACCGTTCGCGACGGAACCACGCTCTCGGCCACGGTGTGGTTGCCGGGCGAGCCCGATGCCGGCCCCTACCCCACCGTCGTCGAGTACTCCGGGTATGCACCCAGCAACCCCGGCGACGCCACGTTCGCTCAACTCTTCAACACCTTGGGTTACGCCTACGTCGGCGTGAACATGCGTGGCACCGGTTGCTCGGGGGGTTCGTATCGGTTCTTCGAGGAAGCCCAACTGGTCGACGGCTACGACGTCATAGAAACCGTGGCCGCACAGTCGTGGGTGGCCAACAACAAGGTCGGAATGGTCGGGATCAGTTATCCGGGCATCAGCCAGCTCTTCGTCGCATCCACACAACCGCCGAGCTTGGCCGCCATCACTCCCCTGTCGGTCATCGACGACAGCTATCGCAGCACCTTGTACCCCGGCGGCATCCTGAACACCGGGTTCGCGGTCGAGTGGACCAAGGCGCGCATGGACGAGGCCGAGCCGTTCGGTCAAACGTGGGCCAAGGAGCGTTCGGACGAGGGTGACGAAACCTGCAGGGACAATCAGAACCTCCGCCTGCAGAATCCCGATCTCGTCGCCGAGATCGACGCGAATCCCTTCTACTCGTCCGACGTCGGTGACGAGATCAATCCGTCGTTGCTCGTCGGCAAGATCAACGTGCCCGTTTTCCTCGCCGGAGCCTGGCAGGACGAGCAGACCGGTGGACATTTCCCGGCCTTCCTCGACAAATTCGACTCCTCACCGCAGGTGTACGTCACCTTGCTCAACGGATTGCACACCGAATCCCTCGGCACGGCCGTCTTCCCTCGCTACGCCGAATTCCTCAGCCTCTACGTGGCCCGAGCCACCCCGGATCTGACTGCCGCCGGCGTCATCGCCCCGATCCTCTCGAGCAGCATCACCGGATCGACCGTCGGACTTCCGCAGCAGAACCGATTCACCGGGATGACGTACGAGGAAGCACTCACGGCGTTCGAGTCGGAACCCAAGGTCCGTGTTCTGTTCGAAGAGGGTGCGGCCGACGGGCAGCCCGCGGGCTCGCCCTTGGCGCGTTGGCAGGCCGAGTTCAGCGCCTGGCCCATTCCCGAAACCGAGTTGGTCCGCATGAACCTCGGTGCGAACGGGATGCTCTCGACGTCACCCGCGACCGGATCCACCACCTACACCGCCGACCCCACCGCGACTCCGCGGACGTTCTTCGAGGGGTCCGGCAGTTCCATCTGGCGGTCCGACGTCATGTGGAACTGGGTGCGCAACCCCGCGGGTACCGCCGCCGAGTTCACCAGCGAACCGCTCACCGATGACCTGGTCGTGATCGGACCCGGGTCCGCCGACCTTTGGATCTCCACCGATGCCGAGGACACCGACCTTGAGGTGACCGTCTCGGAGATCCGCCCCGACGGAACCGAGACCTACGTGCAGAGTGGTTGGCTCCGAGCGAGTCATCGCGCGCTGGACGACGCGAACAGCACCGAGAACCGTCCCTCTCACACGCACCTCGAAGCCGACGCGGCTCCGCTGGTGCCCGGCGAGATCACCCCGGTGCGCGTGGAGATCTTCCCGGTCGCCCATCCGTTCCGTGCCGGATCGCGTATCCGCGTGACGATCGACGCCCCCGGCGGCAATCGCGGCGAGTGGGAGTTCCGAACCATCAGCAAGGGTGAGCAGGTGACGATTCACCACGATGCCGATCACCCGTCGTCGATCGTGTTCAGCACCATCGGAGGTCTCGACGTTCCCCGCGGCGTGGCTCCGTGCGGATCGTTGCGCGGTCAGCCCTGCCGACCCCTCTGAGTCGACACGTCGCCTCGATGAGCGGGGATCAGTCCGCCAACACCTCGAAGGTCAAGATGACCTCGCCGGTTTCGTGGTCCTCCAACTCGAACACGCCCAATTTGTCGGCCACGAAATCGAAGACGACGTCGTCTCCGGTCAACTCGCTGTCGTAACCGTGAAGATGGAACTCGCGCTCCTCCTCACTCACGAGACGAATCCGAGTGGGTGATCCGACCACCGCCGACGCCTCCACGGGAGCA
>Ga0129336_10001630_pt1 | contig 13669 bp, 12 predicted proteins | sample CPB6_02_DNA_FD_96878 | JGI IMG/M metagenome (GOLD analysis project Ga0129336, IMG submission 96878) | Freshwater to marine salinity gradient microbial communities from Chesapeake Bay, USA - CPBay_Sum_0.6_0.2_DNA | ecosystem: Environmental > Aquatic > Marine > Coastal | place: USA: Chesapeake...
AAACGATAAACCCTTGTAAATTAAACACTTACAAGGGTTTTCTTTTTAGGGTGCACAGAAAGGTGCGCAGTTTTGGGGGTTCCTTGAAATCTTCTCGTTTGACTTATCTATGTTATAAGATAAGTGAGGAGAGGGAGAACGTAAAGAGATTATTGCAATAATCTAATCTATTATTGAAACAGTATCTCTTATACACTAGAAGTAGGTATTCACCGCAAACTCAAATTGATTCATAAATACTCTTTTAAACGGATTGATATTAGTTTGCTCATAAAATACCAGCATAGCTTTTTTATATTCTATTGACTCTACTGTTCTAAATGAAATTGGACAATAATGGTTATTAATGAAGACGGCATTACTTATGATTCTTGCTGTCCTTTTATTTCCATCAGAAAAAGGTTGTATATATGAAATTAATACCAGCGCTAAAAGTGCTTTTTCAAAAACATTCGTTTTGCTGTTAATCAATTCACACATGTCTACCAATGCCTCACGTATTTGAAATTCATTGTCAAGCGGTTTATAATTAGTTCCGGATATTCCAACTCGTGTGTTTCTTATATTTCTTGAAATGTTCAAGTCTTTTACAAGCAAACTGTGAATGTCTTCAATCCTAGAAATAGAAAGTGGATTTATATAATTGGGCTGTGATAAAACAAAATCAAGTGCTTCCTTATGATTGAGAAGCATTGTTGCTTCATCTTTTGTCTTACCTGATGCAGTTTGTTTTTCTTTTAAAAGAAGCTCTGTTTCAAGAAGCGTATATGTGTTTCCTTCTATTTGAGACGATTTCCAGCTTAGATCTATCGCAAGACGTTCCATCTCATTGCTGAATTCTTCCTTAGTCAGTTTACTTGTATTGGATTTGAATACTTGCAATTGTTTATTAAGCGTTTCAATTTCCTGACTTGTAAATAGTGCAACTTTTTTTAAGGTTTCTTTAATTAACTGTGAGTTGTATGTATTCTGAATTACTCTTTGATCAATTTCTTTTGTGAAATATTCATCTACGTCAATGGATCTTAAGACATCATAGGATAGACTGATACTGTATCTTCTTGCTTTATTCTTACCAGTTGGTATGATGAATTCGTCTTGTATCAAATCTTGTAAGTACCTCTTTAAAGTAGTTGTACCTATTTCTAAGTTCAGACCACTTAATATTGCTTGTGAGGAACATGCTGGATTATGTTTGATAAATTCAAGGATCCTTTCTTTGATAATTTCTGGCTTCACTCTCATAATATATCGACCTTTAATTAATCAAATATCGTCCATTTTATCTCAAACTTGGTCGATAAACAAAATAAAAATGGTCGATATATTTGAAGGGGTCTAAAAATTCGATGATGAAAAATCATTAAAAATGACCAAAAAACAGTGAAAAATCCCCTTATTTGATCAAAAAAAGACCAATTTCGGCTAAAATCGGTGAAATATTATATTTATTGATAATCCATCCGGAGGCAGGTTTTCTTTTAAGGGTGCACAGAAAGGTGCATATTTTCGAGGTTCCCAGAAATCTGTTTATTTGACCTATTACTTATTTAAAAAAGTGAGGAGAGGGTACAAGTGAAGATTAACTTCCTCTCGCACCACCTGTTTTTATTGGCTTCTTCATCCCTCCGGAAGATTTTGTATTGGATTTCGCGGTAAATTTTGAAGTTCCTGTTTGGGCAGTGCCTTTTGTATTTTTAGAAATACTTTTCGCTTCAATTTTTTTATTGATATGGAATCCCATGTTATTGATTTACTTATAAGGTAGCGAATAATTTAGAATTGATGAAAGAAAACTTTTGAAATAACATGAGAAGTTTTTGCAAATAGTATCAGTACTGATATACCCCGAAGATCCAATGTTATTTTACTAAAAAGACTAGCTTATCTTATTCAACCTTATGATGCCAGCAAAATTAAATACCCGCATTATCTGATAGGTTAAATCAACCTCAAACCATTTTTTTGCAAAATTTGCATCCCTCTTAGCGTGGTGGTGATTATTTTGGAAAAGTTCCCCAAGCAATATGAATCCAAATGGGCCAGTGTTTTTGCTATGATCAGTATTATTGAAATTACTGTATCCGTATTTATGCCCACACCAATTTACGATTGCACCTTGAATAGGCCCCATTAGAAAGTGGATTGGCAAAAGAAAAAACCACCAGAAGCTGGGTGTAAAAAAAACATATATCAATATATAGAGCACCATGAATGATATCCTTGTAATAATATGATGTCCAAACTTGTCTAGCTTATCCCATACTGGTAAATAATCTTTGGTAAACTCTTCCTCAGGTATATTTTTATTTAACAGAAATGAACGATAGATGATAACAGTATTCTTGAGCATCTCATAGATATCTTTGAAAAAATGCGGAGAGTGGGGATCCTTTTCAGTGTCGCTGTATGCATGGTGCATTCTGTGCATAACACCATATGCCCTGGGGACAAGATATGAGGAGCCCTGAAAAAGCCAAGTACATAAGTAAAAAAATCGTTCCCAGTTTTTACTGGTTTCGTACATTTTATGTGATGCAAATCTGTGCAGGAAAAATGTATGGAAGAATAAAGATAAAAACCAATGAAGTATAAAAAAGACAAGGATAAAATTCATTTTATTTACTATTAGATATGTAAGTTATGGCAGTATAATGACTATATATCTTTTTTTTGATCATTTAACAATGTATATCGGCGATCCAGCTCATTTGTTAAACAATAAGTGCTGAAAAAATACTATTTTAAACAAGGGGGCTCTTTACGATATAAAATTTATATTGTATTGATGACGACAACCGATCTTGTTGCGGCTGAATTAAAAATACACTTATGAAGAAATTTATAATTCTATTGTTGTTGGTGATGGCCAGTCAGCAATTGCTTGCACAACCTTTCATCAATGAGATCAGGAGATTTCAAAAAGCAGATTCGCTTTCAACACCTGAAAAAGGATCTATACTGCTCATCGGCAGTTCATCTTTTACTAAATGGCAGAATGTGTCTGACTGGTTCCCCGGCAAAAGAATAGTCAACCGTGGATTCGGAGGTTCTTCATTACCGGATCTCATTCGATATGTTGATCAGATTGTGAAACCGTATGATCCAATTCAGATCCTTGTGTATTGTGGCGAGAACGATGTTGCTTCATCCACCAATATCACTGCTGATACTGTTTTGAAGCGCTTCAAAACATTGCATGGGATGATCAGAAAGATCTATCCAAAGGTTCGCATTTCATTTGTTTCATTAAAACCCAGTCCCGTTCGAGCTTCTTTTCTTACAACAGTGAAAGAAACCAATGGGCTTGTTGAACAGTTTTGTAAACAATCAACCAATACCGATTTCATTGATGTATTCAATCCTATGTTAAATGCAGATGGATCATTTATGGAAGAGTTATTTGTATCAGACCGACTGCACATGAATGAAAAGGGTTATCTGATCTGGAAAAAAGCGATGGATCCTTTTTTGATGTCCACACAAACAATTGTCAAAAAAACAGCAACTGTTAAACGGCCGAATATCATCTGGCTCAGCGTGGAGGATATGAGTCCGCGACTTGGATGTTATGGTGATGCAACCGTTCCCACACCCAATATTGACCGACTGGCAAAACAGGGAGTGAGGTTCACCAATGCTTTTACTACTGCGGGAGTTTGTGCGCCCAGTCGAAATGCCATCATCACTGGCAGGATGCAGACCAGCAACGGGGGGCACAATATGCGCACCTTGATGAATACATATCCCGAGCAAACCGGTCTCCCCAAAACTTATTCAGCTGTAATGCCCGTTGGCGTAAAGCACCTGGCGGAATACCTCAGGGCTGAGGGATATTATTGTACCAACAATGCAAAGACCGATTATCAATTTGAGGAATCTGCAACCTTTTGGGATGCGAATGGAAGGGAGGCACATTTTCGCAATCGAAAAAGGGGGCAACCTTTCTTCGCAGTATTCAACTCCAATACCACACATGAAAGTCAGGTATGGGAAAGAAGCAATCGACCGCTTCGTGTAGACCCTAAAAATGTGAAAGTACCGCCGATCTATCCGGATACAGATTCAGTGAGATTGGATATTGCACGGTTCTATACCAATATATCAGAGATGGATGATTGGGTTGGAGAGCGTATCAAGGAATTGGAAGAAGATGGACTGCTGGAGAATACCATTGTCATGTTCTGGTCCGATCACGGGGATGGTTTACCTTATATTAAAAGAGAAGTCACCGATAGGGGCATTCGCATTCCTTTGGTGATGCGATTTCCATCTGTTGAAAAAAAGATCGGCATCAATGAAAGGCTGACCAGCTCTCTTGATTTTGCACCAACTGTATTGTCTTTGGCAGGCATCAAGCCTCCTGATAACATGCAGGGCAAAGCCATCTATGGAATTGATGCGGATCCAAAGGGCCATCCATATGTATTTGCAGCAAGCGATCGATTGGACAGTGAATATGACCGGATTCGATCTGTGCATGATGGAAGTTTTCAGTATGTATATAATTTTTTTCCTGATCTTCCTCGCTACATGGACATTGCTTATAGAAAGATGCAACCTACCATGAGGGATATTTTGCGTTTGAGAGATGCCGGTAAATTGAATGCCATACAGGCAAGATGGTTTGAGCCAAAGGGGACAGATGAGGAATTCTATGACGTCAAAAATGATCCCTATCAATTGCATGATCTTTCTAAAGATCCGCAATATGCATCTCAGGTGGAGCGATTCAGAAAAGTGTTCAAAGAATGGCAGCAGCAAGTAGCCGATCTGGGGGGCATTCAAGAGAAAAAACTGGTTGCAGAGATGTGGAATGGGAAGCAGTCGCCTCCAGTAACAACTGATCCCTTGATATTTGTCAGTAACCTTCAAGTGGGCATTGCTGTTGAAACTCCCGGCGCATCCATTGCCTATAAGATCATTGGGAAAGATGGTATTGTTCCTGATCGCTGGGAAGTTTACAAAGGACCTTTCGCTGTTCAACAGGGGGATAAGATCCAGGCAAAGGCGCAGCGCATAGGTTATATTTCCAGTGCAAGTGTTTCGAATTAATGGGCATGCACAGAGGCCGGCTTTTTTATTTCTGCAAATTTTATATATCAATAGGTTAACCTGAATTAAACCGGGGGAGGGGGATAAAAACCTACACGCCAAATTATTGTTTCGATTTCAACATACAGTGCTGCTGCTGTTCCAAAGAATCCGCAATAGTTGTATAGGATTCCGTGCATTGAAAACCCAAGTCTAATGATTAAAATGACAGTAGTTAAGAATTTAGAATATATTTAGATTACAATACAACCATTCAGCCATGGAAAAATATGGTAAGATTTTGCTGTTTATCATTCCCATTTTTATTTTACTCATATTCATTGAGAAATTTTATGGCTGGTATTTTAAAAAGGAAAAAATCAACAACCTGGATACAATCAGCAGCCTGACTTCTGGTCTTACAATGATTACCAAAAATGTATTGGGGTTGAGCATTACAATCATAACGTATACATGGATAGAGGGGCGTATTGCTTTGACGCAAATCAATTCTACGGTTTTGACATATGTCATTGCTTTCATTGTATTGGATTTCGCTCATTACTGGATACATCGAATTGAACACGCCAATAATTTTTTCTGGAACAGCCATATTGTGCATCACAGCAGTGAAGAATTTGATTTGGCATGTGCATTGCGACAACCCATCTCTTCATTTGTGAAGCTCTTCTCTTTTTTCATGGTTCCCGCAGCATTGTTGGGAATTTCTCCTGTAGTTATAGCCACCGTTACCCCTATACAGTTTTATGCACAATTTTGGTACCATACCCGGTATATCAATAGAATGGGGATTCTTGAGCATGTCATCGTTACGCCTTCACATCACAGGGTTCACCATGCTATCAATAAAGAGTACCTCGATAAAAATTTGTCTCAGATATTTATTATCTGGGATAAACTTTTTGGAACTTTTCAGGAAGAGCGCAAAGACATTCCACCTGTATATGGGATCACAAGACCAGTAAGGACTTGGAACCCCATCAAAATAAATTTTCAGCACATGTGGCTGCTCATCAAAGATGCATGGCGCGCAAACAACATCAAGGATAAATTACAGGTTTGGACCAATCATACGGGGTGGAGACCAAAGGATGTAGAGGCTGCTTATCCAGTATACAAAATTGAGGATGTTTATAATTTCGAAAAATATTTTAATAAGAAAAACACCCTGTTTATTTCCTGGGTTTGGTTTCAATTGAGTGTAATCATATTGCTCACCGTATACATGTTGGCCAATATTGCCAGCATTGGAAGTCCATCCATCTTTATTTATGGCGGGTTTATTTTTTTATTTATATATGCACTGACTGATTTAATGGATGGAAATACAACTTCCCTTTTTTGGGAACTTTTTAAATCAGCTTACGGAGCATTGATTATATTTTCAACCGGGGATTGGTTTGGGATGAGCAGGTTCAATTCAAACATTTATTCTTATGCGCTTCTATATTTAATGGTTTCGGTGCTTGTAACATTTTACATATCAATGGAAAATAAAAAGCCGAAAGAAGCATTGCAGCGCTCATGATTTCAATTCGGCTGCATTGATAACCCATGATAATTTTTGAAACTATCCCTGTTTGATAAATTTTACAATGGCTTCATAGACAGGTTGAGGGGTTTCTTCCATCGGTACATGCCCTGAATTGCTGATGATTTCAATGCTGCTACCCTGAATATCTTTATTGAATTGGTAGGCATTGCTTACATCAATCATTTGGTCATTGATTCCCCATATAATAAGAGTGGGGGTATGTATACTTTTTATTTTCTCAGAAATAGGGGCTTTTCTTTGTTTGAAAATATCTACAGTCGCCTGTCTGTTGCCATCTGATAATAAAAGATCATAGTACCGATTCTCTATTGCTTCAGTAATTTTTTCATCATTACTGTACGCATCTTGCAAACTTTTTTTAATCAAAGCCTTTGGTGTAATTTTTTTAATTACCTCCCCTAGCAATGGCAAGGATGCCAATTTAAAACCAATATTTCCTTTTTCTTTTGTTCTGGGATATCCTGCTGAATTGATCAGGATCATCTTTTCTATTTTTTCAGGTTGGTAGAGAGCCTGATGCCATGCAATGTTCCCACCAAAGGAATTGCCAACAATGATGTATTTCTTTACATCTAATTTTAATATGAAAGAATCAATAAATATATTGTAATATTCACTTGAATAATTTCTTTCTGGATTGGCTCCTGTCAATCCAAACCCGGGCAGATCGAGTCTGATGATTCTTTTTTTATCTATCAACTTACTTGTCAGGCTATCCCATGTATGCAGGCTTGAAGAAAGCCCATGTAAAAATACGATGGGCATACTATCACTTAGGTTTCCCTCATCACGGTAATGAACTTCCATGCCCATGAGGGGCATGAATCTAGATGCGCTGTTTGCATATTTCTCTTTGACAATATATTTTGGAGTATCAGCTTTATAAAACATTGAAAGCAATATGATTGATGTCGCAAGGATAACTGCAACAACTTTAAAACTTCTTTTTATAATACCACTCATTCTAAAAATTTATATAAGTTAAGGAAAATCAGACAATGGTCTAATTTGCTTCAATGGCGGAATAGGAAATTTATATACTCCCAATATTTTTAAACATATATTGGTGCTTGTACATTTTATGCTTACACATGTTTTCTGTAAAGGGTGCACCAAGCGTTGTAAAGATCTTTGCAGCTTCGTATGTTCACTTCCCTTCCATTTTGTTTACATACTCGAGTGTACCCAATCTAAGTCTGATGGGCAATCTGGTTTTCTTTTCAAACTTCCATTCTTGTCTGCAAACATATCCTTGCTGAGAGCTCATGAAATCCGATCTTACTAAAACAGTTTGTTTTTTTGGTTGAGCAGGGTATAGGGTTGATGTAAAAACCAATCTTTTGGCCAACGGATCTTTTTGTTGTCCAATACAGCAATTGGAAGTGGTCAATAATAGGATGATCAACAGGTGCATTGTTCGCTTCATGGTTTGTAAAGGTACAATGTTATTGATAGGTCGCATTAAAATACGGGATACTTCCTTATTACATTGATTCAGAGACTATAGGCTATCTACATTCAAGTACTCGAACTTACAATGCAATTTTGCCTGGTTTAATTCTTGAGTGATAAATTGGCAAAATTTATTTTGCCTTTTTTTGAAATTTATATCCAATCCCAACAGATCCTACCCATTTGCCAAAAGGTTGACTGGGGAAGAAGGGTAAAATGAATACAAGGCTTTTGTAATCCACCCGGGGTGACATTCCCAGTTTTGTTCCAAATTTTCCATTTTCAGAATAAATGGAGGGAAGCAAACCAACCCCAACTTTAAAGTCTTCATGAAGGTTCAGAAACAATACCGGTCCGCCAATATTCAGCGTGTAAAAATTTTTTCCAAATGATGCACCAATCATTCCATCCAAACTGAATTGCATTTGAGGCGAATTGTTTTTTAATTTTTCCTGGCCCCATCCAGTGCTGCAGAAAAATACAGCAACTAAAAATATAGATACAATTTTCATATTATTTTTTTGAAGTTAAAATTTATTTTGTGTTGACGTATCCATTTGTAAATTATTTTTTCCTCAAATCTTATCCTTTGCTTATTCTATTATATGGGTGGCAACTCTTTTAATTTCTTTTTATGCAATTATTACAGTACCTTTGTAATTCTTGATGTTATTGCTCTTTGTGTTTGTGCAGTTTTTCTTCCCAAATATTTTGTTGTTCTAACGTAAGGCAGATAAAGCACCGGTTCCGCAGCGGTGGCCTTATCACATTTTTCATCTAATCATTATAATAGTGTCATTTAAAAATTTAAGACTCATTGAGCCTATATTGAAGGCTTTGGAACAAGAAGGCTATGAAACGCCCACGCAGATCCAACAAAAATCAATCACTCCCATTTTAGACAGAAAAGATATTTTGGGTTGTGCGCAAACAGGAACAGGCAAGACAGCAGCCTTTACCATTCCTATTTTACAACTGATGCACGAACAACGTGAGGAAAGTTCCAGCCGCGTTCGGACCATCGATGTTTTAATTCTTACTCCCACACGTGAATTGGCCATTCAAATTGGAGAGAGCATTGCTGCCTATGGCAGACACCTCTCCCTTAAACACCTGGTTATTTTTGGCGGTGTTTCACAACATAGCCAAGTGAATGCCCTTAGAACTGGCGTTGATATATTGGTGGCAACACCAGGCAGGTTGCTGGACTTGATGCAACAAGGACATATCACGCTATCCAACATTAAATTTTTTGTATTGGATGAAGCAGATCGCATGCTCGATATGGGCTTTATCCACGATGTTAAAAAAATTGTTGCCAAGCTCCCACTTAAAAGACAATCACTTTTCTTTTCTGCCACCATGCCTCCTGAAATCAGTCAGCTTGCAGATATGCTGTTGAAACATCCTGTCAAAATTGAAGTAACACCCGTTTCTTCAACTGCAGAGATGATTCAACAGGCGGTTTATTTTGTAGACAAAACCGATAAACAAGATTTATTAATTGATATACTCAAGGATACATCTATAGAATCTCTTTTGGTATTTACACAGATGAAACACGCGGCAGACAAACTTTCTAAGCGACTTCATGCTGCTGGTATTTCAGCTGCAGCCATCCATGGGAATAAATCACAGAATGCCAGACAAGCTGCCTTGGAAAACTTTAAAAATAAAAGAGTCAGGGTTCTTGTTGCAACAGATATTGCTGCAAGAGGAATTGATATAGATCAATTGTCGCATGTTCTGAATTATGAACTGCCCAATGTTCCAGAGACATACGTTCATCGCATAGGCCGTACAGGCAGGGCAGGTGCTTCGGGTATAGCTTTGTCATTTTGCTGCAGAGAGGAGCGGATTTATCTGAAGGATATTGAAAAGCTGATCAAAAAATCAGTCCCTGTCAAACAGTGGGAAGGTCGTTCTCTAGAGGAATCATCCAGCAAACAGTTGCATGCGTTCAATAAAAATGAAAATAGCGGATCCAATAAAAGGGTTATGATTCAGAAGCGGGAAACGATGTTGGGATAACTTATTTTGTAATATGGCTGAAAGCGTTCATCATAAATAAAGCAGTATCTACAAATTCTTTGCCTTTATTCATTTTATCAGTAGCGGCTCTTTCAAGAGCCAGCTCTTCATTTTGCGTGGTGAGTATTCCAAAAATAACTGGCACATCGATTTGTGTAGCGAGATATGAATGTCCTTGTGTTACATAATTGCATACATATTCATAATGATCGGTATCGCCTTTGATGATGGCACCAATGACGATAACAGCATCAGGGTTTAATGCTGAGACTATTTTCTTGGTATATCCAACTGTTTCTACAGCCCCGGGGCAATCAAATACCCGATGGTCGATGTTTTTTTGAATAAGTTCATTCACACACCCTTGTAAAAGTTTATCAGTAATCTCTTCGTTGAATACAGATCTTACGATTGCGATCATTGTTCCAGTATTATTTGATGTTTTGCAATGCTGATTTTGTCTTTCAAGTATCTTTCGTTGTAGGTAGTAACCTGAGAGTTGACTTGGGTAATATTAGCAGATAGTCCATTCTTCAGGACAGTGTTCAGTTTATCGGAGTTATTGGTGATCAAGTCAAAATCTTCAATATCAAAATATTTTAGCATCCAAACAGCATCCTGGTAATTTCTATCATCTCTGGGCAGTCCAAGTTTTTCATTTGCTTCAAATGTGTTGAGCCCTTCTTCCTGAAGTGCATATGCTGCAATTTTATTTGACAAACCTATGCCTCTTCCTTCATGCCCTTTCAGGTATATCAAAACTCCATTGCCATTCTCTTGTATCAGTTTCATTGATTTTTCAAGCTGATCCCTGCAGTCGCATCGCAAGCTTGAAAGTACATCACCTGTTATACATTCACTGTGTATTCTTACAATTGGTTTTTTATTTGGATTTGAATTTTTGATGAGTGCTATGTGTTCAGTTTCTGTAAAATTATTTTTAAATGCATGTACAGTGAAGTTTCCAAATTGAGTAGGAAGTTGAGCGCTGGAAGAATGTACTATATGATTTTCGGTAAGAATTCTGTGATCCAATATTTGTTGGATGGAGACAATTGGCAGTTTGTGCTCTTTTGCAAAAGAAAACAAACCCTCTCTTCTCATCATTGTTCCATCTTCTTGCATGATTTCACAGATGATAGCCGCAGGATAGCGCCCAGTCAATTTACATAAATCGACACTTGCTTCCGTATGACCCTCTCGCTCCAGCAATCCTTGTTTTTTTGCAACGACTGGAAATAGATGTCCGGGTTTGATAAAGTCGGCAGGGGTAGAATTTTTATCAGTAATAAGTTTCGCGGTCAAAGATCTTTCATGGGCTGAAATTCCTGTGGTCGTACCATGTTTTACAGCGGCATCGATTGGGTCAAAAAATGCTGTGTGATATAGATCCTGTTGATTGCTTCTGAGTGGTTTCAAGTCAAGTCTCTCTGCCGTTGATGGATCAATCGCTATGCAAATCAATCCTTTTCCCTTGGAAGCGCAAAAGTTAATTTTTTCGGGTGTTGAACTATCAGCAGGGAAAATAATATCTCCTTCATTTTCTCTTGACAACGCGTCTACAACAACAACGGGGTTACCGTTTTTGAATGATTTCAGTGCTTCTTGTAGATCTGTAAATTTCATTTTCGCTGTTTCAAAATTCTCTCTGTGTATTTTGCCAGGATGTCAAACTCCAAATTTACTGGTGCGCCTTTTACCAGTGTTGAAATATTTGATTTTTGCAGCGTTACCGGGATTATACAAAGTTCAAAACTGGATTTCTTTACTTTGTTCACAGTAAGGCTGACGCCGTTCACTGCAATTGACCCTTTATAAACAACATATTGTGCAAATTGTTTTGGCAATGCTATTTCAACCAACCATACTTCTTTCAGTTCTTTGATGTTTTTTACGGTAGAAATTGTATCCACATGGCCCAATACATAGTGACCTCCTAAAAAGTCCTGTTTTCTAATTGGGAACTCAATATTTATCGTCGAATTTTTTTTGTATTTGCCAATAATGGTTTTATTCAATGTTTCGGGGGAGACAAAAAACTTTAGCTGTTCTCCTTTTTGTTTAATCATTGATAGACAAGCACCATCAATGGCTATACTTTCTCCGTTTTTCAATGTTGGCAATTTTACATCGGATGAGATCTCTAATTCAATGCCATCCTTTGTGCCGTTCAATTTAACCACCTTACCTTTATGCACGATTCCGGTAAACATTTTTAAAAATTTGGTGCAAAATTAGCTCAAAATGGTGATGGATTATTTCATGAGGGCAGCATTTAACATTGCAAAAACTGCTGATTTTAGGCTGGTTCGTCCCAATCCTCTTGTTGGAGCGGTTGTCGCATCCAGTGACGGGAATATTTTAGGCGAAGGATGTCATGAAAAATTTGGAGCGGCACATGCCGAAGTAAATGCCATTCAGAATGCATTGAAGCATACTAATGATTTAAGTGCATGCACACTCTATGTTACATTAGAGCCATGTTCTCATCAAGGGAAAACTCCCCCTTGTACTGACTTTATCATGCGAAACGGAATCAAGAAAGTAGTAATGGGTTCATCAGACCCTAATCCATTGGTCAGTGGGGCCACTGTATTAAAAGAAGCTGGGGTCAATGTTGAAGTTCACAATTATCCAGCATTGTTAGACATGAACAGAGAATTTTTTGTCAATCAACTACACCAACGGCCATATGTTGTTCTTAAAATGGCAACGACGATTGACGGGAAAATTGCCGATAGAAACGGCAAAAGTAAATGGTTGAGCAATGAGGAGAGTAGAATTTATGTTCACGAGCACTTGAGAACAGAAGCGGATGCCATTCTAACTACATATCATACTGTTTTAAAAGACAATGCACAATTGACAATCAGAAAATCAGATGGTTCCGTTCTTGACAAGGATATAATTATAATAGACCGGGATTTTCAGTTATTGAAGCCTGAAAATGCTGGCCTGTCCATTTTTAAATCACACCCTCATTCTACAATTTTTCTATTTGGTCTTCATAAACATATGAACGATGTACCTAAAAATGTGAAAATAATTTTTACTGATTTTGATCAAGAAGGAAATATTAAGCTGGATGCTATGTTGAAGATGCTACTTGAGCAGAAGCATTATAAAATACTTGTTGAGGCTGGGAGTAAGTTGGCAACTCAAATGATGATACACGATTGTATTGATGAAATGAAATTATTTGTTGCGCCAGTAGTTTTTCTTGATAATCAGGCAATTTCTATTTTTAATCACGACCATTATACCAGTCTTTTAGATACAAAAAAGTTTCAATTATCTGGGGTACATCCATTCGCTTCAGATGTGCTATTGTCTTATGTGAAAAAAAGTTTATAACATAGAAGGTTCAATGCAGGTATGGATGAAAAAGCTATTCACTTAAAGGGTTTTCCTATCAATGCAGCATTTCTTAATTTGGGTTTTATAATTTAAAAAAATTTCCCAATGCTTTTATACGAGCATAATCTTCGGCCAAATTAATCTTGTCATTTCTTTTTCAAAATAATTACAGATGATACAGCTCTTTCTGTTCCGTTGTCACCCGGGCGTACTGTACTT
>Ga0129336_10001631_pt1 | contig 13660 bp, 15 predicted proteins | sample CPB6_02_DNA_FD_96878 | JGI IMG/M metagenome (GOLD analysis project Ga0129336, IMG submission 96878) | Freshwater to marine salinity gradient microbial communities from Chesapeake Bay, USA - CPBay_Sum_0.6_0.2_DNA | ecosystem: Environmental > Aquatic > Marine > Coastal | place: USA: Chesapeake...
AGATTTTCTCTCTGCTCTTTTTCTCTCTTTAGCAATTTTACGTTCTCTTTTTTTATTTTTTCTAATTTCGCCTCTACTTAACTTCTCTTCTTCTCTTGCATCATTCTCATTTAGCAAGCCTTCCTTTTTCATAAAAGTAAGATCATTTTCAATATAGTTTTCTACTAATTCTTCATTATTGATATCTTCTGAGTCAGCAGATTCATTATTATTCTCTACATCTTTATTTATTATTATATCATTACTTAAAAATCTTTCTGCTCTCTCATTTACAGATATTATCCTGCCGTTATTTCTAATCTTAAATTTATTTATTTTATCGTTATAAGTTACTTTTGTTTCAGTTAAACTTTTACTCAAAAGTATATATTCATCAGTATTCTCAATATTATTAATTTTATTTGTTATATCAGAGATTTCAATTTCTAATATATTTTTTCTCTCTAAATAATTTTTCTTATCAGATAAATTTTCTATATTTCTACTTTTCAACAAAGATAGTTCTTCATTTTTACTATCTAATTCCATCTTTAATGAACTCTTTAAATCTTTAATTTTTATATTTATATCAAAGATTTTTTTGTCATATTCACTTTTTGCTATCTTTTTATACGCTTTCTCTAATGCTTTATTCTTTTTTTCCTGCTTTTTTATATCCTTTCTGCTCATGTAATTATTATTATTTTTAAAATTATTCATGTTATTAATATCCCTATAAATTTAGATTTAGCAAAGAATATTATAACAGATAAGGATTATTTTTATCAGTACTCCAATTATTATTTGTGCTATAGTTACTAGCTATACACTGATTAGTACTAATAGCCCAGCCGTCGTCTTCGCTCAAGGTATGTAACATAATTATACATTTATTATTAGCTTTTATAGCATAAACAGCATTTCTACTATCAATTAAACTTATCGAAACTATATCTTTATTTGTAGATTCACCTGTTGTTAAAGTTAAATTTTTTAATTTACTTTTTGATAAATACTCTTCAAATGCTAAAGGAAAAGATAGCAAACTCTCCTCTCCTGGAGAATAATTCCTTCTTGAAGCAATTCTTTCGCTATCAGCTTTTATATTATATAACAAAATAATTGCAGAGTTCTCATTCATTTTATTAATTACAAGCACGCCAGAAAATGTAGCAAGCCCTGCTATAATACTTAGAATTACCACCCCAAGTAAAAGTTCAACTAACGTAAAACCTTTTATCTTATTCATATTTTAACTTGCTCTCTTGAATTCCGGCCAACTCAATTCTATATTCTCTAATTTTTCATTATAATTATAAATTTCGCCTTCACCTATAATCAACACCTTATTATTTAAAAATATATTTAAATAATAGTAATGTTTTTCATTATTTTTTACAATTTTATCCACCTTTATCTTCAATCCCACTGCTATATATCCTTCTATCTGAGCTCTTTTTAAATAGAGTTGCTCAACGCTTTCATTTTCATTTCTAAAAAGTGCTAAAGTTTTACTTTTTGAAATATTTGTAAATATGCTCTCAATTATTTTATAATTCTGCCTGCTGCCTATTATTTTTTCACTAATAGCATCATTAATAGATACAAGATCATTGTCATCCACTTTCACTGTATTATCATTTAAAGTTTCTAACTCTTCTTTTTGAGATAAATCGTTTTTATTAGCTAACGAAATCTCCTCACCCTCTACACTCTGGCTTTTATTATCCAAACTAGCAGTCTCAATAATCTTATTATTTGATGTATTATAAAAATAAAATGCTATAACTAAAGATACTATAATAATTATTGGCGTTCTTGCTTTTTTAAAATTTGATATATCTATTTTTTTTCTCTCTTTTTTTCTTTTTGTCTTACCTGTCGGATTATATATAACTTCGTCATATCTACTCTCTGATGGTGGTATACTGTAGTTTATTTGATTATCTAAACTATTATTAAAAGTTAACGGGTCAGATTTCTCAAGATCTCCTCCAGGGAAACCTGATACAAATTCTCCATATAAATTCATTTTCCAAATTCTGCCTGTATTATCTATTACAGATAGACTATCAAGCGTCTTGACCGCATCATCAGGTGTTATTTGGCTATTTTTAACTGCCTCTAAAAGATAATTATAGTTATTTAGTAACTCTTCTAACTTACTTTCCATAAATATATTCTTTTCTTATTATAAAATTTGTAACTAGTATATAAAAAATCATGCTCTAATTATGCTACTTTATACAAAATAGTCATAAATTAATGTTTAATTGTTTTTAGTTTCTTATTTTTTTTGATTTCTAAAGGTTTTCCATCTGTTATTATAAAGTTCTTTATTTTCTTAACTTTATGATTATTATTTTTTTTACTTGAATAAATTATATTTACTATATCATTATCATAAATCTTAACCAATGTAATAGACCTCTGTCCATCATTAGTGTAATTTATTCTATCAAAAATAGCATTACTGTACTCCCAAACCCACTTATCATTTATTGATACTAAAAGACAGTCATGCTTCTCACTATCTTTTGATCTTACCTTATTGTATAATACGCCAGGGGCAACTAAAAATTCATTGTCAAGGTATAGTATTACCCCATCATTTACAAAGCAATTTTTAAAACTCCACTCTAAAATTTTTTCAATACCATTGCTGTCAAGTGAAGAATCAAATAATTTACTCTCAACTTTAATAACTGAATTCACAACAATCATAGTTATAAAATATAAATAATAAACATTAACTATTTCTTTGAAGTTCTTACTCTAATGAAACTCGCAACTATTGATAAAATTAGTAGTAATATACCTAGTATAAGCAGTATAGGATTACTTCTCTCTTTTTCATTGCTGCTCTCAATAATATTATCATCAAAAACTAGCACCGAGTTAGAAGGATCATCCGTAAGAATAGAATCATTTATTATTAAACTGTCTTTTATACCATCAAATATATTATCATAATTTCCTATATAAAAATAAACCGATGTAAATTTTTCTAAAATTAAGTAATCTTTTACATTACTAATATCTTCTTTATTTCTGCCAATAATAAGAATTTTACTATTTTTTTCAATATACTCAATTGGCATATTAGAGCCTATAAAATAATTAATGCTATCTACAATGTGTCTTTTTTCAAAAGATTTTGAGTCAGATGTATCAACTATTTTAAAATCACCATTCTCAATATAACTTATTATATCTTTTTCATTAACTTCAATTGCATCCAACTTTTCAGTATTTTTTTTAATTGGGTTATTTTTTTTAATAATTTTACTATTATTCTCTGATTTAAAAGACATACTACCTGAAACTTTAATTGAATTTTCATTTGTTGTAATTATTGAACCACCGTTGCTACCAATTAATACGCTACCTCCTGGAATTAAAGCTGAAAAACTATAGCTGATATTATTTTCTTTAAAATTTGGATCTAACTCCATAATAAGCTCTCCATAAGCATTTGTTTTATAGATATTTGTTTCTTTATTATTTATTTTAATTGATACATCTAAATTATTTATAGGTTGATTGTTATATTTAATTTTTATATAAACAGATTTATTATTCTTAATGTCTGCAGTAACATTATAAGTGCTTCCCAAATTATTATATTCTTTCCCTCTGCTTAGATTTATTAGTTCTTCAGCTCTCTTCATAATTGGAAAATTTAATTCTTTTAATTTAAAAAGTTCAAAACTACCACCAAGGGACCAAATAGCTATCTGTCTAGCAACGCTCTCGCTCTTTAAATCCACAAGCGATTCACCTATATTGTTAAAATTACGGGCTAAAAATCCTATTTGCTTAATGCTACTATATTCTATATCTTTGTAAGGTGTTACCGCGAAATAATTATCACTGTTCATATTTACAGGTTCATTAAAACTAAGAGAGTAGCCTTTCACTTTCTCGCCAAATTCAAAAACAAACTCTCTTTCAAATGCACCTTTACCCTCAAAAACATTATTATATCCATAACCATATCCAGATGGATTTGCTACTGGTATAATGCTCTCATTATATGCATAACAATTATTAACTAATAAATTTGTTAATATCACAATAACCACATATTTATAAATTTTCATATACTTCCCAAATTATAAAATATATATGTAAAATCTTCACCTGTAAAATAAAATTTTTTATCCATACTACTAACATTATAAGCAAAATTATTATTATTTATAATATTTATCGAATTTTTTATACTTGAGCCCGTTAACTGTAAATTGCTTTCAAATTGTATTATATCGTTAGTGTTCACAGGTATACTATAACAATTTTTACTAATTTTGCAATTATGTGAATCGTTATTTATAACATACTCGTTATTAATTTTTAAAAATGGAACAACAGATTTTGTTTTATTTACCTCTTTATAAACAAAATAAAAAATGATACCAAAAGATAAGATTGTGATGATAAAAATTTCAAATAAGTAAAAATAAATTTTTTTTATCATAATTTTTTGATATTTTCTCATAATATGAAACTGTATCATTTATGGAAAATTTAACAAACATTTATAAGGAAAACTACTATCAAATCCTTGGGGTAAGTGTTAATGCTCCTTATGAAAGTATAAGAAAAGCTTGGTTAATTAAAATCAAAAAATGCCACCCTGATCGAAATTTAACACTAAACGATATAGAACTTCAAAATATTTCCAAAAAAGCAGAGATAATAAACTCTGCCTGGGGAATTCTAAAAGATGAATCAAAAAGGTATAAATATGACTTAGAAAATAGACTAAGAAGAGCTAAGTGTGGAATCTGTGGTACAGAAGGTTTCTTATCATATAAGAATAATTTAGTAGTTGCTCTCTGTGATCAATGTTTTATTAAATAAAATATCATCATATATTTTTTCCAAAAGTGAATTTATAACCTTATTTTTGCTAATATTTTTATAGTCATCATCTTTAATAAATTTAATTCCTATATAAAAACTCTCTCTTTCTATCATATCATCTTGTATTGAAATACAAATCTTTACTTGTTTATCATTTTTATATAAAATGCCCTCTAGTGCATCCAAGACACTTTTACTATAATTTCCAACATCTATTCTACTGTTAGCAAGTAAAACGACTCCACAAAAATAATTTTTGTTTATTATATAATTTTCTTTTCTTATTTTATTTATAACAGTGACTGCTATTAGTTTTTCAAATTCCTTAAACCTCCTCCAGGAATCTTTTCCTTTCCTATAATTTGATTTTGAAACAATTTTACTTTCTATCTCTATTATTATAATATCAGTTTCTAAATTATTACCCATATTAAAATTGTTACTATGTATATTATATAAACATTCTATATGCAATTTTTAATAAAATAATAACTTTATTGTTATGATAGCATATTTATCAGGTATATATACTCAAGGAGCGGTAATAACTGACTATGGTGTTGGTTATAAAGTTTCCTTATCTAAAGAATTATCTGAAAACTCAAAAGTAGAACTTTTTATTTCAACTATTTATAAAGAAAACTCAGTTACATTATATGGCTTTGAAGATAGGAATTCTCAATTATTTTTTGAATCTTTAATTAAAATAAATGGAATAGGACCTCAGACAGCACTAAATATACTCTCAAATTCATCTTTAGATATACTCTATCAGGCAATAGAATCTAAGAACGTAGCATTTCTCTCTAAGATAAAAGGTTTAGGTGCAAAAGGAGCAAATAGAATTATCTCAGATATAAAATTGCCTACAATTAGTTATAAAAATAGTATTAACGATAGTAAATTAGAGATTCTCAATTTACTATCTAATCTTGGTTTTGAACAAAACAAAATAATATCTGTACTCTCTGAAATTGATAGCGTCGATGATAACATTTTGGTAAGTACTGCTCTATCAAAACTTAGGAATAAATAATGGTAGACAAATTAGATTCCCTTAGACCTAATTCACTATCAGAATTTTCAGGTCAACCTGAGTTAATTAGAGATCTTTCAATTATAATCAATTCTGCTAAAGCAAGAGAACAATTACCAGATCATCTATTATTCTCAGGACCGCCTGGTTTAGGTAAAACCACATTATCATACCTAATTTCTAATGAATTGAATTTACCTATCATAACAACCACCGGGCCAAGTTACACTAAAGCTGGTGATATCGCTTCAGTTCTAACTTCAATTAGTGAACCATCTATTCTTTTTATAGACGAAATTCACGGTCTACCAGCACAGAGTGAGGAGTTACTTTACCCTGCTATGGAAGATGGTTTTATTGATTTATTTATAGGAGAGGGCATTAAAGCAAGATCTGTTAGAATTGATCTTCAGCCATTTCTCTTAATTGGAGCAACTACTAAATATGGTAATTTATCCTCACCCTTAAGAGATAGATTTGGATACAACGGCAGATTTAAACTTTATAATGATGCTGATATAAAAGATATCTTAATTAGATCCTCTAATATACTTAATATATCACTTAGTGAAGAAGCAGCTATTTCTATAGCAAAAAGGTCAAGAGGTACACCTAGAATTGCTAATAAATGGCTTAGACGTGTTAGAGACTACGCAGAGGTTAATAATAAAAAATCATCTATTGACTCCTTATTAGCTGAAGAAGCATTAGACTCTTTTGGAGTTGACAAATTAGGTCTAGATGATTTTGGTAGAGAAATACTATTAACTATAATTAACAATTTTTCAGGTGGTCCTGTAGGTTTATCAACTATAGCAACTTCAGTAAATGAAAATATTACAACTCTAGAAGAGGTATATGAACCTCATTTAATTAGAGCTGGCATGTTAGTAAAAACTCCAAGGGGTAGAGAAGTAACAAAAAAAGCTTATAACCATCTAGGCTTATAGCTATCAGCAAATTTTTGCCTATTTTGCATTTTTTTGTATAATTATATTATGAAGAAAATTTTATATCTAATTATATTTTCTACAATCTCCGTTATAACTCTATTTTTAGTACTTAATCCAACTAAATATAAAGCTAGTAATGGTGGCTGGGATGAGGCTAAAATTTATCTAGCTGGACCAGTAATTAGAGATACTTATGTAAAGCAAGTTGATGGAAAGTTAGTTGCTGAATATCAAAATAAATTATCTGAATGCTTACCTAAGGTTGATACAGCAAAATATTATAGTTCAAATGAGATTAAAGAATGTCTTATTCTTGTTTTTAATAAAGCTGGCATTAAATTACAAACACAAGCGCTAGCAACAGGGCTATCGAATCTTATTATCAAGCACCCATTATTAGGTTTGCCTTGTCATGAGCCTGCTCATCTTGTTGGAGAGATAGTTCTAAAAGCGGCAAAAGGAGATATTAGAAAAGCTCTTGCTACGCACGATCACCCATCATGCGAAGCAGGTTTTATTCATGGACTTATTGATGCTTTTGCTATAACTAAACCATCACCTTTAGAATTTGCAAAGTTAGTTGATGCTTGCGAATCATCAGCAGATACAAATATGTTTCATTACTGCACACATGGAATCGGTCATGCAGCTTGGATACTAACAGAAGATGGGATTAAAGCTTCTAAATATTGTGCCCTCTTAAGAACCCCTGAAGGTAGAGCACAGTGTGGTGAAGGTGTTATGATGGATATGTTTGAGCCAGCTACTAATCGTTTTCCATCCTTAGATAAAAAATTAGCACCTACTCATTTACCTAATGTTTGCGATAATTGGGAGAGAAAAGATCTACCAGGCATGTTGCAAGGATGTGCTCATGGAGCATCATTTGTTTTCTCAAAGAAAGCTTTAGCTGTTGTTTATAATTGGTCTGAAAATAAGCTACCTTACCCATATCCTGAAAATTTACCTAAAGAAATGATTTCTGAACTAGAAAAAGTAGGATTAGAGGTTAGGGATTACTGCCTTGGTTTAGGCGGATTTCAAGGTATCTCCTGCTCAAACGATTTATCAATAGCACTTCCACATGTTCCACATCCTCTAATGCTTAGAGAAGATGTAAGAACTGCTCTATGTTCTAAATTAGGCAAGGATATTTTGAAAAACTGTGTAAATCAAGTGCGAGTCAATTTATGAAAAAAATTATTATTATAATTATAACTTTATCTTTTGTAACTTTTTTTTCTTTATTATATTACAATAACAGTATAGATAAGAAAACCTTGTTATTAGAAGATAATTTGACGATTGCTTCTAAATTGCAACCTTATTTAACTTTGCCTTTCGAATTTCAGCATAGCATGTACTCAACTATAGATAGTAAACCATTTCTTCAAGGTTCAGGTATTGTTGATTTTACGCAAGGGTGTAATCTAAATGCCAAATACACAGGATCTCTTTATGAAATAAATTATAAAACTGATAAAAATATGATACTAAGTCAGACTGAAAAACGTGAAACTAAAACTAAAACTGAATGGACTTATTTGGAAAATAACGTTACAAACCATAATTCAATCTTATTCTCATTGCTAGGCAACAACGCTAATATGTTATGTTCTATCTCCAATTTGAATAAAATATTAGTAAGTAATAATAATAATAAATATACAGTAGATTTAAATAAATATAAAGCATTATTGATAACAAATTTAGAGAATATAAACGTAAATCTTTATAAAGATATCAGTAAAGATAAAGTAAATCAGTTATTAAATAATTCTTTATCAAATTTTAGCAATAAAAATATTACTATATTAATTGAAAATTTAGACTCTATTACTATTAAACTTATAATAAAAGATAAAAACAACAATATTTTAGAAGATATAATACTAAGAACAAAATAAAAAAAATTACTTTAAATATGCAGGCCCTCTCTGAATTCACAGAGAGGGCGCTGGTTAACCGCTAATCGGTTATCGATTGGAGTCACAAAATGTACTTGTTAAATTTGAGGGAAATTTAACACAAAAGGAGCTCATGCCTATAAGGAGGTTAATGGCAACGATTTCTCGGAGCTACACTAAGTTACATTGGCTTCAACAATCTTGGCCGGACGGACAAATGCGGTCGACCGGGTTCGTAGGTCTATTAAACCAACGCCCTCATCATCTTTTTACTTAGACGAAGGTAATAAATACTCTATATGCGTTAAGATTTAAATCAAATGTTGTCTAAAAAATTTTTAATCATCATAGCAGATTTAATATCCATATTTTTATTTTCATACAAATAGCTAATTAGACTTTCACCAGAAATAATAACCACATCTCCATATACAATCTCACCAAAAGAGTTGCTAAAACATAAAACCGGCTCAAAACTTAAATTATATCCATTTTTTTTAGTAATTTTATTAATAATATTACAATTTCTGATTGCCTGTTTTATATTATTTTTATTTATGCTCTTATTATTTATTGTTAAAGTGTTATTTATTTTTTTTGTTATTCTCCCTTTACCGTATTTTGTCTCCAAAACAACTAGTTTAGGATAGTATATAATATGATCAATTTCCCTATTATTAATTATAACATTACTACTAAAAATAACACCATTTGATTTCAAAATACTATTTACATATTTCTCAGCTTTTATCCCTGCTAAAATTTTTTTAATATTTATAATCTTATAATTAAAAGCAAATATAATAGTCATTATTACGCAAAGGTAAAATAAATGCTCTTCTATTCTATCAGAGAAATTAATAAATAAAAATAAAATAATAAGTAAAAAAATAAAATATATAGATAAAATACTTATATTTTTAATAATCATTTTTTTTAAATATGGATTATAATCATTTTTATTCATATTGATATTTAACTTTCTTAACATGAAAAGATACAATATTAATTTCATATAATAAAAAATTTTTACTATAATTATTATTAATAATATGTTGGTCAAATCTACATTTAAATAAAAAATTTCTACAAATTGGAAAACAATTCATAATATTATTTTACATAACTTTAAACAAAGTCAAAAAAATAATGCGTAGCCTAAGCCACGCATTATTTATATATGTATATCGTTTATATTTGTTGGTATAGTAGATAAGGTTTTTGTAACCGAATCATAAAATGATAGTCCATTGCCAGTTTCAACCTTGGTATCAAGCCGTATAATTTCACCATTATTATTTACTATTTTTTCAGGTTTAGCTACTCCAACGTGACCTGTTATAACAGTTGAATTATTACTCCACTTAAAATCAAGGTTATTATATAGAAAATAATCATACTCAACTTTACTTAACTTATCTTGTTTAATCAATCTATCTGAAGCAGAAGCATGAGCAATTATATACTCTCTCTTATCTTTAGAATATATTCTTAAATAAGGTGGTAGGTTATCAAGAAAATCAATAATTTCATCTCTAAAATTAATGAAATCATCCTGCATAACAATATCTTTATAAGTTATTTCTATATTTGGATTAATTGAAGCTTTATCAAATCTTAATCTTTTTATAAGATTTCTTCCATGATTTGAATCAACTATAAGTAATTTTCCTTGAGCATATTCTTTCATAGCCCAACGCAGAATCTTAACAGAACCAGAGTTGTTTTTATCACCATTGATGCAGGCCTTCTGACCTCCCTTGTTAGTGATATCTCCAACAGAGATAATTTTATAATTTTCAAAATTAGGAATATTAGCCTTAACAAATGATAATAAATCTTGTAAGGTATTATAGCATCCGTGTAGATCGCCTATCGCTATAAAGTCAATTTCGTTATCTAACTTATTTGTAATTTTATGAATATCTTTTCTATAAACACTCTGCCTATACCAAGGTTTCATGTTTGTATTTTTCATATACATTACTATTATTGCAGTCTTAAATAAATAAACGACCCAAAAATTGGGTCGTTTATATAATTATTTATAACTCTTAAAGAAATGGATTTTCTTCTTCAATAGGAGATTCCAAAACATCAACTTGAATTGATGGTTGTACTGATGAAACTGGAGTTTTTGCAACTTGAGCATTAGCTCTAGCATTTCTAGTTACTTTAGCAGTAGCCCATCTTACCGAAGGACCTACCTCATCAACCTCAATAACCCAGTCACGTCTTTTATCACCGTTCTGTGTTTCCCAGTTCTCTTGAACCCATTTTCCAAGCACAATAACTCTTGTACCTTTTCCGATAGACTCAACTAAGTTCTCAGCAGCGTCTCGCCATAGTTTACACTTTACATAATGGGTTTTATCTGTTCTCTCGCCATTTTTCGTAGTTCTGATATCATTTACCGCAATATCAAATGTAACCCAAGGAATTCCTGCAGTTGTAAAACGTAGCTCTGGTTCAGCTACAGTGTTTCCAACTATATAAGCTGGTGCACCATTCATATATAACCTTTCCTCTGAATTTCTCAGATATAATATATATTATTTTAATAATACAATTGTAGCATTTACAAAAAAAGAACGCCCAAATTAATGGGCGTGGAAAGTTAATGGTAATATCCTCTATAACTTTGTTACTATTATTATCCTACCGACATAACTATTTTTCATCAATTAAGGTTATATCAGTATATTTTTTCGAGTATGTTTTATTTATACCATTAACTAATACCTCATAATATGTATCATTTAATTCTTTATAAATTCTAATAATTATACAATTTTTATTCTCAATTCTAACTTTATCGCCTATATTAAAGTTATCATTCTTATGGAAAATATTAATTTCATTTAAACTTTTTAAAAATCTTGATTTTTTCATTATATTACCTCTATCTTCTTTAGAGTATGATAAATATAGTTTTGATTTTGCTCTCGATGAAGCTACAAAAAATATTCGTAATTCTTCCTCAAGATTTTTTTCGTTATTAAAACTTTTGTACCAAGGAATGTTACCATCAACTAAAAAAGGTATAAAAACTGTATCATATTCTTTTCCCTTAGAAGAATGTATTGTTGCTATCGTGATTTTACGTTTATCGCTATCAAACTCATCATCACTATTTAGGTATATTTTATCTAGCATATCTGTTAAATTCAGATCTGAATTTTCGTCAAAATAAGTAGATAATTTTTTTATAAGTTCATTTTCATTATCATTTAACTCACTTTCATTTAAACATGTACTTGTAATTATTTTTATTGCTTCATTATATTTTCTCTGTAAAAGTAAATTTTCAATTTTTTCAATAAGTATTAGATAATTATTGACATACTTATTTTTATTTTTTACCAACTCAGAAGTATATTTTTCATAATTAAATTTTGGATATCTTAATTCCAATCTCGCTATCCCTTTCTCTCCCAAACCTCTTTTAGGATTTGTAAATGAGTAGATGAAACTTACATAATCACTTTTATTAGTTGCAATCTTCAAATAAGATAAAATTATTTTTATAATTTTTCTTTTATATAAACTCACCCCTCCTGATATACTGTACTCAATACCTAAATTCTTAAATATTAACTCAAAATCAGATAATTGATAATTAACCCTTAGTAAAATTGCACAATCACCTAAATTTTTCTGCAATATCTCGTTAGCAATCCAATTTATTTCTTGATGCTTATTAATGAACTTTTTAAGTATCAATTTACCATCGTTTTTTTTATAAGAGTTCATATTCACTCTAAGAGGATTGCTACTTGATTGTATTAAATCATTGCAAAAATTTACAATATTTTTTTCTGACCTAAAATTATCATTTAAGTATAAGACATTAATACCGTTGTAGTCAATAATAGTATCATTTATTATCTCTCCTGAAGCACCACGCCAAAGATATATAGATTGATCCAAGTCGCCAACAAAACAAAAATTTTTAATTTTACTAGTTATATTTCTTATTATTTTATATTGTATATCGTTTGTATCTTGATATTCATCTACGAAGATATATTTATATCTATCAGAAAAATCAAAAATATAATCATTATCTTCAGTAAGGTTTTCATAATCTTCTAAAATTAAATCAAAATCTGTTAGATTATTACTTTTTAGATAAATATTATATTTATTAATAATTTCATTTATCTGCAAATCCCCGATTTTCTTTCTTTTAGAAGTACGCATACATCTTAAAGATAAAAAATTATTATATAATGAATCCAAATCAATATTTTTATTTTTATTATCTGATTCTAATATTTTATTGAAAACATTCTTTGTATCTTCATCATCAATTATAGTATATTTATATTTTGTCTTTTTTCTTAATTCTGATAATGCTAAACTATGAATTGTACTAAAATGCACCCCTTTATAATTATTATTAGATAGCCTGCTCTCCATTTCTCTACTTGCCCTATTAGTAAATGTTATTGCTAATATATTCTCAGGCAACGCTAAATTATCATTTATTATTTTTTTTATTCTCTCTATAATCACAAATGTTTTACCAGAGCCAGGTCCTGCTGATATTATATATCTGCCATTTATTGATTTTATAGCTATCTCTTGATTTTTAGATAAAATATCAACCATTATTTATACCAATTATAATTTGATTTTTAATTCCTATATTTAAATATTCAATAAATTGATTAATTGATAATTGTATAATAGTATTATTTACAAATATATTTATATTTAAAATTCCTAAATAATCAAAATTTCCAACCTCGACATTATCATATTTTTCATCAATAAGGTTATCTTTCTTTAACTCAATTTTTTCAAAATAGCCATCTAATGCTAGATCTGCTACATACTTTGTGATATCTACGCTCTCATTATCGATTGATATAAATTTAACAATGAAATTTATATCAACTTCTATTTCTAAA
>Ga0129336_10001632_pt1 | contig 13660 bp, 11 predicted proteins | sample CPB6_02_DNA_FD_96878 | JGI IMG/M metagenome (GOLD analysis project Ga0129336, IMG submission 96878) | Freshwater to marine salinity gradient microbial communities from Chesapeake Bay, USA - CPBay_Sum_0.6_0.2_DNA | ecosystem: Environmental > Aquatic > Marine > Coastal | place: USA: Chesapeake...
AGCGCCGCCAGGGCGCGCAGGAAGAAGTCCTCCGTGAAGGGCTGGACGAGGAAATCAGGCATGATCGGCGCCCTCCTTGCTTCTGCCGCCGGCGGTCCGGCCCATTTCGAGCACGCTGTCAAACCGCGCCAGTCCGGACATTTCGTGCGTGGCCATCACGACGGTGAAGCCGGCCTGGCGGGAGAAGACGTGGGCGTCGACGAGCGCTCGGCTGGCGTCGTCGAGCGCCGCATAAGGCTCGTCCAGCAGCAGCAGTTCCGCGCCCTGCACCGCGGCGCGGGCGAGCAGCGCTCGTTGGAGCTGTCCGCCAGAGAGCGAATGGACCTGACGGTCCGCGAGTCCTCCGAGCTCCATCATGGCCAGCGCCCGGTCGACGGACTCGTCCCCGTGGTGGCACTCTTCGAACCATCCGTGATGCGCGTAGGTCCCCGTGCGCACGAGCCTGCGCAAGGTCATCGGGAAGGGGGCGGTGAAGGCGGGCCTCTGCGCGAGGAAGGCGACCCGCGGCCGACCGGTCCGCGGCTTGGAACCGAGGGCCAGGACTTTGCCGGCCGACGGCGCGACCAGTCCCGCGAGCACGCGCAGCAGGGTTGATTTTCCGGAGCCGTTGGGCCCGGTCAGCGCGACGCGAGCCCCCTTCGGGATGCGGAAGGAGAGCTCCTCGAAAGCACGCGGACCGCCGGGTTGCGCGGAGGCCGAGAGCCCCTCGGCCTCCGCGGCCCACGGGGTCTCCTGCGTGGTTTCGCATTCGGAATAGGGCAGGGTGGGCAGCAGCCGCAACGGCAGCCCCGTCAGTTCCGCGAACCATCCTGCGGGCGCCTTGCTCATCGCATGAGGGCTCCGTGAATCAGCCGTCCGTTGCGGAGCATCATCTCCTTCCAGGATCGCGCCTGGCCCTCCGGTCCGGACAACGATTCGATGTTGAGAGACACCGGCGGGGGCAGTCCGGCGTCCTGGGTGAGCCGGAGGGCGAGATCGAGATTCTGGCCCTCATCGACGAAGACCGCGCGCACGTCGTTTGTCCGGATCGACTTCAGCAGGGAAGAGTAGTGGCGTGCTGAAGTATCCGCCGCTTCGGCAGAGGGGCTGGCAAGCAACGTCCCGACCACCTTCAGTCCGTAGCGTTCAGCGAAGGGTTCGAGATTGGGGTGCTGGCTGATGATCGCTCTCTTGCCAGCCGGTATCATCATGAAGAGCTTACTGAGCTCTTCATCTACGGCATCAACTTCCTCAACCAGTTGTTTGTCATCGATTTGCACCGGAATCTTGGCGGCCACCATCTCGTCCTTCAGCCGTTTCATCATGGCTTTGACCAACTTGGGATCGGTCCAGCCGTGAGCCGGAACAACCCTCTCTTTCCCTTTATGTGCCAGCCAAATGACTTGGCGGCCAGGCGAGGATTTTTCCCAGTCTTCCAGCCATGCTTCAGAATCCGGGCTGAAGCCGATGACCAGCTTCGATTGATTGAGACGCACCACGTCTTGGGCGCTCAACTGGTAATGATGCAGCTCGCCGTTTCTTGGGACCAAGCTATGCGTTAAGCTGTTGTCATTTAGTATTTTATGACAAAAACTCTCCAGGACGCTGAAACTGCAGATCAGGGGGTAAGGGTCCGTCCGGCCGAGGCATGGCGCCGCGATCAGAAAGCACAGCAAAAGGAAGATGCTTCGAAGTGATGCCGCCACGACAAGGAGCCCAAGAAGCAATCGCAGATGCAAATCGTTTGCAACTGGCAAATGTTCATTTCTTGCCGAGTTTTGCATTTGCAACCGACTTTTTGAGCCGATACCCCTAACTTTCCCATGCCCCCCATGCGTGTCCTCCCTATTCTTTTTGGGGTATTCGCCCTAATGGTCGGTCAGCTATTTGGACAAGCTGCTGCGCCCGCCGTCCGGTCGCCCGTGGCCGTGCGCGACGTCAAGTTCATGCAGGTGCGTATCGGGGGGCAGGAGCACCCGTGGAACCGCATGCAGGTGGAGGTCCAGGCCAACGGATCGGCTGACGCCAAAGCCGCGACCAAGCGCTGGGTGGACAAGGTCAAGGTGACCGTGACGCAGATTTACAAGACCGACTCAGCCAAGTTCGAGGATTGGAACTATTACCGCTCGGTGGCCACCGTCCTCACGCTCGAAGTCGCCAAGCCGCGTTCAGTCCTTTTCTACCTTCCGGGTGACATCGTGAAGCGGGACAACCTGCGCAAAGAGCCCGATTATTACTTCGTGGAGATCGAAGTGGGCGGCACGCCCACCGAACTTTTCGACGCCAAGGGCCTTCTCGTCGCCGAACACGCCCGGGCCGTCCACCGCGACATCTCCAAGAAGGACATCTTCGACAAGGCCAAGGACGCCGCCAATCGGGGCGTGGTCAATACTCCCGGCATCCTCCGCCCTCAGTATCTGCTGACTTTCGGCGACCAGATTCCTGCCGTGCCCCCCTCTCCTGAGTTCGTGCGCGAAGACGTTCCTGCCCGCTGAACGCAAGCGACCGCCCCCGCATGAGCCAGAATCAGGCCACCATCGTCAATCTCGCCGCCTCCCACGTCTCGGTGTCGGTCTTCGGGACGTCCTCCAGCAGCCTCGTCCTCCAGCGTTTCCACGTCGAAGAGCTCACCCCTGGTCTCACTTCGGACGACCAGTGGCTTGATGCGGCGATCAACGCCCTCCGCGACCTCGTCGAGGCCCACGGCATCTCCGGCCACGTCACCGTGGTCGCCCCCAGTTTCCTCCTCCTCCAGAAGTCCCTGAAGGTGCCGCAGGTGGAGAGTCAGAAGCAGGCGCAGATCGTCGCTTTCGAGGCCCAGAACGCGATTCCCTATCCCCTCAACGAGGTCATCTGGGACAGCCAGGTCATGTCGTCTGACGGCGTCGAAGCCGAGGTCCTGCTGTTCGCCCTCCGCACCGAGGTCGCCAGCCGCATCGCCAATCTCGTCTCTTCCACCGGACTCAGGCCCTTCTCCATTCAGGCCGCGCCGCTGCTCGACAGCCAGGCCTTCCTGCTGGCGGGCGGTTCGGCCACTGAGGAGGTGCTGATCGTCAACGTGGGCGCACGCTCCACGACGCTCAGCTTCGTCGGTCCCAGCGGAGCCAACATCCAGTCCGCCAACATCGGCGGCAACCTCCTCACCCAGGGCGTCTCCGACAACACCGGCCAGCCGTTTCCCGCCGCTGAAGCCCTCAAGGTCGGCTACTTCTCGGGCGTGCTCCATCTTTCGGAGTCCGACCCGCAGGCCGCTGTCCTGCAGGCCAACTCCCAGCAGTTCATCCGCCGCCTCGCGCAGGACATCAACCGCCGTCTCATCAATGTCCGCCGTGGCGCCAACGCCCGTCAGCCCGCCCGCATCCTCCTCACCGGCCGCGGCGCCCTGCTGCCCGGCCTGAAGGAGCAGCTCTGCGAGACCCTTCGTCTGCCGGTCGAGCCATTCCAGCCCGCCTCCGTGCTGCTCCTCGGCGAAGAGGTGAACCAGGACCTCGTCCGCCGCGCGCACAATCAGGTGTCCGAAGTCGTGGGCGAAGCCGCCCGACTTCTCCTGCCTCAGGCGGCGGGCGTGAACCTGATCCCGAAGGACATCGCCGCGCAGATCGCCTTCTCGGCCCGTCAGCCCAAGCTGCTCGTCGCCGCGCTGCTCGCCGCGCTGATCCCTCTGCCCGTCTGGTACGTCTACAGCGAGAACATCGCCCATTCTCAGAAGCTGGTCGATGCGCTCGGAGTCAGGTCGCGTGAGCTCAAGGCTCACCAGTTCTCCCTGACCGACACCCGTCAGAAGACCGACGGCGTACTGGCCGTCAACCGGGAGCTTGAATCGGTCGTGCTCAACCGCTCCAACTGGCTGGCCTTCCTCGCCGACCTGCAGACGAGGATCTCGTCGATGCCGAACACCTGGGTGGAGGAGCTGCACGTGCGCCGAGAGGCCCAGCCCGTGGCGCCGTCCGCCGAAGGCGAGCCGCCGCCCCCGCCGGTCACCGTCACGAAGGTCGTGCTCACGGTGCGCTTCCTGATGCCCGAAGTGGCGCCCCAGCGTCCGCACAACGCCGCGGCCATGAACCGTCGTCAGAAGGCCCTGCTCGACTCGCTCCGCCAGTCGAAGTTCATCGCCGAGATTCCTGATCAGGAGATCAAGGGCGAGTACACCCCCACCAACTCTCCCAAGCTCACCCTCACCCTCGTCATCCGGCGGGAATCCGCCCTCTGACCCATGGAAAGCTTCAACAAGAACAAGGGTTTCTACATCGGCCTCATCGTCATCCTCCTCGGCTTCTGCGCCGGCGTGGCCTTCGCCGTGGTGAGCTACCTCGACGCTTCCGAGTCGGAGTCGCGCCTGCAGGCCGCCCAGCGCGAGGTGAAGGCGCTCCTCGACGGTCATGAGTTCGCGCCCGGTAAGGTGACCCCCCGCACCGACAAGGTCTCCCTCACGCCCGAGTCCACCGAGGCCGCCGCCAAGGACCTCGCGGAGCTCGGCGCGCGCAAGACCGAGCTCCTCAAGGCCATCAACGGCGACCCTGATTCCGCCCTCAAGGGGCGCGCGAGCGTCAACTCCTCCGAGCTGGCCTCCATGATCCGTCAGTCCGTCGACGAGTGGCAGCGCTTCGCCCAGGACAAGGAGGTCCGCCTGCTTCCGAACGACAAGTGCGACTTCGGCTTCCGCCGTTACATCCGCAACCCCGGCACCTCCCCCCGCAAGGAGCTGACGCGCGTCGATCAGCAGCGCGAGATCATCAACTACCTTTTCCGCCTGCTCGTGGAGTCCCGCCCCGCCGGCGCCCCGTTGTTGCTCCTTTCCGTCGACCGCGAGCCCGTCGAGACCTTCATCATCATTCCCGAGGGCAAGCCCGGTGCCGGCACGCTCGGCCCTGATCCCGAGGGCGCCCGCAGCACCGAAGCCGACGAGTTCGTGCCTTCCCGGACCTTCCGCCGCAAGGACCTCGTGGAGACCCTTTCTTTCCGCGTGCGGTTCGCCGGCACCACTCCGACCTTCCGCACCTTCATCAACAAGCTCCGCAATTCGGGACGGCCGTTCGCGATCACCAGCGTGGACGTCGGCCTGCCGAACGCCGAGGCGGCCAAGATCCTCGCCGCGCCCGCCGCCGCCGCCACGCCCGCCGGAACGCCGTCGACGGCCGTCATCCCGGGGCTCATCCCCTCGAACGGACCCGACGCCGCGCCCAAGGACGAGCGCATCACCGTCGTGACCGAGAAGCCCTCCGATTTCACCGTCCAGATCGACTACCTCACGGCCGTCGAAGCGCCCGCCGCCTCCGAAGGGGAGGCCAAGAAGTAAGCCATGAACTCCCGCAAGGACATCGTCATCATCTGCCTTTCCGCGCTGCTGCTCATCACGGCCGGCGTGTTCGCCGCCGGGAAGCTCGGCATGGTCGATATCGGCTTCATCCGCCCGATCGTCCTCGATCCGCAGTCCTCTGACGCGCTCCTGCCCGAACTCAAGGCCGACCCCAAGGGCATCGTCTACCCCGCCTCGCCCAGCCCCTCCCTGGAGGACACCGCGCCCGACGTCCCCACGCCCGAGGAGAACGAGGACGGTTGGGACTACGACCTCTTCACCACCATCGACATCGCCTGGGACCCCGTGCTGAACGAGTACGTGCCCAAGCGCCGCAAGGTCATCCCGCTGCCGCCCTTCGGCGTCTCGCTCGCCAAGGTCGGACACCCGCGCTACCCCTACGTGCTCCGCTTCACCATCATGGGCCGCAAGGGCCGCGAGGAGATCGACCGCAAGTTCGCCGTCGAGAACGTCGACACCAAGCAGTATTACGACGGCTGCCGGATCGGCGTGCCGCTGGATGCGAACACTCCGGTCGTCCCGGTCTCCTTCAGCGTCGTCAAGGAGAAGGACAAGGACGGCTTCATGGTCAGCCGCAACGTGCTCAAGCTCGAGGACAAGAAGCTCGGCAAGATCGTGGAGATCGACGACGTCAAACCCCTCGAGTTCACCGACCAGGTGGACATCCTTCTCGTGTCCACTTCCGAGCCCGACAAGTCCTGGACTCTGCACAAGAAGGGCGAGAAATTCACCTACAACGACGCCCTCTTCCAGGTCAAAGAAGTTGACTTGGCAGCACGCACCGTGACCCTCGACAAGACCTTCGCTCCCAACCCCAGGAAGCCGAAGAAGACCTTCACCGAGGTGCTCGCAGTGCCTTCCGCCAAGCCCGTTGCGGCCCCTTCCGCCGCTCCCGCGTCACCCGTTCCCGGCGCGACGCCCGCCCCGGCGGCTCCCGCCGGCCTGCCGCCCCCCACCTTCGCACTGCCCCCTCCCCAATAACCCCCTAAGAGACTTTCAGAAGCACATCAAAATGAAGACCAATTCACGCATGCGGCTCACCCTGGCCGCCCTCGTTCTGGCGACCTTCGCCGGCAGCCTGACCGGTCAGGCCGGTGACGCCGGCCTGCAGCCCGTCAAGCTGCTGAGCGAGGCCATCCGCCTCCGCGACGAAGGCAAGCTTCAGCCTGCCCTTGATAAGGCTGAAGAGCTCCTTAAGGCCGACCCCTCGGACGAAGGAGCCAAGGAACTTGTCGCAAGCATCCGTCTGGCCCTCGATGAGGCCGTCAAGAAGGCCGCCGCTGCGGCGGCGCCTGCGCCCGAAGCTCCCGCCGCCCCGGCTGCCCCGGTTGCCGCCCCCGCCGCGCCGATCGTCGCCCTCTCCCAGGAGCACGCCAAGCTTTACGAGGAAGTCGATGCCGCCATCGCCCGGGCCAAGAATGAAGCTGCCCAGGGCGAATTCGACAAGTCCGTGGCCACCCTCGACGGAGCCATCGCCGCGCTCCCCAACATCGTCTCGGCGCAGCCGGTCCGTGACCGCGCTTCTCTTGCCCGGCAGGAGATCCTGGGCCAGCGCGACAAGGTCAATCCGTCCTCTGACCCTCTTCTGGCCTCAGCCGCCAAGGATGTCACGACCAAGCTCGCCTCCTCCCAGGAGATTCTCGCCAAGGCCGAGGGGCTCGTTCGCAAGGGAGACCTGAAGTCTCTCACTGAAGCCGTCAGCGAACTCGATCGGGCGAGCAAGGAGCTGCCCTCCAGCACCGCTGCCGACGCGGTGAAGGCCCGCATCAAGACCGTGCGCGCGGGCGCCCTTGGCCGCATGGCCCTCCTCTGCATCACGTCGCGTGACATGTCCAAGGCCGAAAGCCACGTGCGTGAACTCGAGACGCTCGTCGGCGCCGACGATCCTGCCGCCGCCCGTCTGCGCGCCGAACTCACCGCGCGCCGTGCCGACCCGACCTACCAGAACATCGATGAGCTCTCCCCCGGATTCCGCGCCAAGGCGGACCGCGTGCAGGAGCTGCTCGTGCGCGGTCGCGCCCGCTATCTCTACGGAGATTACCAGGGCGCCATCGAGGCTTACCGCGAGGTGATGCAGTTCCAGCCCAACAACCCCGAGGCCAAGGCCTACCAGGTGCGCATCCGTGAGCTGCTCTCCGAGACTTCCGGACAGTGGAACCGCGGCGTGACCAAGGGGAAGCTGCTCGAGCTGCTGGATGAGACCTGGAAGCTCCCCGAAGTGTTCAACCGTGAAGTGACCGTCGTCGGCGGCCCTCAGGTGACCGACCCCGTCATGGACCGTCTCAGGACCATCACGCTCCCCCAGGTCCGTATCCTGGACCAGCCCCTCGACCGCGCCCTCCAGTACCTGAGCCAGCAGGCCCAGCAGTATGACAAGGACCAGAAGGAGCTGAACATCGTCCCTGTCGACCCTGAGCGCAAAAATCCTCCGATCTCCATCACCATCGGAGGCGTCACCGTCGAGCAGGCGCTCAACATCATCACTAAGGGCGTCGGTTTCACCTGGATGGTCAACCAGGGCATCGTCGAAGTCCGCCCTGATTCAGGTTCCAGCGACCTGGAGACCGAATTCTTCCCGCTGTCCACCTCCGCCGTCATCAAGATGACCGGCGTCAGCGGCGGCGGCAGCGCGGCCGCTCCCGGCGCCACGGCCAGCCCCTTCGGCGGAGCCGGCGGTGGCACTGCCGGCGGCGCGGAATCCCGTCCCGAAGAGATCGGCATCAAGAACTTCTTCATCCGCTCCGGTGTCGCCTTCGAAGGCGTCAACGGCGCCTCGCTCGCTTACGACGGCACCAACCTGATCGTCACCCAGAACCGGAAGAATCTCGACCGCGTGCGCAACATCCTGCGTCGCTACTCGGACATCAAGCAGGTGCACATCGAGTCCAAGTTCATCGAAGTCTCCCAGAACTCTCTCAACGAGCTGACCACCAACTGGCAGCTGGCCAGCATCGCCAGCGGCGCCATCCGTGCCCAGACCGAGCTGCGCACGCTCACCGGAGTGTTCGGCGTGTCCGCCGCCTCGCGTGACGGACAGATCGTCAGCCCGCCCAATCCCACCATCACCATTCCCAACCGTCCTCCCTCCATCACCGGAGCCAACTTCGGCACGGGCAACGCCAGCTTTGGCGGCTTCGGGGTCGCCGCGGACGGCAACGTGGGCACCATCGACAGTTACAACCTCAACATGTTCCTCCGTGCCATCGAGCAGAACAGCGGCACGGATCTCATGTCCTCCCCCAGTCTGACCGTCCTCGATGGCAAGACCGCCATCATCAAGGTTGCCCAGCTGCTCCGCTATCCGCAGTCCTACGGTGACGTGCAGGCGGTCGTTTCGGCCGGCACGCAGGGCGGCGGCGGCGGAAACTCCGTCGCGATCACGGCCGGCACTCCGCAGGACTTCGCCATCCAGGAGGTCGGCGTGACCCTCGAGGTGACTCCCACCGTCGCAGCCGATGACTCCATCGCCCTCAATCTCAAGCCCAAGGTGATCGAGTTCGAAGGCTTCGTGGAATACGGCGGCACTTCCGTGGCCATCTCCGGCACCACCACCGTCAGCGTGCCCTCCGGCTTCTTCCAGCCGATCTTCACCACCCGTGAAGTCACCACGGACGTCACGGTCTTCGACGGCGCCACGGTCGTCATCGGCGGCCTCACCCGTGAGGAGGTCAAGTCGGTCGAGGACAAGGTCCCCGTTCTCGGCGACATCCCCCTGATCGGCGCGGCCTTCAAGTCGTCCGGCAAGACCACCAGCAAGAAGAACCTCATGGTCTTCGTCACGGCCAACCTGGTGTCTCCGGGCGGCGCGACCCTCCGCAGCTCCCATCCCGGGATGCGCGCCGGCTCGACCTTCTCGAACCCCGTGCTGGCCTCGCCTGCGGGCGCCGTCTACCGCGAGCCCATCGAGCCCGCGCCCCCGGCCCCGCCCGCGGCTCCCGTGCCCGCGGCTCCGGCGGCGAACTGAAGCCGTTCGCCATCAGGCAAGGCCCGCCCCCGGCGGGCCTTCTTTTTTCTGGCTGGTGGCATCCGTCGGCCGAGACTGTCCGCATGCGCTGGATGCTAGTCGACGGATTCAACCTGGTCTTCCGCAGCCATTTCGCGATGGAGCGATCCAACCTTCGCCGTCAGTCCGACCAGTTTCCAACGGGCGCCCTGCACGGGTGGATCAAGTCGCTCCTCGACCTGCGGGACTCGGAGAAGCCCGACCGTGCCGCCGTCTTCTTCGATCTCGGCGGCTCCGACCGGCATCTCGCCGTCCACCCTGAATACAAGGCCCAGCGCGACGACACTCCCGAAGACATCGTGCTTCAGCTGCCCGAAGTGAAGCGCCTCACGGCCCTGCTGGGATTCCAGGTCATTGAGCGGCGCGGAGTCGAGGCCGACGACCTCATCGCCACCGCCGTACGCCGGCTTTCGGCCGGCGGACACGAGTGCGTCATCGTCAGCGCCGACAAGGATTTCGGCCAGTGCGTCGGCGGCAATGTCTTCCAGCTCGTGCCGCCCCCGACCGCCAACCCCGCCGCCGGCTGGCGGCGTCTGGACGCCGGGGGCGTCGCCGAGAAGTTCGGCGTGCCACCCGCGCGGATCGCCGACTATCTTGCCCTGGTCGGGGACGCATCGGACAACATCCCGGGCCTGCGCGGAGTCGGCCCCAAGACCGCCACCAAGTGGATCGTCGAGCACGGCGACCTTGAGGGAATCCTGGCCGCCGCCGGGCGGCTCGAGCCGGAAAGGTTCCGTGAGATGGTCCGGACCGAAGCGGACCGCATCCGGACCAATCTGGGACTCGTCACTTTCCGCACCGACTACGACCTGGATCTGGGTGAAGCCCCCTCCGAGGATCACGCCGGCGTGGAGAGCTTCCTCCAATCCATGGAGATGCAATCGACCCTCAAGCGCTACCGTGCGAGGCAGGGAGGAGGGTCCGCTCCGGAGTCCTCGTCGCCGGACAAGACTCCTCCCGCGAAGAAATCCGGCCCGGCGGATCGTCCCGCCCAGGGCGAGCTTTTCTGAAAAGAACAGGGCCCGCCTGTTGGCGGGCCCTGGTGAAACGACGCTCCGTTCGGGGCGTCAGTTCTTCTTCTCGGCCTTCTTCTCCGGCTTGGCGGCTTCGGCCTTGGGGGCTTCGGCGGCCTTGGCGGCCTGCTGTCCGGCCTGCTGCTGGACCGCGCCCATGACCGCGTTGACCTCCTCCTGGTTGAGGAGGATGACGAACTTGGCCTCAAGGACTTCCACTTCGTAATTGTGCGTGATCGAGTAGCCGACGCTCTGGGCCATCTCCTGGTTGCCCTTGTCGAGGGCCTGGGCCGCCTGGTCGAGCAGCTCCTTGAGCTTCGTCTTCTCCTCTTCCGTGCCCGCGCGCTCATGCAGTGAGCGCAGCTGGACGAAGGCGTCACGGCGGGCCTGCAGTTCCTTGGCGAAACGCTCGAACATCACGATCGCGTCCAGGCTGAGCAGGTCGGCGACGCGGAGCAGGCGGCGTTCGCCGCGGACCACCAGGTCCTCCTCCTTGAAGTCCTTCGCGGCCCGGGCCTTGGCGGCTTCCTCTTCGTTGACCACGGCATGCAGGCGGATCTTGGTGTTGACCAGCGCCGTCTGACGGTCGGCGATCACGGGCAGGCTGAAGTAGCGGCGAGCGAAGATGGCGTCCTTCTCCGTGAAGTCCTTGACCTCGGTCTCGAGGACCTTGCCGAGGGCGTCCTTCTCGGGGGTCGTGAGCGCGGTCTGCGCGCGCTGCTGGAGCTGGCGGAGACGGCCGAACTGCTGGCCGTGGGCGTTGAGCTCCTGCTGGAACCGGACGATCGCCTCCTGGCCGGTGAGCGTCAGGGCGACGCGGCCGAGGTTCTGTCCGAGCGGCAGGATTTCGATGACCGGGCCCTTGGGGGCTTCGGCGGGGGCTTCTGGGGTGGCTGTGGTGCTCATGTCTGATGGATTGGGGTGTCGGGAAAGGGTCACTTCTTCTCTTCGGCCTTCTTTTCGCCCTCCTTCTTGGGTTGGGCCTGTTCGGTTAGCTTCTTGTTCTCCTCGTCGGAAAGCAGGGTGTAGAGCTTGGCTTCAGCGGTCTGGAGCGTGATCTCGTTGGGCAGGTCGTAACCGCGGGCCTTCTTGAACTCCTCCAGGGCGGCGTTGACCTCGGACTGGGCGTTCTTCACGGCATCCTCGACCTTCTTCTTGTCCGCGTCCTTGGTCAGGCGCGGCTGGAGGTCCACCAGCTGCTGCAGGGCGCGACGGGTCTCCATGACGCGCTGGACCTGGAGCTTGAAGGCTTCGACTTCGACCGTGCCCGCCACCGATCCGCGGGCGAGGAACTTCTTGTCGCCGGAATTGACGACCGACTCGGCCTTGAAGTCCTTGTCGGCGGCGAGCTTGATGTACTCCTCATTGGTGAGGGCGGAGAGCACGTTGAGCTTGGTCTGCACCACGAGATACTGGCGGCTCAGGTCGAAGCCGTAGTTCTTGGCCATGGCGGCGTTGTCCGACTGCAGCACGGTGAGCTTGGCCTCGAGCTCCTTGGTGCGCGCCTCGCGCTCCGGCGTGGTCAGGGCGATCTGGGCCAGCTGCTGGATCTGCTGGGCCTCCTGGCGCTTCTGGCCGATGACCTGCACGTTGCGTTCGAAGTTCGCGAAGTCCTCCACCGTCGCGAAGTTCCGGACGAGCACGAAGCGCTTGCCCTCCACTTCGAGGACTTCGACCTGAGTGGACTTCGGGTCGGCGGCGGCCTCCGCGGGCTTGTTCTCCTGGGCCAGGAGGGTCATGGCGCAGAGGCAGGTCAGGAGGGACAGGTTCTTCATGGATTCAAAAGGGCGGGAGGGTTGAACTTAACGTTTCAACCCGCGGGGACTACAAAAAAATATACCCGTGCTTCAGTTTCCGGGCTTTTTCAGTGCCTTTTCCATCAAGCCCGGCAAATCCACCTTTTCGGCCTCCCTTTGCAGCTGCTCATCCGCCAAGGCCGCCCGCACTTTAGGGTGGTCGACTAATGATGTTAAATCATTATCATTCAATAGTTTACGAACATCCTTGTCTTGCCAGGCTTGGTAAACCGTGGGATGGGCCGCCAAGGCTCGTATTTCAGGCATGGCCATGAGCCGTCGTCGGGCTGCCGCATCATTCATGAGTCTTCTGGTCCCGGTGATCAGGGCACGGTGTTTTTCGGGAATCGGGGACCAGTCCTTGAGTTCCGAGGCGAGGCCGCTCTCCACCAGTTCGGCGCGCAGCCGCATGGCAAAAGTCGGCGGTTCCTGGGGGTTCAGCAGGGCTTCCTGGACGGCCGCCCAGGAGAAGAGCGTCAACATCAGCAGGGCGAAATACGTCATGCCCGTCCAGCATCCCACGAAGGCGCCGGCGACCGGACTCTCCGCTTCCTCGGCGCCTTCAGGCCGTCGCCCCAGCCACCAGCAGAGGGAGTAGGTCAGCAGTCCGGCCAAAGGCCCCAGAAGGCAGATGCCCGCCGCGCCCCGCAGCAGCCAGGGGAAGCTGGTTCCTTCCAGCAGGGCATGTCCTGCGTCCGGCCCGAAGGTCCAGGCGGTCGCCACTCCGACCGTCAGGGCCGCGGGACCGGCGAGCTGCCGGAGCGGGCCCCGTCGGTATCCCCTCCAGGCGCCGCGGATCATCAGCGCCAGCAGCAGCGCCAGCGCGAGGTAGACCGATGGGGCGAGGTCCTGGTCCATCTCAGGGCTCGCCCAGCACCTTGCGGATCTGGCCTTCGCGGGCCTCGATGCTTTCGGTGAGCTTGAACTGCACCAGCGCGCGACGCAGGTTGTGCCCGGGGTGGCGCACCTTGAAATAGACGTCGCCCGCCAGGTGGTCCGCAAGGAACCGGACGCCCAGTTCCAGCGGGATCAGGTGGACGCAGTCGAAGAGGTGGCGATGGTCGGCCGGACTGAGGAACTCCTTCGCGTGCTTGAGATAGCCGCGGTAGATCGTGGTGAACAGGTCGGTGTCGAAGATGACCGAGGCCAGGTCGGGCGCGTCCTCCCCGGCCGGATTGCAGGCCGAGCGCGACGCGTCGCCGATGTCATAATGCACCAGCCCGGGCTGCACGGTGTCGAGGTCGACGATGCAGGTGCCCCTTCCGGTCGCCCCGTCGATCATCACGTTGCCCACCTTCGGGTCGCCGTGCGTCGTCCGCAGGCGCAGCGCGCCGGCGTCGAGCGCGTCCTGGAGCGCCCGGCAGCGTCCGCGTCGCTCCTCCACGAAGCGCAGCGCCCGCCGCGCTTCCGGGGACGCGGCGAGACGTTCCTGCCCTCCGGGCGTCCGCAGGGCCTCATCCATCTTCGCCACGTAGCCCGGAGTGACGTGGAATCCCGGCAGCGCGTAGCGCAGGCGCGCGGGCTCCAGGTCGCTCACCATGCGATGGAAGTG
>Ga0129336_10001637_pt1 | contig 13631 bp, 13 predicted proteins | sample CPB6_02_DNA_FD_96878 | JGI IMG/M metagenome (GOLD analysis project Ga0129336, IMG submission 96878) | Freshwater to marine salinity gradient microbial communities from Chesapeake Bay, USA - CPBay_Sum_0.6_0.2_DNA | ecosystem: Environmental > Aquatic > Marine > Coastal | place: USA: Chesapeake...
AGAAGGGCTTATTTTGTGTGATAGGGCTATCGTGTATTTTTGTGTTTTTGTAAAAAACAGGGCATAAAAAAAGAGCCGCCCAAAGCAAAAAACGACTCTTTTTGTAACCAAATTTTGAAAAGATACAGGTATAAAAGTAGTAAATTAGAATTCCCTGAGCAAACAATATGACACCTTTTTTGCCTTTTGTTCAGAAAATAATTTCATCATTTGGACATATTTTGGAGTATCATTCACCACCTGACACCCTGCTGACCATCCCAAAATTTTCTGCTTTATGGTCGTGTTTTCCATATTGTAAGTGTTCGCATGGAAGTTAATTCCATAGTAACCTGACATTTCTTTTCCAGTTTCCTCGGATTTCAAATCCTTATCCCCATCCCTAAAAATAGTAATTGGTGCCCCCACTTGAACCAAAGCATCCATCTTCCCTTTGTGCTTCCCGTACTTCCAAATGTCGTGATGCCACATATCCGATTTCACCACTGCTGCCCCAATGGGATTGTATGATTGGAATCCGCCCCTTAGGATTGATGCTGCAGGGTGAGTAGTTCCAGTACCCATCATAACAAACGTCTTGCCTCGGTAGATATAAAACTTGTCATCGAATTCGTCAGGAAGGTCAGCCGTTGACCTCACGCCAATTATCCACAGGGATTCAGGGAAGCCCTTAAATGTTGGAAGGGCTTCCGCCCTTGCCAATAGTTCTTTGTCAGTAAACTTGCGTACCATATTACTTGTTTTTGTTTTGTTTCCTTCGGTGATATATGCTGATTAGTATTGCAATCAAAGCCATGATTGTAACCACTGCAGGAGTGCTATCGTGTGCCTTGAGGTCATGAGCCACCCTATCGTATCGGTGTAGAACTTCTTCCACCAATGTAGAGTCATCCACCTTGGTAATGTCCTTTTGAACATAAACCACTACGGTGTCATGGATTGTGTCATTTCTTGTTTCCATATCGATTCCTTAACCACGTTATAAAAATGTCGTACAGGTCGCCTACCAATGAATCCAGTTTGTCGGTAAACTCATTAGCCACCCACCCTATGCAGAATGAAATCAAAACTATCACCTTCGGATTCACATCCGCATAGAAGTAGGCGACTGTTCCCGTTACTGAGTAGGTTAGGATTCCTGCTATAATCATTGACAGGAAGATTGTCGTCCACCTAAATTTGCGCTTTATACCTTTCAGCATAGCCCCCACCATACCCACTGCCATGGATATGAAATCTAAAAATTGCTCTAATCCCTTCATGCCGTTCTTGGTGCGTTAGTTCCAGTGTTAAAATAAAGCCATGACAGGAACGCCTCAAATGGAACGTCCTCGCCATTGATGGTAAACTTATTGTCAATGTATTCTTCCCTGCCATCATCAGTTGTAACAAGCATTTGGGAACGAATGTTAACCCGTTTGAAAGGCGAATCACAGGTAATTGCTACCCCTGTGTTTTCTATGATTTCTCCGTTCAGATTCTTGTAGCCTATGAACGATGTTTTAAAGGTCGGGAAGTCAAATTGACCTGTGTAATTTATTGTCCTTGTCAGAAGGTCAGTCCACCCCGTTGTAACTACAAAGTAGTTCCCCTTTTGCTCTATTGAAATGAAGTTTTGCGTCATTAGTAAAATGTTCGTTTGTCCTTAAATTTATCCGATACCTCGCAGGATAATTGCGCCTTTCTACTGAATTCCTTGTATTCGATTTCAGGCGACTTACTTACAATAACAGGTAAGTCCTGATAACGATAGGAGTGATTGTGAGCATTGTAATCGCTGATGTACAATTCGTTTTCGCTCAGTAGATATAACTCGGTTATTGGCTTAATAATACATTCATCCAACGGGTCAGTTTGGATTTCATAGGAGTAGAGATTCTCCCGTATTACGCGCTTCATTTCCCGATTGCCGTAAATGATATTATCGATTTGCATATTGGGCTGCCTGTTCCCGATGTAGCCATAAAACCTCATGTCAGAAACGATGTTTGCTCCAGTGAAGTCCATGCCATCCGATTGCTGAACGCCATTGAATACGGCTCGGATTCTTGCAGTGCCTAAGGCGTTTTGGATTGAATATTTCTTGAGTTTGAAGTTACCCACGTTCACCTGCCCATTTATGCCTGATATAGTAAATTTGATTGAAAAGTTGTAGCACCCAACCCCATCCTGTAACATTACCTGATACCAATCGATTGTTGCGTAGTAGGCGTTCGGCTCATTCGGAAAAGCCACAGGTACGGGTACGTAGTTAGTAACATTTCCATTCTTAGTCAGTTGGAAGGCAAAAGTATCCAACGGGTCATCAGACATCTTTATCCATCCGCTTGACAGGTCGCTCTCCCATGATTCACCTGAGGAAGCCAGTACCAATTGTTCACAACAACAATCTTTAAGCCCTCGGTCATCTTCCACGAAGTCCTGAGGAATTGAGATTGATTTGAATTCCCAATACATCCTATCCTCCCTTCCGCATACAGGGGGGCAATCGATTTCAGTAGTGTGTATATCGGCATTCCCCAATGGATGCATTGGATTGACTACCCACGTTGATGTAGGGCATGGAATTTTCTCCTCCATTACTGCCCAATATCCAGTTGTAGCCCCTAAAGTATCGCTGATGTACCATGAGTTCGTAAGCGAATCAAAGTATATGTAGTAGGTCGTGCTTGAATACGTAAACGTCCAATAATTTACACCCCCATATTCACCCGTTAATGCAAGGTCGAATGAGGTGGTCTCGAAGTCAATAGTAATCGATATGCCTATGCACTGACACATTAGAATACTTTTTCAAGGTAAGCCACATAGGTCTCAATTTGATTCTGCACGTTGGCTGAAGAAAACTGTGCCGTAACATCCAAAGCGTTTAGGATGGTGGTGTCAAAAGTTGTTATATTCTGCGCATGGAATTCCTGACCTTCAAAGATATTATTCGAGTTCTTGTTGAACACAAAACTACCTGCCGTCATTATGTTTGCCGTTCCTGCTGCACCGATTGCCCGAATGCAGAAATCTATCGTCAAACTAAACGCCTTACTTGTGCAGTCAGGCATTGTTATGGCTCCTGAGGTGCTTAGGAGTATTGTGCCATTACTTTCAATTCGGAAGGTCAGAGTATCGTTGTTATGCGCCCCTATCATCCCCTTTGCAACAAAGCGAAAAGTATCCCCAACCTGAAAGAAGTTAGCAGGAACACTAAGTGCGCCTAACCATGTCCCATTGATGATTGATTGCTCTCCAGTTCCCGTAACAGGCGTAGGAGTAGTAATCATGGTCGCCTTGCCTGATTTCAAGTCCCTTCCCAATATCTTTGATGAGTCGTAGCCCAACCCATTGTAGAAGTCCACATCCAAAAAATCATTCTCCCCTATGGAGTAGATTTGAAGTGGATAATTATGTATTTCATTTGCCATATTTCGTTGTTTAACTCATTTCTTTATAACCCCCTGAGGTCGTTTCCTTAATAGCCCCGTACGTTGTGTATTTGAACTTCGGTCTAACCGATGTCGAACACCCTTTAATCTTACTTGTAAATTTAACTCCATTTTGTAAATTGACAATGGTCGGGTCGAATAAACAGGTCAATTTAACCTGATTGAAATTCGGGAAGGTCTTTGTACATAGATTTCCAGTAACAGGTGTTAAAGGATTCAGTGCGTTGCCATCGAATGGTACCTCAGTGGAACACCAATAGCGTGGTGCTGATTCTTTCGGCTCAATAGTAATCATTCCCCATACGTTAGGAGTCCAAAATGTCCCATCGTTCAAAGTGTGCGTACACTCCACTCGCATTATTTCGCCTTCCACTATTACGTTGACAGGCTGATTGGTGGAATGCACATAAAGTTGTATTGTTTGGTCGATTGTCGGGTCTGAATCGTAGTCCTTAATTCGAACTTGGTAATCCTTCCACCAAAGCACCCCATCCCTAAGAAGTTCTAACCTTACTTCGAGCCTCCATGGAATTTGATTCCCGTATGGTACGTAGTCCTTCGTTTGGTCATTAGGATAGAAGTCCGCATCCGCGTTCAATTGGTCTAACCAATATTCCCATCGATACAGGAAAGGAAAGTAGATTTCAACTCCGTAAAGTCCAGTTGCATCGTAAGTAGGATTCAGGCGTAACAGGGCTTCCCGTTTCACTGAATTAGCATCGAATTGCGCCCACAAAGTAGTGGATTCATTTAGGATGTACTTTCCTGCTACCTGAGGGATTGCTGCGAATGAAAAGAATGCACTCTGCAGGTCGAAGGATTCACCCGTAACATTGTTGTAGGCTCTAAGTTTTGCAGTGAAGGAATCGATGATTTCATTGTCGGTCAGTTGGAACGCTCCGTAGAAGGCTAAGTCATCCTCCACATTGGCTGAGTAAGTCGTTTCAGCAATGGAAGGTGAGCCAATATAGTTCTCCGAATGGTCAGTAAAGTCCTCTGCCCTCATTGGAATAATACCTCCCAAAACAGGCGTCTCCTGAAGTTGGTCTGAGTACAAAAGTAGATTCAGATTACCCATCTTAGCCCATACATAAAACAACCTATCAAATTCGGGCTTAGCCGTCATAAAATTTGTGTACGCTGCATCGGGGGTAAACTCCAAATCAAAAGTCCACACTGTACCCACCTGAGTGGCTCCTGTAACTTGGAAGTACATTGTTCCGCCATTAGGTAGTGGGAAGCCTGAACTAACCCCCACAGGTACGGTGGTAAATTGCATTCCAGTCAGCGTTGATTGGTCATCAAACTGAGATTTGTAGTAGGTGTCGTCTTGAGGAATATAGGCGAATCCAAATCCATATTGCAGGGATGCAGAATCAATCACCACCTGAGCCGTTGTTACTTGGTCGTAGGCGATTGGAGTCGTTATTCCTTGAATCAAAGTTGCATCGATAGCACCAATGTTATACGGCTCGTCAAACCAACCCGTATCGGCATCATCGCTGATTATAGTTGCCTCATTTGCATACGGCTCTCCTAACAGGGATTGCCACGAAATCTTTGCGTATAGTTTCAGGCAATTTGCAGAAGTAAACCATGCTTGGTCGTAGATTCCTGAATTGATTACATCAATCGTCAAATCGTAGTATCGATAAATGCCTGAAGTTGACACCAATACCATAGACGCATCCCAATAAAATTGCCCCGATTGATAACTGACTTTTGTAGCAGGGAATGGGCTTGAACCTGTAAGGTCAAAAGTTGCTTGAGTAGCCTCCCCATCAATAAGGCTCAATTCGTTTCCTATCGAACCATTTTGTACGTGATTTAGGGAAAGTCTTGCGCCCTCTCTTGCCCGACTTACAACACCGATTACGATTGAATCTCCTGCCGATTGGTCGTACCAACCTAACAGGGTACTAATGCCAAATGTATTTCCAGTTACATAATTTACGTTGGCGAAGTAGGAATTCACCAAAGCACCCGTATTGTCGTATATCTGAAGTAAAATCAAATCACCTGCTCGGAATCCTTCGTCCTCGAAGTTTCCACCCAACCATGTTATCTCATAAGCAGGAATGTTTAATTGCAGATTCACTGTGGCTGAAGAACTCACTGAAATGGATTCTCGAAGGCGAAAAGTTACCCGTTGATTATCCCCTGCGTTACCCTTGTAGAAGGTACGCGAAGTTCCGAACATATCAATGTACGTCTTATTTGTTACGATTATCGGCATAGCGTTCGTAGATTTGATTTATTCGGTTAATATCGTTCGTTTTCATTGCGCTCATTGAGTCGTTAATATCCCTCATGATTTGGTCGGCTAATTCAGGATTCTCGTCAGACAGGATTGCCAATATTCGCTCATTTTCGTTGAGCAATTTTTGCAGATTCTCGGTAACTGCTTTTGCGTAGGTTTCTATGTTATCAATTCCTTCCATAATTATGCTATTTGTGTTACGTACGTTTTGCCATTAGCCCAATTTGCTCGTGTTCGATATGATATAACGGCTAAGGATTTCTCATCAATCCATTCTACCTTTAGGATTTCGACCAATACCCCATCAACATCCACAAAATTGTTACTTTGTAAAGTTACGAAATCTTGTGCAGTCAATCGCACTCGCACCCCTTCCCTAAGTATCCAGTCGTTTTGTTGAATTGCGTTAATTTGATGGAAGTTATCCCACAGGGCATCCGCGCTGCAGAAGTTCAGGTAATCAGGTCGCTGAACGAAGGAATACACCACGAATTCACCCACTGTTGCATACATCACCTTGGAGATAGAAAAATACTGCTGAGAGATTCGTATTGCGTCCTTCCTTGAGTTGATTTGCGCCACGAAGGAAGTACCTCCACCGAATACGCCCGTAATGGCATCTACAACGGCTAAAACACCTTTCGCCAATACCTCTACAATCGTCAATTTATCCTTGCGCCTTGCCAGTGCGAATGGAATGTTGACATCGTTCAGTCCTCGAATCAAATTTAACTGAGGGTCGGTAACAGGGAATAAAGGCTCAGTGGAATATTCTGCGTCATGCGCTCCGTACACCTCGCCCTCGCATGTGTGTAGGTCGGTGAAGTCGGTTTGATAGTGAATGTAGTATCGCTTCCATACCTCGCCATTGTTCGTCATGTAGGAATACTCATCGTCTCGTTGCGATTGTAATGACAGGGCAGGAACTACATTTGTCATAGCCTGTGTATTTAGCCAATCTCTGCGCTCTAAACGTACTTGATTGTTCCTTACTATTAAACGGGCATTGAACATCGTCTCAAGGGCTTCTATGAACGTGCCTAATGTTGGCGTTGTATCGGATGCAGTGGGATAGCCCTTATTGTACGCAGGTGAAACGGCTGAAACCACCTTGTCAAAGATTGAATCTGCATCCCTCACTAAAGGAACGCCTACGAATACCCATTTCGGACTGATTGTAGCCGATTGAAATGAATAACCCATAAAGTTACACGCCTCTTTTAGCAGGTCAATAAAACGAACGCCTCCTAAATTCCTTTTTGGTGGGAACAAAGTCGCCAATAATTGACCTCCCAATTTTATGACTGCAACCAACACTGCTGCAGTGTAAATGATTTGGGCTGCTGCCTTCAAACTTGCTGCCACAATAGCACCCGTATTTACCACAGGTACACCTGCAAGTGTGAAAGAAGGAATTGCTGCCATCTGCACGTCTGCGATTGCATTTGCAGTATCTTTTACGGCTTGGATTAGTTCCTTAGCCATAATGTAAGCAACGATACCTAATTGTAGCGTCTGCTCCAATTGATTATCCTTCACAATGAAGTATGGAACTCTACGAACTTTGAAGTCCACGCCTTTGGAAGCCATGTATTCGAAGGATAGCCCTGCTGCCTGTGTCCTGAAGTCATCAAGGTAACCCCTTCTAACTATTGAAATTTCGATTTCATGTTGCCTAACCTTCATGCCTTCGATGAGGTCAACATAGTACTCCAGTGTTACACCCCCTTCCATTGTTACTTTGTAGGGGATGGCTTGGAACACCCCCACCGATGCAATGTGTTGGTCAATGATGTCCTTTCCCTCGCGAGGAAGGATAATTGTATCAGTGTTCAGGGATAAAATTTCAGGATTTCCACTGAAATCTGAGATTACACCGATTTCTAAGCGATTTCTCGGTGTTATTTCTATGTTGTTGAGGTAATGTATCATTTGCGTACTTTGAATCGATTATACGTTGTGCTATTGCCTCTCACGCGCTTTTCTACAATTTCTACGACTGATTGAGTAATTTCGCCTAATTCGATATTGGTCTCAGGTTTGTCCTTGATTACTTGTTTCAGGTCTTTGATTTCGTTCACAAGTAAAGTCAGTTCCAGTGCAGAAGCCGATTGTGTCGCCCCCTCCATCAATTTTCCATTTTGGTATTCCTGAGCCACCTTTGCCAATTGCGTATTGGTCAGTGCGCCAATCTTCTCGTTCAGGCTCTTAGGAATTACCCTCTCATTTGGATGAAGTACGGCATGGAATCCTCCCTTACCATCAATACCACGACCATTGGTGCCTGTGTCCTCAGTTCCTTCAAGGAAGGTAGGAAGGGAGGCAATGAACTGCTGAAGAAGGGTAGTGTCTCGAATCGTTTCGGCTAATGGATTTGCGCTCCCTGATTCCACCTTTTGCGAATACGTTGAATACACTGATTCGGCTAATTTGATTCGTTGTTGGCGTTTCAATTCGCGCTCTTTCCTTAGGTTTGCTTGGTCAATAATGCGTTGTTGTTCCGCAAGGGATTGTTGTGCATTTATGTTACCCTGCTCGGCTAAGGATTTGTAATTCTCGTATTGGCGTTCGGCTGCTGCAATTTCCTTATCCATTTGTTCAATCCTCTTTTCAGACAATTTTGTAAACAGGTCAGCCGTTTGTTTTATTATTTCCCTTTTGCGCTCCTCGGCATCCTTTATTGCCTTGAGTTCATCTTCCCTGTCTTTTTCTCCTTTCTCCTTTTGACCTTCCCTAAACGTATTAGCGTTTTCTTCCGCTTCTTGAGTTAGGTCGTTAATCAATTCTAATGATTCTTTTTCAAGGGCATATATCTCGTCTGCGGTGTTCTCGGTAGTCACTTTGTTTTGAGTCGCTACGTCCTTTACCCTTTCCACCTCTTGCGCCTTCAATTCTTCAAGTTTCTTTTGGTAGTTTTTCTCAATTTCTGCCTTTTCACCTGCAGTAAGTTTGTCGTTCTTTAGGAGGTCTTTTTTCTCCTCCTCAAGTTGCTTGAGTCGGTCTGCTTTTTCCCTTTCGTAGTTCGCATTATTCATTGCAATGGTAGCATCCCTACGTTGCTCAAGATTCTTAATTTCTACCCCATACTTTTGGTCGGCTAACTCCCTAAACTTAGCGAGGGAATACTCGCCTGTTTCCAGTGCTAATTTTTTAACTGCCTCGGCTTCCGCTTCGATTTGCTCCGCCAATTTTAACTCAGCCCTTTTTTGCTCGATTACGTATAGTTCCTGCAGAAGTTTTGTTTGCTCAGATATGTAATCATTCAATTCCCTAAACTCAGTATTTTGCTTTTGATGTTCATTCGTATTATCCCTTGTCGCCTTAGTGTTGGAGTTCACTGAGCCTGTGTACGTTTTCAGTTCAGTATTGTCTAATTCAATTGGCGTTAAAACTTGATTCTTTAGCATTTCCTTTTGAAGTGCCATGTATTCTTCCTCTGCAGTTTGAGCCAAAATACCCATTTGATATTTGAAGTCAGATGCTGCATTGTAGGCATCAGAAAGTTCCTTTTCACCCGTTGCCCCAAAGAACTCGAATAGATTGGATAATACCCTATCGGTCATGGATGAACTCCTAAATGCTTTTAATGCTTGGTCAGCCATATCGAATGCTGCCTCTGCTTCGGCTAATTGTCGCTGAGTAGTTTCAAATTTGATACGGGCTTTTTCACTTTTACCACGTTCCTCCAATTGCTTCTCTAACTTAGCGTATTCAGTCCGCGCCTGACGTACGAAGGCTGCCTCATCAGAAAGATTCTTGAGTGTCGTTCCGTACTTGTTGTTGATGTCGGTAATCAATTTGCTTCGTTCCCTTGAACCTGCATTTGTTTCCAGTAAGGCATCGAACATCAGTTTTAGTTCCGCCTTCTCTCGCTTGATGTTGACAGTGACAGTGTCAGTTGCCCCACGAAGTTCCTCCTGAGCCTCTTTGAACTTCCTCGTTCCTTCACCTGCTGCCCTCATTTGCATTGCAATCTCAGCAATAACCACTAAGGCGATACCCACTATGTTCTGCTGAATCATTCGTCCTAACCCTTGGAACGCCTGTCCGATACCTGCAAGTACACCCCTCATGCCCCCTATATTTCGTGACAGGGTAATAAATGAGGAAGCCATCAATTTATTACTGAGCATAGTCGCCTTGATGATTATTTGGTATCGAATCCAAATTTTAATCACCATAACCACTGTGTCTAAAATTGTCTCAAGGTTATCTGCTAACCACTTAATTGATTTCGCAAAAGTATTCCCTGCCCCTGAGGCGTCATTAATTTTCAATAAGTAACCTTCCCATGCAGAAGTCAGTAGGAATAATGAACCTTGAATCGAATTTAACTGAGTGTCCGCCATCGCTTTTGCTGAACCTGCCGCGTGATTGTAGGTATCGCTCAGTTTCTCGACCTTGTCCTGATTCTCACTCAGGATTAGTAACGATGTTTGTGCCGTTCGTCCAACCTCATCGAATGCGTCCTCCAGTGTAAGTCCTTTTTGCGATAATTCTGCTAATGCCGTTTTCGCATCCTTGCCCGTCATAGCCATGTCAGTGAAGATTCTTCGCAGGGAAGTACCTGCCTGTGAACCTCGAATACCATTGTCCGCTAAAACTGACAGGTATGCAGATGTTTGCTCAAGGGATATACCTGCTGACTTTGCCACAGGTGCAACGTATTTCATGGATTCAGCGAACTTCTCCATATCGAGTGCCGATGAGTTGAAGGATTTCGCCATTACGTCATTCACCCGTTGCATATTGTTTGCATCGATTCCAAAAGCCCTCATGGTTGCTCCTGCCACTTCCGCTGCTCGTCCTAAGTCAGTACCCGTTGCACCTGCTAAATTCAATACGGATTCCGTTGCGTTTAGGATTTCATCCTCTGAGAAACCTAACTTTGATAACTCAGTTTGAAGCGTACCCACCTCAGAAGCCGTAAACCTTGTTGTTGCTCCCAATCGCTTGGCATCCTGTTCCAATTTGACTATCTCGCCTCTTGACTTACCTAAGATGGAAGCAAGATTCTGCATTGATTGGTCGAAGTCCTTAACGATTCCGAATGCTCCCTGAATTACACTACCTGCAGTGAACGCCACCCCTAATTGCCCTAAGGCGTTTTGGAGTCCACCTAAAGCCTCTCGGTAGTTTCCTACGTTACGGAAATTATCGCCTACTGTCTTGTCAAGTTTTTTAAGTTGGGCATCACCCTGTTGGGCTGCCTGAGTTGTTTTTTGGTATTGCGATTGGAGATTACGCCACTCTGCAGTGTGCTTCTTCCCGTTTGCCTCCAGTTGCAGAAGTTCTGCGCCTAAACGCTTGGATTCATTCTTTAACTCCCTTGTGTTTTTTTCAAGTTGCTTGTAAGCGTTGGACTCGTCTGCAGCCAATTTTGCTGCCCGTTCGGATGCCTTCGCCAATCGCTCTTGTTCTTTTTGCCTATCCCTGTCGGTACGGATTTGTTGTTGTTCAGTTCGAAGGCGTTGTTGTGCCACCTTCTCAGATTCCTGCATCGCCTTTTGCATTTGCGCATCGGCTTGTGCCTTCATCTTTTCAATCTTAATGGAATCCTCCATCAATTTATTCGCTTGTCGGGTAGCGTTTACGAATTCATTAACCGATTTCGTTGAATCGAACTTCGCGCCCCCTACGGATTGTTTCATGGAAGTGGCTATCTTCTTAAACTCAGCATCGAGGGAATGCAATTGGTCAATCGTTTTTTTAGCCGATTGCCTGATGCCTTCAAATATGTCTTCCTTCTCGAATAGGTCAGTACTTCTAATTCTTTTTGCCATTCTCTATGTCATTTGTTCGTTTAAACTCTTCCAGTAGAGTGAAGTATTCCCCTGTTGTAATCTCCTTTGTCCTGAGCCAATAACCTACGAACTTGGATAAATGGACTAAGGTCTGCTCTATGGTCATCCCTGTTCCATTATTTGATAACATAATTTTGAGATTCTCCTCCTCTATCTCTAACAAAGTTAGTGAAAACTTGTCTTTGTTTAGGATGTATTCTAACTGAATGTCGGCTTTCTTTTTCAGAAGTTCCATCAGGGCTTTATAGTGCTTCGTCATGCCGAATCGCTTCAGGTAGGCATCATGGATACATTCCCATGCCTGTTCGTCCTTCTCAGGCGTCCCTATTGTGCCACATCGAGTAAAGTTAATGTTGCCTTCAAGGCATTGCATCCAGTTAAACAGGGGAAGGTCATCGATTGACTGATAGTACCCTGTTAATTTCGACTCGGTATCTGCGGAGGAGTTCCCACGCCAATTTGTCCATGTTCTCGTCAGTAAGCCCGATAATAGCCTCTGAGTATTTGTAAAATAAATTTTCAGTTTCTCCGCTCTCATTTTTCTTTAATGGGTCTGCATCGATTTCGATGTAATTAGTATAAATGTAAATTATCATTGAGTCAAAAAACTCTCCAGTATCTTTCAAAGTGTAGTGCGTTCCTGCCTTTTTTAATGGGTTAATTTTTTCGGTGAATTCGGAATAATATCCAATGATGTCCCCGTCCATGTCAATCCCTTTTTTGAATAATTGGTCGTTGCGAATCAGGTCTAAAATCCACTTCCTGAAGATAGGGTCATTGAACGCATTTCGCCAAAAATAATGTTCGGTTAGCATCAGTGATGACCTGTTCAAAAGTTGCCCCAAAATTGTGTCCATTAACTTCATTTTTCTATTTTTTGTTAAAAATTTTTGCCCTTTGGAAACCCTGTCTCATGGCGGAAACTGCACATCGCAAAAAAAATGACCTACGACCTGTTAGAAGGGGTAAAGTCCGTTAGATGCGCTTATTTTGCGCCTCAGAGCATTTCAATATAACCCAATTTTGAGCAAAAAACACCCCTTTTTTAGCCCCATTTTGCACCCTTTTTCCAGTCAATTTTTGTCATTTTTCAGGTTAAAAATAAGGGGCATATTCCGAAAAATATACCCCTATTTTTTGCGTTAAAAACCACCGAATTATTACGCTGCGGTGAAAGTTAATGAACCTGTGAAACCTTGTTTGACTACGCTCAAAGTATACAAATCACCTGACACGAAGGAAGCCAATACCACGTATTCGCCATCGTTTGGCTCGGACACTGCAGTGATTGCAAATGACGCATTGTTGGTGTTATCATACAATGAGAAATCTGCCAATAAAGCCCCCTTGAACTTCAATGGATTGATTGCAGTTCCGTAATCAAAAGTAGCCGTCACTGTAATTGATACAGTCGTTACCTGAGCATCCTCAGTAAGATTAACATCCAATAGTCCCTTCAAGGTATTGAAGTCGATTGCCTCAGTTGCAGTAATCATCCACATAGTTGACTCATCGAAGAATCGATTGAAGTCGAACGCTAACATGATTTTTTGAACTGTTGAATCAGTTGCAAACATCATAGTTGGATTCCATGACTGATTGTCCACAGGGATTGGGTACAAGTTGTTACCAACCTTGCTACCAACCAATGAACCATTGATGTCTACGATGTAAACACCAAATTCTACACATCGACCTGAAGCCAATTTACCTAAGAACTGAGGTGTTGCATCGTACGCCCAAAGTTCACCTGTAAATGAACGCTTCCCTTGACGAAGATAAGCCATGCGCCCTGAGTTCGCTTCTTCGAACACTGTGTCCGCCTTTGGCATCTCCACGTTCTCGAATGCAGGTAATGGATACCATCGCTGAGAAGGGTCAGTGTCGTTGACTAAGTTCGTCCAGTTAGGAAGAGAAGCAGTCAAGTCGATGTAGTTATATGCACCTGCATTGTCTTGCAGAGGCACTAAAATAAGTTTGCTCGTTACGCTTTGTAAGGGCAAACAATTTGGACGTCCTGTGTTAGAAAGTCCCATATCACAATTACAACCTATTGCCATTGTTTTAAAAGATTAAATGTTTAACAAAAATTTTAACATATACAATTCGCTTTGTACTTAATCAAACGAA
>Ga0129336_10001638_pt1 | contig 13616 bp, 12 predicted proteins | sample CPB6_02_DNA_FD_96878 | JGI IMG/M metagenome (GOLD analysis project Ga0129336, IMG submission 96878) | Freshwater to marine salinity gradient microbial communities from Chesapeake Bay, USA - CPBay_Sum_0.6_0.2_DNA | ecosystem: Environmental > Aquatic > Marine > Coastal | place: USA: Chesapeake...
CATGATCGAGCGCGATGACATCCCCAGGAGTCTCGGCGACTTCGACTCCGTCCTGCGGTTCAGCGCGGGGCCCTCCTTCAAGTCCAGCCTGTGCTACCTGCCGTCAGCGATCGACGGCGACCCGGGCACCGACATCTTCATGCGCAAGGGCACGCTGCAGTACACAGCCTCCTACGACCGCAACATCGATGGTGGCGGAAGCATCAGTGTCCAGATCACCCAGTACACCAGCGCGACCGCGGCGATCTCGGCCTACGGGGCACTGCAGAAGCAGGCACGCCGTTGCAGCGCCACGGGATCGAGCTCGTACTCGGGCGAGGACGGCACGTTGTATACGAACGCCTGGTCGGTGAGCAACGCCGTCGTGCCTATGGACTCTGTCGTGGGTGTCGAGTCGATCTCGATCACGCAGAACAACGCTTCGACCAACAGCGGGTCGGACAAGCGCTACCTGAACGACGACTACAGCGTGTTCAGCCTGGTCGACAGCGTCATCATCGAGACCACGTACTTGACCGGCTCGACCAAGGACATGAGCAAGGCGCAGCGCAAGGCGGTCAACGAGTTGGCGTTTCGCGCCATCGGACGCTGGGTGGGCCAGTGATGGCCGCGCTGCCGGAGAGGGCGAGGGAGTGGCTCGACGCCGCCGAGTTCGCCACGCTCGCCACGATCCTGCCGAGCGGGCAGCCGCACCTGTCCGTCGTCTGGGTCGAGCGCGATGGCGACGACATCCTCGTGTCGACCGTCAAGGGCCGGCGCAAGCACCTGAACCTCGTGGCGGACCCCCGGGTCTCCCTGCTCGTGTATCCGAAGTCGAACCCCTACTCGTACGTGGAGGTCCGTGGGGTCGCCGAGATGACGGAGGAGGGCGGCCGCGAGCTGATCGACCGGCTCGCGCGGCAGTACACGGGAGCAGACCGCTACACGATGGACGACGGGACGGACAACGTGCGCGTGGTCGTGCGCATCCACCCCGAGAAGGTCGTGCTGCTCTAGCCTGAACGTCGACGCGTGCGTCAGCGCGTCCAACAGCGGTGGGTACTGTTCACCCGTGGCTCTGCGCTTCTACGACTCGGCATCCCGCTCGGTGCGCGACTTCGTCCCGCTGAACGAGGGGCGTGTCGGCATCTACCTGTGCGGCGCCACGGTGCAGGCGCCGCCCCATGTCGGGCACATCCGCAGCGGTGTCGCGTTCGATGTCATCCGCAGGTGGCTCATGGCCCGCGGCTACGAGGTCACGTTCGTCCGCAACGTGACCGACATCGACGACAAGATCATCGCGCGAGGAGTGGAGCAGGGCGTGCCCTACTGGGACGTCGCGATGCGCAATGAGCGCGCCTTCGCCCGTGCGTACGACGTGCTCGGCTGCCTTCCGCCGACCTACGAGCCGAGGGCCACGGGCCACATCCCCGAGATGATCACGCTGATGCAGCGCCTGATCGACTCTGGGCACGGGTACTCCGCCTCGGGCGACGTCTACTTCGATGTGTCGTCGTTCGCCGAGTACGGGGCCCTGAGCGGGCAGCGTCCCGAGGACATGAAGGATGCCGCCGACGCCGACCCGCGGGGCAAGAGGGATGCGCGCGACTTCGCGATGTGGAAGTCGGCCAAGCCGGGCGAGCCGCTGTGGGACACCCCGTGGGGGCCGGGTCGGCCGGGCTGGCACATCGAGTGCTCGGCGATGGCGGCGAAGTATCTCGGGCCGGCGTTCGACATCCATGGCGGTGGCCTGGATCTGGTCTTCCCGCACCATGAGAACGAGATCGCGCAGTCCAAGGCGGCGGGCGACGGCTTCGCCCAGTACTGGATGCACAACGCCTGGGTCACCACGGCCGGGGAGAAGATGAGCAAGTCGCTCGGCAACTCTCTGCTCGTCGACGAGGTCGTCACGCGCGTGCGTCCGGTGGAACTGCGCTACTACCTCGCAGGCGCCCACTACCGGTCGATGCTGGAGTACTCCGACGAGCACGTGACGGAGGCCGGCCAGGGCTACCGGCGAATCGAGGGGTTCCTCTCCCGGGCGCACGAGTCCCTCGGACTGTCGGGTGCACCGCAGGTGCGCGCGGAGGCGCGACCCTCGGCGTTCGACGATGCCATGGACGACGACGTGGCCGTGCCCCAGGCCCTTGCCGTGGTGCACGAGACGGTGCGTGACGGCAACGCGGCGCTCGCGGCGGGTGACTCGGCAGGGGTCCAGCGCGCGTTCGATGCCGTCGTCGCGATGGTCGACGTGCTGGGACTGAATCCGTGGTCCGACTCATGGGCCGGGCAGGGCGGCGATCGCGCGACCTCCGTGATCGATGGGCTGGTGCAGGCGCTGCTCGACCAGCGCCAGCAGGCGCGTACCCGCAAGGACTTCGCCGCCGCCGATGCGATCCGCGACGGTCTCGACACCCTGGGCATCAGGGTCGAAGACACCCCGACCGGCGCCCGCTGGTCCCTGGACTGAGGCGGAACTCGTGGCAGGAAACTCGCAACGTCGCGGCGCCATGCGCCGGTCCGGCACCAAGAAGGGCGCCACCGTCGGCTCCGGCGGGCAGCGCCGCGCCAAACTGGCCGGTCGGGGCCCGACCCCCAAGGCCACCGAGCGCCCGCATCATCCTGCGGCGCGCAAGGAACGTGCGGCGAAGAAGAGGGCCGCGGCGGGCCGCTCCACGACGAAGGCCACCGGCGCGCGAAGGTCGCAGGCCAGCATCCTCATGGGGCGCAACCCGATCGTCGAGGCCCTGCGTGCGAATATCCCGGCGACTGGTCTGTACGTGCAGAGCAAGGCCGATGCCGATGACCGGTGGCGCGAGGCGCTGCGGATCGCGGTGTCGCGCGGCATACCGATCATGGAGGTGCCGCGCACCGAGCTGGACCGCATGACGGATGGCGGAGTGCACCAGGGGCTCGTGCTCACCGTGCCCGAGTACGACTACGCCGACCTGCCCTCGCTGACGGATGGATCCCTGGTCATCGTGCTCGACGGGGTGACCGATCCGCGCAACCTCGGGGCGATCGCCCGCTCGGCAGCGGCCTTCGGCGCCGACGGCATCGTCGTCCCCACGCGTCGGTCCGTCGGCGTGACCGCGTCCGCCTGGAAGGCGTCCGCCGGCGCACTGTCGCGCATCCCGGTCGCCCAGGTCACGAACACGACGCGGACTCTCCAGGAGCTGCAGGAGTCGGGCTTCACCGTCGTGGGCCTGACGGCGGACGCCGATGTCGACCTCGCCGCCCTGCCCCTCGATGTGCTCGCCGACCCGGTCGTCCTCGTGGTCGGAGCCGAGGGTGCGGGACTGTCCCGCCTGGTCGCACAGACATGCGACTGGCGCGTGCGGATCCCGATGGCAGGGGGCAATGAGTCCCTGAACGCGTCCGTTGCCGCGGGCATCGTGCTCCAGGCGGTGTTCGCCGCCCGCGCCTGACCCGTCAGGGCCCTAGGCTTCCGTCGTGACCGAGAACCCCCGCGCACGTCTTGCGGACATCGCCGAGCAGGCCGGGGTGAGCGAGGCGACCGTCTCGCGCGTGCTGAACGACCGCCCCGGAGTCTCGCTGTCGACGAGGCAGGCGGTGCTGACCGCACTCGACGTGCTCGGGTACGAGCGGCCGATCCGGCTGCGGGGTCGGTCAGGGCTCGTCGGCCTGATCGTCCCGGAGTTGGAGAACCCGATCTTCCCGGCCTTCGCGCAGGTCATGGAGACACTCATCGCGCAGTACGGCTACACGCCCGTGCTGTGCACGCAGACCCCCGGCGGGGTCTCCGAGGACGAGTACGTCGACCTGCTGCTCGGCCGGGGGGTCGCCGGCATCATCTTCGTCTCGGGCATGCACGCGGACGCCACCGCGGACCATGCGGCGTACCGGGGACTCGTGGAGCGTGGTCTGCCGGTGGTCTTCGTCAACGGCTACGCCGAGGGCATCAGTGCTCCCTTCATCTCCGACGACGACGTCGCCGCGATGGATCTGGCCATCACCCACCTGGTGTCCATGGGGCACCGCCGGATCGGACTGGCCATCGGGCCCGCCCGCTTCGTGCCGGTCGTGCGCAAGCGCGCCGGTTTCATCGCGGCGATGACGCGCCTCACCGGTATGAGCGAGGAGGAGGCCTCCGGGCTCGTCACCCACTCGCTCTTCACGGTGGAGGGCGGCCAGGCGGCAGCCCACCACCTCCTCGGACTCGGCGTCACGGCCATCGTCTGCGGGTCCGACCTCATGGCACTGGGCGCGATCCGCACGGTGCGCCAGCGTGGGCTCGCGGTTCCCGCGGACGTCTCGGTGGTCGGGTACGACGACTCCCGGCTGATCGCCTTCACCGATCCGCCGCTGACCACGGTGCGGCAGGCGGTGACCGCCATGGGCACGGCCGCCGTGCAGGCCCTCCTCGACGGCATCAACGGCACTCCTGCGCCCGAGGACGAGTTCGTCTTCCGGCCCGAGCTCGTCGTCCGCGGATCCACTGGGCCCGCTCCGCAGCACGGAGGCTGATCGCGCACGCGGCTACGGTGGACCCATGCCCGTGCCGACGGATGTCGCCTCGACCGTGGTCGAGGGCTCTTTGGTCCTGGCACTGCTCATCGCGCTCGCCGCAGGGTTCGTGTCGTTCCTGACTCCGTGCGTGCTGCCGCTGGCCCCGGGCTACCTGTCCTACATCACCGGACTCACCGGCGAGGAGCTCGCGGGCGGCGGGCAGGGCACGACCACCCGGGTCAAGTCGCGCGTGCTGCTGGGCAGCATCCTGTTCGTCCTCGGGTTCTCGATCGTCTTCGTCTCCTACGGGGTGCTGTTCGGCGGCCTCGGCGCGCTGCTGCTGGAGTACCAGCAGCCCATCAACATCGTGCTCGGCGTCATCGTCATCGCCATGGGCCTGTCGTTCATGGGCGTGCTGCCCGGCATGAACCGCGAGTGGCGGATGCACCGCGCGCCGCGCTTCTCGCTCTGGGGGGCACCGCTGCTCGGGATCGTGTTCGGCCTGGGATGGACGCCCTGCATCGGGCCGACCCTCACCGCCGTGCAAAGCCTGGCCTTCGCGGAGGCGAGCGCACTGCGCGGCGCCCTGCTGAGCCTGGCCTACTCCCTGGGCCTGGGCATCCCGTTCGTGCTGCTCGGCCTGGCCTTCCGGCAGCTCGCCGGAGCGCTGGCGTGGGTCAAGTCGCACTACGCGCTCATCATGCGAATCAGCGGCGGCCTGCTCGTCCTCATCGGGCTGCTGCTCGTCACGGGGCTGTGGAACGAGGTGACCATCTGGATGCGCACCACGATGCCGGTGGTGGAGTCGCCCATCTGAGAGCCCCCGGTCAGGTTTGAACTGACGACCTACCGCTTACAAGGCGGTTGCTCTACCACTGAGCTACAGGGGCGTGCGCGCATGCGATCCGCGAGGTCACTCATGGTATCGGTGGCACTTCGTGGGACACTCCAGCCATGGTGGCGATGACGGAGCTGTGCGAGGCGCTGCGCCACTCCGGGGCCAGGTTCGCGTACCTGCACGGCAGTCAGGCCAGCGGTGCGGCGGGACCCGAGTCCGACTTCGACGTCGCCGCCTACTACGAGGATCCGGTTCCGGTGGGCTTCGAGGTCGCGCTTCCCTCCGGGGTCGACCTGCTGGTGCTCAACGATGCCCCGCTGGAGGTCGCCGGCCGGATCGGACCCGACGGTCGGCTGATACTCGAGGTCGACGAGGTGGCCCGGGTCCGCTGGCAGTCGACCACCCGCAAGATCTACCTCGACGAGCGGTATCGCATCGAGCGGTCGCATCGCGAGTTCCTCGAGAGCCTCGGCAATGGTTGACGAGGTCCGCATCGCGCGGCGCGGCACCCCTGCCAGGAGTGGCGACGCGATGTGGCGCGCTAGTCGCCCGGCAGACCATCGTGATCTGCATGACTTCGTGCGGCAGGTCGGTCAGTGGATCCAGCAGCACTGAGCGCGGCCACGACTGTCCTGGTGGCCAATCCGCATGCGGGTGGCGGACGTGCACGTCGTGTCGCCGAGGGGGCGGTGCAGTCCCTGCAGCGGGCCGGCATCGACATCCGACTGCTGCTGCCCGATGGCCTGGATGCGCTCCATCGGGAACTCGGCGAGGCCTGCGCGGACGGGCCGACCACCTTGATCGCCTGTGGTGGCGACGGCACTGTGCATCAGGTGCTCCAGGCCGCCGCGCGGTCGGGCAGCACCCTGGGCATCATCCCGGCGGGCACGGGCAACGACATCGCACGCTCACTCGGCATCCCTTTGAAGGATCCGGCGCAGTGGGCGGCCCGGCTGGCCGACCTGATGCGCACGCAGCGGACGAGGGCGGTCGACGCATCGCTCATCGTCCGTGGTGATCGGCAGGAGTGGTCGCTGGGCGTGGTGTCCGCCGGCTTCGACTCGGCGGTCAACGAGCGTGCCGACCGCATGACCCGGCTCTCGGGGACCGCCCGCTACCTGACGGCACTGCTCGCCGAGCTGCGCGAGTTCCGCACCTATGAGTACGACGTCACGCTCGACGGCAGGCCGATGGCGGGCACCGCACTGCTCATCGCGGTCGGCAACGGCTCCCAGTACGGCGGGGGCATGCGGATCTGCCCTGCGGCCGATATGTGGGACGGCCTGCTCGACATCACCTGGGTGGATGTCGCCCCGCGTCGCACGGTGCTGCGAGTGCTCCCGCGGATCTTCAGCGGCCGTCACGTCGAGCACCCGCTTGTGCGCACGTACCGTGCCCGCGAGATCACCATCGACGCTCGTGGCCCGGTGATCTACGCCGACGGCGATCGGGTGGGGTCGCCGCCGGTCCGCATCACCGCCCTGCCGGGGGCGATCCGCATGCTGGTGCCGTAGCCGGGGTGCGCTGGCATAGTGGGGGCATGACCGTCGTCGGGCTCTCCTGCTACGTCGAGCCCGCATCGTGGGGTGCCTGGCACGTGGAGGCGGCGGTGCTGCCGCGCTGGTACGTCGACCTGCTGCAGGAGGCCGGCGCGCATGTGGTCCTCCTGCCACCGGATCCCAATGCCTCCGCGGTCGACCGGCTCGACGGCCTTGTCCTGGTCGGAGGTGCCGACGTCGATGCCCGCCGATACGGCCGTGAGCCGGATGCCACCGCGGACGTGCCGAGGGAGGCGCGTGACGCCTCGGAGCTGGCCCTATACCGCCGTGCACGTGAGCTCGGCATGCCGGTACTGGGCATCTGCCGGGGCCTTCAGGTGATGGCGGTCGCGCACGGGGGAGCGCTGCACCAGAACCTGCCCGATGTGGACGGCACATGCGTCCACCGCGAGCGCCCGGGGGAGTTCGTCGACCACGGGGCGACCTTCGTCGCCGGGACCCTGGGTGGCGAGATCTTCGGCGTCGCCCCCGTCATCGTGAACTCCTCGCACCATCAGGCGGTGTCCGACCCGGGGTCGCTCACCGTGTGCGGGTGGGCGCAGGACGGGACCATCGAGGCGTGCGAGGACCCGAGCGAGGCGTTCTGCCTCGGCGTGCAGTGGCACCCGGAGCATCCCGAGCGTCGCGAACTCGACCGCCCGCTCCTGACGCGGTTCGTGCAGGCTGCGTCGGAGTTCGGCGCACGCCGCTGACTACAGGGGCGTGACGTAGGCCCCGGAGATCCCGCCGTCGACCAGGAAGTTCGACGCGGTGATGAACGACGAGTCGTCACTGGCGAGGAAGGCCACCGCTGACGCGATCTCCTCGGGCTCGCCGAACCGGCCCACGGGGATGTGCACGAGGCGTCGCGCGGCCCGCTCGGGATCCTTGGCGAAGAGCTCCATGAGCAGTGGCGTGGCCACGGGCCCGGGAGACAGCGCGTTGACGCGGATTCCGTTGCGGGCGAACTGCACGCCGAGCTCGCGCGACATCGCCAGGACGCCGCCCTTCGAGGCCGTGTAGCTGATCTGCGACGTCGCGGCCGCCATCGTCGCGACGAAGGACGCGGTGTTGATGATGCTCCCCTTGCCCTGCTCGAGCATGTAGGGAAGGACGGCCTTGCAGCACAGGTAGACGCTGGTGAGGTTGACCTCCTGCACCCGCCGCCACGCGTCGATCCCGGTCTCGAGGATCGAGTCGTCGTCGGGCGGGGAGATGCCGGCGTTGTGGAAGGAGATTTCGATCGATCCGTAGGTGCTCTTCGCGACCTCGAACATCCGGTCGACGTCCGCAGCGCTGGTGACGTCGACCTGTACGAAGGTCCCGCCGACCTCGTCGGCCGCGGCCTGCCCCGACGTCGGGTCGAGGTCCGCCACGACGACGTTCGCGCCCTCGTCGGCCAGGCGGCGTGCGGAGGCGAGTCCGATACCGCTCCCCCCGCCCGTGATGACGGCGGTGCGACCCTCGAGCCGACGGCACTTGCTGGATTCCATGGGGTTCCCTTCAGTCCTCGGTGCTGATGAACACGTTCTTGGTCTCGGTGAACGCATCCGGGGCGTCAGGTCCGAGCTCGCGCCCGAGCCCGGACTTCTTGAAGCCGCCGAACGGCGTCCAGTAGCGCACGGACGAGTGCGAGTTCACCGACAGGTTTCCGGACTCCACGCCCCGCGCCACGCGCAGTCCGCGGCCGAGGTCGCGGGTCCAGATCGACCCGGACAGGCCGAAATCGCTGTCGTTGGCCAGGCGGATGGCGTCGGCCTCGTCCTCGAAGGGAGTGACCACCACGACGGGCCCGAAGATCTCCTCGCGGAACGCGCGGTCCGCCGGGTCGACCGGAGCCAGCACTGTGGGCGGGAACCAGAACCCCTGCCCGGTCGGGCAGCTGCCGCGGAACGCCACCGGCGCGCCATCGGGCACGTACCCGCTGACGGTGTCGTGGTGCGCGCGCGTGATGAGGGGGCCCATCTCGGACGACTCGAGCAGGGGATCCTCGACGCGCACGCCCTGCACCGCGGTCTCGAACAGCTCCATGAAGCGATCGAAGGCCGAGCGCTCGACGAGGATCCGCGACCGCGCGCAGCAGTCCTGACCGGCGTTGTCGAAGACCCCGTAGGGAGCGGTGGCGGCCGCCTTCTCGAGGTCCGAGTCGGCGAACACGATGTTGGCGGACTTGCCGCCGAGCTCCAGCGTCACGCGCTTGATGTGGTCGGCTGCGCCGCGCATGACGCCCTCACCGACCTCGGTGCTGCCGGTGAAGACGATCTTGCGCACCAGCGGGTGCTCGACGAGCCGCTGGCCCACCACCGAGCCCTTGCCGGGCAGGACGGTGAGCACCCCCTCGGGGATGCCTGCCTCGAGGGCCAGCTCGCCGAGGCGGATCGCGGTCAGCGGAGTCACCTCGGCCGGCTTCATGACGACGGTGCACCCGGCGGCGAGTGCGGGTGCGAACCCCCAGCCGGCGATCGGCATGGGAAAGTTCCAGGGCACGATCAGGCCGACCACGCCCACAGGCTCCTGGAAGGTGATGTCGATGCCGCCGGCTACCGGGATCTGCCGCCCGAAGAGGCGCTCAGGTGCCCCGGCGTAGTAAGCCAGCACGTTCGCGACGTTGTTGGCCTCCCAGCGCGCATTGCCGATGGTGTGCCCGGCGTTGGCGACCTCGAGCTGCGCGAGCTCCTCGACGTGGTCGCGCACGACGTCGCTGAACCGGCGCAGCAGCACGGCGCGGTCCCCGGGGGCGACGGCCCGCCACGCGGGCCACGCGGCATGGGCCCGCTCGATGGCCTCGTCGGTCTCCTCACGGGACGTCGAGGGCACGGTCGCGATGACCGCTTCGGTGGCGGGGTTGATGACGTCGTGCACGGGTTCTCCTAGATGCGCTCGAAGTTGCGGTGGCGCTCCCAGTCGGTCACGGCTGCCCCGTACGCCGCGATCTCGACCCGCGCCATGTTGGCGTAGTGGTCCTGGACCTCTGCGCCGAACGTATCGCGCACCCACTCCGAGCCCGCCCACAGGTCGAGTGCGTCTCGCAGCGAGGTCGGCACGCGGCGTGAGTCGCTCGTGTAGGCATTGCCTGTGAACTCCGGCTCGAGGGGCAGGTTCCGGTCGATCCCGTCGAGCCCGGCGGCGATGATCCCCGCGATCGCCAGGTAGGGATTGACGTCGCCGCCGGGGATGCGGTTCTCCAGCCGCAGCGAGGGCCCGTGGCCGACGAGGCGGAAGGCCAGGGTCCGGTTGTCGCGCCCCCAGCGCAGTGCGGTCGGGGCGAAGGAGCCCTCCACGTAGCGCTTGTAGGAGTTGATGTTCGGCGCCAGCAGCAAGGTGAGCTCCTCGGCATGCGCCAGCTGGCCGGCCACGAAGGCCTTGCCCAGCTCGGACATGCCCGTCGGGTCGGAGTCGTCCGCCATCACCAGAGAGCCGTCCGAGCCGCGGAACGACAGGTGCACGTGGCACGAGTTGCCCTCGCGCTCGTTGTACTTCGCCATGAACGTCAGGGCCATGCCTTCCTGCGCCGCGATCTCCTTGGCACCGGTCTTGTAGATCACGTGGTTGTCGGCCGTGCCGAGGGCATCGCGGTACTTGAAGGCGATCTCGTGCTGGCCGAGATTGCACTCGCCCTTCGCGCTCTCGACCACCATGCCCGCACCGAACATCTCGTTGCGGATGCGGCGGAGCAGCGGCTCGACGCGCGCGGTCCCGAGCATCGAGTAGTCGACGTTGTACAGGTTCGCGGGCGTCAGGTCGCGGTACCCGGCGAGCCATGCCTCCTCGAAGGTGTCGAGGAAGACGATGAACTCCAGCTCTGTGCCAGCGAGCGCGACCATCCCGGCGTCCGCGAGCCGGTCCACCTGGCGACGCAGGATCTGGCGGGGCGATGCGACGACCGGCCGGCCGTCCACCGTCGACAGGTCGCACAGCACTCCGACGGTTCCCGGCTGCCAGGGCACGCGGTGCAGCGTCGAGTAGTCAGGGGTCATGACGAAGTCCCCGTAGCCCGTGTCCCACGAGGACATCGCGTACCCGCCGACCGTGTTCATGTCGATGTCCACGGCGAGGAGGTAGTTGCAGCCCTCGGTCCCGTGGTGGGCCACCTCGTCGAGGAAGTAATGCGCATGGATGCGCTTGCCCTGGAGTCGGCCCTGCATGTCGGTGATCGCCACCGCGACGGTGTCCACCTCTCCGCTGTCGACAAGTGAGCGCACGTCATCGATCGTGATGGCTGGGGTTGGCCTCATGCTTGCCTCCGTAGAAGTGCAGGGAAGCCGCAGGGAGGGGCGCCGTGTCGACGCCCCTCCCTGCGGCTCATCGGTCATTGATCCTTGTCGAAGAACTCCTGAGCACCGGACTCCTCCAGCTTCTCGGTCACGTCGTAGCCCTCTGTCTCGGGGTGCCCGTGGACACCGCCGGTGATCGCGTACTCCTCCTCGGGGGAGAGCACCAGTCGCTTGCGCCCGAAGGCGGCGAAGAGGACCAGGCCCACGACATACACCACCGCGACCCAGATGACAACACCTCGGTAATCGGCGTTGAACGGCATCAGGATCAGCGTCACCAGCGCGATGAGCCCGGCGACGAGAGCGCCCCAGAGCCCCACGGGACTGCGGTAGGGCCGCTCGGCCGTGCGGAACTTCTTGCGCAGGATGAGAAACGAGATCATCTGCAGTACGTAGGCGATGACTGCGCCGAAGACGGCGATCAGGAGGAGAGCGTTCGCTGCATTGACGAACGGAGCCTCCTCACTTCCGTACGCGAGAGCGCCAAGGCCGAAGACCAGGACGATGCCGACCACAGCACTTGCGACCAGGGCCACGTACGGCGTCCTGCGCCCTCCCGTGAGGGAGAGGAACTTCGGGTAGTACCCGGCCCTTGACAGGGAGTAGACATTGCGGCCGGCCGCGAACATGATGCCCTGGAACGAGGCGATGAGGCCCGCGAGCGCCATCAGCGAGAGAAGTGCCGCGATGTTGCTGTCGGGGAAGATCGCCCGGAATCCGTCGAGGATCGGCTCGCCGGATCCGCTGATGGCCTCTGCACCCAGCACGCCGGGATTGAGGATCAGGACCAGGAATGCGGTCACAATGAGCGTGAACATCCCAGCGATGGAACCCTTCGGAATGTCCTTCGCGGGGGTATGGGTCTCCTCAGCTGCCAAGGGGAGCTCCTCGATCCCGAGGAAGAACCAGATCGCGAAGGGCAGGGCGAGGAAGATCCCGAGAACGCCGAATGGCAGGAACGTCGATCCGCCAGCTTCTGGAGCGATATCCATGAGGTTGTCGACGCTGAACTTGCCGGAGAAGAGCGCCGCGACGAAGAAGATCGCGAGCACCGCAAGGGAGACGACGGCGATGCCGAAGGCGAATCTGAATGAGGCCGCGGCGCCCGCTGCGTTGAGCGCAACGAAGATCGCGTAGATGATGATCACCCATACCAGGATCGGCAGGCTCAGGCCGAATAGCTCACTTGTGATTGAGTCGGCATAGAGCGCGGCAAAGGTGCCGACCACGGCCGTGGTGATGACGTACTCGATGGTCTCGGCGAAGCCTGTGATGAAGCCACCCCAGGGGCCCATGGCGGAGCGGGCGAAGGAGTATGCCCCGCCCGTGTGAGGCATCGCCGCTGACATCTCGGAGATGCTGTAGATCATCAGCAGGTACATCACCGCGATGATGATGGTGGCGATCAGCATGCCGCCCCAGCCGGCATTGCCAATGCCGAAGTTCCAGCCGGAGAAGTCACCCGAGATGACGGCTGCTACTCCCAGCCCCCACAATGACGCCGCTCCGGCGTAGCGCTTGAGACTGCGCTTCTCGAAGTACTCCTGGCCAGCGTGGGTGTACTCCACCCCGCCGCCAGCCTTCATGGCTTTGCCCACGGCCCCTCCTCAGAGCTCGACACCCCCCGATGGCGAAGAGCGTAGGCCCGATGCGGCCGTGTCAGGGGGAATTCCCCACAGTGGCTCGGTGGATCGGCGAAGCCAACGTCACCGGACGGGCGGGCGCAGAAAGTGCTCCGCGTTCGTCGAGAGCAGTCGCTGGCGCACGTCATCGCTCACGTGGGCCCCACGGATGACCGCGCCGGCCGGGCGCTCGCCGAGCGGGTAGGGGTAGTCGCTGCCGAGCACGACGCGCTCGGGGCCGTGCACGTCGAGCAGCACGTCGAGGGATGCTCCGCTGAACACGACCGAATCGACGTAGACGCGGGATGCGTAGTGGCTCGGCGGATTCTCGCTGTCGGCCCCCACGAGGTCGCGCCGCGCGTGCCACGCGTTGTCGGCGCGCCCGGCCCAGTAGGCGAAGGAGCCGCCCCCGTGTGCGAAGCCGATGCGCAGCGAGTCGGGCAGTCGGTCGAACGCCCCGCTCAGCGCCAGGTGGAGCAGGCTCAGCTGTGTCTCGGCAGGCATGCTCACCAGCCACTCGAGCATCCATGGATCGGTGCGGGCGGTGCGATCCATGTCCCACGGGTGGACGAACACCGGCACGTCCTGCGCGGCGCAGTGCTGCAGGAACATGAGCACGCCCGCATCGTCGAGGTCGCGGTCGCGCACGTGGTTGCCGATCTCGACGCCCCGGTGGCCAGCCTGCAGGCACCGGTCGAGTTCCCGGCAGGCGGCGTCAGGATCCTGCAGGGGCACCTGGCAGAAGGGGATGAGGCGATCGGGTGCCTGCGCAGTCACCTCGAGGGTCAGGTCGTTGAAGATGCCGGCAACGCGCACAGCATCCGCCGGCTCACGGTCGTAGCCGAAGAACACGGGCGTGGGCAGCACGACCTGCACGTCGATGCCGTCGGCGTCC
>Ga0129336_10001640_pt1 | contig 13608 bp, 11 predicted proteins | sample CPB6_02_DNA_FD_96878 | JGI IMG/M metagenome (GOLD analysis project Ga0129336, IMG submission 96878) | Freshwater to marine salinity gradient microbial communities from Chesapeake Bay, USA - CPBay_Sum_0.6_0.2_DNA | ecosystem: Environmental > Aquatic > Marine > Coastal | place: USA: Chesapeake...
AGTCGCCAAGAGTAAAAGGTTCAGAAACTCTACCTCTACCAAATGCATCTGATGAAGTTGTATCTGGATTAATAGTTACAACAGTTTCTGATGAAATCCCAACAGTTCCAGTAACTGGAAATGGATTATCAAGTGTAACTACTTCGCCATTTTTATTGGCGATCATATTTACTTCAAAAAGAGTTCTCTCTTGATTTAAAAAATCTTGAGTACTTTTATTAAATTGTGCCATAAATCATTCACCCCAGGATAATCTTTCTGGTTGATATCTTTGTGCGTTTTTAATTCTTGAAGTATTTAACTGAGCAGGATAGATGTTATGAACGATTGCTCCAGGATATTCTCCTTGAATTTGTTCTGCAAGTTCATTCTTAGAAAGCATTTTACCTTCTACTTCTAAACGATACATCTTTCCTTCCCAAACAACGTCAGCAAAAAAAGATTCCTGCGCCTGTTCTGGTTGAGAGGAACCTATGTTTAGAGTTCCGTTAAAATCACCATTGATAGTGATGCTTTCTGAAATAAATTGTTGAAAAGATTTCATTTTAGTTACAGTTCCAACGACGTAGGGCTTTGTTAATTCTTGAATCTGGGTCTCTTGCTGTTTCTGCTGAAGTAAGTTTGGACTTCATACCTTTCATACGACGGCAGAAGTTAGCACGACGCTTTGCTCTTTTTCCTGTTGGTTTCTTTTCAGTTACAGCAGTTTGGAGTTTTGAACCTGGATTTTCACGACGATAAGCATCTACCGCTGCTTGACTCAATCCGTCAGTTTTATCCTGACGATTAACTTTCTGCCAGTCTTCAATAACATCCTCCTTTGGTTCATAGGAGTTCATTTGAGGAACTCTTTTATCTCCCCCAATTGAAGTGGTTTTTCTAGCTTTATCTAATGCATCATTTACTGGTTTTTCTCCAAGTTTTTTAACAATATAAGGAAGTGCTGCGGCTCCTGCTGCCAAGGCAACTTTACCCCAAAGTTCATCTAATTGTTGTTTTTCTTCTGTTAACTTTTCTTTTAATTCTTCTCTCCAGTTTGAGAAAGTTTCCTCTCTGACGGAAAGTTTACTTCCTAATCCTTTGGAGGGTTGCAAAGGTTCTGGTTTAATGATGTCAATAAATTCAACATAATCATTACCAGTGGAATCTTGAACTACAAGTGATTCATCAACATTATGCTCTCCACTTTCTAGATAATCTGCGGCAGTGTCGATATAATCTGCTGCTTTGGTAATTTTTGATTGAACCCAAGCTTCAATACTACCTTCACCCTTCATTTTTTTCTTCAGTCTTTTTGCTGCTGAAATGATGGTAGAAAGTTCTGAACGAGCCATTGAATACTCGTGATCTTTATAATCTTTTGCTTCGTTTGCTGGATGTGGTCTATTTGGATCATATTTCATTTGATTCGAACTTAGTGCTGATGGCACTGAAAACATTTCCCAATATTTCGGACCATACTTACATTCATTTCTAGTTTCATCTTTTTGGCACTTTGGACAATATCTAATCATTTCTACTGCTTCTGATTTTGTTCCCCAATTTGCAGCACCAACTTTACGGCATTTGACAAGTGCTCCAGATGCATATGCACTTGGCCAAACATCATATCTAGATTTTACTTTATGGTAACAAGCATCTTTTTTGCCACTACCTTTTCCAGGTTTGTCTTTTTGTGCTTCGTTAATTTCCATTGCTTCTTTGATTCCTGGTTCTGCTTTTATGTAATTTGGATCTTTTTTACCTTTAGCAAATGTTGCAACATTAGTTGGACTTGCTGCACCAGATTTTGCTTGTTGTTCTTTATCTTTTTGTCTTTTACGGCGAATAGCAGATCTAATCAATGCTTCACCTTTTTTACCTTTTCTTTTTAATGCTTTTAATCTCCCACTACTAAAACATTTTGGTGTTTTAGTTTCTCCTGGTTCATTGGCACAAGGAGAACCGTCTGCCTGAACCCAACCTGGTTTTCCAGTTTTTGATTTTGAACCTTTGAACCAATAGTGGAGAGTTCCCTCATCTAGATTTTTAATCCAAGCATCAGGAGTTTTATTATGTTTATCAACAAAGGCATTATGAAGTTGTTTCGCAGTCATATCGTGTTTTTTCATAATACGACGCATCAATTTATCAATGGAATCATAAGAAATATCACCTAGTTTTTTTAATCCAGATTCAAGTTCTTGAACTGCAGCATCTTCACAACCACAATGCTCCATCATTTCACTAAAAGGAGACTTTGATTTAGTTTCTTCACCTCTTGCTCTTTTTTTGCGAGCAGCACAATGAGCTCTTTGCGAAAATCCTTTTGGATTATCACAGTCTATTGATTTTTTATAATCTTTAGACCAACTCATTCGAATATAAAAACCTAGTCTTTATTATTTAGAAAACCTTGTTTGAGTAGTTTGGAAAGTTCAGAAGTTGAACCAACAAACACTGCATTATTAGTAACATTGTTCGTTGTCTTCACAGTATCTTCTTCTACATCCTTTAGTTTCTTTTGTAAGTCAATTAGTTTGTCGGTTACATCTCCAACACTTTTAATTAACTGTCCTGCAACTTCATAAGCTCTTGGAGAATCTGATTCTCCGGCAAGTTCCATAATCCCGTTGATTGCTTCTTGACCTTTTTCTATAAGAGAATATAAATTTGCCCGAGTATACTCATAATCTTTTTTAATATCATCTTGATTAGATGGTTCCACTTTTATTGGTGGGACTTCTTTTTCTACGCTAACAATATCACTCTTAATATTAAGAGTTTCATCCAACTTCTCATAGTTATTTTTCATAATAAATTATAAGTCTAATTTACGAGTTGGACTAAACTCCTTAGAATCTCCTAAGAACTCCCAGTTTTCATCAAATCCAAAGTTATCATCTGGATCTGCATTATATGGGTCTGGAGTTACTGTATATCTCACTTCTCTCTTTGCAGTTGCAGTATCAGTGCTAGTGTATAAATCAACTTGAACCTTACGAATGAGACCATCTGTGCTTTCAGCAACAGGACCAAACAGATAAGTTTTTGCTGTAAAACTTAAAGTGTATATGAGTGCTCTTCTAGTAGAAAAATCTCCCTCATAATCGTCCTGGAAAGATATACTATCCAAAATCATTGGGATGTCTCTTTTTTCACCTATAGAATCTACAAGATCAATAGTTAGATTAAATGCTGGTTGGAAGTATGGTAAAATCTGCTCAATTATTTGTAAAGCATCATCATTTAACTTGGTAAGAATATTCAGTTCAAATCCAATATTGTAAGGAACTGGCATAAAAACTTTTTTAATATTTCCACCAGTGTCACAAGCTTTAAAAGTTTGAACTACGCTTGATTTTCTCGATGGATCATATTGAATAGAAACCATTTCAAAAGACATTCTTGGCAATGTTATTTGAATGGGTTTATTTAATTCTGGTTGTTGTTGGATTCTTGCTAAAAACTTTTGAACTGGACCATATGCAATAGGAACTCTTGTGTCACTAAAGTTTGTACCATTACTTTCTTGATGGCGGATATGGATTTGATTAAAAAGAGTACCAAAAGATATGATAGTCTTCCTTATAATTTCGTGATAATAATAAGTTCCAAGCATTAGTAGTTACCAAAAGGATTTGACTCTGAAAAATCTATAATGAGATCTGCTGCCTCTTCAATCTCGTCATTTTGACTATATTTATCATAGGTTTCATCTTGGGAGAAAACTTTAACACTATAAAGTGCTCCAGACTCTGTTCCGATAATCGTTTCTCCTGGGAAAAATCCAAGTTGCGTTGCACCTATACCAATATTACTTACTCTTAAGATCTTAGTATCATTATCCCAGCTCTTAACTCTTGCTCTAGTTTGAGATCTTGAACCTCTTACAATCTCATTAAACAAATATGTTCCAATTCCAGTTAGTATTTCTGGGTTTGCAATCGTAACTGTTGGTGATGTGGTATATCCAAATCCTGGATTGGAAACATATATCGATCTCACTACAACATCCGATCCAACAGTTCCGATAGAAGCAATTCCAACGGCAGTTTGACCAACACCACTAAGAGCAAGTTCTCCAGGAGCAGAAACAGTCACAATAGGTACAGTTCCATATCCAACTCCACCATCAGTAACTGCAAATTTGATAAGACCGTTATAGGTTGTTTCGATTGAACAAGTTGCCGCCGCCCCAGTTCCACCACCTCCAGAGATAGTTATAGTTGGTGGAACAGTATATCCAGCTCCAGCGTTTGTTAGATATATTGTTTTTACTGAGCGAACACCACCCTTTACCGTTGTTATTGCAACTGCAGTTGCATCGTCTCCTGGAGATCCTGTTGGTGATGAGCTGATTGCAACTACTGGAGCAGATGTGTATCCACTACCATCATTATTTAAAAAAATCTCTTTAATATAACCAGAATTCACAGACCCTAATATAGAAGCGGTTGCTGTTGCAGTTCTACCAACTCCAATCAACTGTAAAGTTGTAGTATATCCTTCTTCCTGAACTTGAGTATCTATTTCTTCAATAGAAGTATCAATAATTTCATCTTGATATTCAAATAGTTCACACTTTAACTCATAAACATAGTTTTTTCCTAGTTGGTAGAAAGGTTGCTCGTGCTCTACAAATTTAACTTCAAAAATTCTTTGTCCGAGTGGAAAATAGATAAGATCACCTTCTCTAGGTCTAGAAGATAAAACGATCTCACCTTCACCAGAACCATCATCAAGTGCTCCTAAGAATGGTGCAATAAAATCTTCAAATCTTTCTTTTGAGATTGTAATCAGGAGTTCATCTCTTAAACTTACTCCAAATTTTGTTAGAATATCACCTGCCCCAGAATATCCATCGTAAGTGTTTACATATGCTTCAATTGCAAAGTTATCATCAAATCTGGAAGATTGAACTTCCTCTATAATCGTTTTCCTATTAACAAACTTTCTTGGAATATAAGTAACTTCAACACCATACATCCTCAGGTGTTCATTTATTAGATCCTGAACTAATCTTTGTTCTGATGATGATCCCTGTAAGAAAAAAGGATTAAGTGCCATTATCCAATAAAATCGTATGGTGGAAGTTCATAGTCCATAGACATTCTCTTCATTATTTCATCAATTTCTCTTTCTGCATCTTCATATATCTCTCTACCATTAAGTTCTATACCACCAGGAAGTTTAACCCCCCTAAACTTAATTAGATTTTGTCCCCACTGCCTTTTGATTAATGCAGTTAAATATCTTTTCAAGAAACTGTCGTTATAAACCTTTGTAAAATCATTTGGATTTAAAATTCTATAGCAATCCAGAACGATAAAGTTTCCAACAGTTTGTGCTCCCCACTCAATATCCATATATAAACGATTTTGTCTTTTATTAAATCTTACTTGCTTATCTGTTGTAAGTAGAAAATCAATATCAGATAGATAAGACTTAACCATAGAATATTGTAAAAGCTCTACTGAGTTAAAGTAGTATAGATCATTTAAAAATAACTGATATTTGATACTAAACATTCCACCAGAAATGGAACTCGTATCAAATTTAAAAACATTTTCAATACCTATTACAGAATCTGGGACTTGTATATAATTGGAAGTCTCATACCAATTAAATGATGTTGACCCATATCCAGTGATTGTAGATGATCCTGTTGTTGTAACTATTCCAACACCATTTGTTCCTTTAGAAGAACCTCTATCAATATCTGCTTGAGATATTTTGTACTTCAAGTACATTCTTTCTACACCATCAAAGTGGCGCTCATTGAAGTACTGAAGGGCATCATCCACTAAATCATCTATTTGATCATCATCGACGTTAATCTCCAGCACAGGCGCTCCCAGACGCCTTAGACAGTAATCAATAAGTTCTTGTCTAGTTGCTGGTTTTGCCATTTTCCTTACTCTTCAGATTTTTTAGATTTCTTTAAACTATCAAGTTGATTTTGAAGTTCAAGATTTTCTTCTAACAGTTGATTTTTTTCCTCGGTAAAATCATCAACTAAAGTTTGAAGTTTTGCTTCAAGCAAAACATTTTGATTTGTCAGTGCTGCTAATTTTTGGTTGTATAAACGCACTAAAACATTAATGTCAACTTCACTGTCTTTTGTCATAGATTAAAAAGTTCCCCCGTCAAGAGTTGATGTCCAATGTGGTTTGTTAGTATATATGGATGTAACGGATGATGGTATCACTGCCAAATTTGTAATCGCTCCATTATCACCTTCTTTTCTAATATTTTGCGTATTTACAAATGTTCCCTCAACTCCGATTAAATCAAGAGAAGTTATTGTGCCACCAGTTTCAACAACACCATACGCATTACTAGTATCTTGCTTGATTAAATCACCTGCGGTAACTGTAACTGGAGAAGGTAAAGCGAGCGTAACTTTTGTAATTGCAGTCAATACTTGTTTGGAAACACTTATTGGAGAAGCAACCGCATTTGTTGATCTTTGGAGACCAGTGCTATCAAAATATACAACACCACCGGTATTGTAATCGCCAGATTGGTAGTAAACACCTTTAACATCTAAGAATCCTTTGGTCCCACTTACAACACTATTTGTAATAGATGCGTCAGGAACATAAGTCCATCTTCTACTATCATCTGCATGAGTTCCATGATTATTCACACCAGCAGTGCTATCCGCTATAGAACTATCATCAAAACCGAAAAATCCAGTTTTATTATTTACAGTGCCTGAACTTGTGTTATAATAAAATCCAATACCACGATCAGTATTGGTATCATATGCATGGGTGATTGTTAACTGTGTTGTAGTTGCAATTCCAGAAATGGTAGGATCAGTTAGTGTAATAATCTTGTTTACCGTGTCATATGATGTAACTGTATTTGCCGCACCAACATTTAATCCTGCAGAGCCACTAACAATATCTCCAGTATTAATACCAACAACAGAATCAAGTCTGATAGTGCTCACACCAGAAACAACAGTTGACATTACTGTTCTAATGCTTGTCACGTCACCAAGCATAATGATGGCATCATTAATATCAACTGTTGATGAGTTTACGGAAGTTGTAGTTCCATCAACTTGCAGATCACCTTTGATAATGACTTTTCCTTCATTACTCAAACCATCTGTATATGGATCCAGGATAAGTTCTGTTGTTCCCGGAAGTGTTGATATTATATTATTTTGTACTTTAATATTACCTAGTGTTGTAATACTAGCAATACCTATAGATCCACCAACAAAAAGATTCTTTTCAATTCCAACTCCACCCTCTACTACAAGAGCACCAGTGTCTTTGCTGGAAGACTCAGTAACATCTCCAATGTTGATTGCGACACCGTTAGCAAATGCCCAATCGGCACCTTCGATTTCAAATCTATTATCTGTTGCTTCATCATATCTGAGTTTTACGTCTTTATCATTTCCAAAACTCAGATAAGTGTCATCAACAATATTAACTTCTCCTGTTCCATTTGGATCTAAAACGATATCACCATCAGTATTAGTTGATGAGAGAGTATTTAAATCTAAACGGAGATTATCAACGTTCCATTGATCTACTTTTCTGTTACTGTCTAAAACCGCAACAATTCCACCATCACTATTTCTAGTATTGGAAACACCAGCAACCGTTCCGGGTTGATGCTCCATCATAGATGTATAGTAGTATCCACCAACTGGATTTACATTACTACCATCATCACCAAGAAAAACTCTATCTTTATATTGATTAAGACCACCGTAACTTCCAATACCTGTTACGTAAGCTAATTCGCCCCATTGTAAAGTAGATGGTTTGTTAGTACCCGAGGATCTTTTGATCCTGATAATACTTGCCATGTCAGAAACTTCCTCCGTTGATGTCTAAATTCTGTGTTGCGCCTGGTGTAAGGGTTAATGTAGCATCCCATTTTTTAGTGGCACCATTATAAACAAGAACCATACCATCAAGTAAGTTTGTAGCATTAACATCACTAAGTTCAGATAAAGATAGGCCCTGAGCACCAGCGAGTGAAGATATGACCTTTACAGCGGGTTGTTGCCCTACTCTGACCTTAATTTCTGCCATTTATAAACAGTTCAGGATCTAAAATATATTTATACTTCATTAAATCCAAAAGAAGAAACAACCTCTTGTTGCTTCAAATATAGTTTGCAATATAATTTTGCAAACTTTCTAAGATCTTCAATTTCCATCTCATCAATAAGTCTTGAGTGTTTTTCATACTCAAAAAGTTTATTAATAGTTTCAAGATTGATTTCTGGTTCCATTCACCAACTCCTTTAGTAAAGATTTAATTTCATCAATGTCTTTTTTAATCTCATCAATTTCATCACGCTCTCTCTTTTTTTGATCTTTTAATCTCATATATTGAGAATAACCTACAGAATCATAATTTATGATTGCTCCAGTTTTTTCATCTCTAAAAAGATTTTTATGTCCTTCTACGGGTATCATATTATGCTAAAGCAATTGCTCTGAAATCTCTGAGTTTAATCGTTGCAGATTCATTAGTTGAAGACATTACAATTTTAATAATAAACCCACTGAATGGATCTAAGTTGTTCGCTGTGAACTGATATTCCGAAAACTGCCCATCAATATTTGGTGATACAAAAGCATCTGGTCTTCCATTGTTTTTAGTTGAATCTATCACTAAATCTCCATATCCATCACCGTTAGTGTCTCTGAGATTGTCATACCCTGGGAAAGCTATGTAAGACTGTTCTACTTCACTTGAATCTGCTTTGATTAACCTATAGAACACCCTAAAATCTGCCTCTGGTGGACGATTCGCACCAACAAGAACTTGTAAAGAAGTTGCTGGATTCTTCAAATCAATCCTCTTAGAAATAAATATCGATCCGTGTGGATCCCCACTAACTCTATTAGATCTATCATCTGTTGCATAATCACTTATTGGATTATTAACTCTATTTCTACCAAGAACAAATATTGCATTTTGAATATCCATAACAGGAGACAAGTTTTTGTCTTCCGATGAAAACTCAACCGCAAGAGTTAAAGATTTATTCCTTGGTAAAGTAGTTAGTCTGGTAGTTTCATTAATTTTAGAAGCAACCATTCTTGGGGAAGATAAGAACGATGTTTCATTAAGTGATATTGGTTCATATCCTTGATCAATAAATGATACTTCTGATCCTCCTGCACTTGTTCCACTAACTGTTCTTATCTGACTAGAAACCGAAGTTCCTTTTCCTGGAGTGATAATGTTAAATTGTGGTTCTAATGTGCTAAACTGAATATTTTGGGAAACTTTGCACTCATCACCACCAACACTTCTTTCATCAGTAAAACTTAACTGACTTGCTCCAGATGATCTACCAGTTCTATTAAACTCAAGGTAGTAATGATCTAAATCTGCAGAAGTTCTGAGAGACTGAGTTGATGGAATATCCAATGTGGTATTGATTTTCATTAAAGAAACACCATTACATTCATATGGTTGTATAAATGCTCCAAGTGGATGTGGGAGAGCGGGTGTATTATTAAGACCTCTACCACTTATCGTGAGAGTTCCAGTTCCAATGTCGCTATATGAAACAACCTCACCCCTTATTAGAGCATATCCACTAGCGGTAGATATTCCCTCAAACGTTGCAAATGGTGTAGTATTTGCAACAGAAACTGTAGTACTACTAATACCAAGATCTGAGGTTGTAGCGACTAATTGGGTATCTGGTTCAATATCTTTAATTTGAATCTTATTATTGGCACCGTGGTGTGCGTGATTATACTGAGATACTTGAAGAACATTTCCAGAATATTTGTCTTCTATAACAGAGGATGATCCATTTATTGTTGCAGGAGCAAGAGATGTTCTTGCACCATTGCTATAATAGATTAATCCTTGACCACTATTAAATTGCTCACCTTGAACATTGGTCAAATACAAGTGTGTTCTATAGTTTCCAAGAGCACTAACTCCAATCTTAGCGCCAGATCCCTTAGTTAGTGATCCAGTGTTGGTTGTGATACCCAAAGTTTCACCGAGAACATATCCAGTTCCTATACCATTAACACTAACACTACTAACAACTCCACCAGATATAGTTACATCTGCTGTTGCGTTTGCGCCACTTCCAGTAAGTGAATGTAAAGAGACTCCTGTGTAAGATCCATCTGGTCCATAGTTACTACCAACACCAACAATAGTTAGAGATGATATAGGACCACCAACTTTTTCAATAACACCAGTAATACTAGTTCCAGAAACAGATCCTTCACCAACTTTTGTACCAGGAACTAATGTTGAACCAATTGATGTTATTGTGTAGTTATTTGCAATGGGAACCTTGAGTTTTCTTGGTAATGTTTTGACTGGATTGGACGGAAGTTTTGAAGCATTAATATTTCCTGGTTCGATTGGTGTATTGTAGAAAGTTAATTTTCCGTTAGAAACAAACTCTGCTTTGTATAGCTTGAATGTAAGATCTTGATATTGACTTGGAGTCCAAATAGTTCCATTTTGAGATTTAAATAAACTTCCACCAATATATTGCTTAGAAACAATGACATTTTGAACATCTGGCAAATCTCTTGTTCTAACTGTCTTTTGTCCCATAGTGGCAACCCACATCTCATAGAGATCTGAGGCTGGTGACAAGAATACTAAAGCATACTCTCTACCAGATTCGAGGTAAACTGGAGATGGGAAACGAATTCGAGTTGGAACAGAAGCGTCGGTAGAAGTCTGAATATCGCTTGGATTTAGGGCAACTTGTGTATAATCTTGAACCAAGAAGTTTGTTGGAGTTCCAAGTTCAACATATCTTAACTCAACAAATAACTTAGCTGAAGGGTCTTTCGTTGCAAAATAAACATCAAAAGATGTTAAGAAAGCACCGGTCTCATCAACAGTAAACGTTTGTGCAAGAGGATCTCTATGAGTTGCTTTTACGGCAACGTTTACTTCATTTGGTTTAGTTGCTGGTGGTGGAGGATTTCTTACAGATACTGTCGTTGTATTCTGAGTTAAAACAGTTCCGGAACCACTGTAAGTTCCTTGTGCCTCACTCGCAAAAACCGTACTTCCTGGTAGAGGAGTTACACCTGGTGGTGTTGCTGTTACTTTGAAAGTTTTAGTTCCAGATCTAACTAACGTTGGTGGAGGTGGATTTGTATTTGGATCTCTAAAGTAGAAGTTACCAATAATATCTCCCCAGTTATCTGATATTAACTCCGATCTAGTCACATTTGCAACTGCACCACTAGTTTCACCAACAATAGTTGCACCCGTGACAATGTATCCAAAATAATCGTGAGGTTCATTTGCTAACGCTCTTACTCCAACATTAAAAAGTCTTGATGTTGGAGAATAAGACTCTCCTGGAGCTGGACGAGTTCTATCATAAGGATCAACATTATATTCTTCAACTAGCACCGATGGAGACCCTAATCCGGCACCGATATCTGGACGAGTTGTATCGCCAAACTTATGATTTGGTTTTTGGACACGAATTCTTGCTATTTGTTTTCCACCATAATATACTTTTGCATTTTCATAAACTTGGAATGTTCCAGAGTTCATTTGAATTTCAACTAACTTTGGACATATATCTGGTTGTTGTGCATCCAAATAATGATAATGTGTAGTAAATGGTTTTAAACCATTTGAAGCAAAATAAACATTTCTAGAACGCATATATGGATCTGCGTCTCCAGAAATTTTAACACTTTCAACATAGTTAAATTCTCTTGATGGACCTTCAAGAGAATTTGTGAAGGTGGTTGTAGTAGTGGTTGTTGCTATCTCCTTTTTACCTTCTCTTCTAACGTTAGTTTGAGTGTTAGTATTTGCTTTTTCTGCCCACGCAGCTCCTGTTGACTCTGTTCTAGCATTATCAATGTAAATTGTTCTTACCCAGTTGTCCGAAGCTGGATCTAAAACTACACCTCCAACAAAAACAATAACATTAAATGGATTAACATTTTCTACCTGAGTTGCCTGTGGTTGCTCAATCCATCCAATTTCAGCATACTTTAAAGTTAAAAGATCTCCAGTTTTTTGAATGTTTGGATCAAGAAGTTTTAAGTTAGATGATAAATCGGCAACTGCAGGATCTATCGCAGGATCAAGTGCCAACTCAGATGCCATTGACCAAAAATCAACTGCACTGATTAACTCCCTATCTACAACATTAACATCACATTTAGTATCATTATCTTCCAAGTCTATAAAGTCTCTATTCTGGAAGTTGTCAACTACAAATCCAGTTTTAAATCTGTTTAATCCCTGTGCATCAGTTATTTGTAATGATTTCGTATCTAACTCTAAAGCACTGAGTGTGGTTGTTGTCTCAAGATTTTTGATTCTTGATTCAAGACTTGCAATGTCTCTCATCGTAAATCTTCTATTATCAAATAATCTTATCTTTGGTTCATTTATTGGATCATAGAGATAAGGTGGTAGTTGTATTTCTGCAACTTCCATTACATCGTCAATATTTACTGGTGCCTTTGGATTATCTGAAGATGTTCCTTTAATAACACTAACTTGTCCTAACTTATTAATAACTACTTTATCAGTTCTTGGTAGATAATACTTATATCCCATCAATGAACTTTCATCTGGGGCAATAACATAGCGGTAAGTGGAATCGTATTCTCTGCTACTAAAAGCAAATGGTGAGGATGTTGTTGAAGTAAAATCTCTAACTCTTGGACGGAAATCAATTACATCAGTTGCTCTTACATTATTTTTTAATACTGGAATATCATTAGTATATCTGTCACTCGTATAAGAATCCGCTGTAAAAATGTCCCCTGATGTGCTGCCAGCAGAAACACGATAATGATCGTAAATAACCATCAACTGTTTTGATGGGATTGGACCACCTTGAGTGCGAACAATTCTAGAATAATCGCAATATTGATCTCTATGACCTTTATCTAGGGTATAGTTGTTTGTTCGATTTATATAACTTCCTCTTGTAATCGTTAAAATATTTGCCTGAATATTGGATTCTTTGAATGTTACTTTTTCACCAACTTCAAACTGGTTAGAGTTCAGATAAACAAACTCAATTTCAGTAGCGGAACTTCTAGTTACAAGTTGAGCAATTGCTCTACTATCTTCACCAACTATTTTTTCACCTAAAAATGTATTTACATCTAGACCTAAACCAGAGACAAAAGTTAGTTTATCTAAAACTGGTGTAGAAGTGTTGGTTGATTCATAAACAGATATAACCTTAACAACATCAGGAACATTTAAAGATATTTCTCTGTCTTCAATTCTTGTTCCATAATACTTGCTAGTAGATAATCCACTTGCAGAAGTAGATATTCCACTAGTTCTAGTGATTGATAATTTGGTGCTTCTGATATAATCTTTTGATTTACTGCTTACATTAGTTTTTCTGAGTGCGACTACTGCAGTTGCATTTGTGGTTGATCCATTGTTTCTTAAACCGGTAAATGAAACTGAACTTCCATTAGATCCAACTGTAACTTGGTCAGATCTTAGAGGTTCTGTAGTTCCATCACTGTAGTGAATCGAATATCTTTCCGCATCAAAAGATTCAAAGAAAACACTAGTGATTCCAGCACTTGGATCTAATGCTTGTGATGATGTAATGGTTAAAGATCCACTAGAAACAGACAAACC
>Ga0129336_10001641_pt1 | contig 13608 bp, 15 predicted proteins | sample CPB6_02_DNA_FD_96878 | JGI IMG/M metagenome (GOLD analysis project Ga0129336, IMG submission 96878) | Freshwater to marine salinity gradient microbial communities from Chesapeake Bay, USA - CPBay_Sum_0.6_0.2_DNA | ecosystem: Environmental > Aquatic > Marine > Coastal | place: USA: Chesapeake...
TCTGTCAGCATTCTCTTGCGAACAGCATCTTCTAAAGCACAACGCAAGTTAGAACAGGCCATTTCCAACCCCGATGGATTATACGCAGACAAAAAGGGGTTTTTTATCCAAGGAGTCGTGTGATATTTTTCTGAGTGTAGGAGCTTCTTCGTATGGATATCATACACTTGGTAAGTTCCAGGAGGGAAATGGCCAATGTGATCCGAAATAGGAATTAAACCCTTCAACTCACTGGAAAAGAACAACGTCTGAGTTCCAACACTAAACGTATTTCCATTTTCGTGTTTATACAAAAATTTGGTTCCACAATACAAAGGTCTCACACCATATGGATCACGTGCTACAATAACTCTGCCTCTGTTTGTATCCACCAATACCATTGCAAAGACACCATCCAAACTTCTGAAAAAAGAAGTCAGGTTGTCTTTGTATAGCTCATACAAGTGACCTAGAACTTCACAATCACTTCCAGAACTGATCTCGGTAAACTTGTGCATTTTGGCGAGATCCTTCCAGTTGTAGATTTCTCCATTGCACATCCACGTTGTATTGTAAAGGTGAAAGGGCTGCATTCCTGCCTCCGTTAATCCATTGATGGCTAAACGTGTAAATCCAAAGGTAATGTCTCCACTTAGGGTTGTGACTGTCATAGATTCTGGGCCTCTTGGCGACAAGGTTTGAATCCACGTCTTTGGATTATGAATAGGCAGCATTGGCCCTAAACGAAACCAGATTCCACACATCTTTGAATCTCTACACAGATCACTTTTAGATACTACTGTGGATTAGACGCATTTTATCCACTCTCTAGAATAGAAAATGGATGCGAGCGATATCATTCGGAAACTTCAGAGCCGAGCTGTTTTTTCAGGAATCAAAGCTGTTCAACAACCCCTCCAGCCTGCTGCGAATTTTAGCACTTGCTGTGTTACAGGAGCCACTTTGAATTTCCAAGATTATCAACTACGGTATTCTTTTTATGATGGTATCAAATACTGTAGCACGTGTTCCACTGGATACCCTAGTCGCAACGTGAATAGTGTGTGTGGCTGCTCCTAAAGACATTCTTTGTAGATTCATAGAATGTCAGATCCGTATATGCGAAATGGTAAGCCTTTGAAGTCCAAGATAGATCGTGTGAAGGAATCTGTGACGATTTTGCGAAAACTCCAGGACTTGGGTATTGTCAATACTGATCCTGGTTATCTTGAGGTTCATCAGCATTTGAAACAGTGGATTGATGGTGGAGATGCGTGGGATGGTCGCGTAGATTTCCCTCGCTTTGGTCGTCGCGCTGAACTTGTTCTTCCTGTAAGACCTGATCGCGTAGCAAATATGACCATTTTTGCTCCGCGCTAGTAGAAAAAATGAGACTACGTGTTTTGTTGATTGAAGCAGATTTTCTGGAATTTCTCCGTCTCCGGAATCTTGCTAATTGCCCTGAGAGCTTCCAAACCTTTCTAAAAGTTGTTGGAACCACCCAGATTTCTTTTGCGCCTTCTCATACTCAATTTGTCCCAGTGCCTTCAGGCTCTTGTATACGCCTCCGCACACAAGGAGACTATAGTGAAATACTCTTGGCTCTTCTTGAGAAGCCTGATAAATCAAGGAGAACAAGTAGTTGTTCTATTGTTTAACGGCGACGACGAGACTTGAGCGTGCGATTCACACCCTTGATCGTGCCAGTCGTAATGTTGGACGCAAGGTCAATGGTATTCTTCACAAGCTTCGCAACACCCTTGGTGGCGCGAACAGTAAACTTCGCCGCAGTATTCACAGCCGTCTTGCTGACATTACGAGCAGTGCCCACAGCAGTGCCCGTAATGCCTAAGGCGCCCTTGCCCGTGCGCTTGACAACACGGGTAGCGCCACGGCCCGTATTCTTCACCAAGCCAATTGCCGTATTCACCGCGCCCTGGGGAACGCGGAGAGCTCTGCGAGTAACAGATGAGCGCTTTCCTTTTCTGGCCATTCTATATTTATTGTGAAGATTTTTACAAACTTACAGACTTTCGCCACTGGCGACAAAACTCATAGAGAACAATTCCAGTCGCAACACTCACATTCAGGCTTCGCATAACTCCATATTGACTAATGGTCACAACAGGGGCTTTGAGCTCCTTGAATTCATCCATTGGCAATCCATAGGACTCTGAGCCGACGACAAGGCAGACCTTCCAGCCTTCCAAAAGCTTGTTCGGAAGATAGGGTTTGAAGGAGAAGTCCTCTAGAGGCGTCCCTCCCTGCTCAACAAAGACAGGGACTAGCTTATTTTCAAGAAAGAAGGAAGGAGTGATGGTGGGAAGTCGGTGAAAGGAAATGTAATTCTTCGCACCCACTTCAGGTCGCCGATCGTAACGCTTCTTTCCTACGATATAGACATCTGAACACCCATAGATCACAGCAGAACGAATGGACATTCCAATGTTCATATCACCATTTAGATTGAACATCATAAGAGTAAGAGGAAGTGCTGTCATCTCCGAGATCTTCTTCACCTTCTCTACAGGGAGGCCCTGAAGAGGAGTGTGGACATTGTATTTCAGCAAAGTAGGCTCCTCCATACGAGAAGTGTCCCAAAGATCAGTTTGATCATTGCGCACTCGCTCTACTGACCTGTGAACACACATCTCTGAATCGTTCATTTGTGATACTTGACCTACGCGAGTCACTTTGTTCAATTTTTCACCGTGTAAAATTGATGAAAGCATTTCGTCAAGGAAAAGCACACCAACAGAATGTCCAATGAACGTGTTCTTAGTCTTTCAATGAGGCCCAAGACCCTCCAAGAGTGTGTCGGTCAGGAAGAGCTTGTAAAGTCTCTTCTCTACCAATTCTCAGTGAATCGCATTCCTCATTTCTATATGATTCACGGTCCGATTGGCTCAGGAAAGACAACCTTTGCTCGTATTCTTGCCTTGGCTCTTCAACACGGAAATACCTCGGATCCCTTTGAAATTCCCGAGGATGTTTGGGCCAAATACAAGAAGTATGATATCAAGGAAATAAATGCGGCGAATCAAAATGGAGTGGATGACATTCGGGCGCTGGTAGAAGGTATGCGGTATCTTCCTATTGCACCCTCCAAGGCTAAGATTGTGATTCTGGATGAAGCGCATCAGCTGACAACCGCAGCTCAAAATGCTCTTCTCACGGAGACAGAGGATGTCGCCAAGCACGTCTTCTATATCTTCTGCACTTCGAACCTCAGCAAAATCATTCCTGCTCTTCAGCGTCGTGCTTATATGATGAGCCCAAAGGCTCTGACCACGGATGAGATCTATGCTTTGCTGGAAAAGGCAGCAGAAGAGGCAGCCTTCATTGATGAGATTAAGCCTCTGTATGATGCGCTCTATATTAATTCGGTGAGTTCTCCTGGACTTGTGCTTCAAGCCGCAGAGAAATTCTTCAGTGGTATTCCCGCAACGGAGTCTGTCACAAATTTCCAGATTGGAAAGTTTGATACTCTTGCGATTTGTAAAGCAGTGGCCAAAGGAGACTGGAAGGAATCCGCAAAGATGTTGAAGGATCTCACAAAGGACGAGGTTGTGACAATGAAGCTGTGTATTCTAGGATATATGAAGGCGATTCTGATGAAGGCTTCAGGTCAAAAGGCATCAACGATGGCCCGAGCCATTCGGATCTTGGCAGACGACAACGATATGCTCGCGCGTTTCCTCGCCAATGTCTGCCTTACGTGTGAAACAATTTCTGGATCTCCTTAGTAGTATGAAGACTCGCAAGCAAGGCCATCGCCTCTTCAACGACAACCCAAAAGGACCCTCCAAAGTCAAAGCCCAATACGGGACAGCGGAAAGAGCTCGGCAAACCATAAAGAGACTTAGAGGAAAACCCAAGGACTATCAACGACAAGTAGCAATTACGATGTTCTACAGGGCAAAACATCATAAATACCAAACAAAGGGTATGAAAGAAGCGATGAAAGTGTATGACAATTTTTTAGAAAGTTTGTAAATTTGCTAGAAACTAAAGCCATACAGCTATATTCAAGCAAATGGACTCCATTGATATCACAGATGAAGTGTTAACCATTCTCTTAATGCTCTCTCTTAGCGGATGCGGCGTAACCATTCTTTTGACAGCCTTGTTTCCTTGTTCTTGCCGACCCAAACGTGATTGTAGACGCAATTGTTCCGATTGTGCCCGTGATAGACAAAAATGCCGACAGAAGTGGTATGACTGCTGTATCCGACGAAACCGCGCAGATACAGAAGAAGAATTAATGCCTGTTGTTTAATATTTACGAGATCCTTGTGCCATTTTATATTTGACATATTGAGAATATCCATCAAATTTTGTTTTGGAATTTTGAGAGACTTCCAAAAGAAGACGGTTTCCAATTTTGTAATCTACTATTTGCTCGTAAGCAAGGCCCCTTTCATCTATAGAGCTTACGCAGCAAGTCTCAGCACTGGATCCAGACTGTCTTACAGTTGGGGGGACAACTCCTAAGACAAAAGTTGTAATGTAGTAACTTCCAACGCTACGCAGATAAATTGTATAAGTTCCAAATGTTGTTGTTGACCTTGTAGTAATCGCACCTGTTTGGCCGTTTATGGAAAATGTTCTATATGAATTTGAATCACCACCTTTAATATCTAAAATAGAAAAGGTATTTCCCGAAGCGTCAGCAGACAAAGCTTCTTTAGAACGGCTCCCCTGTTCAACTGTTTCAGCAGTGCTCTGCACGAGTCGGTTGTTAATGATAACCAGTAACTCATAAGGAGTCGCTCCAAAGTCTACAAGTTCATAGGGTTGATTGGTTCCTGCAGGCGACCAAGTGTCCCCAATTTGCCCTCCACTTGGAACACCTGTTAAATTCGTATTTGCTGTAGAATTACTCCAACTTCCATTTGCGCTATAGCAATTTGTTGCGATTCCTGTTTCTTTATTGCTGCCAAAGATACCTGTCCCACTTGTTGTTATTGTGCCCGCTGAATAACAGTTTGATGCTGTTGTTGTTCCACTTGTATCTCCAGCATACCCTCCATAAATTCCACCACCATCCTGCATAATGTTGCCAGTGCTATACGATTTTTCTACACTGACTACACCTGATTGAAATCCAGCAAACGAACCACAGATACCCCCTGCTGAACTATTTCCAACAGCAGGACCTCCACTGCTGTAGCATTTGGATATAGTGACACTCCCAGAACTTTGGGCCGCATACTGACCTACAATTCCACCAGCAAAACTACTGATTACACCTGTTGACCAACACTGCTCTACAATACAACTGCCTCCACTTCCTAATCCACATCTTGCTCCAACAATTCCACCTGCGCTTGAATTGATAATCCCTGTGCTGTTACATCCAATGACTCGCAGCGAGGTGGAGGTTGCTGTATTTTTGTAGGCCGCATAGAGTCCCACAATACCTCCTCCAAAAGCTGCAATCTCACCATCTGAAGAACAATTTATAATATAATTATTTATAGCATCTTTACCAAAATACGATTGCGCTATCCATCCTCCACCTGTTGTAAGGTATGCCCCGTTGATTGCGGAAACTATAAGATTATAGATTGAGATATTATTATATCCAGACGCTCCAGATGTTCCATTTTGAAATACACCTTCATACAAAGCAACCCCATCAATCGTAATGGATTGTTTACTACCATTGCTTTCTAATGATTCACTTCCGAACTGAATAGGACCTGCATTCGTCGCACTCACAATAAAGTAATGATTTGTTGATGTAAGAGTAATACTTGTTTGAAAGAGGACTTTTAGGGTGGCGCTCAAATCTGTATTCCGTATGGTAACAGGCCAAGAACTAATCGTTGTTTCTGAACCATTGTTGATTCTATAGGTTATGGTTCCACTCACAACTTCTGAAATAGAAATTGTTTCTGTAGATCCATTTGCAGAAATACTGCTCATCTTTCCTATTTATAGTTGAAGGTAAATCTAAACCATTAAAAAGACTCTAAGAAGAAGAAGGAATGTCCTCTACTTCCTATAGTATTGAGGGAGCACTCTACGAGTTAGTTGCTCGTGGAAATAAAGATGTCTATTTTACACAAGACAACAAAGAGAGCAAAAATCTTTTTGATAATCGCTACAATCCGGTTCCACCTCAGATTGCTGAATTGCGCAGGCTCCCACCTTTGAACCAGCCAGGATTTGGTCGATCCTTTGAATTTCAAGTGGAAATTGCGGGTGATTTTTTTGTAGAACCCACTCTACTGATTGAATTGCCTTCTTGGTTGCCACCTCCTCAAGCGTTGGTCAATCCAACCTCCGTGGTAACAGATGGATCAGGTGTAACCTATGGATACACCAATGGAATTGGATTTTTTCTCTTTGAAAAGATACAATTGCTCCAAGACAATATCTTGCTCCAAGAATTTAGTGGGGATGCGCTTTGGGCAACATCTCGGAGTAGGGGAACATTGAACTCAGCATTTCTAGATAATCGTCTGGCAGGTCTTCATTCTGGAACGCCGTTGGCAATTGGCAGGAATGCGACACCTGGACTACTTCGCCTCCCCTTACCTTTATTTGGATGTCAAAGTCTTGATGATGGGGGATTTCCCTCTTGCTGTATACCCCAACAACAATACCGGATTCGTTGTTTTTTGCGAAAGCTAGAAGAGCTGGTTGAGGCATCGGACGGAAGGCCGTTCCCACAACCTTGGGACCAGTCTGGCTGGTTGATACAAAGCAGCGCTTCAGGACCTTTGAATACATTTTCTACTTTACCGATCCAAGAGATTCAATCGCCTCAAATTTTACTAGAAACCCGCCATATATATACTGATGCAGAAACACGTCTTGGTCTCCAAGATAAACGCAATGAAATACCGTTTGAGCGCGTCTACGAAAATATCTTTACGCAAAACCAATTTGACTACGCACCGATTGAACGAGGGGCTGTTGCTGCGATTACCAGGAGACTAGAGGGAACACATCCAGCCGCACGCATTGTCAATTTCTTCCGTTCTCAAAAAGCCATTCAGTCCAACCAACTTTGGAATATTCAAAATGATATTTCAGGTGGGCAGTTCTATAACAATATAAAACTAGTGATAGCGGGGAAGGACAGGGAGACCTTATTTGGACCTCTTGTGTGGAACAAGCTGGTTACACACGCAAAGGAAGAACGCGATTCAGGACTTCCTTTTGCGTTTATGAATTGGACGGTGGGAGATGTAAGATCCAGGCGACAACCTTTTGCAAGACAACCTGAAGGCAGTGTGAATTTCACAACAGCAGATCGGCCTACCTTGTATATTGAGTTAAATGATATACTTCTTGGAAGCAAAAACTCAGTTCTTCACAGTATTGTGGAGACCTGGGCTTGTATGGTGACAGAAAACTATAGAGCAACTTTATGGTTTGGAAATTAATCCTGCCAATATTCACAACCCTCTTGAGGAGTCAGAATTGGACTGTTCAAGAGATTTGTAAATCCTTGTTCCGTGAGATAATCAGTAACATTGCGATTGTATTTGTCCATAAAACGAGTGACATTGCGAGCAAGAACAAAGAGAGAAAGCTTGAGATTATCTGACACAATGCTGTATTCATATTGATCTCTCACCACAGGGCCCAATTGGTAAACCCAGTAAGGCGCACCAATTCCAGTGGTTTGGAGATGAACAGTGAGCTCTCCTGGTTTCGTTGAGTCATCCGTCGCAGCCCATCCAAAGATCTCACGCTCAGGACCCGTCACATTGTATTGACGCTCTCTGTTCCAAACACTAATCGTATTGTTCGGATAGAGACCATAGTCAGCTGTGTCACAGAATGAACTATTCTCAAAGGTGGCGTCTACAAAGAGATCAGCATAGACCTGATACCAACGGCCAAGATATTGCGTGCGATTCAGTTCAGAGACTTGTGCGAAGGCAAGGCCTGCAAAAAAAAGAGAAAAAAGCCACATCTCACTGATCATATTTCACAGGATTACTTTAACTCACTCAAACAAGTGAAGCCATTTGTATTTGGTATCCAATGCTAGACAGAATTCAAGATTGAGAGCTCTCTCTTCCATTGGTTCACGGATTCCTTTTTCTTTGAGAGAATCCAGCATTGTATGATTGCTTTTCTGCGCAAACAGAACAAATTCTTCTGGAGTCTTTCCAGTACATCCAATCTTACGCTTCAGTAACTCCTCCCTCAGAGTTTCCACATACATATAAGGCCTATGGGTTGCCTTGTGACGAATTCGCTTCTCCTTTCCAATATTAAAAGCCTTTTCAAGGGCTGCTATGTATTTGTTCGCGAGAAGAATAGGATCTTCTTTCCATTCAATCGCTCGTGTATGATTCAAGATCTTAAAATACTCAATAACTTCTGTTTCAGACTCGCACTTCTTTTCAATGACTAAGACATCAAAATCTTGCGTTTCAGATTCTTGAATAATACTATGCCGATGCTGACCATCTACAACATACGAAAGGGTTTGTTCTAGATCGTCTTCTTCAACAGGATACGAGACAATATGAAAGGGTTTGAGATCCAAACTTTTGACTCCATTTTTCAAGGTTTTTACAATAGAATCTTTGTGCTCAACATTTAGAATCCGATTGCCTTTCCAAATTGGAATTTTAATAAGATCTCTCGCAGGCATTTTACGAAGAATACTTCCATCTGAAAAGGTAAAGAGCTGTGGTTTGGGTGGTGGAGGCGGTGCGACACGACGAACAGTGGTAGGAGGATCCATATTGGTTGCCTAGGTATTTGTAGGTATTTCCTTCAATTTTGCCCTATCCACGTCTTACTTTTCTTGTCTTTCTTTTTCCCCCTGAAGGTGGGCCATACCACTCCAGCAATTTCCCAAATTCTTTTGCATAAATGCCTGGAATGGATGTTTTATAAACTCCTATGGGCTGTAAGCGGAATGCAGTGTCCAAAAATTCCCGAAGAAGTTTATTTCGTTTGTGAATTATATTTTGAAGAACTTCTAATTCTCTTTCAATCTTCACATTTCCATAATTGTATTCTATAGATTCAAAGAATTCTCTCCGTTTCTTTTCATACAATACATTGGTTTGACTTAATTGGCCATATACGTTCTCCAATTGTTTGTCCAAATCTTTCGCTTTTGCTAATTGAAAGAGTTTTCCAAGAATATTCTCAGGTTCATACTCAGCCCGCGCAGGGTGACTCTGCCGATACTGAGCCTTGGAATTTTTCATTTTCGCTTCAAGACTATTTTCCAAGGTTGAAAACAACGCAGTCAATTCTTCATCCCTCTCTTCACGAAGAATCTCATTTTGAGCTTCTACAGAAGCACGATACTCTTCAAAGTTTTCACGGAAGTTTGAACGAATCGCATTTTCAAACAATTTCCGAATGTTGGCGTTATTGCCACGATTAAAGATTGAAAGAGCATAATTCGTATTGTTCATACGTTTGCCTTTCAATGTGAATCTTCGCCTGTCCATAAAGTCTAATTCAAAAAAGAATATATGATCCTTACACGCAGGCAACAACACAAACAAAAGAACCTGTTCGTCCTTTCCTAAATGCTCAGGAATACTATGATTTGTAAAGACATAAGAAGTATGTATGGATTTATCATAAAACTGAACATTTTTCTTTATTGCGGTTCGGATAGAATGGTATGTTATATACTGAATAATTCCTTCCCATACCCTTGTATCTTGTAAGCAAGGAACAAGAGGCATCGCACTTTGAAGGCCCGCAAAGGCTCCAAGAGGACCAACCTTTTCTCTGCTCATATTTTTGTGCCAATGTCGTTTGTAAGCAATACTGCTCGCAAAGATAAAAGTATTCGGATGCCTTGATGCTCCTTTTAAGAAATTCGATTCCCACTCATACAACTCAGACTCCTCCAGTTTTAACATTTTAGAATACGCACTTATATTCCGCGCCCATAACGTATCCGCATCACGCATAAATACAGGAACCTTTGGGAAATCAAAGAAGGCACGAATGCGCATTACGCGCAGAATATCCGCATTGACTTGACCGTTTAATTCTGGTTCTATATATTTTTGATAATAGGGCCATCTTACAACGCAGAAGTCTATATTGGGATTCTCAACAAGATCTACTTTTAATCTCTTCAAATGATACAGTGTATAGTCGTCCGTATAGATCACAACTTTCCATCCTCTGAAGACTGAATCCTCCCTATCCATTAAACTAGCATACGCATACAGCCCTTGTAAATACACATTTCTTGCGATATCCATCTCTGTTGGATGTCCACCCCACGGTAATTGTATATAAAAGGAAAATGAAAAAACTCCTCTTATATCTGGATTGGAAGGGCCTCCTCGTGTATAGACAAACACCCCATTTTTACTCTCTGGAAGTTCTCTGGAAATGGGAATCTCCATTGTCCTCTTCTAAAGAAAAACAAAGAATCTTTGTAGCAGATGGCGAGTTCATCAAAAACTTTCCAAAGACCCGCAGGAGATATTACAACTCTTTTGGATCTCACAGATCGTGACGCACAAGATAATTCTTATTTTCCTCTCAAATCAACAACAAGTTGGTTCGCACGAAGCCCCGATCGTCGCTTTACCCCTTATGTTCCTGTTCTTCAAGATTTCCAGTATAGAGGTCCAGCCGCATTTGGGCAACGCTTCACCTTTGATGTTGCTTCCCAGACCTGCGGTGATTTATTATTAGGAGCTGTCCTTCAACTCCAATTGACAAGTTGGTTTGATTTAACCGCTGTGTTAAATCTTCAGAGTCAGCGATTTACTTACCAGAGACCTCAAGAAGCGTGGTATTATGCGAATGCGATAGGACAGATTCTCCTTCAGAAAGTAGAACTTGAAATTGATGGATCCACCATTGAAATGGTGGATGGAGATCTAGCCACAATGTTTAGTGTTTTGTATCCTGACTTGAATACTCAAATTGGACCAGGAGTAGATCATTTAGGAGTTGCTTCTCTTCCTCAAATTCTAAATTGGCCTCAATACCGTGTCTTTCCTACAGAATCAGGTTTCATTCACTGCTTGCTTCCTTTGTTTTTCCAACGCACACGAATGAAGGAGGGCTTGCCTCTCTTAGCGTGTCGTGAAGGAACTGTTCGCATTCACGTGACATTGCGACCCTTTACAGAAGTCATTCGTCAAGCAAGAGGATTCAGAGATTCGTGTGATTCCACCCCTATCAATACAACCATCAATCTTATCAATAGAACTCTTCCTTTCCCTCAAGTTGTTCCTACTCAAACACAAGAGTCTGAACCTATGCTTCAAAATGTCCGATTGGTCACTTGGGGCGCAATGTTGGATGGTTCGGTTCGGTCTACAATTATTCACCAACCTTTTGAAATTATGCACAGACATATTCAGACCTTTTATTTTGAAGAACCACTGAAATATGTGATTGCGAAATCCAATCAAGAAAACAATATCCGCATTCAACTGCCTTTAGAGGCCAATCATCCGTTGGAAGAAATTCTATGGTTTATCCGACGCAAAGATGTTGCGAATAACAATGAATGGACAAATTGGTCCAGTGTATTAAACAAAGACTACAATGCGACATTTAATCCACGCGAATCTATGTTGCTCTATGCTCGCATCCAAGCCAATGGAATTGATCTTGTAAACGCAGAAGAACAATTCTTCCGCCAGCTCATTGCGAAGCACCATCGTGGAGGAGTCATTGCTTACAACCAATTTGCCTACGGGTATCCCTTTGCGAGATGGCCTGGTGATGTTCATCAACCGAGTGGCACGATCAACGCATCACGCCTCCAGAATCTGCGCCTCACCTTAGACGTGCGGCCGCCTCAAAATCCTGATGGAACTGCTGCTGCTTGGGAAGTAAAAGTCTTCTGCGTGGGTCTGAATTGGTTGCGATTCCAAAATGGAATTGCCAATCGGATGTTTACAGATTAAAATTGAAGAAAAGCTTCGTTTACCAATTCAGAAACCCTTTCCAATGTCTTTCTTCCGCAGACTTTTCCAGAAAAAACCAACACTAACTCTTCCTTCTTCCATACCCTTTATGGGAGCAGGATGTGTCTTTACAGATGGAAAGCACGTGCTTGCTGGATATCAGCCTCATAAGAAGAATCCTGGTATTTCAGGCATTGGCGGTCATAAAGAAGGTGACGAGACCTATTTGGAAACAGCCTATCGTGAAACCATAGAAGAAATCTTTCACGTGGCCACTTCGGATATTCCTAGCAAGCTTATTCCAACTCTACAAGACAAAATGACACCTCGCAAAATTCAAATGAAAGATGGCTATCTCATCCTCACCTTTACCTTTGAGGATCTTACTCTGTTTTTGAAACTCTGCAAAACCTCTGGACTTCGTTCTCCTGTGTATACAAAGATTCCCAAGAATTTGATGGGCCTTCTTCTAACTCGGCAATACGATTTGAAAGCAGAGATCTCTAGTTTTGCTCTTCTTCCTGTTGTAAAAAGTCACCCCAACGTAAGAAACTTTGTAGATCCTTTGTTCATTCAAGATATGTGGGATATGTAAAGGACTTTCGGAATACCCGATAGAATGGTGGTTGCTCTCCTCCAGGTGATTCACACAGGCCTTCAGGATGAACGCCTGTTGCCTACAAAAGGAAAACCTATGATCTCTTTTTTTCAAAAGGTGTTCATTAAGGCAGGACGATTTACGACAGCGTGGGTTCGTTTGGACTTTGATACACGACCCAATTTCGCTACCCAAGCATCCATTACGTTGCCCCGACAGGGACATTTGATTACACGATTGTATTTAGTCACAACGATGCCTGATATTGCGGCTCCTCAACTAGTAGCCAGGGCAAATGCGACAACAAGATTTGTGGGACCAACCTTTGGATGGACAAATAGTCTTGGTCACGCTCTCATTCAAAACGCAACAGTAGACATTGGAGGAGCTCGCATTGAACAAATCAATGGGCGACTTCTGGAACTCTTGGATGAATTCAATACTCCTTTGGAAAAAGTCACGATAGTGAATTCTTTGCTTCCACGCATCCAAGATGGATTTACTCCTACGAGTATTGGATGGACAGAGAGGCCGACAGTTGCTGTCACTCCTCTTCCTTTTTGGTTCTCCAGAGGTGATCCAGGAGTTGCGTTGCCTATAGACGCCATTAACAATGACCAGGTTCGTGTGAATATTACCTTTGCGCCTCTGAACGCCCTGTATGTCAGTTCTGCTCAGACTTCCTTTCCTGCGGGAACCACACCCGCAGGAGGCGAAGCCTATTTTCCTTTGTTAAATTCGCCGTTTTATCAAACAGGAAACGATCTAACTGTTGCTGGTTTGAGTGGAAATCCTACGACTACAACTTCTGTGAGCAAAATTCCTGGAATTACGATGCCCAGCTCCTACTCCTTAGGAGATACCTATATGTTGGCAGAATACGTTTATTTGGATAAGCCTGAGGCCAATAAGTTTAGAATTTCTGACATCCAATATCCTATTCCTCAGCATTATATCTTTGAACCTGCGGATTCCAATGGCTTGCCCAAACTGAACATTCCTCTTCGCATTCCAAATCCAACCCGCGATATATTCTTTTTTGCGCAACGGTATGAAGCACAAGCATACAATGCGCCTTTCTTGTCTTCTAGAGACTTGAGTGGTCTTGGTGTTCTGAATGCTCCTTGGTGGCCCAATGCACAA
>Ga0129336_10001642_pt1 | contig 13606 bp, 23 predicted proteins | sample CPB6_02_DNA_FD_96878 | JGI IMG/M metagenome (GOLD analysis project Ga0129336, IMG submission 96878) | Freshwater to marine salinity gradient microbial communities from Chesapeake Bay, USA - CPBay_Sum_0.6_0.2_DNA | ecosystem: Environmental > Aquatic > Marine > Coastal | place: USA: Chesapeake...
ATTTTATCATAATCAATCATAATGATTTTGTGCGTATGGGAGTATCATACCAAAAAGAGCACTATGTTTCAAGTGCTCTTGTGACGGTTTAAAAAGTGTCCCTATGTTATTTTTATGAATTTACCACGACCAGGAAACCAACCCTCACCAGGACATTCTTTACTTCTTTTTTGAGTTTGTCCATCATTCCACCAAAGTAATGTGTTCTTTCCACGACCAGGAAACCATTCTTCACCAGGACATTCTTTGGACATCTTACAATTTCCATTACCATCATTCCACCATTTTGTTCCAACAAATGTTTTTCTATTAATTTCTTTTCTTTGGTTTGGACTTATTCCAAAAACACCCACACCAAGTTCGTAAGATTTTTTACCTCCCAGTTTAGCAACTTCCCTTTTCTCTTCTTTTGATAATGAATGAAGACCTAATTTAAGTTGGTATGTTTTTTGTCCTGCTATTTTTCCAGCAACACTTTTTATATTCATAGACATTATACCTCCAATATTTTCATTCAAACACCATTCTTCATTCAAAACAGGAGTAATTATTCTTTTTTCAACCTCTTGTGCTTCTATCCAACCGTCATCAGTAAAGTCAAAGAGTTGAAGTATTTGTTTTTTTGGAGTATAAAGTTCCCAGCACCACTTATTTGTTATTGGAGAACCCCAATATTCTTCATCAAATCTTTTTTCCTTATGAACTCCATAATAGTAATATGGAACTTCCTCAAAGGTAATTTTATATGTGTAAATTCTTGGACTATTTTTAGTCATTTCTATTCTATATGTACGGCATTATTATTTATAATAGAAAAGGTGCCCCAAAGAGCACCCAATCTTGTCTGTAGAGAATTGCCGTACCTATAGACATTTTTATTTATAATTGCTCAATTTCATTAGCAATTTTGCGTAATACCTCAATTGGGCATTCTAATTCACCAACATCAGTGCATAACCTATCGGCAACTTCATTGATTACACGAGCAATCAACTTCTGCCTATCTTTACTTTTGGGTCTCATAGAGAGTTCCATTGTGGACTCTAAAATTTGCAGTGCTCGTTGGGTAGTCATTCTTCATTCTCCCAGAAATCTTTCCATTCTACCTTATACTCATCAGTCATCTCTTCAACTTCAAAACCACTCACATCTAAATTAGAAAAACCATCTTTAATAATATAATTTGCTACATCATTTGCCAAGTAATCACCAAATTCTTCTGGAGAACGCAACTCATCGTATTGATGAGCAGCAGGATTGAATTTCACACAGAAGGTGATTTTATATCCTTCAACACAATCCTTTGATTGTTTTAGAAGTTCTTTTCGTTCTTCAATTTGTTTTTCAAGTTGTTGAAGTTCTTTGAAAGAAAGTTTAGAAATGTCAGTCATCACGATTTCTCCTGTACCATTGCAAATCCCTGGGTCGTGCAGTAATTACACTCAAATCAAATTCAAATCTTTTGTATCGGATGAAAAATGAAAACAACGTAGCAGAGTTGATACACAAAGAAAATTCTGGGAAAATGGCATCAGAACCAAAATCATCCCACTGGACTGTGATATCCAGCAGAGCAAACTTACGTGATGTGAGAACTTGGAAGAACCATTCTTTTCCAAAGTCCTCGTAGGTTTCATAATCAAAGAGTTTCATACTTTGCCTCCACTTCTTTCACACGTTCCATGAAACTATCATCACCATGATCACCAGAGTACAGATAATCAATATGACGCATGATCTCTGCCATTTTACGCATCTTAGGCAGCTGCTCTTTCAGATACTCAATCACTTCAGGTTCAAAAGAAGGATAATAATCAATACCATAGTATCCAGTATCTTCGCGTTTCTTACCATTGCGAAGAATCTCTTCTTCTAACTCATCAGCAAATTGTCCTACTTTGTAGTAATCATAACCGCAGTTACCAAAATGTCCACCGCTCATTGTTGTGCCTCAATAATAGATTTGATTTGTTGGAGATCTTCTATACGTTCTTTACACAGATCATACTGTTCACAATACCAATCAAGATCTGGGTTTTCTTGATTAGTTTCCTCACGAATGTCCCATTCAAGACACTGAAGATGACCTTCTTGATCTTGAATAAAGTATTCTAAAGTGTCAATTAGTGCCATTTGTGGTTGGTGCAGGTGGGGGAGGAGGTGCTACAGGTGGCATCATAGCAGGTTTTGGCTCTGGAGCAAGCACAGGAGGTTCTGCAACTGGCTCTGGCAGCGGCTCTGGCTCTGGTTCTGGCACAGGAGCTGTCTTAGTAAGATCTTCTAGTTTTTGATCCAACTCATTTAGTTTCTGATCTAATACAGATGGTGGTTGTTGTGAACTTGCTTCAGTAAGTTTCCATCCAGCAGCGGCAGCACCGAAAATACTTGCAAGAGCAGCAACAGTTGAAATGGTCTTGGTGAAACTCATCGGATGTAAAGATGTTTTTTGTTTACAATCATATGATCCAGAACTTGTGCTAGTTTCTGTTCATATGTGGGATTGTCGTGCTTCATACACTCCACATAAGCACCGTGAAGACGAGCATAAAGATCATCCCAGTGGGTTTTGTCGATTGGTTTAATCATATCAATCAAAAAATACTAGAACCTTGGATCTCTTCTTTAACAAAATCCCACGCAAAAGTTGGTCCTTTTACAATGAAATAAGCAATACCCATACAAATTGCATAGGAAGTGCCAAATACAAATGCAAGTAGCATAAAAGGAAGAGCAGGTAAGTTTTTCAACATCACATACCAAGGCAGAAAATTATTCTGTTTGGTTTGAGGCCATTTCCAATTAATCATAGCACTTCCCAATCACATTCCCATGAATCATTCACATTGACCCAAAAAAAGTATTTCTGATTCTCTGATGCGAGAAACATCATACCATCACCTTTGTCCTGCTCAACAATGCAGATAGGATTGTTGTCCATTATATTACACAGACGGTTCTTCGCTTTCTTGCTTTTTGGTCTGACTGTTACTCTTTTCATTTTGAATCTCCAGTTTCAGTTTACGAATTCCAGTAATGAAGTAGGCAAAGTCTCTTGTCTCTGTGATAGGTTTGGTTTCACCACACACATCACAGGTTGATGTGTAAACAGAGGAACAACCTACAGAATAAACCCCATAGGTTCGTCCACAATCCATACAGGTTTTGTAGGCAGTCTCAAGTTTCTTGAGAAGTGCTTTCTTTTCTTTGAGGTTCATAATGGAGTTCAACACGGGGTTTTGTGTCTGCAAGGTAATCATACAGCATTCGGGCGAACCCGTACTGAGGTCTTGTGCCAGTTTCAATACTGGTCGATGTAGCAACAGTCCACATTATATCAAGTTGTAGTTTATCTGGAAGTTCTTTCATCAGTCCCACCACCAACAAAGGTTTTCGAGTGTGTTAATAAACTGTTCATGATAAACAGTACGGCTTGGATTTGGTTTACCATCTTTCATATCTTGTAGATACTGGATAATACCACGAACTACTGGAGTGTCTTGGAAGTATTCGTGCATTCGATAACAATCAAACTTTTCATTATATTGAATAAAATCATGAAGTGGTGCCATGTTACGACGATGGGCATAAATGAATACATCTTCATGTTTGATACCATGTTTGTTTATAATTTCACATTTTTTATATTTTTCACCATTTTCATCTTCTTCATCCATATCTTCAAATTTGAAGTGAAGATCTTCGTAATACTTCTCCATCAACTCTAGGTCTGGTGCTACACGAAGTTCTTCATTCTCCTCCATGCAATACTTCATGCGGTTGATTGCATCTGGGTCTGTTAGACGGAATACAATGTTACCGATGTAGTAGTTTACTGGACCACCATACATGCTTTCAGATAGTTTCTTACGAAAAGATAAATGAATAATCTCAAATCCAGGTTCTTCACTCTCTTCCATTACTAAACCTTGTGTCATGCTCATTCTTTTACCTCTTGAACATAAAACAATTCATCACGCCAGTTGCGACCAGCAATATCAAAAGTAAAACCTATCTTACCAAGAGAAAATAGGAATGAAAACAACCTTCCATATCCCATAGAGATTTGTAGATAAGGCCAATCAAACCAAGAACCATATTCACCAATATCAACTGCAACTTGAAGAAGTGCTTGTCTTTCATTAAACAAAAGAGTCAAGCAATATTCTTTACCGTAATCTTCTCTCACATACCATTTTGCAATTTGAAAGATTTTCATTGAACATTCTCCTCTGGGAATTCAAACCATTCATATAAAGAGTTCATAGCATCATTTACAATACAATCAACCACAGCATCTGGGTGTGGTTTTTCTACGTGTTTATGTGCTCTATTATAACCAAAGCGGACACCTTCCTCAAGAGCCATTTCTAATACTTTACGAAAGTTCGGTTTCATCTTTTTTACTCATAAAATTTTCAAGTGCATCAAGATCATCTTTTAAATCTTGCTCTTTCTTCTGATCATGATAATAAGACCACAAAGCGTTATGAACGTCCATTAAGTGATCAACCCAAAAACCAGCAGGATAGATTCCAAGTTCAGATTGCAGACCGCGATGACTACAACCCTCACGTTCTGCCTTACACATAATGTGAGTAATTGCTTCTACCATATCAAGTTTATCTTCTTCGGAGAGCATAAAATACTTTCCGATCGCACGTTCTTTTGCTTCTTTATTTGCCTTCTGAAGTTCTTTACATCCATCAGAGTCCCACCATTCTTGGAGTGCTTTTCCAAGATCATTAGGTTGTTTTTCAGTCATTACCCTCAAGTTTACCTATGATGTATCCTAGCACAAGACCACTCATGAACGCAACAAATAAGTAAAGTTCATGAGACGTAAACTGTATCAGATCAGTCACGTTGTCTCCAATCCTCTGGTTTATCTTCTGTAAAGAAATCTACAATTTCATCAACACTATTAAATCTAGAGATTCCCTTACTTTCGTGTCCAGTACCACCAATATCAAGTTGATTTAAAAAATCATCCAAATCTCCTTCTTGCATATTAGGATTTTCTGCTTTTCTCCTTGCCTGACGGAGCATTGTACCTGCACTACGATTTGCTTTTGCAAGTTTCTCTGCCCAAATCATATCTTCCAATTTAACTTCTTTATGTTTTGCAATTCGGTCACAAATAAATTCAAGACGAAGACGATATTGTGTGGAGAGCATAATTTATTGATTTTTTTTATATTTAGTTGAACCATGTAATAATAGAGTATCTTGTTCCCTTTGTTATAGGCATAATTTCATGAGGATACATAAAGTTTGATGGAAATACAATCGCAGATCCTTTTTTAAGTTTATACTTCAATTCCCTATCAAAAAAACCAAATTCACCACCTTCATAATCATCATTTAAACAAAGAGAGCATGATAAAGTTCTTGGGTATTCTGTATGATTATCGGTATGTTGTACATAAAATCCTCCCTCTTCATATTTCAATAATCCGTATCCAGAATCTTTACTTGCAGATAAATTATTATACTTATTATTCATTTTAGAAAAGATACTTGAGACAACAGCATATATGTCATCATCTATTTTTTTTCTTATAATTTCGTTTTTATCTATGGATTGTTTTGTTGAAATATCAATTAATTGACAATTTCTGACATTTTTATTCAGACCACTAATTGTAAGAGAATTACTCCATTCTTCAGAAGTATTATATTCATTTATAATCCTATCACATAATTCATCAGGAATAATATTTTCAAATACTTCAATATAATTTTTTATATTTTTATTTAAATCTTTAAGTTTATCAAAATAAAATTTTTTTCTAGATCCTTTACTTTTTACATAATGCAAAAATACTTGCGAATAATATTCTCCATTATAACATTCCCTCCAGTGAGGAATTGTGCATCCATAATAAACTAATGCATCACCATTACACAAAATAACTGACTTTTTTTCTTTTTCTGGTGTTTCTAAGCATATTTCCCATTCATGATCACTATCAAGATGGACTGTCAAAGAAACCTCACAAGAATCTCTGTCAGTGTGTTTTTCTAAAGTATCTCCACTTTTATAAACCCTGGAATATGAATATGTTGGAAGAACATATTCCCCAATAACTTTAGAAACATCAGGTGTTTTTTCACATAAAAGTTCTAAAAAAGATTCGTAATTATATTTTGCTGGAGTTCCTGGAATTTGGTTGTCTGCACAACATTCATCAGGATTAGTTTTACAAAATTTTATAAATTCCTTGGATAATTGTTTTGCTCTCTTTTTTGTAATAAAATTTTTAATTACAAAAAATCCATTTTTTTCTAATAGTTGATTCATTTTCTATTCTTAATTTCTTTTTCAATTTCCATCGCAAGTTTCATTGCCCTTCTCCAGATAAGATACTTTACAATAGGATTCGCAGGATTGTGAAGTATCCACCACTTTGTTTTTTCATATTCTATTCTCGCTAATTGAGTAAGCATGTAAAATGCCCTCGCTACGGATTGATCAGTACCAATCAAGTAAGCAATACAAAAAAATATAACAAAGTATATGTAAGTAAAACTCATTTCCTTAAAGTTTTCAGATATTCTAACACATTTTCACGAACTGCCATAAGTTCATTGTAACATTTTTGATTGTGAGCGCAGTTTCGTAATTCTGCATCAGGTTTTAGTACACTCTCTTCAAAAAGAGTTAAACCTCGATTCCATTTGTCAACTTGAGATTCATTTTTCATCTTTTTTAACTATCACAGGACATGTAGGAATAATTTTACGAATAGTCTCAATAAGTTCTATTTTAACTTGTTGAGATATATTAATGTGAGTTTGAATACGGTTTATAATTTGAACTGCTTGACTACAAGTGATTGTTGTTGTGAGAAACAGACTAATCATATTGTTTCCCGATTCTTCAAATATTTATTGAGCAAATCCTTTGCTCTTAACCTTTTGTTTATCTTTTACTACAATATAATCTAAAAAGTCAGGAACTTGTTTATTTTCCCACCAATATCTAAAAGTATCTTCCCAATTATCAAAGAAAACTTTCTTTTCACCTTTCAAGTACACTTCATAATCATGACGATCATAAGGTTCATCCGAAGTCTGTTTAAAGATAGTTGTCATACAAATTTGTCCAAAGGTCCAGGTGTGTTATTCTTAAGAAGTTTAACTTGTTTTTGAATATAAGATACTGCTGTCTTATAGTTATTTGCAGTATGTACTTGCTGTCCCTTGTAAACAATAATGAATTTCTTACCCCAAGGAACTGCTGCCCATTCCAGGTCTTTAGTTACATATCCATTTGGATCACCTGGAACTGCATCCAAAATGTGTTCATTCTCAATGTTCATCGAAATACTGCAGTTACACCAATGATCCTTGCGCTTGGATTGCGAGCAATAGCAGTTCGTTTTGCATCATCATAGTCCCTTGCTTCAACGATCTCATCGAAGACCTTGCCAGCGACGTAGAGTTGGACTTTGCAGCGCATTGGTGGATTCCTTTTGTACGTGGATAGTGTAGCAGAAAACTCAGCGTTTGGCAACGCTGATGGCAGCATCACCATTTACGAAAACGGTGTCTACGACCTCCTGGAGACGCCTGGCGGTGCCGATTCCAGTATTGCTATAAACAGGCACATGAATCATTCCAAACGCCTTGGAGTAGTTCTGAAGGTCTCCTGAGATGAGTTCTCCACTACGAATCCTAGCAGCATCGCGTTGATCAACGCGAATCACACGGCCAATTGTCTGGCACATCTGAATCACATCCATGTTACGCATCATAATGCAAGATGTAAGTCCAGGGCAGTTAATGCCTTCAGAAAGAATGCTATAATGAAGAATGATAAACTTCTTTTCAGAATCCTTACCCCATTCAGTCAGAGTATCAAAGAACACTTCGCGGGAAACCTTTTTGTTGTTAATGAATGCACCATACTTGGCAGTAATCCACAGAACATCATATCCATAAGACTGAACCTCAGTCATGAATTCTGTCTCAGCAAGCATACGCATGAGAACCTTAGTATTAGGTGCAGCAACAAGAACCTTTTCCATATGATCCTCATTGACAATCGTATCCAAAAGAGTCATACAATCACGCTCTGCACCATAGTCTTTGTCACGAATCACATCAATTTTATTGACTGAAACTTTAGGAGGAAGAATTGTACCATTCTCTACAAGTTCAGGTGCAGGAATTGAACAAATCACTTGCCCATACACCGAACCATCATTCATTCCAGGTTTAGAAATAGTTGCAGAGTGCTTAGGAGTCGCAGTGAAGAAATAGCAACGACTAGCATTCTCTGAAAAATACTGAGTAGATTCAAAGAATGATTTCTTTACACTGTTATGTGCTTCATCAAAATAGATTGTATCAACTTTAATATCAGACTGTTGAATACGAATCAAAGAATTATAAGTCGTGAAAATCAGTTTATGACCATCAGTGTTTTCATACCACTTACGAATAGTATTAGGACGTGTTGCACTAAAGTGATGAGTCTCACCGCTGTGTACATGCATCACATGAGCATTAGTAATGTGCTCAAGAAACTCTGACGACAATTGCTCTGCCAAAAGAATCCTTGGAGCAACGACTACAATGGTCTTATCAATGCTATTAGAAAACTCACGAATCGCATCAAAGATCATTGTGAGAGTCTTACCAGCACCAGTAGGCATGATCAATTGCCCAAGGGAATACTTCTCCATGGAATTGAAACCACGTTGCTGGTGAGGACGAAGAAGAGGAATCATGGTGGATTGTTGTCTGTCTTGATATTATAGCAATAAAAAATCCCCTTGGTGGGGATGTGGTGGACAGTTCTTCAAGTGTCTTAAAGAAAGCTAAGTTCTCATCTTCAACCGGGACAAAGGTAGTCTACTGGATTTTGAGTCTTATGTCAACTACACTAAAAGTGTTGGTATCCATGGAGCAATAGAAGTTCTTACAAGTCTGTATGTTGTTAATCCACTCATACCAGTTGATGGGACAATGTTTAATCTTGCTTGAGGATAGATTGAACCTTCTTCATCAACTGTTCCAATAGTTACATTAAAAGTTCCAATTGTATTATTATTTTTTAATAATGCGTATTCTGTGGAGAATGCGTTTATAGAGTTAGATATGACAGAAATTTTTTGAGATTGATAATTTGTTCCCAAACCAAGAATAATTGTATATTCTGCAGACAGAATATCATTTGTATTATAATTATCGACAGTATACCCAATTCCAGGACTTGCAATAAACGTACCTATTCCAGTTTCTACTCCATATAAAGAAACTTGAAGAGTATTTTTTGCCTCTGTTGTACCAATTCCAAGTTTATTACTAATTGTAATATCAGATGAAATAATTCCATCTTGTATATTTGATGGATCTAGCAACCCAGAGAAAGAACTTGCTGTTACAATACCACTAGTATTAACATTTATAGATCCCCCAATAGTTCCAGAAGAAATATTAGATGCATTTAGACTTATGAGGTTAGATCCAGATCCAGAGAAAGAACTTGCTGTTATAATTCCACCCGTATTAACATTTACAGATCCCCCAATAGTTCCAGAAGAAATATTAGATGCATTTAGATCTGTGAGGTTAGATCCAGATCCAGAAAAAGAACTTGCTGTTATAATTCCTGTGATTGGTGAATAGATATTTACATTAGTAAGTGTTCCGGAACTTATATTTGTTGGATTAATTAAAGTTAAATCTGAACCAATACCAACAAACTTTGAAGCGGTTATAATACCAGAAGAACTATTAATGTTGATATTTTGAATAGTTCCAGAACTTATATTTGTTGGATTAATTAAAGTTAAATCTGAACCAATACCAACAAACTTTGAAGCGGTTATAATGCCACTTAATACGACATTTCCACTTGAACTGATTCCAACTCCAGTTCCACTAGTTCCAGATGCACTTAAGGTATTACCAATTTGTAAACTATAATTTGGAGAATTTGCAAAAATACCAACTGATGCATTAATTCTTGTTGAATTTAAAGTTGTTGAACCAGTAATATTTAAAGAACTACCACTTATACTTCCAAATACACTAAAATCACCACCAACGAAGGAGTTTGATGTAATCGTAGATGTACCAACAACTTCAAAAGTTAAACTTGGATTTGTTTTTCCTAATCCAAGATTACCTCCAGAAGTCAATGACATCAAAATAGCATTAGTAGAGTGATTAATCCAATTAAATTTTAAATTTGGAGTTGATTCTGGACGAATAAAACTATTAAAATTACCTGGTGCATAGTTTATAATATCAAAACAATTTTCACCACTCTGTGGATGAGTAGATCCCGAGGTATCATTAAATTTAAATATAGTATTATTGCTAGTTAACGTAACATCTTTACCTAATATAATTTTTGCAATATTTGAATCTGATGTTACTTGCAATTCGGCATCAGATCCAACTCTTCTTATGTGTATATCAGAATTAGTATTATTTGTCCCTACTCCAATAAAATTAGTTGCATTTAATGAATTTGATGTGGTTACCCCAAGATTTGAATAATCACTTATTATTGAAATAATATCAATATTTGCATCTGTTGTAAGATTTTTTGCAGTTGATGCAATACCAACAAAACTACCATAAAAAGAGTTGGCAGTTATAATACCGGTTGTTTTATTGATATTATTGGGTAATCTTGTATTATCTAATGTACCATTACTTATGTTTTCGGCATTAATTCCAGTAATATTTGTTCCAAATCCACTAAAAGAATATGATGTAGTAATACCAGTTACATTTAAATGATTTCCAATGGTAATATTGCCAGTTGCGAAAATATTACCAGTGCTATCAATACCAACACCATTAAGAAATGGAGATACGCTATAATTTCCACCAACTTGAAATGTATATATTGGATTTGTTGTTGCAATTCCAACATTTCCTGCCGCGTAAATACTTGTATATCCATTTAATGCAGGATTAACATCAACCCACTGTGATGTTGGTAATCCTTGAAGTTTTGATCCATCACCATAATATGTTACAATTCCAGACGATGCAGAAATAATTCCAGATGTAATAGAAGTTATTCCAACATTTACAAGATTAAAAGTTACTGATCCAGTATCTGACGTATTTACAACTGAACCAGTTTCAATATTATCTGCATATAATGTCCCTCTTAATCTTATATTACCCTGAACATCCAAAGATTCAGTTGGAATTGTTGAACCAATCCCAACTAATCCATTTGGATTTACTATAAAATTATCATCATCAACTTGAACACCATTTCTAAAATTAAATGATTTTTTGATATTTGCCATCTTATATGGATTTTATTAGTATTTAGTTAAAGTATTCTCATGATATAATAAAGGGCGTAATATGGTGGGAGATTTTGGTTGGTACCAGAAGATCCTGCGGGTTCTACAGTATGAGGATGTGCCCCAGGTCCAGTAACAACTGATCCTGGATGACCATGATTTGCACCAGAAACTGGAGTTCCGTGTTGATGATCTGGTGCCGGATTTAATGTTATTGAGTGTCCATGAGAACCTCCACCTGGGTTTATATTTACAGAATGTCCATGGATGGCGGCAGCGGGATTTATTGACAAACCATGATTATGATCTGGCTCAAAATCAGTATTTGCGGGATTTACTCCTCTATTTGCTTGTGGTCCACCCCCTGGTTGTTTTGGAGTATTGCTTTCATTGGTTCTTACATAACTGTGTCTATGTCCTCCTGCAGGATTTGTACCACCACCATGACTATGATCGGCAGGAGCTGGGTTTGCGCTACCACCATGATTATGATCAATTGAAACTGGGTTTGCACTTCCCGGATGATTATGACCACCTCCAGGACCAGAAGTTCCATTCATACTTAAAGTGCCACTTTGGGCAATAGTTACTCCATGTTGGTGAGAACCGTCTCCAGATAATGGGTGATTATGTGTTACAACTATGGCATCTTTAGTTCCACCTGTTCTCGTTGTCGATCCTTCGATACTAGTTCCACTATCAGAATTGGAACCGATTAAGAATCTATTTCTCAAATCTGGCAAATTAAAAGTAGAAGAACCATCACCAGAACCGAATTTAGTTCCAATAAGTGAAAATAATGAACTATAAGTAGTTCTACTAATTGCACGGCCATCACAAACTGACCACATCGTAACGACACTACCATTAACAGTAACTGCTGGAAGTTGATTTTCATTACCAGACCATATTACAATTCCACCAACTGGAGTTATATTTGGAATTTCAAGATAATTTGCGCGAATTGTACCACTATTTACACCTGGAGGTACACTTGATGCACCTCTAACTTCTAAATCTCCAGTAATGTAAGTCGATTTTTGGAGAGAAATTGATTTACCAGTTCCTGCGTTGATTTCAACATCATTTACAGATGCAGTTATTGTAACTTTTCCAGTCGTTGCAGTTTGTGCTATACCAGCACTTGCCGTTTGAACTAAATTACCACTTGTTGCATTAATTGTAAGACCACCAGACCTAGTATCAATTGTATTTGATGATGCAGCACCAACTCTAATGTTTCCAATGTATGCATCGCTATATGCAATTCCTGGTCTTCCAATATAAGCACCCATGTCTTCGTCTGGAACAATTCCAGTTCCAGTTTTCAACTGCCCTACAATTTCAACTTTTGTTCTAAAGTAAGAGTCATCTCCTACACCAATACCACCTTTAGAAACAATAGATCCACTATTTTCATTGACTGCTTTATCCCTAAATGTGACTCTGAGTTGACCATTTAAAGTTGTTTTTCCTTTAACTCTTAATGATCTGGTCATGGTAACAGGACCATCAAATTGTGAAAGAACAAATCCTGATGTTCCACCTTCAACAAGGATTCTTTCTCTTACAGTGACCTCATCAAATGCAACACTTAATTTTGAAGGATCTTGGCCAGTAATTGTTGGTTTTGGAATATCATAAGAAATTGTTTGTCCACTAGATGCAGAGACTTTTGTGTTACCATTAAATGTATCACCTCTGCTGTTCATTCCAGTATAAATTACAGCACCACCAGATCTTTCTTGTGCTTGAACTAAGAAATCTTCTCTCTCAGTAAGAGTCTTAATTTGAACTTGGGGAAGAGCAGTCGAATAGTTTCCAGGTCCATAACCAAGATATTCGAAAGTATGTCCAGAAGCACGAATGATCGAAGGTCTTCTAAATTCAATCGGAACTACATCAATTTTTTTAAGAATTGAATTAATTGGATGACTTCCTTGGCGAGTTCCTGCATAACCACGAAATACTTGAATTGAAGTGTCTGTGGGAGCAGAACTAATTCTCATAATTTCATCATTTACCTGAACAAAATCACCAAGATTTAATCTCTTTGAAGTTGATATGCCAGTTAAACATTGGATGTTTAAAGTACCAGCATCACCAGCATCAATTGATGATGTAAGTTTAAATGTCTCTCCACCATAAAATGGTACAGTTCTTGAAGAGTAACTTTCAGTTCTAACATCAGAAATTCCTTGATTGGATGATAAACCATGCTTTAAAATATATCCATTTACAGCAGAACTTGGTAGGTTCGATTCAGTTTTTACATTAAATGAAGTTACGGAAAGAACATCTTTAACTATATAATCACCAAG
>Ga0129336_10001643_pt1 | contig 13605 bp, 12 predicted proteins | sample CPB6_02_DNA_FD_96878 | JGI IMG/M metagenome (GOLD analysis project Ga0129336, IMG submission 96878) | Freshwater to marine salinity gradient microbial communities from Chesapeake Bay, USA - CPBay_Sum_0.6_0.2_DNA | ecosystem: Environmental > Aquatic > Marine > Coastal | place: USA: Chesapeake...
GAGGTTGATGCACTGGCGTTGCTGTACTCCTTAAGAACACCGATTGTCGAGGAACTCGCCCTCAACCCTGGGCTGACGATCGTCAATCTCGACCGCGCATCAGCGCTAGCATTCGAGCTCGGTTACGCACGACCGGCAACGATCCCATCATCCTACATCAGTTTGGCCAGGCGTATTCCGACCGAGCCGATATCAACAGTGGCAGTTGACCTCACCGTTATTGCAAACAATTTTCTCGATGAACCGAATGTCCTTTTGATCGCGCAGCAATTGTCTGAGCTGGACCCAAGGATGCGATTACCATCTGATAATCAAGAATATCCAAATTTTAACGGCACTGAGATTCGCGCAAGTGGTGTTGCCTTGGACTACTACAGGAGTGGAACACCGTTTCAGTACCGCATTGTTCCAAATTCAGTCATTTCCTGGGTGTGGATACCGCTTGCTCGAGTAGTTGCTATCACATTGGCGATTTGGTTCTTCATCGGGTTGGCTTCCCACCCACTCATTGGGAAGATGTTCGCCACTGTGCGATCACTGCGCAAAGATCCAAATACCTGAGCGGCGGGTTCAGGATGGCAATGGTCCCACGGTGACAGCCGCTGAGATGGCTGAAATGGGGACTCGACCTGGTCGGTACACCAATAGACAAGTTTCCTTGTGTCCGAGGGGGGACTTGAACCCCCATGCCCTTGCGGGCACTAGCACCTCAAGCTAGCGCGTCTGCCAATTCCGCCACCCGGACTTGGGATCGGGCCGTGGGGTCACGTCCGGATCGCCGATGGCGAGGATAACAACCGTCCTCGCGACCCTGTCACCCGCCTCGGCCCGGCGCGTCGGTCAAGCCGACCCCGTCGGGCTTGCCCGGCAGGGCAGGATGGGCAGCATGGCCGACGACGTGATCCCGGAAGCGCCCAGCCTCGAGGCAGCCACCGCCCAGTCGGAGGTCGTTCAGATCCTGCAGGACCTCATCAGGTTCGACACGTCCAACGACGGCAACGACGATGGTCCGGGTGAGGCGGCGGCTGCGGAGTACGTCGAAGCGCTCCTCACGGAAGTCGGGCTCGACACTGAACGCTTCAGCACGACGTCATCGCGCCGACAGGGCGTCGTCGCGCGCATCCCCGGAAGTGATTCCAGTAGGCCCGCCCTGCTCATGCACGGTCACCTTGACGTCGTCCCTGCGCAGGCCTCGCATTGGAGCGTGCCCCCCTTCGCGGCTGAGGTGATCGACGACATGGTCTGGGGCCGCGGTGCCGTCGATATGAAAGACATGGACGCGATGCTCCTGTCGCTTGCGCGCGCCTGGGCGAGGGCTGGATGCGTGCCGGAGCGCGACCTCGTCCTGCTCTTCCTTCCCGACGAGGAGGCGGGGGGACAGCACGGATCGCACTGGATCGTCGACCACCGCCCCGACCTGCTCGACGGGGTGAGCGAGGGCGTGAGCGAGGTGGGGGGCTTCTCGCTCACCCTGCCGGATCAGCGGCGCCTCTACCTCATCCAGACCGCGGAGAAGGGCATCGCCTGGATGCGGTTGATCGCCGAGGGGGTAGCCGGCCACGGCTCCGCGATCGCGCCCGCAAACGCCGTGAGCGAAATCGCCGCCGCCATCACAAGGATCAGCGAACATCGCTGGCCGGTGCAGTTGTCGCCGACGGCTCGACACATGGTGACGGCGATCGGCGATGCCTTCGGCGTGGACCTCGATCTCGACGACCAAGAGGTGCTGGCAGCCCAGCTCGGCCCCGCTGCGCGTTTCATCGGCGCCGGGACTCGCAATACAGCGAATCCGACCATGCTCGAGGCCGGATACAAGGCCAATGTCATCCCGGCGGAGGCCACCGCCGTCGTCGACGGGCGATACGTCCCGGGCGAGGAGCACGCCTTCCTTCGCGAGATCGATCGCCTGCTCGGGCCACGGGTCCGCCGAGAGTTCATCAATCACGACGTCGCCCTGGAGGCGTCGTTCGAGGTGCCGCTCGTGGCTGCCATGATCTCGGCACTGGAGAGCGAGGATCCGGGAGCGCTGATCGCCCCGTACATCCTGTCGGCTGGCACCGACGCCAAGGCGTTCTCGCGACTCGGTATCCACGGCTACGGGTTCTCGCCGCTGCAACTCCCGCCAGATCTGGACTTCACGGCCCTCTTCCACGGGGTCGACGAACGCGTCCCGATCGATGCGGTCACCTTCGGTGTTCGCGCCCTCGACAGGTTCTGGCGACTCGCCTAGGGGGCGTCAGGTGCGGGTGACACGCATGACACGACGCTTGAGCCATGCTGTGCGTCGGCCATCGGGGTAGACCCTTACGCGAGCAAGTTCCCAGTGCCCGTATTCGGCGTACTCGGTGAGCACGCTGCGAGCGACGTCGCGACTGGTGTTCCTCGGTAGTGACACCTTGCGGAACTCGTAGGTTGATGCGCGCGGCATGTCCCTCCTCGATCAGGTGTCCTCATACGCATTCTCACCCACATGTCTGGCCTGCGCTGCGACTTCATCGAGGACGTGACGGATCTCGGACGGCACCGCGACATGGGCGCTGTCCAGGGCGGCGCGCCACTGATGAGCGGTCCGCGCGCCCACAAGCGTGGTCGCTACGTGAGGCTGCTCGCGCAGCCAGGCGAGGGCCAGGGACCCGGTAGGAACACCGAGTCCCTCGGCGGCGGCGCTGAGCCCCTCCACGACGGGCCGTGCCCAGGGCTCTCGATATCGGTGTAGCCGATCGGCGTAACGCTCGCCCGCGCCGCGCGAATCCGGGGGAGTGGCGTGCCGGTATTTGCCCGTCAGCACACCGCCGGCGAGCGACCAGGACGCGATGATCCCGAGGCGGAGCAGGTCGGCGATGTCGCGGTACGGGCCCGCGCCCGTGACGTCGAGCAGGGAGAAGGGAAAGCAGAGTGCGGCGAGATCGCTGCGGTCGGCATGCGAGGCGAGGGCGCCGGCCACGAGCGATGCTTGCCAAGGCTCCCGGGGGGCCAGTCCGACGTACATCGCCCGTCCGGTCTGCTGGGCCACCGCGAGCGCCGAGACGATCTCCTCCCAGGGCAGGCCGTCAGTCCAGCCCTCGATCATCCACAGATCGGCGTGATCGATGCCCAACGACCCGAGAGCCGCGTCGAGGTGTGACAGCAATGATCCCCGTGACTCAGCGGCGGGAAGACGCAGGCAGAGGAAGATCTCGGGACGCACCCCGGCACCGACGATCGCGTCACGCAGGATTGCCGGGTCGGTGGTGCTCGGATCCACGTCGACGACGTTGCCGCCGGCGTCGAGGAGCATGGCCACGTGTTCGCCCGCCTCCTGCGGCCCCGTGCCCAGGCCCCAGGTCGAGGTACCGAGGCCGACGACTCCCACGGTTGCACCCGTCGAGCCCAGTCGGCGTCGTTCCACGTGGGCAACCTAGCCATCCCAGGGTGCCGATAGGCTCGCCCGACACGCGCGCACGCCTGGCGAGCGCGGTCGCCAAGGCAACGGGAGGGCACATGCGTCTGGGACTCAACCTGGGTTACTGGGGAGCGGGCAACGACGCGGACAATCTCGAGCAGGCGCGGGAGGCCGACCGTCTGGGCTACTCGGTCGTCTGGGCCGCGGAGGCATACGGCTCCGATGCGGCGACGGTGCTCGCGTGGGTGGCCGCCCAGACCGAACGGATCGACGTGGGCTCCGCGATCTTCCAGATCCCCGGACGTACTCCCGCCAACACCGCGATGACAGCCGCCACCTTGGACACCCTGTCGGGCGGGAGATTCCGCCTCGGACTGGGAGTGTCGGGGCCGCAGGTATCCGAGGGCTGGCATGGGGTGCGCTTCGACAAGCCCCTGGCACGCACTCGCGAGTACGTAGCCATCGTGCGCAAGGCCCTGGCGCGCGAACGACTCACCTACGAGGGCGATTTCTTCACCCTGCCGCTCCCGGACGGACCGGGCAAGGCCCTCACCTTGACCGTGCACCCGGTCCGCGAGCGAATCCCGATCTACCTGGCAGCGGTGGGCCCCAAGAACCTCGAGCTTGCCGGAGAGATTGCCGACGGCTGGCTGGCGATCTTCTTTGATCCCGACAACTCCGACGACGTCATCAGCCACGTACGCGCAGGTCGTGAGAAGGCCGGGCTGGGGATGGCGGGCTTCGATGTCGTGCCCACAGTGCCGCTGATCATCGGTGACGACATCGAGGCGTGCGCGGAACCTGTGCGCTCTTACTGCGCGCTCTACATCGGCGGCATGGGCTCTCGCGAGAAGAACTTCTACAACGCCCTCGCCGTACGCATGGGATTCGGTGACGCCGCTGCGCGCATCCAGGACCTGTACATGGCCAAGGACTACGCCGGCGCCGCTGCCGCGGTGCCCTTGGAGTTCATCCAGCGTACGGCGCTTATCGGTCCACCCGATGTCATCGTCGACAGGCTCAAGGCCTATGCCGCCGCCGGAGTCACCACGCTCACGGTCGCGAGCTATTACGGATCCCTCGAAGAGCGGCTGGAGTCACTGCGCGCAATGCCGGCGCTCGTGGCTGAGGCAGGGCTCTCGCAGGGCTAACCCGATGCCGGTGTCGCAGAGAGGTCAGCGGGCACGATGACATGGTTCGAGGCCATCATCCTGGGGATCGTCCAGGGCCTCACGGAGTTCCTCCCGATCTCCTCCAGTGCGCACGTCCTGGTCCTGTCGCGCATCTTCGGTTGGGGAGATCCGGGAGCAGCGTTCACGGCAGTCACTCAGATCGGCACCGAGGCTGCCGTCGTCATCTACTTCCGGCAGGACATCGCCCGGATCATCAGGACCTGGTTCCGTAGTTTCTGGCAGCCCGCGCTGCGCCGCGATCACGATGCCTTGCTGGGTTGGTATGTCATCCTCGGGACGATCCCCATCGTGATCCTGGGACTGGCGTTCACCGACCAGATCGAGACCGTGGCCCGCAACCTGTGGCTCACCGCAACGATGCTCGCGGTCTTCGGTGTCCTCCTCGGCCTCTCGGACCGGTTCGGCACGAAGCAGCGCGAGATCGAGAACCTACGGGCCAAGGATGCGGTGGCCCTCGGCCTTGCGCAGGCGCTCGCCCTCATACCCGGGGTCTCCCGATCGGGAGCGACGATCACGATGGGTCTCACCCTGGGCTTCACCCGGGAAGCTGCGACGCGCTACGCCTTCCTTCTGGCCATCCCCGCCGTCCTCGGTTCGGGGTTCTACGAGGCGACGCGGATCGGCGACGACCCCCAGGTGGCCTGGGGGCAGACGATCGTGGCCACGATCATCGCCTTCGGGGTGGGCTACGCCGTAATCGCGTGGCTCCTTCGGTACCTGCGCACCGGTTCCTACATGCCGTTCGTTGTCTACCGCCTCGGCTTGGCGGCCGTGATCGCGGCCCTGTTGGTGACGGGGACGATCTCGGCGACGTAGGTCAGAGCCAGCCCGACTTCTTGAATCCGCGGTACAACAGAAGGCACACGCCCAGCATGGCCAGGAGAACGACGGGATAGCCCAGACTCCAGTGGAGTTCGGGCATGTCGTCGAAGTTCATTCCGTAGATGCCCGCGATCGCCGTGGGGACCGCAATGATCGCGGCCCAAGCAGAGATCTTGCGCATGTCCTGGTTCTGGAGCAGATCCTGACGCGCAGTGCTCGCCATGAGCATGGTCATCAGCGTGGAGTCGAATCCGTCCACCATGTCACCGGCACGCAGCATGTTGTCTCCGACGTCGCGCAAGTACGGCCGGAGGGGCTCGGGTACGTCGGCGGATGGTCCCTGGGCAAGTCGCTGGGCTTCGGACAGTAGGGGCTGGACCGCTCGCCTCATCTCGATGTTCTCTCGGTTCAGCCGGTAGATCCGGTTCGCGGCCTGAGAGGGCTGGGCCGAGAAGACCTGCTGCTCGATCTCCTCGATGTCTGACTGGATCGCCTCGCCGACCTCGAGGTACTGGCGGGCGGCGACATCGGAGATTGCCCAGAAGACGCTGAGCGGGCCGGTGGCGACGAGGTCCGGGTGCGCAGCAAGTCGTGCGGCCACGACATCGGTGTCCTCCGCCCTTCCCTCGCGGATCGTGATGGCGTAGCCCTGTCCGACGAAGCATGCGACCTGACCAGTCTCGACGTCCGATGTGTCATCGACCCATTCGAGGACTTTGAGCAAGACAAAAAGTGTGCGAGGACCGATGTCGATCTTCGCGCGCTGCTGTCGCGAGGTGGCATCCTCAAGGAGGAGCGGCTCGAGATCGAAGGCGGCGGCGACGAGATCCACCTCGGCCCGAGCCGGATCGCTGAGATCGATCCAGGCGAAGTCGCTCGCATCACTGCAGGCGCGACGCAGATCGGCCAGTGCCGCGGTCGTCACCTGAGATGTCGCGCCAGGCGTGTCGACGAGTCGCCCCTCGTGAAAGCGCCCCATGATGCGGATCACGTGCGCCTCCCTGGTGCGCTTGCGGACATCCGGGCAGCCCCCACTTGAGAGCGACCCTGGCGGGGTCTACCTTCGCAGCATGCCCGTCGCCATCCTTGTGCGCCATGGTCGCACGGAGGCCAATGCTCGTGGTGTGCTCGCCGGATGGACACCAGGTGTCCACCTTGACGAGGCGGGGATCGCTCAGGCGGAGGCCGTGGCTCACCGACTGCAGCCCGTTCGGCTCGCGGCGGTCGTGAGCAGCCCGTTGGAGCGCACCGTGCAGACCGCGGAGGCCATCGTGAGCCAGCAGCGTGCCCTCGGAGGGGTCGAGATCGACGAACGGCTCGGGGAATGCCGCTACGGAGAGTGGACCAATCGTCCACTCGCCGATCTGGCCAAGCTTCCCCTGTGGCGCACCGTCCAGGAGCGTCCGTCGGCGGTGACCTTCCCCGAAGGCGAATCGCTCCCCGCCATGCAGGCGAGAGCCCTGGCTGCGGTGCACGAGTGGAACGAGCGGCTCGGTGATCGCGCTGCTTACGTCCTTGTCTCGCATGGCGATGTCATCAAGTCGATCGTGGCCGACGCTTTGGGTATGCACCTCGACGCATTCCAGCGCATCGTCATCGACCCAGCCTCGGTCTCGGTCGTGCGCTACTCGCGACGAGGGACCCAGGTCATCCACGTCAATGACCGAGGAAGCGATCTCGCCCCGCTCACGCGCTCGGCCCGCAAGCGGTCGAGCACTGCGGTCGTAGGTGGCGGCTCGGGCGAGCGCTGAGAGTTCCGCCTGGGTACCGTGGCAGCGTGTCCAGGCGCATCTTCACCTACGTCGACCCGGTCAGATTCGTCGCGGGGACCGTGGGCATGCCGGGCGATCGCACCTTTTACCTGCAGGCCACCGACGGCAGTTCGGTCACGTCGGTATCCCTGGAGAAGGCACAGGTGGCCATGCTGGCGGAGCGCGTCGAGAGGCTCATCGCCCAGGCTGGGGAGTCGCTCGAGGCCGGCAGCGATGACACCGCCCCGCTCGCTCTCCCGCTCGAAGATGAGTTCCGCGTGGGTGCCCTCGGCATCGCGTGGACCGCGGATGCCGGGAGCGGGGGCGGAGACAGGGTGGTGATCGAGGCGCATGCTCTCGGCGAGGTCGAGCCGGCCGAGCCGGGCGACGACGATGCGTCCGCGGCAGACACCCTTCGGGTCAGTTTGCGGATCCCGGCCGCTGCGGCGTTCGCGCGGCGCGCTCAGGCGCTTGTGGCCGCCGGTCGACCACCGTGTCCCTTCTGCCTGCAGCCCCTGGATGCCGGCGGGCACGTCTGCCCCCGATTGAATGGCTACCGGCGACGCCCATGACGGCGGTCGATCGGGCCCTTCTCGAGGTTGCGGATATCGAGATCGAGGGACGCCTTTGGGACTCCTCCAATTCCGCGATGCGTGTCCTGTGCCACGACAACGGGGTCGCGGTACGCGCGGTCTACAAGCCGCAGCGCGGGGAGCGGCCCCTTTGGGATTTCCCGACCGGCACGTTGGGCAGGCGCGAAGTCGCAACTGGTGTCGTGGACCATCTCCTTGGGTGGGACATCGTTCCTCCCACCGTGTGGCGTGACGACGGCCCCATGGGCGCCGGGAGTCTTCAGGCGTGGGTCGATGCAGATCAGGCTCGTGCCCCGGTCGACGTCATCGATGTCGACCGCCTCGACGAATCCTGGATTGTCGTGGCGGAGGGGGAGGGAGCGCGGGGTGATCACGTGTGCCTCGTACACGAGGACTCGAAGGCTCTGAAGCGCGTGGCGCTGCTCGATGTCATCGTCAACAATGCTGATCGCAAAGGCGGCCATGTCCTACGCGGTGGAGACGGGTCAGTCACCGGCATCGATCATGGGCTGACCTTCCATCTCGAGCCCAAGCTGCGAACCGTTTTGTGGGGCTGGTCGGGGCAGGCCATCGACGATGGTGATCAGGCTGATCTCCTTCGGCTCGCTAGTGACTGGGCCTCGGTGCAGACGTTGCTGGAGCCGTTGCTGATCACGTCAGAGATCGGAGCGGCCCGCGATCGTCTCGACGCGCTGCTCGAATCCGCTGCATTTCCCCACCCCGAAGGAGCCTGGCCCGCTCTTCCGTGGCCCGCGATGTGACCGGCTCACCCACTCCATCAGTGCACGGCTAGGGTCGCCGCATGCAGTCATGGCCTGCCCCGGAAGTGCCCTCACTCGGACCGGGAGGCCGGCCCGTGCGCGTGCACGACACGGCGAGCGGGGAACTACGACCGACGGCCACCGGAGACGAGGCCCGTCTCTACGTGTGCGGCATCACGCCGTACGACGCTACGCACATGGGCCACGCGGCGACGTATCTCGCTTTCGACACGCTCAACAGGGCATGGCGCGACGCGGGACACCGCGTGCACTACGTCCAGAACGTCACTGATATCGACGACCCCCTCCTCGAACGCGCGGTCGCATCCGGAGAGGACTGGCAGGCCATTGCCCGCAGGGAGACGCAACTCTTCCGTGAGGACATGGAATTCCTGCGAGTGATTCCGCCGGACGACTACGTTGGCGCGGTCGAGTCGATCCCGAGCGTCGTCAACTGCATCGAGGGGCTGAGGGAGCGAGGTGCCGTCTACGACGTCGACGGCGACCTGTACTTCGACATCGCTTCCGATCCCTTCTTCGGCAGCGTGTCGGGGCTCTCACGGCAGGACATGCTCGAGCTCTTCGCCGAGCGAGGTGGCGATCCGCTGAGACCAGGGAAGCGCGATCCCCTCGATCCGCTGCTGTGGCGAGCGGCTCGCCCGGAGGAGCCCGCCTGGGACACCCCGCTGGGGCACGGCCGACCTGGTTGGCACATCGAATGCGTCGCCATCGCGCTCGACCACCTAGGCATGACGTTCGATGTGCAAGGCGGCGGTCGCGATCTCATCTTCCCCCATCATGAGATGGGGGCGAGCCACGCGGAGGTCCTCGAAGACTCTCGGCCCTACGCCCGCGACTATGTCCACGCGGGCATGGTGGGACTCGACGGGGTGAAGATGAGCAAGTCGCTGGGCAACCTCGTCTTCGTCCACCGGCTCAGGTCCGCGGGCGTACACCCAGGTGCGATCCGCCTCGCTGTCCTGGCGCACCACTACCGGCATGACTGGGACTGGACCGACGAGGGTCTGGTCGAAGCTCAAGAGCGCCTGGCGACATGGGCGCAGGCGGCCGCGTTGTCCAGCGGGCCGCGACCAGCAGCGCTCATCGACAGCATGCGGACCGCCGTGGCCGATGACCTCGACACTCCCTCGATGATCGAGGCGGTGGACGACTACGCGCAGACAGCCCTCGCGCGTGGAGGGCAGGACGGGTCAGGGCCGGCGAGGATGCGCGAGGCTGTCGACGCGTTGCTTGGGGTCGACCTGCCGGTGGCCTGAGCGGCTCAGACGCGGGACTGCGGCATCCTCGCGGCTAGTCCTTCTTCTCGTCGTGTCCGCCGAACTCCTTGCGCTGCGCCGATTGCACCTTGTACGCGAAGTCCGCCATGCCCTGGCTGTCGAATCGCGAATAGAGGGCCTCGGTGAGCACAGGAGCGGGTACGCCCTCCTCGATGGCCGCGATAGATGTCCACCGGCCTTCACCTGAATCCGAGACGCGGCCGGCGAATTCGTCGAGATCGCCTGAGCGGCTCAGGGCGAGTGCGGTGAGGTCGAGGAGCCACGAGCCGATGACGCTTCCGCGCCGCCACACCTCGGCGACGGCCGGCAGATCGAACCGGTACTGGTAGAACTCAGGATTCTCCAGCGGTGCGGTCTCCGCGTCTGCGTCGCGCTGGCGCAGTCCCGTGTCCGCGTGCTTGAGGATATTCAGACCCTCGGCATACGCCGCCATGATCCCGTACTCGATGCCGTTGTGAACCATCTTGACGAAATGGCCCGCACCGCTGGGTCCACAGTGCAACCAACCGGCCTCTCCGGGAAGGAGGTCGCCTGTGCGATCGCCCGTGCGGTCGGCCGAGGCGACCCCGGGCGCGACCGAGTTCCAAATGGGATCGAGCCGGTCGACGGACTCGTCGTCGCCACCGATCATGAGTGAGTAGCCACGCTCGAGACCCCACACGCCACCGGACGTGCCGCAATCGATGTAGTGAATGCCTTTCGGCTTCAGTGCGGTCGACCGGCGAATGTCGTCCCGGTAGTAGGAGTTGCCTCCGTCGATCATCGCGTCGCCGGGCGCGAGGAGGCCACCGAGCTCATCGACCACCGCTTGGGTGATGCCACCGGCGGGCACCATGATCCACACGTTGCGCGGGGCGTCCATCTTGGCGACCAGGTCCGCGAGGGAATCCGCCGCGACCGCTCCGTCGGCGGCGAGTGCAGCGACCGCGGCTGGGTCACGGTCGTACACCACCGCGGAGTGGCCATCGCGCATGATGCGCCGGACGATATTCGCCCCCATGCGACCGAGGCCGACCATTCCCAACTGCATCGGCTTCTCTGTGGTCATCTGCGGCTCTCCTTCGTGAAATCGACGTGGTCGGTCCCTGACCGTTAGGCCATACGGTGTACGACACGATCACCGTAGTGCAAGGCTGGTCAGATGAATGACGCATCACGCAACCCTGAAGGCGGCATGGACCCATCGACAACCCAGGCGTGGAGGCGACTCCTTGACTTGTCCACCGCGGCACGGGAGCGCAGTCTGCGGGAGCTCTTTGCTGCCGATTCGGGCCGGGGACCGGAGTGGACACTCGAGGCCGCGGGGCTGCGGGTGGACTTCAGCAAGCAGCGAGTGACCCGCGACATCATGGATGCGCTCCTCGAGCTCGCGGTCGAGCGCGGCGTCCTCGAGCGTCGTGACGCGATGTTCGCGGGGGAGCACATCAACTCGACCGAGGACCGATCAGTGCTTCACACGGCCCTGCGGCTGCCACGTGACGCCACACTCGTCGTCGACGGAGTGGACGTGGTTGCAGAAGTCCACGAGGTCCTCGATCGGATGGCCGCGTTCAGCGATCAGGTTCGCAGCGGCACGTGGCTAGGGGCCTCTGGCATGCGCATCCGCAATGTGGTCAATATCGGCATCGGCGGATCGGATCTGGGACCGGCCATGGCCTATCTGGCCCTGCGCTACTACTCCGATCGGGACATGACCTTCAGATTTGTGTCGAACATCGATCCTACGGACATTACCGAGGCTCTCCGTGACCTTGATCCCGCGGAGACGCTGTTCATCGTGGCGTCGAAGACCTTTGGCACGCAGGAGACCCTGACCAATGCCAAGGCTGCTCGGCAATGGGTGGTTGACGCCCTAGGCGAGGATGCGGTCGCGCGCCATTTCGTCGCTGTGTCGACGAACGCGGAGCGGGTTGCCGCGTTTGGCATCGACACAGCGAACATGTTCGGTTTCTGGGACTGGGTCGGGGGACGCTACTCGATGGACTCAGCGATCGGCCTGAGCACCATGATCGCGATCGGCCCCGAGCGCTACGCAGACTTGCTGGCCGGCTTCCATGCCATGGACGAGCATTTCCGCCACGCGGACCCGTCGGTCAACATTCCCCTTCGGATGGGTCTCATCGCCGTCTGGAATCGCGACTTCCTCGACATACCGACGAACGCCGTCCTGCCCTATGCGCAGTTCCTCGCCCGGTTCCCGGCTTACCTGCAGCAGCTGACGATGGAGAGCAATGGGAAGTCCGTGCGCCTGGATGGGGCGCGTGTCGACTACAACACCGGAGCGATCTACTGGGGTGAGCCGGGCACGAACGGCCAGCACTCCTTCTACCAACTGCTGCACCAGGGCACGCAGATCGTGTCGTGCGACTTCGTCCTCTTCGCCCAGGCTCTTGAGCCGGTCTTCGACATGCAGGACATGCTGGCCGCCAATGCGCTCGCCCAGGCTGCGGTGCTCGCCTTCGGACGCACCGCCGAGGAAGTGCGCGCCGACGGCACACCCGAGGAACTCGTGCCGCACAAGGTCATGCCGGGCAATCGTCCTTCGACATTCATCCTCGCTGCCCGGCTCGAACCGCATGCATTGGGCTCGTTGATTGCACTCTATGAACACAGCGTGTTCGTGCAGGGCGCGGTGTGGGGTATCGACAGCTTTGACCAATGGGGTGTGGAACTCGGCAAGGCCATGGCCAATTCGATTCTGCCCGACCTGCAGGACGCGGATCGCCCCGTGGACCGAGACTCGTCAACGGATGCGCTCATCAGGGCCTACCAGGCCATGCACGCGCGCGCTTAGCCCTCGTCGACCCCGCGACGGCGCAGGTAGCGCTCGAACTCTCGCGCGATCGCCTCTCCGGTCGCCTCGGGTAGGTCGGTGGTGTCCCGAGCCTCCTCGAGCTGTCGGACGTAGTCCGCGACCTCGTCGTCGTCCGCGGCGAGTTCGTCGACGCCGAGTTCCCATGCGCGCGCGTCATCGACGAGATCGCCGAGGGGGACGGGGACGTCCAGGAGGTCTTCGACGCGCCGCACCAGGGCAAGGGTCGCCTTGGGCGATGGGGCCTGGGCGACGTAGTGCGGAACCGCGGCCCACAGCGACACCGACGGGAGCCCGCGTCGACCGCACGCCTCCTGAATGACGCCGACGATGCCGGTGGGCCCCTCGTAGTGCGATGGCTCGACCCCGAGACTGCGTGCGGTGCCGGCGTCCGTCGATGTGCCGGTGACAGGGACAGGACGGGTGTGCGGGCTATCCGACAGGAGCGCCCCCAGCGTCACCACCAGGCTGACGCCTAGCTCACTCGCCAAGGTGAGGATCTCCTCAGTGAATTGCCGCCACCGCATATTGGGCTCGATCCCGTGGACGATGACGACGTCCCGGCTCGCCAGAGGCAGTCGCGCGACGTACAGCCGCGTCGTTGGCCAGTTCAGATGACGAACTGCCTGTTCATCCAGGGTGATCATGGGGCGGTTCACCTGATAGTCGTAGTAGTCCTCGGGATCCATCTCCGCCAGCGGCATCGCTCCCCACACCTCGATGAGGTGGGTGACGGCGTCGCTCGCTGCGTCGCCCGCGTCATTCCAGCCTTCGAAGGCAGCAACGAGGACGGGGTCCACGAGTTCGGGCAGGGCCTCGAATTCGATCACCGACCGACCATCCCTTCCGGGGACCACGATGCCGGGGTCACCCCTCCCGGACCCGCCCACCCTATGCCAGCCTCGGGCGGCTGGCCTCAGGTCCGTGAACGTGTGCCGAGCCAGTCGGGCAAGGGCGGCTTGCCCGCCCCTGTCGGCATCATGGGTAGCCTCC